>SXGR01123135.1_pt1 | contig 15976 bp, 18 predicted proteins | sample 3174711 | NCBI WGS metagenome assembly SXGR01 (sample SAMN11356860, study PRJNA531348) | freshwater metagenome | isolation source: freshwater sample F1-60 | place: China: Fuxian Lake, Yuxi | collected 2017-12-25
ACATGGAGAGCCACTATGAGCATCGAAAAAAAATACTTTAAAACCAAACCTGCGTGCAAAGTGAAATTCGTTGCACCAAAAGAACTCGTCGAAAAAGCCAAGAAGATCTATTTGGCAGCAGAATTTAACGGCTGGCAATTTATAGACACGGAATTAAAGAAACAAAAAGATGGCAACTACGCAACAAGTATCGAATTAGAACCGGGCGAATATGCGTTTCGCTACGTACTTGATGGCGAATGCTGGGAAAATGATTTTGAAGCCGACAAATATGTTCCTAGCGGTGTATTGGGGGTTGAAAACTCAGTTGTGGTTGTTTAAATAAAGCAAAAGCTTTTCAACCAGCACAAAAAAATTCTGGCAAACTAGGCGCATCTTATCGCTTAGCTTGCCAGCCCTATGCATGCATCATTCAATTTCAATCAACTCGCCGCCGATATAAAAATCTGGGGGCGCGAGCTGGGTTTTCAGCAGGTCGGCATTACCGATATTGACTTGGGCGATGCGGAAGCTCGTTTGCAAGAATGGATCGCCAAGGGCTATCACGGCAGCATGGAATGGCTCACGGCACACGACAACAAACGCTCGCGCCCCGCCGATTTGGTGCCCGGCACCTTGAGGGTTATTTCAGTGCGCATGGATTATTTGCCCGGTGATACCGAGCAAATCAAAACCTTGAAAGACCCGTCTAAAGCCTATGTCTCGCGCTATACCCTTGGGCGTGACTACCACAAACTTATTCGCAAACGCTTGAGCACACTCGCCAAACAAATCGATGATGCACTCCCCGCTAATGACCCCAAAGACCCCGAATGGCTAAACCGCGCCTTTGTCGATAGCGCCCCCGTCATGGAGCGCCCGCTGGCCGAAAAGGCGGGTTTAGGCTGGCAAGGCAAGCACACGCTGATTATTAACAGCGAAGCAGGCAGCTGGTTTTTCCTGGGCGAGATTTTTACGTTTTTACCCTTACCTATCGACCAACCCGATCAGATCAATCAATGCGGCGAATGCACCGCCTGCTTAAAAGTTTGCCCCACCGATGCCTTTACCGCGCCCTATGAACTGGATGCCCGTCGCTGCATTTCCTACCTCACCATCGAAAACAAAGGCGCAATTCCGCTGGAATTCCGCGAACCCATCGGCAACCGCGTTTTTGGTTGCGATGACTGCCAAGCCATTTGCCCGTGGAATAAATACGCGCAATTCACGCAAGAAAACGACTTTTTACCGCGCCACGGTTTAGCCAATAGTGATTTAGTCACTCTGTTTAATTGGACGGAAAAAGAGTATCTGGCGAATACCGAAGGTTCCGCAATTCGCAGGATTGGTTATGAAGGCTGGCTGAGAAATCTAGCGGTGGGCTTGGGCAACGCGCCTAGCGATGTAAGGATTATTGAAGCATTGCAGGCGAAAAGAGAAGGCGCTTCTGCGCTGGTTCAGGAGCATATCGACTGGGCATTAGCGCAGCAGGCGAAGGTGAATTATCGGAGGAAGCGGAAGATAACAGCACCCCCTCCAACTTAAAAGCACCCCCTCCCGGCCTCCCCCTTGAAAAAGGGGAGGAGATTAGACCGAGCCTTGCACAAAGCCTATCGCACTGGGAGTAAAGTCCCTCCCCTTTGTGAAGGGGGAGGCTAGGAGGGGGTGCTTTTAAGCCCCTCACCGCTTTTCAAGGGGGAGGCTGGGAGGGGATACATGTAACAAAAATCGCTCACATAACCCAAACTTACCCTCTTTTCGCTATGAATTTACCCACTAAACGGGAATAATAGCGCCCCCAAAAGAGCCTCGCACCACTCGCAATAGAACTGGCAGCGAAGCCGCAATACAAAGGGTGTTTAATACCTTGTAACCGCCAAGCATTGGCATACAAGACTTAAACTTCGGTCGCACCCAAGTCTCTAACTTTGATGTTTCTACCCCTGATGTATCAACCACAGACGATAGGCTACGAATTTTATGAAACCACTTTCTGATATAGGCTTGGTTGGCCTCGCCGTAATGGGCGAAAACCTCATTCTAAATATGGCCAGCAAAGGCTACACAGTTACCGCTTACAACCGCTCAGTAGACAAAGTTGATAGCTTTATTGCAGGCCGCGCCGCTGGCAAAACTATTCGCGGCGCACGCTCCATTGAAGAGTTAGTAGCCTCACTCGCCAAACCACGCAAAATTATGTTGATGGTTAAAGCCGGTAAAGCAGTAGACGATTTTATTGAACAATTGATCCCGCATTTGGAAGCTGGCGATATCATTATCGACGGCGGCAACACGCATTTCCCAGATACCGACCGTCGCACTGAATACCTTGAAAGCAAAGGCTTATTGTTTATCGGCACTGGCGTTTCTGGCGGTGAAGAAGGTGCATTGACGGGCCCATCGATTATGCCCGGCGGCTCCAACGCGGCATGGCCACACGTAAAAGAGATTTTCCAAAACATCTCTGCCAAAGTTGCCGACAACAGCCCATGCTGCGATTGGGTTGGCGATAAAGGCGCTGGCCACTTCGTGAAAATGGTTCACAACGGTCTTGAATACGGCGATATGCAATTGATTTGCGAAGCCTACCAAATCATGAAAGAAGTGCTCGGCATGAGCACCGATGAAATGCACGAAGTATTTGCCGAGTGGAACCAAGGCGAACTCGAAAGCTACTTGGTTGAAATTACCCGCGACATTCTTGGCTACAAAGAAAACGGCGAAGCTTTGGTTGAGAAGATCCTCGACACCGCCGGCCAAAAAGGTACAGGTAAGTGGACTGGTGTTATCGCCCTCGATTTAGGCGTACCGCTCACGTTGATTTCTGAAGCCGTATTTGCGCGTTGCTTGTCTTCACAAAAAGAAGAGCGTGTGCAAGCCTCAAAATTAATCAGTGGCCCAGCAGTTAAATTTGAAGGCGACAAAAAAGCCTTTGTTAATGATTTGCGCAACGCGTTGTTTGCATCAAAAATTATTTCTTACACCCAAGGCTACTTGTTAATGCGCGAAGCCGGTAAAGAGTACGGTTGGAACTTGAACTACGGCGGCATTGCTATGATGTGGCGCGGCGGTTGTATTATTCGCTCATCGTTCTTAAGCAACATTAAAGACGCTTTCGATAAGAACCCAGAGCTGAATAATTTATTGTTAGACGATTACTTCCGTAAAACTGTTGAAGCTGCACAGGCTGGTTGGCGTCGTGTTGCAGCAGCGGCAATTGTGAATGGCATCCCTGCCCCAACAATTACCTCTGCATTGACTTACTTCGACGGCTATCGCACTGCACGCTTGCCCGCAAACTTGCTGCAAGCCCAACGCGATTACTTCGGCGCGCACACCTACGAGCGTACCGATAAACCACGCGGTGAGTTCTTCCACACCAACTGGACGGGTCGCGGCGGTCATACGTCGTCATCGACTTACAACGTTTAACCCCCTCCCTGCCCCCATAAAAAAGGGGAGGAGCAAAAAGGCCGAATCAGAAATGATTCGGCCTTTTTATTACATGTGCTGCTGTTTAATGTTTTGTAAATGTGCGTATAAAGCACGCGCTTCTGCGATAGCATTAATGTCACTTAAGCCCTTGCTAGTTTCCAATTGCAGACTAGATTTAGGGAGCTGAGATAATTTGATAAGAGGTTGTCTGCGGCGTGTACACGCAAGCAATAGCAGGCTAAGCAACCCAATACTTCCTGACCGTAAACCTAACATAGCGACCCCTTTAGTGCTCGATGCAGCTAGACGCCGCTGCTCGGCAACGTTATAGTAAGGCACAAATGTAACCGTTTACACTTCATTTTTACAATAACCTAGCTGCTTTGCACTGCTTAACAGCCAAAGATTTTTAAATCAACTTTTACGACCTGCTTTAGTCATACATTCGGAGATGATCTATGCCGCATAACAATAAACTCGCGGATTTAACGGGGGTTGAAACTGAAAACCCACGCCGCACTGCACTTAAACAAATGGCTTTGCTCTGCGGCCTTTCGCTTTCAGCGCAATCACTAGATGTGTTAGCCGCAACAGTGAAAGACGCCATGCCTCATGTGACCACCTTTTTTACGCCAGAACAATTGCAAATGACCGGTGAAATTGCGGATTTAATTATTCCCACCACTGACACCCCCGGTGCACTTGCAGTGAATGTGCATGGCTTTTTGGATAAGTATCTCGCCGAATGCGTCAGCAAAGAGAAACAACAACAGTTTCTGGGGGGTTTGAAAAAAATGAATAGTGTTGCTGAAGATAAATTTCACAAAACATTTTTAACCTGTACTCACAAACAACACATTCAATTACTTACCGCAATTGAAAAATTAGAGTTAGGTTTTACCGCTGAAGATAAACGCTTTTTTACCTTTTTCAAATCGCTCACCCTGTTCGGCTACTACACCTCTGAAGTTGGTGCTACCAAAGAGCTTGCTTATTTGGCAGTTCCCGGTGGTTACCAAGGCAACTTCCCCTTCGCCAAAATAGGCAAGGCGTGGGCATTGAATTAATCACGCAACAATAGGTGTAGCGATTTCTTTCAACCGAATAATAGGTACGTATGATGGAAAAGACTGTTTATATAAAAAAATCGGCGCAAGTATTTGACGCCATTGTTGTAGGCTCTGGAATTACCGGCGGCTGGGCCGCCAAAGAATTAACGGAGAAAGGTTTAAAAACCTTGATGGTGGAGCGTGGTCGCCCCGTTGAGCACCGCGCAGATTATGTAGGCGAAGGCGTACAAACTTGGAAGCTGCCATTCCGCAATGCAATGAATCATCAATTGGTAGAAGATCAATATTCTATTCAGCGCCAATGCTATGCGTTTGGTGATACATCCAAGCAATTTTTTATGAATGACCGCGATTACCCTTACAGCACACCAGAAGGAAAACCGTTTAGTTGGATTCGCGGCAATCAACTCGGCGGAAAATCATTGCTCTGGGCACGTCAATCTTATCGCTTAAGTGATTACGATTTTAACGCAAACCTTGCGGACGGCCACGGCATCGATTGGCCAATTCGCTACAAAGACCTAGAGCAATGGTATAGCTATGTTGAACGCCATGCAGGCATTAGCGGCTCTAAAGAAAATATCCCCGTATTGCCCGATAGCGAATTCTTACCGCCATTTGAATTTAATAATGTTGAACTTGCACTCAAGAAAAAACTTGAAGCGAAATTTCCAGATCGCAAAATGATTATGGGCCGCTGCGCACACTTATCTAAACCCGCGCCGCATCATCTTGAACAAGGCCGTTTGCAATGCCAAGCGCGCAACGAGTGCCACAAAGGCTGTTCCTTTGGTGCGAACTTTACCACCCAAAGCTCAACACTTCCGGCAGCACTTAAAACTGGCAATTTAAGTATTACTACGGATGCAATTGTGCACAGCGTTATTTATGACCCAAAAACCAATCGCGCCAAAGGCGTGCGCGTTATTGATAGCGAAACCATGGAAACCCGCGAGTATTTTGCCAAAATGGTTTTCTTGTGCGCCTCTACTCTCGGCACCACACAAATCATGTTGAACTCCACCAGTGAACGCTTTCCCAATGGTATTGCTAACTCATCGGGCGTGCTTGGGCACTATTTAATGGATCATCTCTATGGTTCAGGTGCTGTAGGTCGCATTGAAGGTTTTGAAGACGAATATTATTCAGGCCGCCGCCCAACCGCACCCTATATTCCGAATTTTAGAAATGTGAAAGAAAAACATCCGAATTTTTTCCGTGGTTATTCACTTTCTGGTTCAGCATCACGGGAAAACTGGAGTAGCTTTGCCAATAAAGATGGTTTTGGTGCAGACTTTAAAAAACAAATTCAAAATGCGGGTAGCTGGTATTTTAGTTTGCATGGTTCCGGAGAGATGTTACCGCGCTACGACAATCACGTTAGCCTGCACCCAACACTGAAAGATAAATGGGGGATGCCACAACTGCATATTGAAGCAAGCTTTACCGAAAATGATTACAAAATGAATGAAGATATCGCCAACACTGCCGCCGAAATTTTAGAAGCCGTGGGCGCAAAAGATATTGTTAAACATGTAATCAGACGCAACGAAGATCGCCCATTCGGTTTATCAATTCACGAGATGGGTACGGCACGCATGGGGCGAGACCCAAAAACATCTGTGCTCAACGCCAACAATCAAACGCATGATATTCCCAACTTATTTGTGACCGATGGAGCAAGTATGACCTCCAATGCTTGGCAAAATCCATCGCTCACTTATATGGCATTAACCGCAAGAGCCTGTGACTTTGCAGCTAAACAATTAAAGCTCGGCAAACTTTAATCTCCAAATACATTATTTTTAATATCAACAATATTTAATAACTAGATTAGGAATTGATTATGAAACTGAATAAAAAATTAGCTATTGCGTTAATCTCTAGCAGCGCAATTTTAGCAGGCTACACCCAAGCAGCTGCACCCACACAACCCAAATTAAGCGTACAACTCTGGTCAGTAAAAGATGCTGTAAGTGCAGACTTTGAAGGCACGTTAAAACAACTTAAAGCCTACGGTTTTCAAGGCGTTGAGTTTGCGGGCAACTTTGGCAAATACAGCGATGATCCAAAAGGATTAAAAGCCTTTTTGAAAAGTACCGGTTTAGAAATTGCGGCAGCACATGTTCCATTCGACAAGCTCTCAGCAGAAAACTTTGATAAGACCGTTGCATTTTACAAAGCGATTGGCTGCACATATTTAATTATTCCTATGGATAAACGTGCGTTCACACCAGAAGGCGCAAAAGAAGTTGCCGCTGACTTAGAAGCACTTGAGAAAAAATTAGCACCGCACGGCATGCACACGGGCTACCACAACCACAAACCCGAAATGCTCGGTGAAGCCGGAAAAACCCCATGGGATGTTATAGGTGCTGGCACATCTCAAAGCGTAGTCTTGCAGCAAGATGTTGGCTGGACAGAAGTTGCAGGAAAAAACCCCGTGGATTTTGTAAAAGCTTACCCAGGCCGTACCATCGTAACCCACTACAAAGCTTCCGCACCGGAAGAAGGCAATAAAGAAGACCCCATCATTGGTAAAGACACAACCGATTGGAAAGCGTTAATTGCTGCCAACCGCACCGTGGGCGGAACTTTATGGCTGACAGTGGAACAAGAAGTTTACCCAGCAGGCCTAACGCCCATGCAAAGTGTTGAAGCATCTTTGAAAGGCTTGCAAAAAGAAATTGCTGAACTCGATAAGAAAAAATAATTTTTTGATAGTTCGTAATAGTAAAAGGGGGCATCGAATGATACCCCCTTTTAAATTTGGCTCGACTTAAACATCCATCTTAAAAAAGTCGCGCGATAATGCTGCAGCTCTGCAATTGAATCTTTAATGTGATCCAACACAAAATGAACGAGGCTACTATCCGAGAATAAAAAATTAAGCAGCATAACCCCACGCTTGGAATTGCGATTGCAGTACAACATCATTTTTGAATGCGCAGAAATAAACAAACTCAGGAGCCAGATCAAGACCATTTGGCCAAACAACGGTTTTTAATTCAGCGTCTACATACGCTTGCGCAAACAGCGCGACATCCTTCAGAGATTGAAAAACACCTTTATCTAAAATAACGGACAAATCTGCAATGCCAGCACGCCCATCGCTAAACGAAACACTAAGTGTGTAATCGCTCAAATACTCAACGCTCATAATATGCAACATAACTCTTACTCCAGTGGTGCTATTGGAGCAGGCAACTGATTTGCCTCGCACAACAACCAGTCAGCCATTAGCTCATCTTTATGCATTTCATACCATTCCATTACGCAGCGCAATGCTCGCTTTGGAAACTTTCCACTAACAACGCCAGTCGCTATTTCATAGTCACCATATTTCGCATGAAAATGCGGCGGCGCGTGATCATTCCAATACATGCTAATCACAATACCAAGAAAACGGCTGATAACTGGCATAGCGTAATCCTCTTTACTTTATCCTCTTAGTTCCCTTTGCTTAGCGCTTAACTCATCTTAAAGAACGTCGCGCGATAATGCTGCAGCTCTGCAATTGAATCTTTAATGTCATCTAACGCCAAATGCGCACCGGATTTTTTCACACCGGCAATTACATCTGGTCGCCAGCGGCGGGCTAATTCTTTTACGGTGCTTACATCCAAATTACGATAGTGAAAATAATCTTCTAGCAGCGGCATGCCACGAACTAAAAAGCGGCGATCCTGACAGATGGAATTTCCGCAAATGGGCGATTTACCCGCAGGCACCCAGTTTTCCAAAAACTTGATAGTCTCGGCTTCTGCTTGGTCGATACTGACTTGGCTTTCGCGCACACGTTGCGTGAGGCCAGATTTACCGTGTTGGTTGGTGTTCCAGTCATCCATAGTCAACATAATACTATCGGGCTGGTGGATGGCAAATACGGGGCCTTCGGCGAGCACATTGAGGTCGGCATCGGTCACTATGGTGGCGATTTCGATAATGACATCGGTATCCGGGTTGAGACCGGTCATTTCGAGGTCGATCCAAATCAGGTTGTGTTCGTTAGACGATTGAGCAGACATAGGGTATTTCCTTAGCAAATAGGGCACAATTGCCTCTCAGACTAAACCAATTTCGGCTTTATCGCCAATCGAGTACACCCAAACCGCATGACCAAACGCAAACTCACCCGCCGTCAGCAATGGCGCATCGAAAAGATTCAAGGCGAACGCACTGAGCGCGCCACCAAACGCGACAAGCAAGCGGATGACACCCTCAACGAGAGTGATTTGGGCCCTGAACAACACGGCCTCATCATTACCCATTACGGCATGCAGGTAGTGGTAGAAGCTACTGAAGGCGAGAACCTAGGTCAGCAACAACGCTGCCACTTTCGCAGCAACCTCGGCTCATTAGTGACTGGCGATAGAGTTGTTTGGCGCGCGGGCAATCCGCTCGGCGTAGTAGTCGCCGTTTTGCCGCGCAACTCTGCATTGCAGCGCCCAGACCCACACGGCGATATGAAAACTGTGGCCGCCAATATCGACCGCATTATTATTGTGGTTGCGCCCTACCCGGAACCTCATGCGAATTTAATTGATCGCTATTTGGTCGCCGCCAATGCGATTGATATTGAACCGGTTTTGTTGATCAACAAAACTGACCGCATCGACGACGCCACGCGCGACAAAGTGAATTATTTAGAAAAAACCTATCGCGATTTAGGATACGAAGTGTTAATGGTGTCCACCAAAAATGGCACTGGCCTTGAAGAATTTCGCGAATATTTAACGCACTACACCAGTGTATTTGTGGGGCAATCGGGCGTGGGTAAATCATCGTTGATTAATGCGCTTTTGCCTGAAAGCAACCTACGCGTGGGTGGCTTGTCTGAACGTCAACTGGGCACGCACACAACTACCAGCGCAACGCTCTTGCACTTCCCCGGCGGAGGTCAATTAATCGACTCGCCGGGTATCCGTGAATTCGGTTTGTGGCATATGGAGGAGGACGAAGTGCTCGAAGGCTTTATTGAGTTTCGTCCATTTCTCGGCCACTGCAAATTTCGCGATTGCTCGCACCGCCACGAACCCGGCTGTGCAATTTTAGCCGCCTTAGAAAGCGGAAAAATTAGCGCAACGCGAATGGATTCTTATCGATATATTTTGCGAACGATTAACGAGAATTAAAATTCGAAGGAGTAAAATATGGCTCTTCCTTTTGTTATAGAACCCACGCAACTCGCTGCACTTTTAGGGCAGCCAATGAGCAGCAAATTATTGATTATCGACATGTGTGCCGAGCAAACGTATTTGCAAGGTCATATTGATGGCGCGATTCACGTTCCACCACAAAAAATTCTGCTTGGCCAAGCGCCAGTACCCGGAAAAATTGCACCTGTTGAACAACTCAATCGCGTGTTTTCATTTTTAGGTTTAACACCCGACACTCACGTAGTTGTGTATGACGATGAAGGCGGCGGCTGGGCAGGCCGAATGATTTGGACGCTCGATGCCATCGGCCACAAACATTATTCCTACTTAAACGGCGGCCTGCACGCGTGGATTGGTTCTGGTCAATCACTCACGCAAGAAGTACCAACACTTACACCGAGCAAAGTTGATGTGAAACTCGACCCCAAGGTTGTGATTGAAATTCCCGATATTATTGGCGAATTGGACAAAGCCGATTTTGTAGTCTGGGATGCTCGCAGCCCCGGTGAATACAACGGTACTCGCGTAACAGCTGCAAAGAATGGTCATATTCCCGGTGCGATTAATGCGGAGTGGACATCGCTAATGGATCGCAACGATGGTTTACGTATTCGCAAAGATGCCAAAGAATATTTAGCATCTCTCGGCTTAACATCTGACAAACGCATGATCACCCACTGCCAAAGTCACCACCGCTCTGGCTTTACGTATTTAGTGGGCAAAGCACTCGGATTTAATATTCGCGCTTATCACGGTTCATGGGCTGAGTGGGGTAATCACCCAAATACGCCTGTTGAGGTTTGACCCAATTCACATCAAAAGACAACTCGCCTTAATAGGCGAGCTGCCTGTTTACAAAAACTATTTGGCGCTGTCGATGGAATTTTTTTCTGGTGCCCACCACCAGCACAACAAACCAATCCAAATTGCATTGAACATTGGAAAGCCAGATAAGCTCAAGGGTACTATGCCCATTCCGGTATAAGTAACGCCGACAAGAAAATCAAGTAATTGAATATACGCCATACCTAAAATCCATGTCCGATGAAATTCTGGGCGCGATGCAATTAACCAAAATGCAGATCCATAGACAATAAAACGAGCAGCTAACATACCTAGCGGATAGTAGATATCTGGGGAAACAGCACTGTGCCCCATTGATTGCAAAAATAAACCCGGCGCAAACAAATAGCCTAGCCCCAAGACAATTTGAATGACTGCCACAACACGCAAAAAATATGTTAACTTCATAAAACTTATCCTCATAAAAATTAAATAGAAAAAGCAGAGGCCGCGACATTAGGCAATTTTTCTCTCACCCACAAGAACGCACTTTTTTGTTAGTAACTTACCAAAAAGTGAGCCATGAAGATTCTCTCTATGACAAAGCATCAAGATCCTTGCACGCAAGATAATTGCCCTGTTCGCTTGGCGGCAGATTTACTGGAACATAAATGGATTACCTTAATCATCCGCGATTTATTAACGGGCAAAAAACGCTTCTCCGAACTGGAGCGATCATTGCGCCCTATAAGCGCTAAAGTCTTAACGGCTCGCCTGAAGGAGTTGGAGCAAAATGAATTAATTACCCGTTATGTCTACGCCTCTGTTCCCCCCACAACAGAATATGAACTAAACGACAGCGCTCTCGAATTGAGGAATATTATTTTGGCGATGGAAGCATTGGGAAATCGCTTATTAAGGCAAACACAAGGAGACTAAAATGAGTTTTTACTGTCCGGAAATTAATCCGCCGGACATATTCAAATGGAGAGTTGACTGACTAGAAAAATGTTTGAGCACATATTGCTTTGCATTCAACATGGATAACGATAAAGAAGGTTTGTGTTCTGTTTTGCGGCATCCTTTATTAGATACAACTTGATACAAATTGCTCCACAGCGTTACAGACTCCACACTCGCATGCCCCGTAAGCTGGATAAATACTCTGCCCATCTGGCAGATATTCATCAACTACGGGAGCATTCAGTGAACAGATTTAATCAACTCAAGGTCGTAAGCAGCGTATTTTTATGCGGTGCGTTATTAGTGGGATGTGGTGGTAGCGATCATAAAAAAACCTCACCTTCATCGTCTAGCACTTCAAATAGCAGCAGCCTATCGTCTATTAAACAGAGCAGTAGCAGCACCTCATCGGTATTACCGTCTAATGCTACGCTCCAACAATCGCTAAATATTCAAGGTGTCGCTGCAGCAACTGCCGACGTATCAGAGTTTGCCGGTTCACCTAAGTGTGGTGTCGATATTTATCACTACACCTACAACACCCTAGGCGGAAAAGGCGAGACCATTACCGCATCAGCGGCGCTTTTTGTTCCCACAGGTGCTGCGCCTATTTGCTCAGGGTCGCGCCCACTGTTAATTGATTTGCATGGAACAGATACAAGAAAAAAATTAAATCTCGCAAACTTAAGTGAGGACGAGGCGCAGCTTTCTGTGGCCTATTTTGCTGCGCAAGGCTACATCACGATAATGCCTAACTATGCGGGCTATGACACATCTAATTTAGCTTATCACCCTTATCTCAATGCAGATCAGCAATCGCAAGATGTGATTGATGCCATTACAGCAGGGAAAAAAGTGTTGGCCGCCGTATCCACGCCAACAAAAGAAAATGGCAAGCTATTTTTAACGGGGTATTCGCAAGGCGGGCATGTCTCTATAGCTACACACCGTGCAATGCAAGCGCGCGGGATGACAGTAACGGCGTCAGTGGGCGGCGCAGGCCCCTATGCGCTTAGTTCTATAGTTGATAAGGCTTTCAAAGGGGAGCCCAGCGACGGTGCGTTTGGTTATCTCATGATGATAATTGACAGCTATCAAAACTCCTACGGCGATATTTATAAAGTCCCTTCCGATATCTATACGACTACATTCGCCAGCGCTATAGAGAAACTAGCATTGGGTAAATTCAGTTTTGAAAACCTGCTCAGGAACGACGTGGCCGGCGTAGATCCTGATGAGTTACTTAGGGAATACTCTCACGACTTACCTGTTGCTGCTTGCAACATTGCAGCTCGTAAATTTTTTGATAGCTTTTAATTCGTGATGCTAATGAATGCCGAGATCGACTAGCTCGGCATTCTAAATTTTATTATTAACAGTCAATGCTCACGATTTTCATAGAATGCCATCGAGCATTAGCTTTTCTGAAAATAAAACAGCGCTTCGCGGAAAAACAATACTTATTTTTAAACCGCCCAAAGTTTCACTCATATCCAATTTCACGCTAGCCTTATGCCACTGCGCAATACGATCTACAATCGCCAAACCCATGCCATGCCCTTGGGTGTTTTGTGCGCTAGCTATGCGATAAAACGGCTTTAATACATGTTCTCGTTCTGCTTCTGGAATTCCTGAGCCATTATCCTCAACAATTAATGCAACATTTATTTCCGTTGCAATAACACTCACCTGTATTTTCCCTTTCCCGTGGCGCTCTGCGTTTTGTAATAGATTATGAATTAGCATATTGAGATATTCTGTATCAGCAATAATCGCTGTGGAATACGCAGATGTATTAAACTCCATTAAAACCTGTTCTGGATAAAACTCTTTCACTATATCTGCCACCCATTGCTGCAAATCTACCAGTGATGGCCTGAACGCAATGTTAGCTTGATCCATACGCGCGTAACTGAGCAAGGTTTCTACCAGTGATTCCATCGCCATTAAATCGCGATTCAGATGCGCCAGTGTTTTTTGTTGTAATTCCGATAATTCAGCTTCTTCCAACACATCTAAGCCAAAACGCAGACGCGCAATCGGCGTGCGTAAATCGTGAGATAAACCGCGTGACAACAGTTTGTTGTCATACACCAAGCTTTCAATGCGTTGCGCCATGCGATTAAATTCTTGCTCAATATCCGCAATATATGACACCACACCCATAGGAATACGCGCCGATAAATCGCCCGAACCAAATGCCCCAGCCATTTGCCGCAATAACCGCAAACGCCTTAAGAGTGGATACAACCAAATGAACACAATTAAAATAACGCCAGAATAAAACAACAAGGTTAATATCCAACTCAGGCGCGAGTCTTTTTCGCTTGCAGTATTAGCAGGCAAAATAAATGAGATAACAGTTTGTTGTGACGCAAAATAATAATGCAGAGAAACGTTGATATTAGAATCCAACAATAGCGGCTCACCGGACTCGAAGATTTTTTTTAAATTAGGCGGCAAAGGGAACTCAGAATAAGGAACAATTTGAACTGTTGCGTTGGATTGCTCAGCCCATTGCACAAGTTGAGCTTCGCTAATGTCGGCTACCGACAACAGGTTTACCAACTCGCGACCCAATTGTTGATAGGCTTTTATGGATTGACTTTCTTGTGGCGCAGTTTGGGCGTTATACCATTGATCAATACCCCATCCCAAACCTATAACTGCAGTGACGACCACCAACAACAATGAAAGCGTTAATTTTCTCACTGTTACTCCCAGGCATCCGCAGCAAACAAATAACCTTTTGCCCAAATGGTTTTAATGCGGAAAGGTTGCGCGGTATTATCGTGAAGTTTTTTTCGTAACCGTGAAATGCGGATATCAATAGACCTGTCTAAACCATCGTATTCAATACCACGCAATTGCGTAACCAACTCTTCACGGCTAATCACTTTACCGGCTTGCGACGCTAACAGCCAAAGCACCTCAAATTCATTGGAGGTAATGCTGACTGGCTCGCCATTTAAAAAAACAGCTTTAGTGCCTTCCATGATTTTAAGTTGGCCGAATAACAATGTGGTAGCAACGGGGGCTTCAATAGTGTCGCGACGCAACAGGGCTTTAACTCTTGCCAAAAGCAGACGAGGTTTTACTGGCTTACTGACATAATCATTCGCACCCAATTCCAAGCCTAAAATCTCATCCGCCTCTTCAGCACATGCAGTTAGCATCAAAATGGGATTGCTGTAAAACAAGCGCGACTCTTTACAAATATCGAAACCATTTTTGTAGGGCAGCATGACATCTAGAATCAATAAATCAGGCTGCAATTTTTGAATGGCATCGAGCGCTTGGTCGCCGCGATTAATATGACTCACGCGATAACCGTGCGCCGTTAAATAATCCAAAATCCATTCAGCGAGCGAGGTATCGTCCTCCACTAATAAAATATGAGGTTGTGCGTCACTAGTCACTTAAAAAATATCCCCATACCATAAATCTCTTATTAAAAAACTCGCCAGTGGCTTTCACGCTTTGAGCTTGCATCGTAAACCCAAGCTACTTCAATAGATACTTCTGCTATTTGCTTTGCATCCTGCTTACGCAAGAGCACAAATTTTTGAGTTGTCGCGCCCTCAAATTCATAGCTCCATTTACCTGCGGCAACATTTTCCCAGCACATCAGCGGTGTCTTATTATCTTGTTGATAAAGACAGTAGCTATCAGCAAGGCCTGCTTGCCAGCTAATATTTAATTTTTGATAACAAACCTGCCCTTCATGAAGGGCAATACAACGGGCGGGCTTAATCCTTAGTATATTTTCATCCGCATAAGTTATTGCAGGTAGCAAACCCAACAATAGGGGAAGCAACCTGAGCGATAATTTTTTTATTTCCTTAACATTAAGCATAATCATCTTAATCAGAACACATAGCTGATCGAAGTCATTGCGACGCTGCCATGATCAGAAACAATCAAGGGGCTGCCTGTCCACTGACTATCTAACTCAACAATGCGCACCAAGCTCCTAAATACCCATTTTTGACTAATAGGATAAGTTGCTCCCAGCTCTAGAATTTTCGTAAATCCCGCATCCGCCTGAAACGCAGGAAACTTTTCATTCGCATCCTCTGGCTGTACCGATAAATAATAATTTGTAACGCGCTCACTGCGATAACTTAAACCACCAATTGCATGAAGGTTCCAATTTTTATATTGCCAATGCTGAGCGATTTTTATGGATAGCACTTGACCATTATGGACATCACTAATATCAGTCAGCGCGTGCAGCTGTAATATATAGTCACTTATATAGCCTGTTGCACGCACACCAAACATATAATCACCTTCGCGGGTTTTAAGTCCTTTTAAATCGCTGCTTTCCTTGGCACTTAGTTCAGGATGCTGCTCAAGCGAAACCGCATCCAGTGACCAAAAGTCTCCGTCAGCAAAGTTGTAACCTAAGGTAAACCCTTCAAGACTTTGCGAAAATCCTTCCATGAACCAGCCTTTGTATTGCAAATGCAGATTCAAATCTATTGAAGCGCCCAATTTAGTTTCACCTTTAGTTGCCCCTTCAGGAATTCCATAGAAGGGGCTACTGGCTACATCTAAGGTCATGCCCAACTCAACATAATTGCC
>SXGR01386134.1_pt1 | contig 15973 bp, 11 predicted proteins | sample 3174711 | NCBI WGS metagenome assembly SXGR01 (sample SAMN11356860, study PRJNA531348) | freshwater metagenome | isolation source: freshwater sample F1-60 | place: China: Fuxian Lake, Yuxi | collected 2017-12-25
AAAGCTCGAACTTCCCGGGCTTCTGGTTGGAGGCGCCGGTGAACGCACCTTTCTCGTGGCCGAAGAGTTCGGATTCGATCAGGTTCTCGGGGATCGCGGCGCAGTTGACCGCGAGGACCGGACCCTTGGCGCGCAGGGAATGCTGGTGGATGCAGCGGGCGACGAGTTCCTTGCCCGTGCCGCTCTCGCCCGTGATGAGGACCGTGGCGTCGCTGGCCGCGACCTGGCCGATCGACTTCAGGACTTCCTGCATGGGTTCGGAACTGCCGACGATGCCTTCCTTGTAGTCGGCCGGGTTCACGAGCATGCGGGTCGACCTCGTCGCGGAGGCGAGGTCGCGTCGCGCGGACAGGGCCTTGTCGACGAGCGCGATGAGCTTCGCCTGGTCGAACGGCTTCATGACATAGTCATAGGCCCCGAACTTCATCGCCTCGATGGCGGTCTGCGTGGTGCCGAACGCGGTCATGAGGATGACCATCGCCTGCGGCTGCGCGCCGCGGAGCATCTGCAAGGTCTCGATGCCGGTCATCCCGCCCATGCGGTTGTCGAGCAAGATGACGTCGGGCTGCTCGCGCTTGGCGGACACGACGCCGCTTTCGCCGCTGTCGGCTTCGATCACCGCGTGACCGAGCCCGGCCAGCGCGCGGCGGAGCGAATAGCGGAGATCCTTGTCGTCATCGATGACCAGGACTTTCGCGTTCGGAACGGCGGGGTTGGCACTCATGATGAGTAAAAGTAGGCAGAATCCGTGCCAGCGGAGCCCTGATTCCCAAAATGCCCTAATACAGGCTTTATGGCAATCTAGGATTGTCTAATTTTAAGCAAAACCCTCGGCATACCCCCTTGCCAAGGAGAATTGAGCGGTAAAAGTCGTTTATATGCCTCTTTGGCTCAAACGTAGCGCAGCGACGATGATGACCCTGCTTGGGGTCTTCTTGGTCTTTTCAAACCTCTGGGTTTGGTCGGCGGGTCTAGGCCGATTGGCGGAAAAGACCGATGAAGTCCCCGCCGGCTCGGTCTTGGTCCTCCTAGGGACGATCGAATTCGATCAGCGGACCGGTGAGAGCACCGGCACTTACGGGCCGCGCATCGCCGCCGCCGCCGAGCTGGCGCGGTCGGGTCGGGTCAAGCTCGTCGTGACATCCGGCATCGAAGTCCAGGCGCGCACGATGGCGGCGCAGCTGCGGGCGGCGGGCGTCACATGTCCGATCGTCGAAGACCCTTATGGTTGGCGGACTTTGGATTCGGTGCGGCGAGCGCAGGCCTGCTATCCCGACGACCATGTCGTTTTCGTCTCGCAAGGCTGGCACTGCGTGCGGGCGCTCTGGCTGGCCGACCGCGTCGCTTTGCGCGCCTCGGCCTATCCTGCGGCCTTCGGCGACGGGTGGCGGCCGGTCCTAAGCGCCTTGCGTGATTGCCTCGCCAAGCCCAAGGCGCTCATCGACCGCTTCGTCCTCGGTGACCCGCTCACGTCGGACGTCCTGGCGCATCAAGGCAATCAGCCGCATCGCTGATTCAGGCGCGTTCGTGGCGGCCGTCGGGCCGGCGCGCGAGCACCCCGCGCAGTTCCATCATCGTCAGGCTCACGGCCGCCTCCGCCGCGGAGCAATCCGCCAACGCGGCCAGGCTGTCGGCGTCGTGGGCGGCCCCGCCGGCGAAATGCGGCAGCCAGCGGGCGAATTCCGGCGGATCCGCGGCGAGCGCCAGCGCGGGCGACCCGCGGCTCTCGCCGAGTTCGGCGAGGATCTCGTCGACCGAGGTCACCAGTGTCGCGCCGTCGCGGATGAGCGCGTGGCAGCCGCGGCTGGATGGGCTGTCGGCCCGGCCCGGCACGGCGCAGATCGTCTTGCCCAGGTCGGCGGCGAAGCGCGCGGTGATCATGCTGCCGCCGTCGACGTCGGTCTCGACGACCACCATGACGCGGACCAACCCGGCGACGATGCGGTTACGCTGAGGGAAGGTCTGCCGGTCGGCGGGTCGGCCGAGCGGGAATTCCGACAACACGCACCCTTCGGCTTTCATCTTCGTCCGCAGGCGCACCGCTTCCGGCGGGAAGGTGAGGTCGAGCCCGTGGCCGACGACCGCGGCCGTCCGGCCGCCGGCGTCGAGCGCGCCTTCATGCGCGGCGGTGTCGATCCCCCGGGCCAGCCCGCTCACGATCCACCAGCCTTCCCGGGCGAGGTCTCGGGCGAAGGCGCGGGCGAGCGAAGCCCCGTACGCCGTGCAATGGCGCGATCCGATGACGCCCACGGCGCGTTCGGTCGGGAAAGCGGCGCCCTCGGCGTACAGCACCAGCGGCGGATCCCAGAGCCTCGTCAGCGGCGACGGCCACGCATCGTCGTCCGCGCTCAGCAGCCGGAAGCCTAGTTCGCGGGCGCGCCCCATCTCCCGCGCCCAGTCGAATTCGCGCGCCGCGATCGCCGCGGCGACGGGTTTGCTGACGCCCTCCACGCCGGCGAGCTGTTCGGCCGGCGCGCCCAGCGCGACGGAAAGGTCGCCGCCGAAAGCGTCGCGCAGGCGGCGTACCGTCACCGGCCCGACGCCTTTCAGTCCGTTGAGCAGGACGCGTTGCGCGAGCGGGTCGGTCGGGATGGGTCGCATCCCGTCAGCCAGCACTCCGCGTTCAGCCGCGCAAGACCGGGGACAGCCCAGCCAGGAGGTCGGTGGTTCGCACCGCTTCCTCCCCTTGGTTTTCCCTCAGCCAATCCGCGGCGCGCGCATGCCAGGTCGTCGCCAGCGCCACGGCGTCGAGCGGCGAGAGGCCGAGTTCGCGCCGGCGCGCGAGGACCGAGGCGACGATGCCCGCGAGCAGGTCGCCGGCCCCGCCGCGCGCGAGCACCGGGCCGCCGAAGGGGACGTGGAGGACGCGGACGCCGTCCGTGACGCAGGTCAGCGGGCCTTTGAGCACGACGAGGGTCTTCGTCTTGCGCGCATAGGCGCGGGCCGCGGCCACGGAGGCCGGCCGGCCGCTGAGACGCTCGAATTCGCCGGCGTGCGGCAGGAGCACGCGGACCTTCGCGCCCGCGGCGGACCTGATGATCCTCGGCCGGAGCGCGTCGGCGTCGAGGACGAGGTCCGACTTGGCTGAGGCGGCGATCGCCCCGATGAACTTCAGGGCTTTCTCGCCCATGCCCGATCCGAGCAGGACCACGTCCTTGTCCGCGAGCAACGCGCGGACTTCTTTCAGGTTCGTCGAGGCGAGAGAACCCTCTTTTCCCGTGCGCAGGCCTCTCCACATCGCCTCAGGGTAGGCCACGGCCGCTTTCGAGCGGACGGATTCCGGAAGGCAGGTCGTGACCAGGGCCGCGCCGGAGCGGAGGGCGGCGGCGGTGTTCATGAGGACGGCGCCGGGCATGCGGTCCGAACCGCCGACGATGAGCAGGCGGCCATGGTGTCGCTTGTCGCTGCGCGCGCGGCGCGGTTTGGTGAGCGGCGTGAGGGCGGCGGCGGTCACGCAGGCTTCTTCGGTCTCGCCGAGGGGCAGGCCGATGTCGAGGACGCGGAGGCGGCCGACGAAGCGGGCGGCCCTCGGCGCTAGCAGCGGGCGTTTCAGGCAGCCGATCGAGACCGTCAGGTCGGCGCGGAAAGCCGGGCCGTTCGCATCGTCCCCCAGACCGCTCGGCAGGTCGACCGCGATGCGCAGCCCGCGGAGCGCCTCGGTCGCGCGAAGGAACGTGCGAAGCTCGGCCGAGAGAGGCGCGCGGAATCCTTGGCCGAGGACGCCGTCGAAGATCAGGTCGAATTCGTGATCGGCGAGCCGGCGGAGGCTGGCCGCGGCGATGACGCCGATGCGGACACCCGGCTTGCGGGCGGCCCAGGCGCGCCGGGCTTGATCACGGGCCGGACCGCCCTCGGCGAAGACCGCGATGATCTCCGCGCCGCGGCGGGCGCAATGCAGGGCGGCGAGGAAGGCGTCGGCGCCGTTGTTCCCTTTGCCCGCGAGCACCAGGATGCGTTTCGCCGGGCGGCCGAGCAACGCGAGGGCCTCCTTGGCCACTCCCCGGGCGGCGAAGCCCATGAGTTCCCAGGAAAGGGCCGCGTCCCCGGCGAGGAAAGCCGCTTCGGCGGCCGCGGCTTCGGCGCAGGTCAGGACCGGCAGGCGGGCGGCGGCGCTCATGGCGTCAGCGCACCAGCACCACGAAGGCCTGGGCGAGCGTGTCGGTGTGCGTGAGCGAGATGAGCAGCCGCGAGGCGCCGCGGGCGGCCAGGAGCGCGCGCGCCTTGTCATCGAGCACGACGTCCGGTTCGCCGACGGGTCCGCTGAGCACGCCGACGCTCGTCAGGGAGAACTCGGCGCCGATGCCGGTGCCGAAGGCCTTGCTGGCCGCTTCCTTGGCCGCGAAGCGGGCGGCCAGCGAAGGGTAGGGGTCGGCCTTCGCCAGGCAGAGCCGCTGCTCCGCGGGCGTGAAGATCTTGTCGAGGAACGCCGCTCCGTGCCTCAGGTGCGCCGAGCGGATGCGGCTGATCTCCGTGAGGTCCACGCCGACGCCGAGCACGTTGCCGCCTTCCAGGTTCATGCGGGGTTGGTCAGGCGCGCCTTCATCTCGGCCACCGCCCCGCGGACGCCCTTGAAGAGCGCGCGTGCGACGATCGAGTGACCGATGTTCAGTTCGTGCAGGTGCGGCAGCGTGAGGATGGCGCGGATGTTGTCGTAATTGATGCCGTGGCCGGCGTTGACGATCAGGCCCAGCTGATGGGCGTGCCCGCAGCCGGCGCGCAGGCGGGCGAGCTCGGCGTCGGCCGCCGGGGATTTCCAGGCGTTGGCGAACGCGCCCGTGTGGAGCTCCACGACGGGGGCGCCGACGGCGACGGCGGCATCGATCTGCGGCGCGTCGGGTCCGATGAAGAGCGAGACCTCGATGCCCGCGGCCTTGAGCGCCTGCGTCGTCTCGCGGACCCGCGCGAGCTGTCCGGCGACGTCCAGTCCGCCCTCGGTGGTGACTTCTTCGCGCGATTCCGGGACGAGGCAGACCGCCGCCGGGCGGAGTCGGACCGCGAAGTCCGTCATCGTCGGCGTGCAGGCCATCTCGAGGTTGAGACGGAGGCCGGGGATCGCGGCGATCGCATGGACGTCGTCGTCCTGGATATGGCGGCGGTCTTCGCGCAGGTGCAGGGTGATGCCGTCGGCGCCGCCCGCGAGGGCTTCGCGCGTGAACGCGACCACGTCCGGCTCGGCGTGCGGCGACAGGTGCGCGCCGCGGTAACGCGCCTGTCGGAGCGTCGCGGCGTGGTCGATGTTGACGCCAAGGAGGAGGGGACGGGACGGCATCGGACTTAGGAGGGTAGCAATACCTCTCGGCGGGCCGGGGTCAAAGGGAACCGCAAGACCCGGCGAATCAGCCCGCCGTCTTCCTGACGAGACCGCGCTCGAGCGTCAGACGGAGCGAGGGGGCGGTGGGCGAACGCTTCAGCCTGGCGAGGGATTCCGGGTCCCCGGCGTGCACGAGCTCCCCGCCGGCGTTGCCGCCTTCGGGGCCGATCTCGAGGACCCAGTCGGCTTCGGCGATCACGTCGGGGTGATGCTCGATCACCACCACCGTATGGCCTTGGTCGACGAGCGCGTGGAGGAGTTCGATCAGGCGTCGGCAGTCCGACTGGTGCAGGCCGATGGTCGGCTCTTCGAGGATGTAGAGGTTGGGGCGGATCTCGCCGCGCGAACGCTCGCGGAAGGTCGGCAGGCCTTGGGCGAGTTCGCTGACGAGCTTGAGGCGCTGCGCTTCGCCCCCGGAGAGCGTCGGGCTGCTCTGGCCGAGCGTGAGGTAGCCCAGGCCGGTCTTCACCATGAGGCCGCACAGGTCGCCCAGCTTCGCGTCGAAGGACAGGAACGCCGCGGCTTCTTCGAAGGTCATCGCCAGCAGGTCCGCGGCGGACTTGCCGTTCCAGCGGATCGCCTTGGCGGCGGAACCATAGCGCGTGCCTGAGCATTCTTCGCACGGCACGTAGGTGTCCGGCAGGAAGCTCATCTCGAGCTTGATGCGGCCCGCGCCCGAGCAGGCCTCGCATCGCCCGCCGGAAGTGTTGAAGGAGAAGAAGCCGGCGCCATGGCCGCGGATCGCGGCTTCCGGCAGCGAGGCGAGCCGTTCGCGGATCAGGTCCCAGACGCCCACGTAGGTCGCCGGCGTCGAGCGCGGCGTCTTGCCGATCGGTTCCTGGTCGACGACCACCAGCTGGCGGAAGCCCTTGAGCCCGGAGAGCGCGGCGAACGCCGGCTTGCCCAGATGCGAGACCACGCCGAGCGCCTCCTTGCCCGTGAGGCCGTCTTTCTTCTTCGCGATGGCCGCGCGGATCGCCGGCGCGAGGAGGTCGGTCACGAGCGTGGACTTGCCGGCGCCGGAGACGCCGCAGACGACGGTCAGTCGGCCGACGGGGATCTGCACGTCGAAACCCTTGAGGTTGCGCAGCGAAGCGTCCTTGAGGCGGACCCAAGCGGCGGGCGCGCCCTTGCCGGCGACCGGCCGGCGCGAACCGCGGAGCGGATGCGGGATGGCCTCCTTCAGGAAGCGTCCCGTGACCGAGTCGGCGCGCTTCTCGAGCGCGGCCGCGGTGCCTTGGGCGACGATCTCGCCGCCGTGGACGCCGGCGCCCGGGCCCAGGTCGACGACCAGGTCGGCCGCGCGCATGGTGTCCTCGTCGTGTTCGACGACCAGGACCGTGTTGCCGCGGTCGCGCAGGCCCTTGAGCGAGCCGATGAGGCGGTCGTTGTCGCGCGGATGAAGGCCGATGCTCGGCTCATCCAGCACGTAGAGCGCGCCGGAAAGCGTCGAACCGAGCTGCGCCGCGAGGCGGATGCGCTGGGCTTCGCCGCCGGAGAGCGTGTCGGCGCCGCGGTCGAGCGCGAGGTAACCGAGGCCGACCGAGTCGAGGAAACGCAGGCGGGCGGCGATCTCCGGCAGCAGGGCGCCGACGATGGCCTTCTCGCGCGCCTCGAGCCTGAGGCCGGAAAGGAACGCCAGGGATTCGTCGGGCTGCAGGCGGAGGAGCCCCGGCAGGGACAACGAGCGTCCCTTCGGGCCGGCGAGCTTCACCGAGCGGCCGATCGGGCCGAGGCGTTCGCCGTGGCAGGTCGGGCAGACCGCTTCACCGACGCGGTCCGCGATGGCGTTCTCGTTGATGGATTCTTCTTCGTCGGACGAGAACGTCGTGACCTCGAGGCCGTGGCCGCGGCAGTCCGGACACCAGCCGCGGGGCGAGTTCCAGGAAAGATGCTTCGGGTCGACCTCCGGGAAGGATTCGCCCGTGGCGGGATCGCTGCGCGACGTCGACAGATAGGCGACCTGCCTGCCGTCGGGGGCGAGGAGCACGCAGGCGTTCTTGCCGGCGGCGAGCGTCTGGCGCACGAGCGCGCGGAGGGCCTTCTCGCCGGACTCGTCGGTCTCGTCGGGCAGGCGGATGAGGCCGTCGGCGCGGAGTTCGCCGAAGACCGCGTCGACGTCGTGTTCGGAATAGCGGTCGAGCCCTTCGAAGCCGTCGACCTTAAGCAGTTCGCCGTCGCAACGGAGCAGGCGGAGACCTTTGGTCTCGGCCCATTCGGCGAGCGGGCGATGGTGGCCCTTGCGGGCGCGGACAAGGGGGGCGGCGATGAGCAGCGACCCTTTCTTCAGGGACTTCGCCTGCTTGGCGACCAGGCGCACGACCGCGTCTTCCGTCATCTCCTCGAGCGGTTCGCCCGTCGTCGGGCTATGCAGGACGCCGGCGCGCGCGAAGAGCACGCGGAGGTATTGGGCGACTTCGGTGACCGTCGCGACGGTGGACTTCGCGGAGCCGCGCGTCACGCGTTGTTCGATCGCGACGGTGGGCGGCAGGCCCGTGAGCGAATCGATGTCGGGCTTGGGCAGCTGTTCGACGAACTGGCGCGCGTAGGCCGAGACGCACTCGAGGAAGCGACGCTGGCCTTCGGCGAAGAGGATGTCGAAGGCCAGGGACGATTTGCCGGAGCCGGAGACGCCGGTCATGACCGTCAGCGAGCCGTGCGGGATCTCGAGCGAGACGTCCTTGAGGTTGTGCTCGCGGGCGCCGCGCAGGGTGATCAAGGTCGGGCGGGGCTTGCCCGGCGCCGTCGAGGCGTCGGCGAACGCGTCGTCCCCTTGGGCGAGGAAGCGCGCCGTCACCGTGCCGGCCCGGGCGACTTCCGCGGGCGTGCCTTCGGCGACGAGGCGTCCGCCGGCGGGGCCGGCTTCCGGGCCCATCTCGAGCAGCCAGTCGCAGGACTTCAGGACGTCGAGGTGGTGCTCCACCACGATGAGCGAATGGCCGGCTTCGGTCAGGCGATGCAGGAGTCCCACCAGGCGGGACACGTCCTCGCGGTGCAGGCCGGTCGTCGGTTCGTCGAGCAGCAGCAGCGCGCCGCTCTTGCGGGCGTCGATCTTGGAAAGGTAGCGGACGAGCTTGAGGCGCGGCGCTTCGCCGCCCGAGAGCGTCGTGAGGGGCTGGCCCATCGAGAGGTAGCCGAGGCCGACTTCTTCGAGGCAGGCGAGCTGGGCGGAGGCGGGCGTGCGTTCGCCGAGGAACCTGCGCGCCTCGGTGACGGACATCGCGAGCAGGTCGCCGACGGACTTGCCGTCATAATGGAAGCCCAGCACTTCGTCGCGGAAGCGCTTGCCGTTGCAGGAGGGGCAGGGGAGCGCGACGTCCGAGACGAACTGCATCTCGACCGTCTCCCAGCCTGCGCCGCCGCAGCGTTCGCACCGGCCTTCGCCGGCGTTGAAGGAGAAGTGCGAGGGCGAGAATCCGGCGGCCTTCGCTTCCGGAGAGTTGCCGAGCAGCGTGCGGATCGCGTCCCAGGCGCCGACGTAGAGCGCCGGGTTGGAGCGCGGCGTGCGGGTCGCCGGGGATTGGTCGACGAGCGCGACCTCCGCCGGCTCCTTGTCGAACTTCACCCACTTCAGTTCCGTCGCTTCGTCGCCCGATTCCGGGTCGCGCCGGCCGATGACTTGGTGGAGCAGCGTGGACTTGCCCGAGCCCGAGACGCCGCAGAGTCCGACCAGGCGGCCGAGCGGGATCGAGCAGCTGAAGTCGCGGAGGTTGTTGACCGTCGCGCCGCTCACGCGGAGCCGCGGCGTCGTGTCGCCGATCGGGCGCGGGGTGCGCGCCTCGGGCGTGCGTCGGCCGGAGAGCCAGTTGCCCGTGGCCGAGTCCTTGGCCTTCAGGATGCCCTTCGGGACGCCTTGGTAGAGGAGGTGCCCGCCTTCGGCGCCGGGCCGCGGGCCGATCTCGATCAGCCAGTCGGCGGCGCGCATCACGGACTCGTCGTGTTCGACCACCACCACCGTGTTGCCTTGTTCGACGAGGCCGCGGAGGATGCCCACCATCCGCGAGAGGTCGCGGGCGTGCATGCCGACGCTCGGTTCGTCGAGGACGAACACCGTGTCCGCCAGGCAGGCGCCCAGGCAGGAGGTCAGGTTCACGCGCTGGACTTCGCCGCCGGAGAGCGTGCGGGACAGGCGGTCGAGCGCGAGGTAGCCGAGGCCGACCGCCTCGAGGTAGCCGAGGCGGGCCAGGATGGCTTCGAGCGCGTGGTCGGCCGGATGGCGCGAATCCTTCGGCGCGAGCGGCGCGAGCAGCGCGCGCAGATCCGAGACCGGCGAGGCGTAGAGTTCGGGAAGCGACCTGCCCTGCCAGCGCCAGAAGAGGGATTCCTCGCGGAAGCGACGGCCCTGGCATTTCGGACAGGATTCGTAGGCGCGCCAGCGGGAGAGGAAGACCCGCACGTGCATCTTATAGGTCGTGCCTTCGAGCCAGCGGAAGAAACCGCGCACGCCATACCACATCGAATCATAGGAACCTTGGACGTAGCCCGGCTCGCCGTCCTCGACGAACCTCCGATGCGCCGCGGAGAGTTTCTTCCACGGGACGTCCATCGGGACGCCCGCCTTGCGGCAGGCGCGCGCGAGGTCTTTCTGTGATTCCCCGTAGACCGTCCCTTGGAACGGGGCGATCGCGCCTTCGGCGAGCGTCAGGGCCGGGTTCGGGATGATCTTCTGCCAGTCGAGCCCGATGACGCGGCCGAAGCCGCGGCACTCCGGGCAGGCGCCGACGGGCGAGTTGAAGGAAAAGAGCGCCGGCGAGGCCGGGCGGAACTTGCGTCCGTCGACCGGCGACTCGAGCGCCTCGCTGTAGCGGGAGAGCTCGTGGCCTTGGTCGTCGAGCAGGCGGAGGCGGGCGCCGCCGAGACGGAAGGCCGCGAGGGCCGCCTCATGGAAGCGGGACGCCTGGTCGGGGGCGATCGTCACGCGGTCCTGGATGACGAGCAGTTCGGCCGCGTCGGCGGGGATCTCGTCCTCCGTCAGCCGGATGCGTCGGCCGCCGGCGAAGGCGCGGCCGAAGCCCGCCTTGGCGAATTCTTCGGCGATGGCCGGCCAGCCCAGCGATTCTGGTTTGGCGACCGCGAACGCGAGCGAGAGCGACCGCCCCGGGAAGCGCGCGAGCGAATCCGACCAGGCGGCGTCGGGTCCGCGCGGGACGATGACCTGCCCGCTGGCGGGGTCGACCAATTCGGCGCGATGGGCGAACCAGACTTTGAACCAGTCGCAGAGCTCCGTCATCGTGCCGACGGTCGAGCGCGACGTGCGGACCGCGTTGCCCTGCTTGATCGCGACGGAGGGGCGGACGTTCTCCGCGGAATCGAGGGCCGGCGAGGGGAGGAGCTCGAGGAACTGGCGGACGTAAGGGCTGAACGTCTCGACGTAGCGGCGTTGCCCTTCGGCGTGCAGGGTGTCGAAGACCAGCGAGGATTTGCCTGCGCCGCTGAGGCCCGTGACCACGACCAGCTTGCCGACCGGGATGTCGACGTCGAAGCCCTTCAGGTTGTTCTGGCGGACCCCGCGGAGGCGGATGGCGTCTGGTCGGGCGGCGGGCATCGGACCCAACATCGGACACGAATCCGCCGACTTGGCAAACGCGCTAACGCGCCCGGCAACGAATCACGCCCTGCGGGGTGACGACCGCCTTTACTTTCAGGTCATGCGCTTCTTCCGGCAGGCGCGACAAGACTTGGAAAGCGTGGGCGTGGCCGAGCAGGAACGTCTTCCGAGGGGGCTTCGCCAGGAGGCGGTCGTAGAAACCGCCGCCGAAGCCGAGGCGCCGGCCGGCGCCGTCGAAGCCCAGGCCCGGCACGAGGATGAGGCCGGCTTCGGCCGGCGCGGCGCAGGGCGCGGAGGCTTTCGGTTCGCGGATGCCGAGGCGGGAAGGCCGGAGCGCGCCGAGGTCGGCGACCTCGTGGAGCACGAGCGTCGTCTTGTTCGTCACGCGCGGGAGAAGCAGGCGTTTGCCTTCGAGGAGCGCGAGCGCGAGGAGGGCGTCCGTCGGGAGTTCGCCGCCGAAGGACGCGTAGAGACAGACGGTCTTCGCCTGCTTCCACTCAGGGAGCTGCGTGATCAGCCGGGCGGCCGCGTCGCCGGCGACCTGCAGTTCGCGGGGCGTGAGGGCGGCGCGGCGGGCCTTCAGTTCCGCGCGCAGTGCCTGCTTGGCGGCCCGGGCGTCCATGGGCTCAGAAAAGCCGGTTGAGCGTCAGAGTCAACAGGACGACCGGGAGGTAAAGGATCGAAGCGATGAAGAGCGGCTTGGCGGCCGCGGCCCGTCGCTGCGGGAGGGCGAACTCGAGGGTGAGCTTGAAGAACCACGCGCCGGCGAGGAAGGAGACCCAGACGTAGGGGCTGGTCCAGCTCGGGAAGAAGTTCGTGGCGATGGCGCCGGCCACGACGATCATCGGCAGGATGAAGGCGAGCGCCCAAGTCGCCGCCGAGCGGCCGGACGGATCGTCAACCGTGGCCACCTTGAAGCCGCCACGAGCGTAGTCCTCGCGGCACATCACCGCGAGGGCCATGAAGTGGGGGACCTGCCAGAAGAACAGCAGCGCGAAGAGCAGCCAGCCCATGCGGTCGATGGCGCCGAGCTTGGCCGCGGTGCCGATGATCGGCGGGATCGCGCCCGGCAGCGAGCCGACGAGCGTGCACCAGGACGTCAGCGTCTTGAGCGGCGTGTAGAGGAAAAGGTAGGAAAAAGCGGTCGCGGCGGTGAGGACGCCGGCCAGCGGGTTGGCGCCGAACCACACGAGGCCCACGCCGGCGACCAGGAGCAGCAGCCCGAAGAGCAGGGCGGCCCCGGGGCGGATCAGGCCGGCGGGAATCGGACGGTTGCGTGTCCGCTCCATCTTCGCGTCCGCGTCGCTCTCCCACCACATGTTGACCGCCCCGCAGCCGCCGGCGGCCAGGGCCGTGCCGAGGGCGAGGGAGACGAGGACGCGGGCGTCGGTCGGTTGCGCGGGCGCGCTGCAGAAATAACCGGCGAGGGAGGTCAGGACAGAGAGGAACGACAGCCGGGGCTTGGTCAGCTCCCAGTAGGCGGCAGGCAAAGATCCGGCACGTTCGCTCATCGATGCTGTCGTGTCGGGTTTACGCGCGGGGTTAAAGGCAAATCCGCCGCTTTCAGGCCGGCCGGTCCGCGGACGCCTTGCGGGCGAGCAAAGCGGCCGCGCAAAGCGACGAGAACAGCGCGGCGCCCGTCACCAGATGGACCGTGCGCACGTGCGGGTTGAGCGGGAGCCGGATGCTCACGATGCCGAGGAAGACCTGCAGGAAGACCAATCCGACCAGCGAGGCCCAGCGGGGGGTCGGAAAACCTTGCCGGGCGAGGCGGACCGCGAAGACGAGCACCGCCGTCGCGGCGACGAGCGCGCCGGCGCGGTGCAGGAAATTGACCCACCACACCGCGCCTTCGCCGACGTCGGGGATGAAAAGGCCTTCGCCGGGGGCGCTGACCCATGCCGTGAAGTGTCCCTGTCGCATGACGGCCCCCGCCACGATGACCGCTAACGTGAGGGCGACGGCGGTCGCGCCAGCGCGGCGCAGGGAAGCCGGAGCCGCGCCGCCAGGCCGCCGCCAGGCCGCGCTGTGCGCGAGGGCGATCCCCGCGAGCAAGGCGAGCGTCAGCTGGGCGTTGACCGCGTGGCCGACGGCGAAGGCCACGGCCTTGAGATTTCCCTCTCCGCCGATGTTGAGGCGGTCGAGCAGCACGCGCAGCCCGCCGAGCAGCCCTTGGAGGATCACGAGGCCGAGGAGCGCATAGGAAGCAAGGCGCACCGGACGGCGCGGCTCGCGGAAGAAGTGGGCGGCCGCGAGGACGACGCAGAGCAGGCCGAGTCCGGCGGCGGCGAGGCGGTGCGAGTGCTCGGCGAACTTGTCGATCTCCGTGAGCCAGCCCGGCGGGTTGACCGAGCCGTTGGACAGCGGCCAGTCGAGGAACGCCATGCCCGCGCGGATGCTCGTCGTGAAGCCTCCGGCCTGGAGCACCAGCACCGACCAGCCCAGGGCGAGCAAGCACAGCCCGAAGAGGCGGCGATCGGGCGCGGCGGTTTCCGTCTGGCTCATGGGTTCATCTCAGCCGTCCCGCCGTCGGGAGCAAATCCCAACCCGACTATCGCGCCGCCTCATAAGCCCGCGCGATGGGCCGCATCAGCCGACTGCCGCCGCGCGGCCGAAGGCCCGGATCTTCCCGACGAGGTTGGTCAGGCCGTTCCGGCGGTTGGGCGAGAGGTGCTGCGTGATGCCGACCGCGGACAGGAAATCGGCGTCGGTCGCGGCGACTTCCGCGGGCGCGGCGCCGTCGTAGAATTCGCAGACCAGGCTCGCCACGCCCTTGGTGATGAGCGAATCGGCGTCGCAGCGGAAGCGGCAGAGGCCGTCCTCGAGCGAGGGGACCAGCCAGAGGTTCGACGTGCACCCTTCGATCAGGAAGGCGTCGAGCCTCAGGTCGGCGGGAAGGGCGGGAGCCGACTTGGCGCGATCGATCACGTATTGGAAGCGCTCGTGATGGTCGGCGAAGGGCTCGAGCTCCGCGACGAGCCGCGCCCGCCGGTCGGCGAGGGTCGTCATGGCTCAGAAACCGTTGAGGGCCTCGGGGTCGAGGTTGCTGCGGACGAGGGAGGCGCAGGCTGCTTCGAGTTTGCGCAGGCGTTCCGGGGGGAGCTTCGATTCCGTGCGCAACCACGACACCGCCTCCTGCCAGACCGCGGGAGATGGTCGACGCATGCCGAGCAGCGCCTCGAGTTCGTCGGCCATCGCCTTGCGATTGCCATAGGCCTCGGTCTGGCCGGCCAGGATGCGAGCGGAGATGAAATCCGCGCGCAGCTGGGAATGGCGCGGGTGATTCGTCACGCCGGCCTCGAGGACGCGCACCGCCGCGTCGCCGGCCCGGATGACGCGGAGATGACGACCGACGGAGCGGTAGGCTTCCGGACCGAGGTTCTTAGCCTTGAGGAATTCCGTCAGGTAGCGGTCGCCGATGTCGCGGTCGCGCTTGGTCGCCGCCGCGTCGGGCTTCGCGCGGGCATGGTGGGCGATGCCGAGCAAGGCCTGGACGAGGGGCTCCTTGGCCTTGAAGTAGGTCCGGTCCGCCGCGGTGATCTGCTGGTACTGCGCGATCGCCTGGCCCGGGTCCGGCCCGCGCACGAGCGCTTCGAGGTGCAAGGTGCCGAACGTGGACCGTTCGAAGCCCTGCTGGTCGGCGATGATGGCGATGGCGCCGGTGAGTTCGGCATAGCCTCTTTCGGCCGCAAAGTTGGCCAGCGCCAGCATCGGCGCCGAGCTGTTCGAGTAGCGCCCGAAGATGAGCCGCAGCTGCTTGTCGAATTCCTCTTTGTTGCCCAGCCTGTCCAGGAGATGGAGTTTCTGGATCTGCGGAAACGGCGCTTTCTCATCGAGGGCGATCCGTTCATGCGTCACGGACAGCGCCATCTTGTGCTGACCGAGCAGGATATGATAGCGAGCGAGCTGCGATAGCACCGCGTCACGGGCTTGGCCTCCGAAGGCGGAGATCTTGGATTCCAGCAGGGTGATGGATTCTTGGGTCTTGCCCCCTTCGAAGAGCGCGCGGGCCTTGAGCAGGAGACCGCTGGGATTTGACTCTAAACCACTGGCAGTGATGAGGTTGACGGCATCGGGGTACTTGCCGATCCAATAAAGCGAAGTCGCGGCGGAAAGGGAAAGCACGTCGCGCATCCCGACCGAGATATTCTTGGTATTACGCAGCAGATTCAGGCTGTCTTCGATGACTTCCTGATCCCGTTCCCGGGCTTGGAGCAGTTGGAAATACCGTTCCAAATAGTCTTTGGTGAGGGGGTCATCGACGGGAAGGAATTCGAGGCCATGTTTCAGGGTCTGGACGGCGTCATCAGTGCGACCGGCTATAGAGTGTAAGAAGTTGGCATAGAACAATTTAGATTTGGCGCTGCCCGGATTGCAACGCACCGCCACTTGCGCGAGCCGCAGGGCGTCCTCCATTTTGCCCGCTTCCTGGGCCGCCATGCCTTCTTGGGTGAAGTAATCGGCGAGTTGATTCAGGTGCTGTTGGCGGATTTGGGTCGCGTTTTCGGGCTGATCTTCGATTTTCGAAAGGCTCAGACGGATCAACTGCAGCAGGGTTTTGTCCTTGATGAGGTCGGCTTTGATGTAGGTCTGGCGGGCGTAGCTAAGGATGGCCTCCTTGTCTTTCGATTGGGGAAGGCCGGCCAGAATGATGATTTCCGCGTCCGAGGCGTCCTCATTCGTGACAATCGGGCCAGCCGGCGCGGCGGCCGGGGGGGTGGGCTGGCCCAGGCCGACGAGGCAGGACATGCCCAGCAGGAGAAAGAAGGGCAGGCGTGGGTTCGTCATGGGCTGAACTCTCATTATTGGCGAGGCGGAGGATAATTGTCCCGCCAAAAAAAGACGCGACCCCGACGGTCGGACGTAAGCCCTGTAAAGAAACCTTAAAATCCCCGCACTTTCCGCTTGCATGAGGGGCTTCGACCCCTATGCCCAAACCCTCTTTTCCCTATTTACCGAGGTCCATGCCTACCATCAACCAGCTCGTCCGTAAACCGCGTGTCCAACCCAAGGCCAAGTCGAAGTCGCCTGCCTTGAACAACTCGCCCTTCCGCCGCGGCGTCTGCGTGCAGGTCATGATCCGTACGCCGAAGAAGCCGAACTCGGCCCAACGC
>SXGR01087971.1_pt1 | contig 15972 bp, 16 predicted proteins | sample 3174711 | NCBI WGS metagenome assembly SXGR01 (sample SAMN11356860, study PRJNA531348) | freshwater metagenome | isolation source: freshwater sample F1-60 | place: China: Fuxian Lake, Yuxi | collected 2017-12-25
CGTACAAGATAATCTAGTACAAGATGCCTCCAACCCTCAAGCCCGTCATCACCTTTTCAGAAAAGAAAGATCTCTCCGCAGCCCAGCTGCTTCGGCTGTTTCATCAAGCCCCCTGGGCAACGCATCGAACGATCGAGAACGCCAAGGAGATGCTTCGTCATACCGACGTCGCGCTCTGCGCATGGGACGGCGATCTTCTGGTCGGATTCGGTCGCGTGCTGACGGATTTCGTCTATCGGGCGACGATTTGGGATGTCATCGTCGATAAGGCCTACCAGAAGCAAGGTATCGGCACTGCCGTCGTTCAGCGTATTCTCGACCACCCTCGCCTCAAGAAAATTGAGCTGTTTTGGCTCTGCACCAGGCGCCCCAGTTTTTATGAAAGACTGGGATTTAGCTCTCAAGAACAGACCGGGATGGTCTGGAGCCGGAGCAAGCCGTCACGCGCAGAGTGAGACCGCCTGGAGTTTCAGTGCGCATGAGCGGGAGCGGCGCGTTTCATCCTCTTTGGAGAGAGCAGTATCGAGAGAAAAAATGCCGTTGTGGCAAGGAGAACAATCGCGGGTCCTGATGGCACGTCCCAGAATGCGGAGATCATCACGCCGGCCACCGATGTCGTCGTGCCGATGATGACGGAATAGAGGGTCAGGGTCATGAGGCTGTGTGTGAGCTGATATGCCGTCGAAGCTGGAATCAGGATCATGGCAAACACGAGGATGGCGCCGACGGTTTTCAGTGACACGACAACGGTAAGTGCGACGAGGGTCAGCAGGAGAAAGAAGATGGCGCGAGCCGGAATGCCGGACGCGTCAGCCATCTCTTGATCGAAGGCGATAAAGTACAGTTCTTTTGAGAATATCAGGATGAGTCCAAGCACGAGAATGGCCAATCCGCCGATCACGCGCAGTTCATCACTGCTCACCGACAGCACGCTGCCGAACAAATAGCCGTACACTTCGGCGTTATAGGTCTTCATCAAGCCGATGAACAGGATCGCCAGCGCCATCGTGGCGGTGTAGAGAATGCCGATCGACACGTCCAGTTTCATTCGGCCTCTCTCTTCGACCCACCCGGTGATCCAGACGGTCGCAAGTCCGAACAGAATGGCCAGCAACAACGGCGGCCAGCCCATCAAATAACCCAGCGCGACTCCGGCAAACGCCGCGTGTGAAGTGCCGGCCCCCACAAAGGCGAGGCCACGTAGAACAACGAATACCCCGACGACCGAACAGAGCCCGCCTACCATCGCCGCAGCGAGGAGAGACCGTTGCATGAAGTCGTAGGTCAGGAGTTCCAGCATCGCAATCTGCCAGCTCTTCAGTGATGGTGGTGATAATCCTCAACAATCACGAGATCTTTCTCCGTGATCACCAGGTCTTTGCCATAGACCGCGCTGAGGATGTCCGGCCTGAGGACATCGGCGGGCTGGCCGGCGGCGTAGAGCCTGGTCTTGAGGAGCACCAACCGATCGACGCGGGAGCGGATCATGTTGATGTCATGGGTGATCAGCAGTACGGTCAATTTCAATTCTTCGTGCAGGTGTTGAACGAGCTCGATGACGTTGTGTTGCGTCGTGATATCCAGCCCGGTGGTGGGCTCGTCCAACAGCAACACTTTCGGTTGTTGTGCCAATGCCCGTGCGATGAATACACGCTGCTGCTGGCCTCCTGACAAATGGCCGAGCGCGGTGTCTTTGTGTCCCTCCATCGACACGTGCGCCAGTGCCGCCATGGCGATTTCTCGGTCGTGGGCTCCTGGGCGGCTGAACAACCCGAGCGCCCCGTAACGGCCCATCATGACCGTTTCGAGCACTGTGACCGGAAAATTTCGATCTACGACGCCTTTCTGCGGGAGATAGCCGATTTTCGCACGGTGATGACATCGTAATTTGTCGCAGGCACAGTCGAAAATGTGAAGGTGGCCTTCGATCGGAGCCATGAGTCCCAAGACCGCCCTGCAGAGGGTGGTTTTTCCCGATCCATTCGGACCGATAACTCCGACAAATTCGCCGGCACCGATGGAGAGCGAAATATCCTTGAGCGCAATGACGCCGGAAAATCCAAATGATGCATGGTCAAACCGAATGATGGGTTGATTCATGAGGCTACGTCATCAAGTCTGAAAGTGATACAGTCGAACGTCCACAAGGCTAAGAAGCCAACCGCGTGCAACTTGATGACCGTAAGACTTTTGGCATTCGACTGCTTATGGCGCTTCCAGCGCGTTGGCTAATTGGAGCACATTATAGCGGAGCATGTCGAGGTAGCTCTCGGTTCCCGGTAATCCTCCAGGCAAGGTGGTCAGGACGACGACCCGGGCCTTGGTTTCCTTGCCCAGGAGGTTGGGGAGTTTTTGGCTCAGTTGGATTTCAGACACAATGACTTTGATGCGGTCTTTCTTGATTTTTTCGATCAGCGATTGCAACTGAAGGGCGGATGGTTCTGTGCCCGTTTGCACTTGAATCGTTGCGGTGATATCGAAGCCGAATCGCCCGGCCAGATAGGGCCAGGCCGGATGGTGCGCGACGAAGCGATGATCCGATAACGATTTCACCCGGTCAGACAATTCGTTACGCAGCCGGTCCAATCGCTGGAGATAGGCCGCTTGATTGTTGCGGTACGTCTCTGCATGGGCGGGGTCGATCTTGATCAGGGCCGCGGTGATATGGCGCAACATGATAACGACGTTTTCAGGGTCCAGCCAGATATGGGGATTCCCGCCAGACGCGTGTTCCCCATTCTCTGGGTGCTCATTATGATGCACGTCAGAGTGGTCACGAATCAGGCCGACGCCTTGAGAAGTGGTCACGACGCGCAGCGACGGGCTTCCGGCGTTCTTTACCAGCGAGGCGACCCATACCTCTAAACCGGTGCCGATCTCGAACAGTAATTGGGCTTTTCGCACCGCGACCAAATCGGTCGGTTTCGGTGAGTAGGTATGTTCATTCTCATAGCCGCTGAGCAACGACTTTACCTGTACATGGGGGCCTCCGACCTGCTCCGTGAGATCCTTAAGGACTGGAATAGTCACCACGATACTGATCGGATTGTGAGCGGGCTCCGTAGAAGACGCCAAGACCGGGCTGAATAGGACAAGCAGGGTCGAAAGAGCAATCGAAACGGGCGATGTATTTGCTCGGTCTATCGGAAACATGGGCGTGGGACCGTAACACTCAGGTTCTGCCATGTCAACGTGACGATCGATGGATAGATACACCCCGTCTCTCATTGAGCCGTCTCGCTTGACCGGCGACGAGAGTTCCATTAGCGTAGCACGCTCGAAAGCTGATGCCCGTTGAAGGATTGGAAAAGGATCGCTCCGTCATGAAAGTTGTCGGGTTGATGTCAGGAACGTCCGGTGACGGCGTCGATGCGGCGCTGGTCGAAATCGGCCCTCGGAAAGCGGGTTTTCGCATCAAAATGATCGCGTTTTACCCACTGCCGTATCCGCGCTCGCTTCGGCAACGCATTTTATCCGCGTCCCTGTCAGGCACCGTATCGGAACTATGCCATCTCAATGCGCTGTTGGGCGAATGGTTTGCCAATGCCGCGCTCGGCGCCATTCGCGCTGCGAAGTTGCACCCCAAGGACATCGATCTTATCGGTTCTCATGGCCAGACCGTCCATCATCTTCCGTACGGAATCAAGGATGCGGGTGTCGGCGCCATTCGTTCTACCTTTCAGATCGCCGAACCCGCCGTGATTGCCGAACGAACAGGAGTCACCACGGTCGCGGATTTTCGCCCACGCGACATGGCTGCCGGCGGGCAGGGAGCGCCGCTGACTCCGGGAGTCCATGCGCTGCTGTTCCGTCATCCTCGTCGCGCGCGACTGATCGTGAACCTCGGCGGGATCAGCAATGTGACCTACCTGCCGCGAGGATCAGGCTTTGACGGCCTGATGGCGTTCGACACCGGTCCGGCCAACATGGTGTTGGATGGCCTGATGGCCCGGATTACGAATGGGCGTATGTCGATGGATCGTGATGGGCGTGTGGCCGCTCGCGGGCAGGTCGACGGACGACTGTTGGCCAAACTGCTCGCGCATCCGTATTTGTCGCAAGCTCCGCCGAAATCCACCGGGAGGGAAGTCTTCGGAGTGAAGATGTTGGATGAGCTGTTGGCGATGCAGCAAGCGCAGCAGCTGCCGATGGAAAATATTCTGGCGACATGCAGCCGCTGGACGGCCGAAGCCGTCGGCTCGGCCAGACGGTGGATTCGCGGTGGAATCGACGAAGTGATTGTCGGCGGCGGCGGAGTCAAAAATCGCGCTATCATGCACCATCTCGCCGATGTTTTTGCGCCTGTCCCGGTGAGCGCGTTCGAATCGCAGGGGTGGGACAGCAAGGCCATCGAAGCCGTCGCGTTTGCGGTGTTGGCCTATCAAACTGCGATGGAGCAATGTGGAAATGTTCCCTCCGTCACCGGGGCAGCCCACCCGGCCCTGTTGGGCTGCATCGTTCCCAGCGGACCAGGTTGGCTTACTCGGCTGCGTTCTCCTCGACGGCGAAAGTAACGATCGATGATGGATGCTATCCGGAGAATGTTTTCCATATCACAAAAGACAACCGGCCCATCCGCCGGTTTCTCGCTGCCGCCCGGTATTGCCGTGGCATCCGCTCCATTGCTTACGGAAGTTGAGATTGCTCTCTACAATCTTCTGCAGATGGCTGCCCAAGATCGGTACCTTGTGTTCGCTGACGTGCCGCTCTGGTCTTTTGTGTCTGTTGAAGCGATGGGGAAGTCCCGATTGACGCTGTTGAACCACATGGCTCTCAAACGAGTCGATTTTGTATTGGTACACCCGGGGTCACGGCATGTGGAGCAAGTGGTACAGCTTGAAGATGCGTCTCCAGAGCCTCATCAGATAGAGCGCCAACGCGTGATCGAGTCGGTGCTGGATGCGGCGGGAATCAAACTGGTGACGGTGGGGGCGACAAAATCCTATACGATTCCTGAGATCACGGCGCTTCTGGGCCTTGCAACAGATGAGTAATATCCGCAAACCGATGTGCGACGGCATTGGCGGAGCACCATGAGTGAAGAATCCATTCCACCAAATCCCTTGGGTGGGAAGACGCTGATTGTAGATGCGCTGGATCAGCGGGGTTATGCTCTGCCGAGTGAGGCTCTCAAGGAGGCGGCTGATCGGGACCAGATCTACATCCGTCCTGGCCTGTATGAGGACAAGATATTCGTCAGTGAGCGATCGGTACGGCTTGTGGGCGCAGGGCGTGATGTCGTGCAAATCTTCAGCCGGCGAAGTGGTCCGCTGTATTTGCAGCGGGTCACGGGCGGCCAAATTTCCGGCATCACATTCCGCTATGTCGGCAGCGACCAACACTCGGCGATGAATGTGCTCGACTCCACCTGTGTGATTACGCAGTGCCGGGCGATGGAGGGGATTTTGTCAGGGGTATTGTTGTATGGGCCGGAATGCCGGGCGACGTTTTCCGACAATGAAGTGTGCCGCAACCGTGAGTCCGGCATCTTTGTGTTTGCCGGGGCACAACCACGAATCGCCGGAAATCGCTGTGTGGACAATCACCACTTTGGGATTGCGGTGCGCGATTCTGGAAGCTATCCGGAGATTGTGCGCAACCTGTGTGAGGCAAACATGCTCAGTGGGATGCTCTTGTTTCACCACGGGGGAGGATTAATTCTGGACAATTGTTGCACAGGCAATCAACAGTGGGGTGTACTGGTGACGCCGGACTCTCATCCAAACCCGCCGCCCACGGAGCTTTCTGCGATGAATCGCCTCGAAGGAAATCCACGCGGTACCTATACAATATCGGATCAGCCTCTCGCCGACATCGGCCGGTAGCCAGCGGGTCAACCGACGTTTGGTGTGGAGGCGCCGGGCGGGTTCGAACCGCCGCATCGCAGTTTTGCAGACTGCTCCCTTACCACTTGGGTACGGCGCCTCACGAGGGCGGCATTATAGTCGTTTCCGTTTCGTGAACACAACCAGACAGATCCGGCACACTCACGAACTATCCCTCACCGGCCATACCGGAAGATCCACTATTCGTTCGCCCGAGAGACGACTGAATCCCTGTCCGAGAACCTGCGCTTGCGAGAAGAAGCCCGAACAAGATCAGTATAGCAATACCAAGATGGTGATAGCTCTTCAGCGCCTCCCATCTGGCCGAGCCCACGACTTCGTAATTCAACACCATTGTCAGCACGATATATGCGGCCAGCACGGCATAGCCAATGTGGCTCAACCCGCCGCTCATTCGCGCCGCAGCGGCCATGACGACGAATGCCGCTGGTATCATCCACACCAGATGTTGATCCCAGGTGATCGGAGAGAACAACAAGGCCAGGATCAGTGTGCCGGCACAGTCTCGCGCCCACGAGGGATCTCCGGGCCCTTGGAACGCACGCCGACTGGACCAGGCAAAGAGCCCGAGCAGACCGAGCCCCGTGATCGCGACGATTGAATTGGCGGCTGAGGGAGGCAAATCCATCACCGGCTTGTATCCGTGGTCCACTTGCCGAAGCCGGTGCGTCGGTGGGTATGTCACCAGATAGCGCAGCATCGTATGCCGGAGCGAGAGGTTGGCCTTTTGCAGTTCGTTTTCTTGCCGGCCCTCTACTTGCCGATCCAGCACGGACAACAGGGCATTCTGCGTCCATTCGGTGTGATGCTCCCACCAGCTCGTGGGTCCCATATACAGAACAGGCAGCACGATCCAGGCTGCCGTGGCCAGCATCGTGTATGCGGCGACACGCCACTGCCGCTTCCAGAGAAACAGAATCACGAAAAGCGCCGGGGTGATCTTGAGGACGATGCCGAGCCCGACCAAGGCCGCGCCTAGCCGTTCTTTTCCGGCCCATATCGCATAGATCCCGCCGGTCAGAATGCCCAGCAACATGAGATGCGGCCCGCCGTCGTCGAGGTCATTCAAGACGAATTGCAGCGTCAACGCGCCTGCGCCTACGCCGAGCAGCAGCAACCGCCCGCCTGTCAGCGTGTCGGCGCCGAATAGCATGCGATGCATGAATCGGATCGTGAGAACCAAGCATCCGACGGCGACGGCGTAACGCAAGGCCAAACTTGGGTTTCTGTCCAGCGCAAGCAAGGGAGCGAAGTAGATGCCGGTGGTCGGCAAATACATATAGCAGTAGTCATTGGCGTAGAGATATTCCCCGGAGAGAAAGCGCCTGCCGATCTCGCGGTGAATATCGATGTCTCGAAAGTGAAACGACCGCCCGAATGAGATGATGTATCCGTGCACCACTGCGGCGATCACGAGGCTGACTTCGACCAGCCGCGCAAAAAGAAGCGCCCTGAGGAACTCACCGATCCAATGGCCCATGGGTTTCGATTCCTTCGGTCGGCGCACGCAGAACCACTACCGCAACACCTTGTCGACTATTTTTGACGATGAGGGATCCGAGGGCTGACTCACACGGCAGAATCGCGAGCTTCTGAGCAGAGCGCTTACCGGCGGGGCAATACTGGAATTTCTTTCCCAAGTGTCGAGGGTTGGTTCGACTGAGCCGCGAGCGGTTCCCAGCCCTCTGACTCAGCAGAAACGACGACCTCTCCATTCCCCTCAGCTTCTTTTTCCTTGGCCAGCTGTTCCACTTCAAAAATCAGCGTGTCCATCAACTCTTCCATCGGCACCTTCCGGACGAGCTTGCCCTTCTTGAACAGAATCCCTTTGCCCTCGCCACCGGCGATGCCGATGTCGGCTTCCTTGCCCTCTCCAATACCGTTGACCACGCAGCCGAGCACCGAAACGTTCAACGGAGTTTTGATGTGGCCAAGTTTCTTTTCCAGCTCATTCGCCATACGTACGACGTCAATCTCAACACGGCCGCACGTAGGACAGGCAATTACGTTGATCCCACGATGCCGCAACTCCAGAGATTTCAGGATCTCAAATCCGACCTTGACCTCGTCCACCGGATCGGCGGCGAGCGACACACGAAGCGTATCGCCGATCCCCTGGGCCAACAAATAGCCCAGCCCCATCGCCGACTTTACGGCGCCGGTCATGGCCGTACCGGCTTCCGTAATGCCGATATGCAGCGGATAATCTGACTGCATGGCAAAGAGCCAGTAGGCATCGATGGCATGCTTGACATCGGACGCCTTGAGCGACACCTTCATGTTGGTGAAGCCGACGTCCTCCAGCGCATGCACCGCGTTGAGCGCCGATTCGGAGAGCGCTTCCGGGGAAGGCCATCCGTACTTATCCAACAGCGGCCGTTCGAGCGAGCCTCCGTTCACGCCGACTCGGATCGGAATGCCATGATCATTGACCGCCTTGATGACTTCTTCGACCTTCCACCAGGCGCCGATGTTACCGGGATTGATGCGGACACAATCGACCACTGCGGCGGATTTCAACGCAAGACGGTAATCAAAGTGGATGTCCGCAATCAACGGCACCGTCATCGCGGCTTTGATCTGAGGGAGAACTGCGGCGGCTTCCTCATCCGGCACGGCCACACGGATAACTTCACACCCGGCAGCCTCCAGTTGGAGGATCTGCTCGACAGTCTTTCCGACATCCCGCGTGTCGGTCGAGCACATCGACTGCACGGACACCGGCGCATCGCCGCCGACCTTGACCTTGCCGACCTGAACCTGCCGAGTTTTACGTCTGGTAATGTGCATAATGACACGCAATGCGAAAAGCTGTTCGAACCTCGGTCGAAAAGTCAGAAATCCTTCAGGTCATAAAGTCTGATCGCCGGCTTTCAGACTTAAGACTTTGCGACTTTGAGCTAACTGCCCTGCTCGTCTCCGAGCGGATGCTGGCTTCCCAACGCAACACCCGTAAACCGGCCCTTCGCTGTTGCCGGTGCGCTACCGACAAGCTCCTTGACTCTCTGGTAAATCCCTTCGGCGGTCAACCCATACCGCTCGCGCAGCAAATCTTGCGGGCCCTGTTCGATATACCAATCCGGCAGCCCAATGATCTTCGTTGTCACATCGCTGACTCCGGCTTCAGACAACGTTTCGAGCACCGCAGAGCCAAACCCGCCCATTCTGCACCCTTCTTCAACAGTGACGACATAGCGGACCCGTTTCGCGACATCGGCAATGAGTTCGTGATCAAGCGGCTTCGCAAACCTGGCGTTCACCACAGCGGTGGAAACGCCTTCTTGACTGAGACGCTCGGCAGCCCGATGAGCCTGCCAGACCGACACTCCGATCGCGATAATCGCCACATCCGTCCCATCCTTGATCAACTCCCCTTTGCCAATAGGCAATACCTGGGGCGCTGCATCCATCGTTACTCCGAGACTGACGCCGCGCGGATACCGCACGGAAATCGGACCGTTGTACTGCACGGCGGTCTTCATCATGTGCTGCAATTCGTTTTCATCTTTCGGCGCCATCACGACCATGTTGGGAACGTGGCGCAGATACGCGTAGTCGAACGCGCCATGGTGCGTCGTTCCATCTTCAGCCACAAGCCCGCCGCGATCGATGCAAAACACGACGGGAAGATTCTGTGTCGCCACATCATGCACCACCTGATCGTAGGCCCGCTGGAGAAAGGTCGCATACATGGCCACGACCGGCTTCACACCCTGCGTCGCCAATCCAGCCGCAAAGGTCACAGCATGCTGCTCGGCGATGCCCACGTCATAAATACGATCCGGGAACTCTTTCTCAAATGCCGTCAGTCCGGTGCCTTCGCACATCGCTGCCGTAATAGCCACGATGCGTTTGTCTTCTCGGGCCAATTTGACCAACGTATCCATGGCAATCACGGTATAGGACGGGCGCGCGGCCTTCTTGGCCGGCGCTCCGGTTTCACGCACGAACGGCGGGCACGCATGGAACCACACCGGGTTCTTCATGGCAGGCTCGTAGCCAAGTCCCTTTTTGGTAATGATGTGAAGGAGGACCGGCCCTTTCATCTTCAAAACGTTGTCGATCGTCGGAAGGAGATGCTCGAAGTTATGCCCATCGATGGGGCCGCTATACTGGAAGCCCAATTCTTCAAACAGCAGTCCAGGCAGAATCGCCCCCTTAGCCAACTCTTCTGCCCGGCGAGCCAATTTCTGCATATCGGGACCGATATGGGGAATCTTGCCGAGCAATTGGCCGGTTTCTTCCCGCATCTTACCGTAGAATTCGCCCGTGATCGTCCGGCTCAGGTAGGCTGAAATGGCTCCCACATTTTTCGAAATGGACATCTGGTTATCATTTAAGATCACCAGGAAGTCCTTGCCCAAGCCGCCGGCATGGTGCAGTCCCTCCAGCGTCATCCCCGCGGTCATCGCGCCATCCCCGACTACGCACACGACCTTATGTTTTTGGCCCAGCTGTTCACGGGCTCCGACCATGCCGAACGCGGCAGAGACCCCTGTGCCAGCATGCCCGGCATTAAACGTATCGTATTCACTTTCTTCCCGTTTGCAGAATCCGCTCAGCCCGCCGTATTGCCGCAACGTATGAAATTGTTCGCGTCGCCCGGTGAGGAGTTTATGCGCATAACTTTGGTTGCTGGTGTCCCAGACGATCTTGTCGGTAGGCGTATCCAAGAGGTAATGCAAGGCAACCGTCAATTCCACCACACCTAAGTTAGAGGCCAAGTGTCCGCCGACTGTGGAAACGGCGCTGATAATCTGCTCGCGGATTTCCTGAGACAAGGCCGGGAACTGATCGAAGGACAGGCGCTTTAAATCGGCCGGAGTATGAATGTTCTTCAGAATCGACATGGCCTACGCTCCTTCTTTATCAGCTGCTTGCTCGATTGTGTATGAAACCGGACTGCACGAGAGGCAACAGCCCGCAGCCGCACGATGAACTGCAGTAAATACAAATTCGGGGTGGAGTTTCACACAAAAGTCCAATAGTGTCAAGCATATGGACCAGTATATGGACGAGCGTTCGGCCTCTCAAACAGACTAATAGGGAAAGTCGAGCCCGGCAAATATGGCTCCCCCTTCCCGGCTAAAACCGTAATCGATTCGCCCTACCACGTTCGGACGGATGATGCCTCGAAATCCAATACCCGGCGTGATGCGATAGTCTTTGAACCCCACATTCTTGAACGAATTGAATACCTGTCCGGTATCAACAAACGGCGCGAGCTCAAAGTCTGCGATGACGCCGGCAATACGGGCTCGTAACACATGAATCCGTTCCTCAACGCTGAATGCGATCAGTTGCTTGTCGATGTACCGGTCTACCCCGAAGCCACGAAGATTGTTCTGCCCGCCCAGCGAACTCAATTCATAAAACGGAACATCCGTGCCGATCGTGGCCTGCAGGTCGCCGCGGATCACCATAATCGCCCGCTTGGATTCGCTCGAAAACATCTTTTTGATTTCAACCCCGTACCTGGAATACAGGGGCTCTGCGCCTTTACGGAAGTTGTGGTTGATCTCGGCATAGGCCGTCACGGCCATGCCATCGGTCGGCGTGACCAAGCTGTTTCGCGTATCGTAATGGAAGCTGATCCGCTCGCCGAGAATCGTCGCGCCCTCCACGCCGGATACATCCGAGAACCTGTCTCCTGTAAATGCGAGAGGGGTCGCTCCTTGTTGGATCGGTTGCATATGCCGAAACCGCTGGCTGATCGCAATCTGTGTCACTTCATTGGCATAGATCCCGAACTTCCAGTTGGCTCTTGTTTCGGAGGCCGTATAATTCGTCTCATTATCCTGGATAGTCCCAGGACCAATCCCAAAAAACCGCACCGTGGCATTTTTGAAGTGGGCGGCGCTGACCGCCACGCTATACCGGCCGTTGCTTAAACCGGGGTCCACATAGCTTAAGAGAAACCGCCGTTCGATCTTCTCAGACCAGGACGCAATACCTCTGAGTTCCTTCCCGCCCGGCTGATAGTGGAACAAATTCAACGTGCCGCGAGTGCCGACGATCGAGTTGTAGATGACCATCGGCGCGACCAAATACTTGAGATCTCCGTCCGGCCCGGTTATGAGGGCCGGCACGATCATCCCGATATCATTACCGTCGTTTTTGCTGGAGCTGACGGCAGGGATGGGGAAGTATTGCGTATCGGCATGGGCCTGGTTGGATAGGGAAGGACAGAGCGCCCCAAGCAACAGGAGGATGATACTAACGGCAAAGCTGCGCATAGACGTACTCGTAATCCCGCAAAACGACGTTATTGCGCCTTGAGTTTGTCTGACTTCTTGTGAAGCTGCTCGACGAGATCGGCATAGGAAGAGGACTTGATGATTTTTGCGAACTGCCCACGATAGTTGTTGACCAGACTGATGCCGTCGACCACGACATCGTACACACGCCAATCATCTCCCTTGTTGATCAATCGGTAATCGAGAGGAATCTCCGTCTTTCCCGACAGCACCTTTGTTCTGACTTCCGCATATTCCTTCTCCGTGCGCTCGTTCAAGTACTGCACGCCTTCGCCGGAATACGTTTCAATCTTGTCCGAGTACGAATTCGTCAATATCGTTCGAAACAAATCGACAAACTCCTGCTTCTCTTGATCGGAAAGTGTATTCCACGGTGCGCCGAGCGCACGCCTCGACATTTCTTGATAATCAAACCGGGCTCCGACGGCCCGTTCCAGCATACGCCGGCGTTCTTCGGCCTTATTCGGCTGTTTCAGGTCGTTTTCACGGACAATACGGAGCACTTCGTCGACTGTCGTTTTCATCGTATCCGTCGGGGCGCCTGCGTAGCAGGGAACTGCCGACGACGCCAGCCACACAACAACCAACGTCATCTTCAGAATCAGAGGAATCACCCGACGATGAGGAGGCATACAGGCCGGTATGCCCCGGTCACTCATAATCGACGTCATCATAATACCCTTCGCCTCCGGCTTATGTGTTTTTTTCACCACTTGAACATGCCGTACTACTTGACCTTGCCATGGACGTACTGGCTTACCAATTCTTCAAGGTCCAGCCCCGACTCAGTATCGCGGATTGTACCGCCCGCTTGCAATGGATCGCCGCCTCCCCCCGGAGACAGCGCGAGGAACTTCTCTCCGATGATGCCCCTGGTTTTGATCGAGGCGAAGGTATCGGAATAGAGCGTGATGTTGTTCTGAACGGCCAGCCGGACAATCGCCTGATCGTTTTTCAACGCGATGGACTTGACTCGCCCGACTTCTACGCCGGCGATTTCCACGGTCGCGCCGGGTTTCAGCCCGGACGCCGAGTTGAACGGAGCCTCGACTTCGTAGCGATCGCCTCCGATGACCTCCAGCTTTCCCAGCTTGATCGACAGATAGCCCAAACAAACGATCCCAATGAGCACGAACATGCCGACGATCAATTCAAGCTTGGTCTTTTCCATCACGACACTCCTTGGCGGATAGCGGGCGCCGTAGCCGGCGGCATGGAGCCTCCGACCGAGATAAACTCTCTGATTTCTTGGTCTGATGTCTGCTGAAATTCTGCCGGTTCCGCCATCGCCGCAATTTTCCCCCGCTTCAGTATGGCGACATAGTCGGAGATCCCGAAGATTTCCGGAATCTCATGGCTGACCATGATGCCGGTAAACCCGAACTTCCGCTGCATTCCGGTGATGAGATCGTGAATCGACTTGGCCATGAGCGGATCCAGGCCGGTAGTCGGCTCATCGAATAGGATGATCTCCGGCTGCATCACCAAGGCCCGCGCCAATCCCGCTCGCTTGCGCATGCCGCCGCTGAGTTCAGCGGGAAATTTGTGTCCCATGCCGACCAGGCCGACCTGTTGCAACTTCTCTTCAACCCGAGTTGTCACCGACGCCCCTTTCATTCGGAGCTTTTCACGCAGTGGGAACGCCACGTTCTCAAACACCGTCAGGGAATCGAACAGCGCAGCTCCTTGAAACAGCATCGCGAACCGCTTGCGGACTTCGTTGAGGGCATGACCTTTGAGGCGTGAAATTTCCGTTCCAGCCACCCACACTTCCCCCTCATCCGGCTGCAACAGCCCGATCATGTGTTTCAGCAATACGCTCTTGCCTTCTCCGCTACGACCGATAATCGTCGTCAGCTTGCCCGACGGAACGACCAGATCGACGCCTTGCAGCACCGGTTGGCCTCCCAAGGTCTTTTTCACACCGACAAGTCTGATCATCTTCCACAGATCCAAAGCCTGAAGGGCGCAAGGTCATCACGTCATCAAGTCTCCCGAAAGACTTGCGACTTTCGACTATTACAAGAGTACTGACGTCAAGAAATAATCCCACACAAGAATGAGAACCGACGATAACACAACCGCCTCCGTCGTCGCAGTACCCAGTCCTTCGGCGCTCATACGGGTGTAGAACCCTTTGTAGCAGCAGACCCAGCTCACAATCAGGCCGAAACTGATGGATTTGAGAATGCCTCCGTACACGTCTTTCCACTCCACCGACGACTCGATGGAATTCCAGTAAGACCCCGCATTCACGCCCAGCAGTTCCACACCCACCAGGTGGCCGCCATAGATACCCACCACATCGAAGATCGCGACCAACAGCGGAACGCCGATCAACCCGGCGACGAGTTTCGGAGCGATCAGATATTGGAGCGGATTGATCGCCATGGTGTCGAGCGCATCGATCTGCTCTGTGATGCGCATGATTCCAATTTCTGCCGTCATGGCCGAACCGGCCCGGGCCGTCACCATGAGCGCGGCCAGCACCGGACCGAGCTCGCGGATCATGCTGAGGGCGACGGCTGATCCCAGCAACCCCTCGGATCCGAACTTTCTGAGCGTGTAATACCCCTGGAGGGCCAGTACCATGCCCGTGAAACCAGCCGTGAGCACCACGACGAACGTGGATTTATAGCCGATAACATGCACCTGTTTGACGATCTGATCCGCCCGCAACGGTGGCCGCAGAATCCAGGCGAAGGATGAGACGACAAAGATCAGCATCCGGCCCATTTCGCTCACATGGACCAGAACCCCTTGACCGATTCGTTCCAGCATCTTCACCATGATCGATCGACTTGCAAGCCACCGCCGTCTGCAGCAATTTTGGCTGCATAGCGCTGAAAAAACGCCGTCAAGTTTATTGCCGCCGCCTGGCTTTGACGGCGAAGCCGGAGTAGTCCCATGACACTCGACGGATTCCCCAACAGCGCGCCGATACCCTTGAGCCATGCAGTGGGCCTGAGAAAGAGATTGAAGTCAAGGGGCAGGTCTTCGTCCAACAGGTCGGACGCCGTCCGGATAATCACAAACGGCACCTGCGCGCGCTGCGCTTCGGCCGCCAAGGCTGCGCTTTCCATATCGAGACCGATTGCGCCGGTGCTATGCGAAAATCGACGTTTCTCGGATGCGCTGCCGACAATGTAATCGGTGGAAACGAATCGTCCGATATGGCCCGCCGGCTTCGCACCCTCGACCAGTGCCATGACCATATCCCGCTCAGCCCCGGACACTTCAATTGCCTGACACACATCCGCACCCCGCCCTCCCGCCCGCACTACATCCCGTCCGGCAAGGAGCGCGCCCACCTCAGCCGTAATGAGCGCACAGGCAAATCCCGTCGACACCACAAGACTAAACGGCTGGTGCCCCAATAATCGGGCCGCAGCCAGGCCGGCTTTCTCAGGGCCCACGCCGGTTCGAACCAGCCAATACTCTCTGGAGCCTGCCGTACATACCAGCACCGGCATTCCATCGATGCACCGTTCGATCCCTGCTTGAAATGCAGCTTCTACCGCCTTCACTTCCCAGAAGGTAGCGGCAAAAATCGCGATCCGCTTCGGTGGTGCGGTAGTTGACAGAGGGGGCACAGGGATAGACGAGGCAGAATCCGTGGCGGTCAACGCTCAGCCCGATAAGACCCGTGCACCTGAACATAGTGGCGCAGCTCGTCTGCTCGCATTTTCCCGCGAGAGCGGAGATTGCGGTACATGGCAAGGGCCCACAGCGGGAAATACTGGCAGTACCAGTGGTACCGGAGATAGAACACGCGGGGGAATCCCGTCCCGGTATGGCGGACTTCCTCCCATGATCCATCCTTCAATTGATGGCGAAGCAGAAATTGCACTCCACGCGCGACACTGAAC
>SXGR01417494.1_pt1 | contig 15972 bp, 17 predicted proteins | sample 3174711 | NCBI WGS metagenome assembly SXGR01 (sample SAMN11356860, study PRJNA531348) | freshwater metagenome | isolation source: freshwater sample F1-60 | place: China: Fuxian Lake, Yuxi | collected 2017-12-25
ACCAGCAGCGGGTAGCCGTCGGGCTGCGCCTTCGCCACCAGGTCCGCGCCGATCATGCCGCTGGCGCCCGCGCGGTTCTCGATCACTACCGGCTGGCCGAGCGATTCGGACAGACGGTTGCCGACCACTCGCACGATGACGTCGGTGGGGCCGCCAGGCGGATAGGGCACGACGACCCGCACCGGGCGTGCGGGGTACTCCTGTGCCACAGCGAGCAGCGAAAAAGCAAGCGCCAACGCGGCTGTGGCAAGTCTGCAAGGCATTTGAGGCATGTTCATCTCCCAGTGATTAGGTCCGGCCCAACCGCCTATTGCGCCACGATTTTCGCGTCGCTGATCACCTTGCCCCAGCGCTCGCGCTCGCGCACCATGAAGTCCCGGAATTCCTGTGGCGACTTGCTGACGGCGGTCTCGGCGCCCATATCAGCGATACGCTTCTGTACATCCGCATCGGCGGCGACCTGCTTCATTGCGTCAAAAAGCCTCGCCACGACATCCGGCGGCATCTTCGCGGGTCCGCCTAGCCCAAGCCAGATGATTGCCTCGATGTTTACGCCAGACTCGATCAGCGTCGGCACCTCGGGGGCGGCCGGCGCACGGCCTGCGCTGGTGACGGCCAGCGCGCGCAGGCGTCCACCGCGAATCTGGCCGAGCGGCGAGGGCAGCGAATCGAACATGAACGGGATCTCGCCTGCCATCAGCGCCGCGGTCACCTGGGAGCCTCCCTTGTAGGGCACGTGCAGCACGTCGATGCCGGCCTGCTGTTTCAAGAGCTCCGACACGATGTGCGGTCCGCTGCCCAGACCGAACGAGCCGTATGCAAGCTTGCCAGGCTGCGCTTTCGCGGCTTGTATGAGATCGTTCATCGTCTTGTACGGGCTGTTGGCGGCGACCGTGAGCACGTAGGGGAACTGCACGCTCACGCTGATCGGAGTGATGTCGGCGACCGTGTCGAACGGCATGTTCTTCATCAGGTGCGGGCTGAACGTGTGCAGGCTCGCCGCCATGAACAGCAGCGTATGCCCGTCCGGCGTCGACTGGATCACGGATTGCGTGCCGATGGTGCCGGTCGCGCCCGCGCGGTTCTCCACCACCACCGGTTGCTTGAGGATCGGCGATAGCTTTTGCGCAACTACGCGTGCGACGTTGTCGGTGGCGCCGCCTGCGGGCCACGGCACGACGATCCTGATTGCCCGATTCGGGAAATCCTGCTGTGCCTGCGCCGCGCCAGACAGGCCGAGGAGCAGGACTCCTGCCGCGACCAGCACGTGAATTGTTGCAATCCGTGCACCAGGTTTCTTCATTGAATCCCCTTGATTTGCTTTGGTGCTCGCGTCCTACGCCAGCGACAGGTCCGTGCGTGGACGCATCGGTATCTCGATCGTCGAGCCGTTCGGTCCGCCGCAGATTAGCTCCAGCCTGGGCGGGCGGCCGTGCGGAACCTGCGGATAATGCAGTTCGTCGGCACCCGCGATGGAAACACGCAAGCGGCTGCCTTTCGCGAACACCCAGGATACCGGCAGCAGCGCAAACTCCAGCACGGCGGGCACGTTTCGCTCCAGCAGAGTGGCATCGTGGCGGGTGCATGCATGGTAAGGCCAGTTGCATGTGTAATTCGATGGGGGCGGCGCGGTCTTGCGATGCAGCGCCCGCAGCATGCCTTCGGTTACGTAATGGCTGCGACCGGCGGCATCGATCTCCCCAAGGTAGACGAAGACGCCCGCGTCCGGCTCGCTGGAGGCGAGGGTAAGGCGCACGATGGCGTGCCCGGTGAGCTCCATCGGTGTCTCGAACGGGTCAGTGGTGAGATTCAGCATCTTCTCGTCGCGCCCATGCCAGTCGGGGTAGTACTCCCTGATGTCGAGGAGCCCCAGGCGCTCGTAGCGCGTGTTGCGGCCGGTCGTCGTGGTGAAGTCCACCTGGTATGGAATGGTTTGTTCACGCTCCGGCTTGCGCGGGCCAAGGCGTTCCGCAGCGAAATGGAAGCGGGTCGATGCGACCGGCGGCCAGGCATCGGCGGCCTGCCACTCCTCGGCATGGACGCTGAAATAGTGGATGCGCTGCTCGGCGTCGATGCCGGTGGCGCGTCCCATGAGGTAATGGTCGAAGAACCGGGTCACCTCGCCGAACAGGTCGAAGCGGGGCACCTGTTGGTCGCGCCACGGCGAAGCGTTGGTGCGTGCGCCATGGTCCCAGGGACCGAGAAGCAGAAAGTGATTGTCCCGCTTGAGAGTGAGGAAACGGCTGATTGCCGCGCTACTGTAGCCCGAGCCGTCGAACCAGCCCGAGCATGAATAGATCGCCACGTCTTTGCCGAAGTGGCCATAGTAGTGGTACGGGCTGCACACTTCGAGGGTGAGGGCGGGGTCGTGCAGCAGGCCTTCGCCGCGAAAGGCGTATTCCGGGGCGGCGTCGTGCAAATTGAAGCTCTGTCTGTGTTCGAGCATGGCCCGGGCAAGCATCGCGCCGTCCGCGTCCTCGTCCACCGGATGCGGTCCGTGGTAGTTCGGCTCGCCGAAGTAGGCGAACTTTCTGATGTCCTCGGTCCGATTGTGGTCCAGCGCCACGATGCAGTCGTTGTAGTACCCGGTCCAGGTCTTCGACAGCATGCCGCCGGGGTACAGCTGTTCGGCGTAGATGTCGTTGATCGCGAATAGCGGCGCGATTGCCTTGACCGCCGGGTGCCCCGTGCCCGCGAGGAACAGCGAAGCCGCGCCTGGATAGGAAATGCCGGTGGCGCCGATCGCGCCGTTGGACCATGCCTGTTGCACGATCCACTCGGCGATCTCGGCGAAGTCGTCGCGTTCCTTTGGCGAACGGAAAGAATCGCGCGTACCGAAACTCGCGCCCGTGCCGCGCACGTCGATCACGACCATGGCGTAGCCGCGCGGTACGAACGCATCGCGATAGCGGTACGCCATCGGCGTGTACTCGCCCACAGGTCCCGTAGTCTTGAATCGCCGGTAGTAGGGCGTGGCAATCACGATGGCCGGGAATCGCGCAGCAGCGGGCGCTCCCTGCGGCAGGTATACGTCCACGGCGATGCGCACGCCGTCGCGCATCGCCACGTACTGCGAGAACGGCTGGCGCGGCAGTGTGAATTCAGCGGGCCGCGAGGCCATGTAGGTGCTCGGCGGGAGCTTCCAAGCCTTTGAAACATCGTCGCGATCGGACACGAACTCTCCGGTTAATTGCGCAGATTCTGCGTTGGGTGCACCCGATTTGCAACGCCACGAGCGAACCTCTGACAGGCGCGTCGCCAGATGCTGTTCGAAAGGACTCACAGCGAACCGACAAGCAGCAGGCTGCCGGTTGCAATGCACAGCAGGGCGGCGAGTCGCCGCAATGCCGAAGCGCTCGCCACGTGTGCCAGCCGCACGCCGAGCGCGAGGCCGGCGAGCTCGAAGCACGTGATCAGCGCGGCGAGGCGGAAATCGATGAAATTGTTTTGCAGGTTGCCGATGGAACCCGAACTTGCCGCGACGATTTGCAGGACCTGGCTGGTCGCGACAGCAGTAAGCGGGACATAACGCAGGATCACCATGAGTGGAACCGAAAACAGGGGCCCGCCGGCGCCGGACAGGCCGGAGCCGAAGCCGGAGGCGGCGCCGACGCCCGCGAGCAGCAGCTGCTCTCGCCAGCCGCGGCCGTCGCGCTGTTGCGCCGTGACGCGCGCCGGAGCGAGGATGTAGGCACCGGCGGCAACGATGACGATCGCGATTGCAATGGCCAGCAGTTGGGCATCCATGCGCGCCGCCGCCATCGCCCCGGCGTAGCCGAATACCAGCGCTCCGGCGCACACCGGCAGGGCGACGCGCCATTCGACGCTGCCACGGCGATGGAAAAGCCAGGTCGCGACGATGCCGAGGACGAGGAACGAAATAAGCGAGGTCGCCGCCGCCTGGTGGATGCTCAGCCCGCCGAACAGCGCCAGGTAGGAAACCATCAGCACGCCGCCGACCCCGACCGTGCCGATCAGCAGGCCGACGACCACGGCGACGAGCGCTATGCCGGCATCGGCAAGCAATGCGGTTTCCATTCAGCCCGCGGGGAGGGCCACCGGCTCTATGATGAGCAGGACCGCCAGCTTCTTCGTCAGCACGTGTCCGAGACGGAAATCGCTCTCCATTGCCGCCGTCAGGCGTCCGTCTTCCCGGATTTTCTCGGCTTTCCAACAAGCTGTTTGAATTTTGCCAACTCGTCTTCCTTCATGAACACCGTGTGCTCCTTGCCGGGATAGATGCGCTTTCGCACGTCGTCGCGGTAGTCGGACAGGCCTTTCTCGATGATCGGCACCAGGTCCACGTAGATCTTGGAGTGCCGCGGCACGTGCGCTTCGTAGAGATGGAACAGGTCCGAACCGATGATGTGCACCCCATGCGCGGCGTTACCCGCGCCGAGCGATATCACCGGCACCGGCAGCGTCTCGGCCAGGTATTGACAGACCTCTGAGGTAGTCACTTCGCACATGATCGAAAAGCAGCCGGCATCGACCATCGCCCAGGCGTCGTCGACCAGCTCCTTGGCACGGTCCGCTGTCTTGCCCTGGGCGAAGAATCCGCCCAGCTGCGGCATGCGCATCGGCGTGATGCCGATATGGCCCTGCACCGGGATACCAGCCTTGACGATTGCCTCGATGTACTTGGCATGGTGTTGGTTGCCCTCGCACTTCATCACCTCGGCGCCGCCCTGCGACACGTATTTGGCGGCGTTGTCGACGGCCTGCTGCGCCGAGAGATGGAAGCTCATGTAGGGCATGTCGACCATGCGCAAGCCGTATTTTGAGCCGCGCTTGACCGCCTGTGCCATGAACATCACTTCCTCGAACGACACCGAGGTTGTGCTTTCGTGGCCGAACAGCACCATGCCGCCGGTATCGGACACGCACAGGATGTCGATGCCGACACGATCGGCAATGATGGCAGTTTCGTAATCGTACACGGCGAGCTGCACGATCGGCTCGCCCTTTTTCATCTTGTCGACCAGCATCGGGATGGTGACTTTCTTGCGAGCGGGTGCTGCGGGCTTGACGTCAACCATGTCCTTACCTCCTCGGGTGAAGTGCCTGGAAAACAAGACCGCAGACAGAATACTAGTGTTTCTCAACCTCGCCAGAGGCGGCGTGATTGACCACTGCTCGGGACGGCTATACCGTCGCGCTTCAGGCAAAAGGTGGAACGAGAATCCGGCATTCCGCACGAGCAAATGGGACAATGGCTTACCAAATGGAAGTAAACGGGGACCTTGACTTCATGCGTCGTGCCGTCGTGCTGGCGCAAAAGGCAGCCAGCGCAGGCGAGGTGCCCGTGGGCGCGGTCGTGGTGCGCGAAGGTCAGGTGATCGGCGAGGGCTGGAATCACCCGGTCAGCGGACACGACGCGACCTCCCACGCCGAGATCGAGGCGATCAGGGCGGCAACACAAACGGCAGGGAACTACCGCATTCCGGGTGCCAGCCTTTACGTGACGCTCGAACCCTGTGCGATGTGTATCGGCGCGATATTCCACGCGCGCATCGCGCGTGTCGTGTTCGGTGCGCCGGATCCCAAGACCGGGGCGGCGGGCAGCGTGATCAACCTATTCGCTGAAGCTCGCCTGAATCATCATGCTGTTGTCGAAGGCGGCGTGCTGGCGGCGGAGTGCGGCAAGCTGCTGCGCGAGTTCTTCGCGGCGCGCAGATGAAGATAAGCATAGACACGGCGGCCCAGCAGCTCGTGCTCGAGGACGATCTCGGGCGTCTCGTGAAGACCTATGCCGTGTCCACCGCGGAAAAAGGCCTCGGCGAAAAGTACGGCAGCTTCTGCACGCCGCGCGGCAGGCATCTCGTGCGTGCAAAGATCGGTGCGGGGCGCCCGTTGGGCACGGTGTTCGTACGCCGCCGTCCGACCGGCGAAGTGTGGACGCCGGAGCTGCATGCCAGGTATCCGGACCGCGACTGGATGCTCACGCGCCTGCTCTGGCTGTCGGGCTGCGAACCCGGCCGCAACCGGCTGCATGACGTGGACACGATGCGGCGTTACATCTACATCCACGGCGCGCCCGACAGCGCGGAAATGGGGAAGCCCGGTTCCCACGGCTGCATTCGCATGCGCAACGGCGAAGTTGCTGAACTCTTCGACCTCGTCCCGCCCTATACGCACGTGACGATCAGCTGAATAACGCGGCGATCTTCTCGCGGTCCGGTGCCAGCACCACGCCCTTCTCGCAGATTATTCCGGTGATCAGTTCGGCAGGCGTGACGTCGAACGCGGGGTTGCGCACTTTGATGCCCGCCGGCGCCCAGCGTTCCCCGCGGTAGCCCTTGACCTCATCCTCGGGCCTTTCCTCGATGACGATGCCTGAACCGTCGGCAATCGCGCGGTCAAAGGTGGAGAGGGGGGCGGCAACGTAGAAGGGCAGGCCGTGGCGACGGGCAAGTACCGCCAGCGTGTAGGTGCCGATTTTGTTCGCGGTGTCTCCGTTCGCGGCGATGCGGTCTGCGCCGAGGACAATGAGATCGGCCTCGCCGCGGCTGATGAGGTGTCCAGCCATGTTGTCGGTGATCAGCGTGGCGGGGATGCCTTCCTGAACCATTTCCCAGGCGGTTAGTCGAGCCCCCTGAAGGTAGGGACGGGTCTCATTCACGAGCACGGAAATATTCTTTCCGGCGTCATGCGCGGCGCGTATGACGCCCAGCGCCGTGCCGTATCCTGCCGTGGCGAGCGCGCCTGCATTGCAATGCGTCATCACGCGTGCGCCGGCCGGCACCAGTGCCGCTCCGAGCGCACCCATGGTGCGGTTGGCGGCAATGTCTTCCTCGTAAATGGCGACCGCCTCCGCGGCGAGGTCCCTGGCACCCTTCATGCGCGCCAGCGCCCAGAACAGGTTGACCGCGGTGGGCCGGCTCTTCGAAAGCACCTGGTGTGCTTCCGCTGTGCCTTTGCCCAGCACGACACCAAACGCCGCTGCACAGCCAATGGCAGGAGCGCCGCGCACGACCATGTCGCGGATCGCCGTGGCGACTTCCGTCGCCGTGGTGCAGCTCACATACTCGGTACGCTCCGGCAGCAGCCGCTGGTCGAGCAGTTCCAGGCGGTCACCCCGCCAGCGGATGGGCTCTACTGCCATCAGACCACCCGCTCGTTGCCGCCGTCGACGGGGACCTGGGCGGCGGTGGTCTTCGCGAATAGAGGGCCACACATCTCGGCAGCGAGCTCGGCAACGTCCTTGGATGAGACTTCGGTCTTCAGCAGGTTGTTCGTGCGGTATTGCGCCACCGTGAGGTTGTAGGCCTTGGCACGCGAGGCGAGCACCTCATCGGTCCACAGTGCGGTGTCATACACCGCATTCGGATGAATGGAATTGACGCGCACACCGTCCTTGCCCCATTCCAGCGCAGCAACGCGCGCGAGCTGGTTCAGCGCGGCCTTGGATGCGGAATAGGCCGCCGCACCCGGGCCCGGAGCCGGCACGTTCTTCGAGCCGATGACCACGATGCGTCCGCCACGCGGCGCGAGCTTCAGCAGCGCATGGCAGGTCTGCATGACCAGCAGATTCGCCTCGACGTTGATGGACATGGTGTTGCGCCAGGTCTCGGCGGGGATGTCCTGGATGGCCTGCGAGGAGGGGAAGATGCCCGCATTGAGCACCAGCATGTCGACGCCGCCAAAGCGCTTCGCCGCGGCATCCAGCGCCGCGCCCACGGCGGATGGATTGGTCACGTCGCAGGCGATGCCGAGGACATCCGCGCGCTTCCACAGCGTTTCGATCGCAGGATTTCGGTCCAGCGCGACCACGGCCGCGCCGCGCTTGAGGAACGCCTCGGCGCAGGCCTTGCCGATGCCGGAGGCGGCTCCCGTTATGAGCGCGACTTCGCCGGAGAACGCCGGCGCCGCGCCAGCCTTGCGCAGCTTTGCCTGTTCCAGGTCCCAGTACTCGATGTCGAAGATGTGGCGGTCGTCGAGCGCCGTCCAGGCGCCAAGGGCTTCGGCGCGCAGAATCACGTCGATGGTGTGGTCGTAGAGGTCCTCCACGATCGCCGCATCCTTGGCAGTGCGTCCCATGGCAATGAAGCCTAGCGCGGGATCCAGCGCCATGCGCGGGGCCGGGTCGAGCATGGTTTTCTTTTCCTTCGACTTCGCCGCGTGGCGCTCGAAGTACTCGCCGTACCATTTCGCATAGGCGGCGACGTCGCGCCCGATCATTGGCAGTGGCTTGGTGCGGATGACGTGGTCCGGTGTGGCCGGGCCGCGCTGCGAGATCTCCGCCACGTCGCTGCGTTGGGCGAAGGACAGGAATTTCGGCGCATCGTTCGTCTTCAGCAGCATCGGCACGCCGGCGCGGTCGGAGACGGTGCGCCGCAGTTGCGCCACTTCCTCGCGCTTGAAAGCCGCCGGGCTGGGCACCGCATCGGCGAGCTCCCAGGCATTCTGCTTTGCGAGGTAATCCTCGGCCATGGATACCAGCCGGATCATTCGTTCGTAGGACTCGCGCGCGTCGGCGCCGAAAGAGAACACGCCGTGCGAGAGCAGGATCATGCCGATCGTCTTCGGCCCCGCATGGGCGGCGAACTCGCGGGCGCAGAGGGCGGCCAGGTCGAAGCCGGCCATGACGTAGGGGATCACGATCACCGCGTCGCCATATATCTCGCGTATGCGCTTTTCGCCGTCAGGGGAATTGGACACCGCAAGGGCAGCGTCCGCGTGCGTGTGGTCCACGTATTCGTGGGGAATGGTGGCGTGCAGGATGGTTTCAACCGACGGTGCGGGTGCCCCGGCGCGCATCGAATGCGTCGCCAGTTCGCTCACCATCTGCGGGTCGGACAGCGAGGGCAGCGAGGCCAGCCGGCTGACGTAGTCGAGCGCCACCGGCGTGAAACCTGCGGGTTCAATCGTCTCGAGGTCCCAGCCACTGCCCTTCACATAGAGCAGGTCCTGCACTTCGCCGAACAGATTTTTTTCCTTCAGCTTTACCGAAGTATTGCCGCCACCGTGCAGCACCAGGGACTTGTTGCGGCCCAGCAGCCGGGAGGTGTAGACGCGCGGGCCCAGCGGTCCCGCATAGGTGGCTGCTTCTTCGTCGTTCCAGAGGCTTTTCATGGTCGCAATTATACTTTCGCGCCATGATCAACATTGAACTGTGCGCCTGGGAACAAGCCAGGGTAGCGGCAAGCCGCATCCGTTTTGCCGTTTTCGTCGAGGAACAGCGCGTGCCGCCTGAAATCGAAATGGATGAGTTCGACTCCGTTTGCCTGCATGCGCTGGCGGGAACCGGCGATGGCGAGGTCGTCGGAACGGGCCGCCTGTTGCCCGACGGCCATGTCGGGCGCATGGCGGTTGCTGTCGCCTGGCGCGGAAAGGGTGTGGGCGGGAAGCTGCTGGAGTCGCTGGTCGAGGCGGCCCGCGAACGGGGCGACGCTGTCGTCATCCTTTCCGCGCAGACCCACGCGGTGTCGTTCTACCGCCGTTACGGTTTCGTCGAGGAAGGCGCGGTCTACGAAGAGGCGGGGATTCCCCACCAGACGATGCGAAGGGTTTTCTAGGCTACGCTGAATTCGTAGCGCAGCGTTTCGACCTCGACACCGTCGGCGGTGAAAGCGCGCTCGGCGTACGCAATTCTGCCCTCGGCGCCCTTCATCAGGGCAGTGGAACAGCGTGTGCCGTAGACCGGCGCGAGCACGCGTGCCGGCAGGAGCAGGGCAAGCAGGGATTCGATCGAGACACCGTTCGCTAGGGACTGCGCCAGGCGCTGCTTGCCTTCCCGCACCACCGGCTCATCGCTGTCGAGCAAGTCGTTGCCCAGACCATAGACGCCGGGTTCCAGACGCTGCGGCTCGCCGCCGCGATTGGAGACCCACCAGAGTTCCCGGTCGTCGCTCGCCAGGAGGTTGAAGCCGCTGTAGGAACTGCCTCCCGCCGCCAGTTCGCCGATATAAGCGGCCGGCGTGGCGCCGTTCTCGAGGAATCGCGTGACCAGGTGGCCGCGCGACTCGACAGCCCGGGGGTCCTTGCCGCCACGGTAGTTCGTGACCGCGGAGAATTTCCCGTTGCGCGCGACACCCATCCATGTGCCCGCAGCCTCGAGATCCCTGCCACCGAGGATCAGCGGACGGTCAAGCCAGAAGCCGGCACCTTCTGCGGGGCGGGCATGGTATTCGTCCCGGTTCGCCGCGACGATGAGGGGAAATTCCGCGTGCACCCTCCACGCCATCAGGATCAGGCACATACGAATCGCTCGACGCGGCGCGTACCGCCGGCCTGCAGGTATTGCGTGAACTCCAGTCGCGCCGATTCCCTTGCCAGCAGCGCTTCGAACCCGGCTTCGTCACGCACGCCTTCAAAAACCTCCATGTACGTCGCGGGATCGTCGCGGCGATGCATCCATCTGCCCGCGAGGCCGGTTTCCTTCTTCACAGCATCAAACAGCTCGGCTACGGCGCGCTGAAGCGCTTCGCGCCTGGCGAGATCTGCCTTGTAGTAGACGTAGTAGTTGGTCAAGGCGCGTAGGGCAGGGACAGCACTTCCAGCGGCGTGGCGCCGGGCGCTGCTCGTACCGCCTTGTGTTCTTCCACCGATGCGATCTGCAGCACGGCGAGGGCCTCGCCGCACGCCGCATTCACCACCTTGCCGCTGGCCTGCCCGGGAAAATCGTCACTGTAGAGGTCCTGCCCGGCGCTCAGCCCGCTGCCTCGCACCCGGTACATGCGGCGTTTTAGGATGCCGCGGTATTGTGTCCGCGCGACGATCTCCTGGCCCGGATAGCAGCCCTTCTTGAAATCGATACCGCCCAGCGCCTCAAGGTTCGCCATCTGCGGCACGAATTGGTCCTGGGTGGCGAGGGTGATCGCAGGGCGCCCGGCACGGATCTCCGCCAGTGCCCAATCTTCCTCTGACGCATCGAGCGTAAGACCTGCCACCGCCGCGCGCGACAGCACGAGGAAGCGCTGCGCTTCAATAGCGATCACGATGCAATCTGCCTCGGACGCACTCGAAAGCGGCGTTGCGGGTACAGGCAATTTCGCGGCTGTCAGCGCTGATGCCGCATCCTCGCCCCAGACGCCGTACTGTTTCCATAGCGCAGATTCGTCCGTCAGCTTTGCCTTGGCGCGCAGGATGAACATGGCGAGGCGCTTCGCGACTGGCGCCGCGATGTCCGCGGCCAGCTGGAGCAGGAAGCCATCTGCATGCGGCACCACCAGGAAGCTCGCCATCAGCCTTCCCTTTGGCGAGCACCAACCGGCGAAGCGCGCCTCGCCCGCAGCAAGCTTCTCGACGTCGTTGGTGAGTTGCGCGTGCAGGAACGCGCGCGCGTCGGCGCCGCTCGCGGCAAGGATGCCCCAGGACTTCAGTTCGGTGGAATGAGCGCGCATCGTAGAATGCCGATTTTAGTCGCTTCCCTTGCGTTCCTTCCTCAAAACCTGTTTTCTCCTCGGCCTGCTGGCCCTGCTTGCTTCAGGGGGATATGCCGCATGGTATGTGGGGACGCCGCTTTCCATGCGCAAGCTGCCGGCCGAATTCGAGATTCCCGCGCGTAGTGGCTTTCGTGCCGCTTCCCAGCGCATCGCGGACGCGGGCATTGGCGTGGGCAGGGTCGAATTCGAGTTGCTGGCGAGGACGCTGGGACGCGCGCAGGATATCAAGGCGGGCAGCTATGAGATTGCGACCGCCCTGACGCCCATGCAGCTGCTGGACAAGCTCACCCGTGGCGATGTCACGCAGGCCGAGGTGAAATTCATCGAGGGATGGACATTCCGGCAGGTTCGCGCGGTGCTCGCTGCGAGTCCAGACCTGAAACATGACGCGGCAAAGCTCACGGACGCCGAACTCCTCGCCCAGCTGGGGGCGCGGGAAGCGCATCCCGAAGGCCTGTTCTTTCCGGATACCTACCTGTTCTCCAGGGGCGCAAGCGAACTGGCGGTGCTCAAGCGCGCCTACGCCGCCATGCAGCGCCATCTCGCGCGGGAATGGGAAGCGCGAGAAGCAGGCGCCCTCTACAAGTCCCCGTATGATGCACTGATCATGGCTTCGGTGATCGAAAAGGAGACCGGTCGGGCGGCGGAGCGCGACCAGATCGCGGGCGTGCTCGTCAACCGGCTTCGCATCGGCATGCTGCTGCAGGTGGACCCGAGCGTAATCTACGGACTCGGCGAGGCCTTTGACGGCAACCTGAGGAAGATTCATCTGCAGACGGACGGGCCGTACAACACCTATATGCGTGCGGGCCTGCCGCCGACGCCGATCGCGATGCCCGGCCTGGGCTCGCTGCGCGCGGCGCTGCGACCGGCAAAGACGCCCGCGTTCTATTACGTGGCCCGGGGCGACGGCACCAGCCAATTTTCGCGCACGCTGGAGGAGCACAATCGCGCGGTGAGAAAGTACCAACTCAATGCCAACCGCAAATAGCCGCGGAAAGTTCGTGACGCTCGAGGGCGTGGACGGGGCCGGAAAGTCTACCCACATACCCACGATCGAGGCGCTGCTGCGCGCCCGCGGGCTAGACGTTGTCGTTACGCGCGAGCCAGGCGGGACGCCGCTGGCAGAAAAGCTGCGGGCTCTACTGCTATCCGAGCCGATGGGCGCGACAACCGAAGCGCTGCTCATGTATGCCGCGCGCGGCGACCATGTACAGCAGGTGCTCCTCCCGGCGCTGTCCGCCGGTCGCTGGGTGGTTTGCGACCGTTTCAGCGATGCCACACGCGCCTACCAGGGGGCGGGCAAGGGGGTATCGCGGGGATTCCTCGATTCCTTGTCGCTGGCCATGCATCCTGGGCTGGTACCCGATCTGACGCTGGTTTTCGACTGTCCCTGGGAGATCGCCCGGCAGCGTCTGGGAAAGTCCGGACGCGCCCTCGACCGGTTCGAACGCGAAGACCGTGCTTTCTTCGATCGGGTGCGCGGGGCCTATCTCGACCTGGCCCGAGCTGAGCCGAGGCGAGTGCGTGTCATAGATGCCACCTTGACCATCCCTGATATTCATATGTTAGTTGAACAAAGCATTTCAAATATCTGATAATTAAATGCATAAGTGGCACACGCAGGAATGGAACACACTTGCCGGCAACCTTGCGCAGCTGCCTCATGCGCTGCTCGTCCACGGCCCCCGTGGGATCGGAAAACAGGCGTTTGCCCTCCGTTTTGCCAATCTGGTTCTGTGCGAATCGCGGGCTGAAAGCCAGCCCTGCGGTACCTGCGATGGCTGCCGCTGGTTCAAGGACGGCAATCATCCGGACTTCAGGCTGATCCAGCCCGAGGCCTTGGCCCAGGAGGACCAGCCGGAGGAGGGTGCCGAGGAGGAGGTGGCAAGCAGCAAGAAGACCAAGCCAAGCACCGAGATCAAGGTGGGCCAGATCCGCGCCATGGGCGACTTCCTCTATGTCGGGTCCCACCGCGGTGCGCGACGGGTGGCGGTCGTGCATCCGGCGGAAGCGATGAACGCGAACGCGGCGAATGCCTTGTTGAAGGCGCTCGAGGAACCCCCCGCCAGCGCGATGTTCATACTCGTCTCGCATGAGCCGGCGCGCCTGTTGCCCACGGTGCGCAGTCGGTGTGTCCGTGTCGGCCTGTCCGTGCCCGATTCTGCGAGCGCCGCCGCCTGGCTGAAGGCCGAACAGGTGACTGATCCGGGTCGCTGGCTGGCTTATGCGGGCGGCGCGCCCCTGCTAGCGCTGGAATATGCCAAAGGAGAGCGCGCTGACGAGCGAGCGCGCATGTTCGATGCGCTTGTCGGCGGGACTGCCGGCAGCCTTTCGATCAATGACCGTGAAGCGCTTGAGCTGCTGGCAGAGGTTCTGCAGAAGCGGGCTTGCGATCTCGCTTTCGGGGTACTTGCCGGACGGCAAAAATACGGGTCCGGGCCGCTGCGAAAAGCACCTGATGCGCGGGCGTTGCTGACGTTCGCGCGTGAAATGGGCAGGAATCGGGCATTAGCTCGCAGGCCATTGAATCCTCGACTGTTTGCGGCCGAACTGCTGGCCAGGTATGCGGAGCTGTCGGGTACTTAGGAATTACATGAAGAATAGTCTTCTACTTGTTGTAATTACATGTTTAATAGTGTTTTCCACTAGGGCCAGCAGCCAGTCCATGGATGACTTGCTCCGGGCAGTGGAAAGCGGCGAAATCACGACTGTTTCGGGCTGGCTGGATAAAGGCCTGGACGTCAATACGACCGACCAGCGCGGGAACACCATCCTGATGCTCGCCAGCCGCCTGGGACATCGGGCGATGGTCACGATGCTCCTGGGGCGCAAAGCCAACGTCAAGCGGCGCAGCCCGGCCGGTGACACGGCCCTGATGATGGCGAGCCTGCGCGGCGACATCGTCACCATGAATGAGCTTGTCACGGCAGGTGCCGAGGTTATTCACGACGGCTGGACGCCACTGCATTACGCCGCTTTCGAGGGTTCCGAAGAGGCGGTGAAATTCCTGCTCAAGAAAGGCGCAGAAAAGAATGCGGTGGCGCCTAATGGCTACACGGCGCTAATGCTTGCCGCGCGCAAGGGCAAGGCTGATGCTGCGAAAACGCTGCTTTACGAGGATCCGGACGTCAATTTCCGTACGGAAACCGGCGACACGGCGCTGAAGATTGCGCGCGAAAGACGGATGGGAGAGCTTGTGGAGTTGCTTAGGCGGGCGGGTGCGGTGGAGTAACTACCTGATTATTCGTTGATTGTTACAATAATTCTATTTAACATAATACGCATTGGCCATTTTCAGTTCCACTGATCCGAAGGCGGAATCGGCAGCCGCGCGACGGGTATGCCTTCTTCGATCAGCGCGTCATGCTCCTCGTCAGAGGCCTTGCCCCGAATGGCCCTGGCCGCAGTTTCCTGGTAATGGATCTTCCTGGCTTCCTCCGGAAAGGCCGCGCCGACGTCTTCGGACTTACTCAGCATTTCGTCGACCATGCGCGAATAGAGCATCTGCGCGATCGCCATCGGGTCCTTGCCGTCGATTCCCGCAGGCAGGTCCTTGGCCGAGGGCGCAGGCACCGGCTCCACAGCGCCAAGGTTCACCCGGGACACGGATGGGACGCGCCGCACACTGTCGGATCCGCAGTTCGGGCAGACCAGCAGGCCTTTCTTTTTCTGGCCTGAAAAATCCGCTGCCGACTTGAACCAGCCCTCAAAACGGTGATTCGCCTCGCAAAGAAGGTCGTAGATCTTCATGGCCCCATTCTACAGATAAGATTCTGGCGACCATGCTCACAGACCGCATCGAAGGCAAGTGGATCGAACTTTTCGCGGAGGTCTTCGCGCGCTGCAAGGTTGCGCCCGGCGACACCAGCGCCATCCTCTCGGAAACGCAGTCGCGTACGCTGAACGTACATCTCGCCGAACTCGCGCTGCTGAAGCTTGGCGCGCGGCCTTTTCACGTCGTCGTACCGACGCCGCGCCAGACGGCGCCCGTGCCGATCCGTTCGACCGGTGCCTCGGTAGCCCTCGACGGCCTTGCACCGGCAATCCAGGCGCTTTCCGGCAGTACTTTCGTCGCCGATTGCACCGTGGAAGGCCTCATGCACGCCGCGGAACTGCCTGCCATCCTCAAGGGCGGCGCGCGCGTGCTGTACATCTCCAACGAGCACCCCGACGTCCTGGAGCGACTTGCGCCATCGCCCGCCGACGAGCAACGGGTGAAGGCAGGCATGCGCCTCTTCAAAGCGGCAAAAACAATGCATGTCACCTCGCCCGCCGGCACCGACCTGAAGATCGACATCACGGGTGCGCGTGTCGGCGGCGTGTGGGGATACACCGAGCGCCCGGGAACGCTGTCGCACTGGCCGGGCGGGCTGTGCCTTGCCTTCCCGAAGTCCGGCAGTGTCAACGGCAGCCTCGTCATGGCGCCGGGGGACCTCAACCTGACCTTCAAGCGTTACCTGGAATCCGGCGTGAGGCTGGGCCTCGTGGACGATTACGTGACGAAGATCGAGGGCGAGTCGCTGGACGCAGAACTCATGCGCGAGCACATGGCCTCCTGGGGCGACCGCGAGGCCTATGCGGT
>SXGR01505849.1_pt1 | contig 15970 bp, 12 predicted proteins | sample 3174711 | NCBI WGS metagenome assembly SXGR01 (sample SAMN11356860, study PRJNA531348) | freshwater metagenome | isolation source: freshwater sample F1-60 | place: China: Fuxian Lake, Yuxi | collected 2017-12-25
CGCAGCGCTCGCCTCGGTCGTAGGCGCGGGCAGCCTCATAGGTAAGAAGGCGTGCAGCCTGGAGGCGCGTAGCCATTTCGCCGAGTTTGAGCTGAATGGCCTGATGTTCGCAGATGGGCTTTCCGAAAGTTTTGCGGATCTGCGAGTAACGCACTGCGTCGCGGAGCGCTGCGCTTGCGAGCCCGCAACCGCGCGCGGCAACATTGATGCGACCGAGTTCCAGGCCGCCGAGCACGGTTTGCAGGCCTTTGCCTTCCGCGCCACCGATCAGCCGGTTGGCCGGGATGCGGAAATCTTCGAACATCAGTTCGGCGCTATCGATGCCCTTATAGCCCAACTTTTCGATCTTGCGCGACACCCGGAAGCCTGGACCCTTCTCGGCAAGGAAACAGGACATGCCCTTGTGGGCCGGGTTGGCCGAGGTGTCGGTTTTCACCAGCAGTGCGAAGCAGGTGCCGTGAATACCGTTGGAGATCCAGGTCTTGGTACCGTTGATGACGTAGTGGTCGCCATCGCGTTTGGCGCGGATCTTGATGCCCTGCAGATCGGTCCCGGCGTCGGGCTCAGTGAGCGCGAGGCCGCCGCGGATTTCGCCACTCGCAAATTTTGGCAGCCAGGTCTGTTTCTGCTCGGGCGTGCCCATTCGTTCCACACATGCCGCCATGATCAGGTGGCTGTTGAAAATTCCGCTCAGTGACATCCAGGTCTCAGCAATTTTTTCCACGATCCTGGCGTAGGTACCTGCCGGGAGACCCAGTCCGCCATATTCAGCCGAGATGGTCGCTCCGAACAGGCCCATCTCTTTCATCCGCTCGACCCACTCGAACGGATACTCGTCGGCGTGTTCCAGCCGCAGCACATGAGGCCGCACGTCACGCTCGAGCCATTTTTCAATGGCATCGAGAATTTCGGATTCCTGTTCGTGCGAAGTGCTGTCTTGGGGGGCGTTAGACATTGGGGGCTCCTGCTGCAGAAGGTTCGGTGAATCAGTAGTTGGCTTTTTCTTCGTTCTCGAAACCGCGCTTGGCCACCAGAATGGTGCGGTCAAATTCGCAGACCAGTTTGCTGTTCTGGTTGAAGCCGCGGCTCTTGACGGTGACCAACCCTGCGTTCGGGCGTGATTTGCTCTCGCGTTTGTCGAGCACCTCGGATTCGGCGGTAAGCGTGTCACCCGCAAACAGCGGATACGGCAACCGGATTTCCTTCCAGCCCAGGTTGGCGATGGCCTTCTGACTGACGTCGGTGACGCTCATGCCCACGATCAGCGCCACGGTCAGCGGCGAGCATACGATGCAGCGGCCGAATTCGCTGTGCTTGGCGTATTCGGCGTCGAAGTGCATGGGGTGCGTATTCATGGTGAGCAGCGTGAACCAGGTGTTGTCGGCTTCGCTGATGGTGCGACCCGGACGATGCTCGTAAATATCGCCAATATTGAAGTCTTCGAAATAGCGTCCGAAAGATTCGCGGTAGCGGTTTTCACCGACTTTTTTGACGGTTCCGGCCATGGGGTTCTCCGAAAAAATTGAAAGGGAAGGCGTGTGTCGCCAGGACGCCGCGATCAGCGGGCAGCGCCCGTTGCATCGACCTGAGCAAGAATGCGCTGCATACGCTTAACCACTGGCAGTTCAACCAGCTTGCCCTGCCAGGTGGCCACTGCCCCGCCCGAGGCTTCGAACGCCGCGATGATGCCGCGGGCCTGCGCGATCTCCGCCGCGCTGGGGGCGAAGGCTTCATGAACGATCGCAATGTTAGACGGATGAATGGCGGTTTTTCCAGTGAAGCCGAGGGCGCGGGCCAGCCGGCTCTGGCGCTCCACCTCGGCCAGGTCACGGAATTCCACGCACGGCGCATCGAGAAGGCCCACGCCCGCGCGGTGCGCGGCCGAGGCGAGACGACCGCGGGCCCAGCCCAACGCCTCATCTGAGAGCGGCACCTCCAGTTCGGCACAGAAATCAACCGCCCCGAACACCAGGAATGCGAGCCGGGGGGTGGCTGCTGCGATCTCGGCCGCCACCTCCAGGCCACGCGGAGTTTCGATGAAAGCGCAGAGCGAAAGCCCCGGGTGAGCAGCCAGCAGTTCATCAGCCCAGCGCACCTCGTCTGCGCTTTCCACCTTTGGCAGGCAGATGATGCCGGTTGGCGCACCGGCCGCCTGCAGCGCCAGAATGTCTTTCAGACCGGTGCCGGTTCGCAGGGAGTTGACGCGCAGCGCGTGCTCGCTGGCTGCCGGAGGGGTGCACATGAACGCAACACCGGTTGCGCGAGCGGCATCCTTGTCGGCTGGGCCGACAGCGTCTTCCAGGTCGGCGCACACGATATCGGCACCGGCGCGGGCTGCTTTTTCAAGTAATTCGACGCGCGAGGCGGGGGCAAATAGAAGGCTTCGACGGGCAGTCACGTGAACTCGCAGAGGTATCAATATGTCCGGACAAATCTAGAGCGATTCGTGCATACTGTCAACGAGACGTAGCCAGGGGGTGTTGCGCCCGCCGACCGGCACCCTCCCACGCTGCACGATACGGTGATCGATCTTGCCCGACCAACCTGCATCGCCCCCTCCGCGCTGGCGCGGACAGCCGCTCCAGGATGCCCGCGAGCGCAGCGTCGGTCCGCGCCGCTCGGGTGCGCGGGCCACCCGCGCGATCGCTGCCGGCGAGCCCCGCTACGCCCGCATCGCCAATCAATTGATCGCCGCCATCGCCGCCGGCCGCTACCGGGTGGGATCGCTGCTGCCCACTGAGCACGAGCTCTGCGAGCAGTTCGACAGCAGTCGCTTCACCATTCGCGAGGCGCTGAGGCTGCTGGCCGAGGGCGGGATGGTGAGTCGCCGACCCCGTGCGGGCACGGTAGTGATTTCATCCAGTCAACGCGAGCCCTACCTGCAGGCACTCGACTCCATCGATGACCTTCTGCAGTACGCCGCCGGCACGCGCCTGCGCATCCTCGAGCGCGGCTGGGCCACCCACGAGCCCGGGCAAGCCGATCCGCCGCCGATTCCCGCTAGTGAGGCATGGGTTTTTGCTCGGCTCATCCGTCATCTGCCGGGCAACCCCCATCCGGTGTGCGTCACCCGGGTCTACCTGAGCCCGGCCTTTGCGTCCCTCGCGCGCCATATGACTTCTCAGGCGGTGCCGGTTTACCGGCAGATCGAGGCGCGGTTCGGGGTCAGGGTCGCAAAGGTGGAGCAGCAAATCAGCGCCTCTGCGCTCGCGCGCGACGACGCGTTGGTGCTGCTAGCGCGCGCGGGCAGCCCTGCACTGCGCATTGTGCGGGCTTATCATGGCGACGATGGGCGGCTGCTAGAGGTATCGGACAGTCTTCATCCGGCAGATCGTTTTGGCTATGCCATGACGATCCGCCGGGCTGGTCCCGGTGACCTGGGCGCGCGTCGCGGCTGAGTCCTCTCCAGCTCCTGTCACTCATGTCCGGACAAATCGCGTGTGCGCATTGACCGCCTTCAACCGGCTCTGCTATGGTCAGGGCTTTGTCCAACACGGAGACATTTCTATGCGAATCGCCACTTGTATGGTAGCCACTCTGGCTGCTTGCACCGTCGCGGGCTTTGCAACCGCGCAGACCAAGCTCGATGTTTCCATGCCTTGGGGGCTTACCGAGTTCCATACCGTCAATGCGCAGAATTTTGCCAAGCGGGTGGGTGAAGTGACCAGTGGCCGGATCACCATGACGGTGCATCCCGGCGGCTCGCTCGGCATCAAGGCAAATGAGACGGTTCGTGCCATCGAAGATGGGACTGTCTCCATGGCTGAGTTCGCCGGATTTCAGAACGTGGGCGATGTCCCGCTCCTCGGTATCGAGAGTCTGCCCTTTCTCGTCGACAATTATGAGCAGCTTCGCATCATGCACGGCTTCGTACGGCCGCAGTGGGTGGCCGAGCTCGCCAAGCGTGGTAATAAAGTGCTTTATGTGGTGCCCTGGCCCAGCCAGAATTTTTTCCTGAAGAAGCAGGCGCGTGGCATTGACGACCTGAAGGGTGTGCGCATGCGCACCTACGACCGCGTGACCGCCGAGATGGTCACCAAGCTTGGCATGGTGCCCCAGCAGATGAATAACCCCGACATCGTTCCGGCGCTCGCGTCGGGGCGGCTGGATGCGGTCATGACCTCGGGTACTACCGCGGTGTCTCAGAAATACTGGGAGTTCCTGAAGCACACCTACACCACCAATCATCTTTGGGCCTCTAACCTGATGGTGATCGGTACACGCGCCTGGGACAAGCTCGCTGCGGCCGATCGCGCGGCCGTCGAGAAACTCGCAGCCGAGATGGAGCCCGAGTTCTGGAAGGTGAGCATGGCTGAGCACACCACCCGTATGAAACAGCTCACAGACAATGGCATGACGGTTGAAGCGCCGCCCGCGCAAATGGTCGAGCGCATGCGTACCGTGACCCGCCCAATGTGGGATGACTTTGGTAAGCGTAACGGCGCTGAGGCGACCAAGGTGCTTGACGCCTATCTGGGCGCCACAGGCCGCAAGTAAGCCTACCGATCCACCCGCACTCGGACAGCTGCCGTGGTGAGCACGCCTTCCCCGGTGGTTCGATCCGTGCGGGCGGTATGTCGCCTGATTGATGCCCTCAATCTGGCGGGCGGGGTCTTTGCGGCAGCGTGCTGCGCGCTGCTTGCGCTCATGCTGATCGCCGAGGTGTTCGCCACATCGATGTTCGCCTGGTCGCAACCCTGGGCCGTGGAATATGGCGCATACCTGTGCGCCTTCACCATGCTTTCCGGCTCGGGCTATGCGCTGCGCGCGGGCTCGCATATCCGGGTGCAACTCGCGCTCGAATGGTCAGCGCGGCGCGTGCGGCCACTGATCGATCTCTTCTGCACCATCGCCGCGCTGGTCGTGGCGGTCATGTTGTCCTGGGGTCTGATCGAACTCGCCTGGCGCAGCCACGTACGCAACAGCGTGTCCTACTTCGCCATGCAGACGCCCCTCGTTTGGCCGCAGGCCATGATGGCCGCCGGCGCGGTGCTGCTGGCTGCAGCGCTGGTCGCTCGCCTGCTCCGGCTCCTGATCGGCGATCCTCCCGACCTCGCCACCGACGCTGGCTCGGCGATGGCGCGTGCCGAATAACCTGGCCATAGACCTCTTGCCATGACCCCGGGGCTTTTTATCCTGTTCGTGATGCTCGCGGCCCTGGGCTCGGGCATCTGGATCGGCTTTGCGCTCCTTGGTACCGGGGTGATCGCGCTCGAGTGGTATCGCGACATGCCAATCGCCCGCGTGCTGGCACAGGATATCTGGGCCCGGCTGAACGCGGACGAACTGGTCACGCTGCCGCTCTTCATCCTGATGGGCGATATCCTGTTTCACACCCGGCTCTCGGAGTCGCTCTTTCGGGGGCTTGCGCCCTGGGTGCAGCGGTTGCCTGGCGGGCTTTTGCATGTGAATGTGCTGGGCTGCACGCTGTTTGCTGCCGTGTCGGGGTCGTCGGCGGCCACGACCGCTACAGTCGGCAAAATGACGCTGGCGGAGCTTTTGAAGCGGGGCTACAACCGCGATCTCGCGATCGGGTCGCTGGCAGGAGCGGGCACCATTGGTCTCATGATCCCGCCGTCGATCCCGATGATCGTCTACGGCGTGCTGGCCGAAGTCTCCATCCTTGATCTTTTTATTTGTGGAGTGGTGCCGGGTCTGCTCATTGCCGCGCTGTATGTGCTCTGGATCATGTTTCGCGCACTCACCGATCCCTCGGTTCAGCCGGCGGTGCGGGAGCGGGCGAGCTGGGCCGAGAAATTTGCTGCGCTCGCCGACCTGCTACCGGTTGTATTCCTGATCGCGCTGGTCATCGGCTCGATGTACAGCGGCGTCGCGAGCGTTACCGAGGCGGCCGCTATCGGCGTGGCGGGCGCGCTGCTGATCGCAGCCGGACAGCGCACGCTCAGTTGGCGCCTGCTCGGCCAGGCTCTGCTCTCCACCGTGCGCACCTGCTCAATGATCGGGCTTATTCTCGCGGGCGCGCTGTTTCTGTCGCGTGCGCTGGTGACGTTGGGTGTGCCAGCGGCGGCCGCGCAATGGGTCGGTTCGCTCGGCCTGTCGCCCTACATGCTGATCTTTGCGCTCCTCATCGTCTATCTCATTCTGGGTACCGCGCTCGATGGCCTGTCGGCCATGGTCATGACCCTTCCTGTCGTGCTGCCCATGGTGGCAGCGGCAGGGTTCAATCCGGTCTGGTTCGGCATCTTCATCATCATCACCATCGAGCTTTCAAACGTGTCGCCACCAGTGGGCTTCAATCTGTTCGTTATTCAGGAAATGACGGGTGATACGCAGACGAGGGTGGCACTTGCCTCGCTGCCCTTCTGCCTGCTGTTACTCGTCCTGATTGCCTTCATCACCGTCTGGCCGCAGATTGTTCTGGGCCCGCTCGCCTTCATTCGCGGATGAGCGCAAGCGGCGCCCTCACGGGTCGGCTCAACCGCCATGCCACGCTCTTCCTGTCGATAAGCGTGCTCACGGGGCTGTTGGCACAGGACTTGGCGCGACTGCTCGCGCCGCTGGTGATCTTTGCCTCCATGGGGGCCATGTTCCTCACCGCGCTACGGTTAGATCGCCGGCTTCTGCTTGGCTGGATCCGTCGCCCGCTCATACCTATTTCCATCGTCCTGTTCACCACCCTGGTGATTCCGGCGATGGTGATCGCACTTGCCCGGATCGGCGCACTGTCGCCATCGGTTGCGCTCGCCTGCGCGCTGATTGCCGCAACCCCACCCATTATTTCGGTGGGGCCTTACTGCGTGTTCCTTGGCACCGACAACGAACTGCTGTCGCTGTCGGTGCTACCTGCCACTGCGGTCGGCATCCTCACGCTGCCTTTCTATGCATCGCTTGCCGGCCTGCCTGGGCTTGAACCTGCGCGTCTGGCGCTGGAACTGCTGGCGGTGGTGGGAACTGCCATGGGCGGCGCGGTGCTGATCCGCCTCTTTGTGCCACTCGAGCGTATTGAGCGGCATGCGCCGGCAATCGATTTCAGCGCTTTGCTGCTCATGGTGACTGTTGCGATCGGAGTCACTGATGGCCTGGCCTCGCTCATCCTGGCGGAGCCGGCGGTGGTGGTCGAAGCCTTTGTGGTCACGGCGGCACTGAGCCTTGTGCTTCAGGCGCTTGGGTGGCTCGCGTTCTACCGTTTCGGCGCGCGCATTGCCGGCAGCGTGGCGCTGGTCAACGGGCTTCGCAACATGGCGTTGTTGTTGGGGCTCCTGATCGGCCAGGTTGACGCTTCGCTTCAACTTCTCCTGGTGCTCGGCCAACTGCAACTCTTCTTGCTGCCCTCGGTGATGCGCCCCATCTATCGACGACTCGGCCTCGCGCCGGACCGAGCAGCCTCGCCATGATCAGCCGGACGATTGCTCAGTGATCGAGCGACTCGACAAACCGGTCGAGCAGGGCGGCAAAGCCTTCGGGATTATCCTGACTCAGCCGGTGATTGGCCTCGGCCAGGCTGGCAAGCTGTGCCCCCGGCAGGCGCGCCGCCACACGGGCGGCCATCTGCACCGGCAGTACCGTGGACGCTGCGCCGCCGAACACCAGCGTCGGTCCGCGCCAGGTGATCTCGCCCGCAAGGTCACGCATCAGTTCCGCCTCGGTGTCGCAGACGCCTGGCCCGTGATAGCGCCAGGTGAATCCGCCGGTGGAGCTGGGGGCGAGCATGTGATCGAGCGTGTGCGCCACCACCTCGGGTCGCCAGCGCTCAGCAAAGGGCAACGCGGCCTGCGCAGCCGCACGGCTGGCGAGGTGCTGCTGAGCGAGCACCTGATCACGCACCAGCGAATTGACTGCGCTAGCGATTCCGATAGCGGGCTGCGCCGCCACGACTGCGCGTACCCGCTCGGGGATACGGCTTGCGATCATGAGCGCGAGCGTGGCGCCGGTGGCCTGCCCCACCAGAATGACAGGCCTTTCGCACATTGCATCAATAAAGGCGATCAGATCATCGCGGTGGTCTTCCAGGCGATAGCCCGTCGCCGGCCAGTCGGTGTCGCCGTGGCCGCGCAGCGCCGGCATCAGCATCCGGTTGGGCAGGTGGCTTGCGCTCACCACGAAGTCCCACACCCGGTTGGAGGTGCGGTTGGGGTGAATGAAGACGATGGGCAGCGGCGTGCCAGACCGCTCGGCGTAAGCGATGCGGATACGCGCCAGGGCAAGCAGGCTGAGGGCGAGGGGCTGCAGTGGCGTGGGCGGCGCGGGAATTTCTGTCATGGTGCGATTGCGGTCTGCGTGGTGGAACGGTTGGTCGAAGGTTCAACAAAGCGGTGCCGGGCAATTCGGCATCATCAAACCCGTTTGAGGAGTTTCCCATGAGCGACCGGTTTTCGTCGCCCGATTTCAATCCCACCCGTGATCTTGCAGACCTGGTCGCGCGTGCGCGCTTCACCGATCTCAGCCCGCGCGCGGTCGAATGCGCCAAGATCTTTCTGCTTGATACCCTTGGCTGCGGCATTGCCGGAGGAACCGGCCCAAAGGTCGACGCGCTGGCGGGTGCGGCGGGCGGCTGGGGCGAGGGCGGGCAGGCCACGGTCTGGGGAAGCGACCGGCGTTTGCCTACTCCGCAGGCCGCGCTTGCCAACGGCTATCAGATTCATGCGCTGGAATGGGATTGCGTGCACGAGCCTGCGGTGGTGCATCCGATGGCCACGCTGATTCCAGCGCTTCTCGCGCATGCCGAGCGACGATCGGCGGCTGGCCGGCCGGTAAGCGGAACCGATCTGCTGCTGGCGCTATCGCTGGGTGTGGAGATCGCCGCCATGATTGGCGCAGCATCCAAATCAGTGATGAAATTTTTCCGGCCGGCCACCTGTGGTGGCTTTGGTGTGGTGGCCGGGCTCGGTTCAATGGAAGGCCTGAGTGCAGACACCATGATGCATGCCTTCGGGATTCAATACGGTCAAACGTCCGGTACGATGCAGGCGCATGTCGAGGGATCGCTGCTGCTCGGTCTGCAGGTGGGATTCAATGGTCGGGCGGGCCTCACGTCAGTGGATCTGGCCATGGCAGGGCTCACCGGGCCGCAGCAGGTGCTCACCGGCATGTACGGCTACTACAAGCTCTTTGAAACCGAGCATGATATTGCGGGCTGGTGGCCCCGCCTTGGTCGCGAGTGGCAAATCACGCGGCTCTCTCACAAACCGTTTCCGAGCGGGAGGCTGACCCACGCCGCCGTTGATGCGATTCAACAGGCGCGTGGCGAACTCGGCTTCGGCCCCGATGATGTGCAGTCGATGTCAGCGAGCGTACCGCCGCTCACCCACCGGCTGGTGGGGCGCCCTGACGTCGCCGACCCGGCGCCTAACTACGCGCGCCTGTGCATCCCCTATGTCAGCGCCATCACAATGATCGACGGCTCCTGCGGTCCCGAGGCGTTTGCGGCGGGTCGGCTGCGTGATCCGGCAGTGCATGCGCTGGCCGCCCGCGTATCGGTGAGTCTTGATAACAACCCCGATGTCAACGCGCTCTGGCCCCAGCATGTTGTGATCGTGCTGCACGACGGTCGGCGCTGGGAACGCCGGATCGAGACACCAATCGGTCATCCCGACAATCCGCTCAGCCGCGAGCGGCATCTCGTCAAGTTCAGAAAATGCTGGTCGATCGGCGGCATGGCAGCAGAGGGGGGCGAAGCGCTGATCGGGCAGGTGGATTCGCTCGAGCGGTGTTCGGATGTAGCGAATCTGGCTCGGATGCTGGCCCGGGGCTGAGGGTCGCTGCCACGAGACTTGGCGTAGCGGCCCGGCGCTCCGCTGTGCCGCCCGGTACGCCCGGGGAACGCCCGGTACGCCCGGTAATTTTGGTAATTCCGGTACGCCCGCGCCTTCGATCCGCTGGCCCTACCGGTCTCGTCGACCACCGATTGTCCCAGGCGCCAACTGGGGTCTCCCCTTGAAATCTCTGTTTTTGCCTCAATATCGCGCCTCGACCGGCAGCTCATACGCCGGCACCTGACCGGGGGATTCATGATCGAGGTTGAAAATCTGACACGCCGCTTCGGCGCCAAAAAGGCCGTTGACGATGTGTCGTTCAGTGTCAGCAAGGGCGAGGTCCTCGGCTTTCTGGGCCCCAATGGGGCGGGTAAGTCGACCACCATGCGAATGATCACCGGCTTTCTCGCGCCCACCTCGGGCCGGGTCCGGGTATGCGGTTTCAGCATCGCCGACCAGCCGCTCGAGGTAAAGCGCCGGATTGGCTATTTGCCCGAATCTGCACCTTCCTGGCCCGACATGAACGTTCTGGGCTTCCTGGAGTTCGCGGCGCGCGTGCGCGGCTTGCAGGGCAAGGCTGAACGCGATGCGATCCGGCGCGTGGTCTCCCAGTGCCATCTCGAGAACGTGCTGGGACAGGGCATCGAGACCCTTTCCAAGGGGTTTCGGCAGCGTACCTGCCTCGCTCAGGCGCTCATCCACGATCCCGAAGTGCTCATTCTCGACGAGCCTACCGACGGACTGGATCCCAATCAAAAGTACGAGATGCGGGCGCTCATTCGCGATATGGCGCGCTCGCGGGCGGTGCTGTTCTCCACTCACATTTTGGAAGAGGTGGATGAGGTCTGCACCCGGGCGATCGTGATCGATCGCGGCCGCGTCGTGGCCGACGGCTCACCGGCAGAGTTGCGTGCTCGCGTACCGAGCGGTCGTCTGGATGATTTTTTCCGCTCGGTCACCCGGTCTGATCTCGAGGCCGACGCGGGCTTGGCCGCGCCGCAGGCGGCGTCATCGGCTTCGCAAGCCGCCCCCAGTCATGACGAGAGGGTCGCATCGTGAGTTCCCCGTTCTCAGCCATTGTCCGGCGCGAATTCTCGGCCTACTGGGCCACGCCGGTTGCCTACGTCTTCCTGGTGGTGTTCCTGCTCCTCACCAGTTTCTTTACTTTTTCGTTCGGCGGCTTCTTTGAGCGCGGCGAGGCTTCGCTCACGGCGTTCTTTGCCTGGATGCCCTGGCTGTTCTTGTTTATCGTCCCGGCGATCGGGATGCGCTTGTGGTCCGACGAACAGCGACTTGGCACACTCGAACTGCTTCTGACGCTGCCCATCGCCCCCTGGCAGGCGATTGTCGGAAAGTTCGTGGCCGCCTGGCTGTTCATCGGCGTCGCGATTGCGGGAACGTTCCCGCTCATCGCAACCGTCAACTGGTTGGGCGATCCCGACAACGGCGTGATCGCGTCGGGCTATGTGGGCGCCTTTCTGGTGGCGGGCGTCTATCTGGCGATTGCGTCGTTCTGCTCGGCCCTCACGCGCAACCAGGCTGTGGCCTTTGTGCTGTCGCTCATCCTGTGCCTGCTGCTCGCTCTGGCCGGCTCGCAACCTGTCGTAGATCTGCTCGCGCGCTGGGGTGGGGTGAGGCTCATGGAGGCCATCGCTTCCATGTCGGTCATCACCCGGTTTGACGGGTTCCAGAAGGGTCTGATCGACCTGCGCGACGTGGTTTACTTCGGTTCGATGGCCGCGCTGGCTCTGTTTGCCACAGCGGCGGTCATCAGCCGGCAGCGCGCGGCGGTCAGCTCACCGGCCGCGGTAGTGATCGTCGCCATTGCGCTGGTCGGGCTTAATCTCTTGATTGTGCCGGTCAGCATCCGCATGGATCTCACCGAGGGGCGCCTCAATACACTCTCTGAAGGCAGCAAAGCGGTACTGAACCGCATCGAAACCCCGGTCAAGGTGAAGCTCTATGTGTCGGCTGATGAAGCTGCGGTTCCCATGCCGCTTCGCGCCTTCTCGCGCCGGGTGGAAGATCTGCTTCGGCGCATGCGCGCCGAGTCGGATGGCAAGCTGATTGTCGAGAAGCTTGATCCCGCGCCCGACTCCGACGCCGAAGACGCCGCCCAGCTCGACGGTATCGAGTCGCAGACCTTGCCGTCGGGCGAGCGGTTTTATCTGGGTCTTGCAATCGGTGAGGGTGAAAAGCGCATCACCCTATCCGAGCTCAACCTGGACCGCGAACGGCTCCTCGAGTACGACATCGTCCGTGCGGTGGCGCGTGCCGGGGCCAAGACCAAGCCGGTCATTGGTCTGATGACGCCGCTGCCTGCTTTTGGTTCACGCGGCATGCCGCAGATGGGAATGCCACCGTCGGAAAAATGGGCGTTCATCAACGAGCTCGAGCGCGATTTCGAGATCAAGCAGATTGGGTTTGACGCCAAGGAAATTGACGCTGCGGTCAAAACGCTGCTGGTGATCCACCCGCGTGGCATTTCCGAGCCGGCGCTCTTTGCGCTCGACCAGTTCGTGTTGCGCGGTGGCCGCCTGATTGCCTTCCTCGATCCGAAGGCTTACTTCGATCCGCTCGGGCCGATGATGGGCTCGCCCGGCGGCACCTCGTCATCGCTCGAGCCTCTGTTGAAAGCCTGGGGAATCGATTACAAAGAGGACAAAGTGATCGCCGACCTGCGTTATCTGTCCGGCGCAGGTCCTCGTGCCATGCCTGCGGTGCTCACGCTGCAGGATGAAGCGATGAACTCTGACGAAGTGGCCACACAGGGCGTCGGACGCCTGCTCTTTGCGTTTAGCGGCGCGTTTGGCGGCAAGCCCGTGTCAGGGCTCACGCAAAGCGTGCTGCTGCGCTCGTCCCAGGTCTCCATGATGATCGAGTCGGCCATTGCAGCCGAACCAGGTGAAAAATCGGTGCGCGGTTTCAGGCCGAGTGGCACCGAGCAGTCGATCGCGATCAAGCTGCTGGGCAAGTTCCCAACCGCTTACCCAGACGGCATCAAGGAGGGTCCCGAGCAGCGGCTGAAGGAAGCCACAGCCGAAGGCGCAGTAGTGCTGGTCGGCGATAGTGACTTTGTGCAGGACGGCGCAGCCGTTCAGATCGGCGAGGTGTTCGGCCGGCGGATCGTGGTGCCCGCCAACGGCAATCTTGCCTTCGCTCAAGCGGTCATCGATCAGATGGCTGGTGCCACCGATCTCATCCGGGCGCGTGCGCGTGCGGTGGTGTCGCGCCCGTTTACGCTCATCAACGAGATGGAAGCGCGCGCGGCTCAAGACTACATCGGGCGGATCGCCGAGCTTGAGGAAAATCTGCAGAAAACCCAGCAGAAGTTGCAGGAGTTACAAAAGGCGCGCGGGCCCAACGCCAGCACCAGCACGCTGACCGCCGAGCAGCAGACTGAGCTGGACGAGTTCCGCAAGAAAAGCGCCGAGGCGCGCCGCGAACTGAAGGATGTACGTCGCGAGCTGCGTGCAGAAAGCGAGTCGCTTCAGCGAAATACCAGGCTGGTCAACCTGCTTCTGGTACCCACGCTGATTGTCGTGGTGGCGCTCTTTATGTGGAATATGCGCCGCCGCCGGGTGGTCACGATCTAGGTACAGTGCCCGTTGTGTGTCGGATGCCTTCCCTCCCGGCCGGTGATCTCAGGCCAGGCGGGAAGCGGGTGGTGCAGGTCGCTTACTTCAACACCCTGAACAGCGCCGAGTAATCGTCAGTCCATGGGCGCAGCCCCGGAATGGTCTCGAAAGCAGTGGTAGCGCCCTGAAGGGCTGGCGCGCGTTCGAGCGCCGGATCGCGAGACACCAGTACCCAGTCGGTGTTGTTGAAGGGCACATCGCCCTCCGGACGGTCGAACACGCGCACGGCATGGAGCCCTGCCTCACGCGCGAGGCCAGCGACCACCGGCGCGAGTTTCAGGAATCGGTTGGTAACATGAAAGGCCACGATTCCCTGGGGCTTTAGCTGCCGAAGATAGGCGGCCAAGGCTTCGCGTGTGATGAGATGCACGGGGATTGAGTCGCTCGAGAACGCATCAACCACCAGCACATCAAAACCCTGCACGGGTTCGCGTTCAAGCTGCAGCCGTGCGTCGCCGGTCACTGTCTCGATACGGGCTTTCGAATCACGAAGAAAGCTGTAGTGGGTTTTCGCGACCTCGATCACCTCAGGGTCGAGTTCGTAGAAGCGGAAGGTATCTCCCGGTCGCCCCCAGGCAGCCAGCGTGCCGGTACCCAAGCCGATTACACCCACCTTGACTGGCCCCTCCCGCTGGCATAGCGCAATGGCGCGGCCTACGCCTGAGGTGGGCCCGTAATAGGTGGTGAGCTCATTCTGGCGAGCGGGTGCCAGGAACTGTTTGCCATGCAGGATGACGCCGTGCAGTAGATTGCGCGTGGCATCACGGTCGATGCTTAACCCTTCATCCTTCACGCGTAACGATCCATAGAAGTTGCGCGACATAAGCCGCGCATCCGACACCATTGAATCCACGTACAACCACACGTACACGGTACAAACGCCCACAATTGCTACCGCTGCAAGGCGTAGCGCCAACGCAGCCCGCCGCACGACCCAGAGGGCAGCGAGCGCTGTTGCAATCAGGCCGATTCCCACTTCCCAGTAGCCGCTGAAGAGCTTGGGCGCCACGATGCCGACCAGTAGTCCCCCCAGCGCGCCACCCAGCGACAGCATGAGATAAAAGCGCGTGAGCCAGCGAGGTGCCGGCCGCATCGCGGCGAGTTCGCCGTGGGCAAACATGCAGCAGACGAACAGCCCCGCCGAATAGAGCGGAATTTCGATGAGGATGGGAAGCACCTCGCCCTCTGCGTGCAACCCCCATGCCATGGCGGCAAGCAGAGCAAACAGCGGCACAACGAACATGCGGCGGCTGTACCATCCCCGTCCCTCGAAGCAAAGGATGAAGGTGATCAGATATAGCGTCAGTGGCAGCAGCCATAGAAACGGGATTGACGCGACGTTGATCGTGATGTGGTTGGAGACGCCGAGCAGCAGGTAGGAACCGAGTGCCGAGAAAATCAGCCACGACAGCTGTTGAGCCGCGCCAGGGGCCGAGCCATCACCGACCAGCGTCTGCCCGGGCGCAGAGATCGGGATGCTGGAATCGGTGTGCGCGCCCGGGTGTGCGCTGGCGTTCGCTCCAGTTTTTTCCGGCGGCCGGCCTGGGCTAGCCGGTGCGGCGCCGGTGCGTGCGGACGGCCGCAGCGACTGGAATGCAGCCGCCACCACCAGGATGGCAAAGAGAGCATAGGCGCCGCTCCAGACCCAGGTCTGAATGCGAGTAGGAATCCAGGGCTCGAACAGGAACGGGTAGCCCACCAGCGCAAGGAGCGAGGCGAAGTTGGATAACGCAAACAGCCGGTAGACCGTACCGTCAGGGAAGCTTCGCGCAAACCAGGCTTGAACTAGCGGGCCGGTGGTCGAGAGCAGCAGGTAAGGCATACCGATGGTGGCGATCAGGAGGCCGAGAATCTGCCAGGTGGGATCTTCGTCGCCCAGCGGTTTCCACGCCGCATCGGGAATGATGGGCAGCGCTGCAAGGCTGATCGCCACCAGCGCGCCGTGCACAATCACCTGCGTGCGGGGTTTGAACCAGCGAATGCTCGCGTCGGCATAGGCATAGCCCACTAGCAGCGCGACCTGAAAAAACACCATGCAGGTGGTCCAGACTGCGGCAGATCCGCCGAACCACGGCAGGATCTGTTTGGCCATCAGGGGCTGAACCAGAAACAGGATGAAGGCGCTGACGAAAATCGTCGCGGCGTAAATGATCATGATGGTGGGTAGTAGTAGGCTGTCCCGAGTCCCTGTGGTGGTGGCTGGGTCTGGGGCATTGGGGGCGAGGGGGTGCGCGAGCGACCAGAGGTCCGCCCGCGCGAGAATGGTCAGTCGACCGCGATGGTGTTGCGCAGGATCCCGACGCGATCAACTTCAATTTCGATCACATCACCGTCCTTCATCCAGCCCGGCGGCGTGCGGCGCGCGCCGACGCCACCCGGGGTGCCAGTCACGATCACATCGCCCGCCTCGAGCGGCGCCACGGTGGACACATAGGCGATCTGACGCGCGATGTCATGTAGCATCATGTCGGTCGTGGCTCGCTGCATTTCCTGGCCGTTCAAACGGGCGCTGAGTGTCATGAGCGTGCCGAACGGGATTTCGTCGGCGGTGACCATCCAGGGACCGAAACCGCCGGTACGATAAAAATTCTTACCGGGCGCGAACTGCGAGGTGTGGCG
>SXGR01266540.1_pt1 | contig 15965 bp, 18 predicted proteins | sample 3174711 | NCBI WGS metagenome assembly SXGR01 (sample SAMN11356860, study PRJNA531348) | freshwater metagenome | isolation source: freshwater sample F1-60 | place: China: Fuxian Lake, Yuxi | collected 2017-12-25
AATTTCAAAGATTTTAAGTTGTGTCACGTTAAGAATTTAATACTAAAGAAGTTAAGGTGTAAAAATTTTAGGGCTTAATACTTTCTAAAACTTTTAAGCGTTTTTGAGCATTTTGAATGGCATCACTCTTAGGATATTTTTTAATTAAATCCTTTAAGCTTTTTTTGGCTTCAGGAATAAGCGCTAATTGAATTTGTGCATTAGCTAAACCTAATAAAGCCTCTGGATTTTTTGCAAAGTCAGGATGCTGATCGAGTAATTTTTGATAGGTGCCAATGGTTGCTTTGTAATTCTTTAAATTAAATTGTGCATTAGCTAGAGCATATTTAGCATCAGGCAATAATGCACTATTAGGGAATTGCTTTATAAAATCAGTAAAGGCTTGAAAAGCTTCTTTATTTTTTAAGCCCTCTAAAAGTGCGTTCGCTTGATCGTAAACTTCTTGATCTGAAGGCGCTTTTATCTCAGGTGTTAGAGGCGTTTCTGCAATCTTGTTGGGTGTTGGAAGCGAGCCTGCAGTTGATTTTTCTTCAATCCTACGAAGTCTGACATCCAAATCTTGATAAAGATCTTTCTGGCGTTGTTCAACCGTAGCATTTAAATGACGCAAGGTTTCCATATCACCACGCAATTTGGAAACCTCTTGTTTCATTAATTCGATTTGGTTCAACATGTCATTGAGGCTGCCACTTTTAATGACAGCCTCAAGATTGACAATACGTGCTTCTAACTCGGTTTCTTTTATTAGCATCTCTTGAAGTTTTTTTCTAGCATCCGTATCTTCAAAGAGTGCTGCATGTAAAGGTGAAACAAATAAACATGCCAAAAGAATGAGTTTTTTCATTAAAACTTAACTATTTACTCTTTTTCGTAAGAAATATCGACTAGACGATCTTTTCCGTAGCATTCGTCATCTTTACAATTGGTATCCGCACGCTCTTCACCGAAACTTACTGTTTCGATTTGTGCATCTTGCGCGCCTAATACATTCATAGATTTCTTAACCGATACAGAACGTTTTTGGCCAAGTGAAACGTTGTATTCACGAGAGCCACGATCATCCGTATTGCCTGTGAGTGTCATTTTTGCTTTTGGATGTGACGACACATATTTAGCATGCGCTGCTAAAAGGTCTTTATATTCAGCTTTCACCACATCTTTATCATAGTCAAAATAAATACTACGTTTAGATAAGATGTTATTTGGATCACGTAAGCTTGCTAAATCGAGGTCTTTTTCATCATTTGCATCATTTGCATCTTTCGATGCAGAAGGGCCAGCAGGTTTTGATACATCAACAATCGGTGTTGAGCTACAGCCTATCAAAAATAATGATAGTAATGATGCAAGAAATAGTGATTTTTTCATTTTCCAAATCTCCAGTTAAGTTATTTACTTTACAAAAGGTGCCCAGGCGGGCTCTCTAATATCATCAGCGTTAATATTAAATGATTGACGAACCACACCATCAATCGATACGGTAGAAAGTTCGCCCGACCCATTGATCTTATGTGCATATAGTATCACATGCCCATTCGGTGAAAACTTTGGCGATTCATCAAAAGGGCCGTCGGTAATTTTCGTAATTTGTCCTGTTTGCAGGTCATGTAACACCACTCTAAATCGACCTTCATCTTGCGTCACATAAGAGAGCATCTTGGCATCGGGCGAGACGCTGGGATTTAAATTTTGGTTCCCTTCGAACGACACACGTTGTGGCTCGCCTCCGCTTGATGCGACTTTATAAATTTGTGGGCGACCACCACGATCGGATGTGAAATAAATCAAACGTCCGTCAGCCGACCAGACGGGCTCCGTATCAATATGCGTACTCTGGATAAGAGGTTTTAAATTAGACCCGTCAGCATCAATGAGGTAAATTTGTGAGTTTGCGTTGTAGGTTAAAACAATCGCCAAACGTCTGCCATCAGGTGACCATGAAGGCGAGCTATTATTGCCTTTAAAGTTAGCCAAGACCGTTCTTTGTCCTGTGACTAGAGACTGAATATAGATAATAGGTTTTTTCTTTTCAAAAGATACGTAAGCAATCTTTGAACCATCCGGTGACCATCTTGCAGAGATAATAGGTTGAGGGGAGCCCACAACCGACTGCACATTAAATCCATCTGCATCGGCCACGTTTAGAGAGTAACGGCCTTTATTTTTTGTGATGTAAGAAATTTTGGTGCTAAAGACCCCTGGAATACCAGTTAATTTTTCATAAATGGTGTCAGAAATTTTATGCGCGATAGCGCGATATTGGACGACTGGGCCTGAATATTCCATAGTGGTTAAAATCGTTTTTTTATTGATATCAACTAAAAACCAATTTACCTTCATGCGGTTATTGCTGATCTCCACCTGGCCTAGGGTCATGACTTGCGCTTCAATGGCACTCATTTCCGAATAATTGATTTCGCTTAAAGCTGAGGGTTTATTGATCAAACCATCTACGTTTAAAGGTCTAAAAAATCCCGAGCGGTAAAGATCCGCTGCGATAATTTGATGCATGCGACTATTAGCTTTATCCCCTGCTATCTCTTTATAAGGCATGACTGCAATATTAATTTGCTTGGTGCCGCCTCCGGATATTTCAATCGTCTCAATCGCAAATGCATGGAACGATATGAAAAAAAGTAGGGATAGGTAAATAAATGTTTTGAATGTTTTTAACATATCTAAATTATATTTTTTCATTGGGTCTGAAGTTAAGTTTTAAATTTTTAAATTTCGAAAATAAATCGGTATCTGAGGGTACCGGCAAAGGTTGTGATTGAAAAATAGCACGCTCTACCGATTCGTCACATACCGGAATACCGCTTGATTTTAACATTTTAGGGTTACCAATCAATTCTCCAGTGGGCATGAGTCCAATTTCAAATTGCAGCTCTACAGGGCTCGTGCCACATAACTGCTTATTCACATTCTGTTGAATTTTTCTTTGAATTAATAATTTATATTTATCCATTTCACCTAATTTAGCGCCCCCTGCGGTAGGGTTAGTATTGGATTGTTTCACGTCTTCATGACGATTTAATGAAGGCTTTGATTTATCTTGTAATAACTCTTGTTGAAGTTTTGCTAATTGATCTTGTTTTAAAAGTTCTTCCTGAATTTTTTTTAAATCATCTTTCTTTTTTTGATCTTCTAATTTTTTACGATCCTCTTCTTCTTTTTTTTGCTTCAGGCTAATTTCGGCTTTGTCACTTTTGAGTGATTTAATAATTTCTTCTACTCTAGAGGGTTTAGGGGTAGGTTTGGGAGGCTCCTCCTCAACTTTTTTCTCGACTGGAGATGTTTCAACTGCTTTAGCACTTGGCTGAGGAATTGAATCCCATAATTCCACTTCGGCCACTTGAGGTAGCTTCACTCGCCACTCAAAACTGACAATCATGACGGCAATTAAAATGATATGGACGCTTACTGCATAGATCGCGGCTCTTCTTGCAATGATTTTTTCTTGGGGTCTAATCACGTCAAATATTTATTTTTGTGGCTTCAAGAGTAAACCCACTTTAGAAACATTATTTTGTTTTAAAAGGTCCATGAGGCTTATCACTTCATCGTATTTCACATTCTTGTCAGCGGCGATCACAAGTGCTCGATCAGGTGTTGTTTTAATTAAAGATTGCACATGGCTTAATAATCGATCGCGCGTATAACTCTCGCCTTCAATCTCAATCGTGCTATTAAGTTTTATGGTAATCACAATGGGCGCTCCTGTTTGTTTTAATGTCTCACCCACTTCAGGAAGCTCCACGACACCCGGATTCGTCATAGGTGCTGTCACCATAAAAATAACAAGTAAAACTAAAGTCACATCAATGTATGGCACCACATTGATCTGATTCATTAAGCGACGTTTGCGCATCACCTATCCTTTTCTTTGTAAGATGTTGACAAACTCTTCCATAAAACTTTCGTATCTCACCGATAAACGATCCACTGAAGTTGCAAAACGGTTATAGGCAATGACTGCTGGAATCGCTGCAAATAAACCAATCGCTGTTGCGATTAATGCCTCTGCAATCCCAGGTGCTACTTGAGTGAGCGTTGCTTGTGCCACATTGGCGAGTCCTCTAAAGGCGTTCATGATGCCCCATACCGTTCCAAATAAACCAATGTAAGGACTTACCGATCCCACGGATGCTAGAAAAGGTAAATGGGCATCTAAGAAATCAAGTTCACGATTATAAGTAGCACGCATGGCTCGGCGCACACCTTCAATCACATCGCTCATATCGCTTTTGGATGTTTTATGCCGATTAAATTCTTTATAGCCTGCTTCAAAAATTGTCGCTAGGCCTTGATTCTTAATGCGGCCACTATGAATGCTGTCATGGAGTTTATTGAGATCCCCACTTGTCCAGAATGTGTTTTCAAATTCATCCACAGCGAGTTCTGCACTTTTTAATACAGAGACTTTAATAAAGATATACCACCAAGAGAAACCGGAAGCTGCTAATAAAATTAGCATCACGAGCTGAACAGGAATAGTTGCCCCTGTAATCAAACTTAAAAAAGATAAATCATTTACGACATTCATAAAGACTCCATAATTTCTTTAACGGTGGATGGGATTCTGACGGGTTTAAATTTCTCACTATCAATACAAGCAATATCGACACTTGCATCAATCAACATTTCATTGTCACGATAAATCATTTGTCTAAACTCAATTTTGCTTGACCCTATATCTTTAAGCTCACTTTTAACGATTAAGTCATCATTAAAACGTGCGGGGAGTTTGTATTGAATATCAATGCGATGAACCACAAACATAATATGATCATGATGTTTTAAATGGTGTTGGTCAATTCCAACACTTCTCAACCATTCCGTTCTCGCGCGCTCCATAAATTTTAAATAGTTAGAATGATAAACGACACCACCACTATCGGTGTCTTCAAAATAAATACGAACAGTGAATGAAAAAGTTTTTATTCCTGCCATAAGTTATCGGTGGGTTGTTGTGAAGGTGGCTTCATACCAAAGTGAAGATAAGTCGCTTGGGTCACGACACGTCCGCGCGGGGTGCGCATGAGATAACCTTGCTGAATAAGATAGGGCTCCAAAACATCTTCAATGGTTTCTCGCTCTTCACCAATGGCGGCAGCTAAATTATCAATACCCACGGGACCGCCATTAAATTTTTCTAGGATCGCTTGGAGAAGCTTTCGGTCCATGACATCAAGCCCTAATAAATCTACATCCAACATTTTAAGTGCATCATCTGCAATTGATGCTGTAATTTTTCCATTGGATTTAACTTGTGCGAAATCTCGCACACGTCTTAATAAACGGTTTGCAATGCGAGGTGTGCCACGTGAACGTTTTGCAATTTCTAACGAGCCTGAAGGATCAATATCGGCTTCTAAAAGACTGGATGAACGATCGACAATTTTTGCTAATTCGGTTTCACTATAAAACTCTAGTCGAGAGACAATACCAAAACGGTCACGGAGTGGATTGGTAAGCATACCTGCTCGTGTTGTCGCACCGACTAAGGTAAAAGGTGGCAAATCAAGCCGCACTGATCTTGCCGATGGACCTTCACCAATCATGATATCAAGTCGGTAATCCTCCATCGCGGGGTATAAAATTTCTTCGATGACAGGTGACAAGCGATGAATCTCATCAATGAATAACACATCATTCGGTTCTAAATTAGTAAGGAGTGCTGCGAGGTCGCCTGCTTTTTCTAAAACAGGGCCTGATGTTTGGCGTAGATTCACACCCATCTCTTTTGCAATGATGTGCGCTAAAGTTGTTTTGCCTAAACCGGGCGGTCCAAAAAGTAATACATGATCTAACGCTTCGTTTCTATTTTTAGCTGCTGAAATAAAAATTTCTAATTGGCTTCTGACTTTTTCTTGGCCGACATATTCTTGAAGCTCTTTAGGACGAAGTGCCCGCTCAATCGATTCCTCAACAGGCTCATTCACCGTACTTGCGACAAAGCGATCAGATTCAATCATGCGTCTTCATTAGCCTTTAGATAAGTATTTTAAAGCTTGTTTAATGCCATCATTCACAGTGAGATTTATATCTAAACTTTTGACTGCATTTAAAGATTCGCGTTCATTGTAGCCTAATGCAATAAGTGCATTGAGTACATCTTGGCTAATGGAGGCCATGCCAGAACCCTTAATACTTAAAGCTGAATCAAGTGTGAATTTATCTTTCAATTCCAACAGTAATCGTTCGGCTGTTTTTTTGCCAATACCAGGTACGCGAGTTAAAAGCCCTGCTTCTTGCAGTGACACCGCTTGAATTAATTCATCAATCGATAAGCCACTTAAAATCGCAAGTGCAGACTTAGCCCCAATCCCGTTCACTTTTAAAAGCTGTCTAAACATTAAACGCTCTTGGTTAGTGCCAAAACCAAAGAGAAGCTGCGCATCTTCACGCACGACAAAGTGCGTGAGTAATGTGACTTTATCTCCTACTTGAGGCAGTAAATAAAAAGTACTCATAGGGACTTCACATTCATAACCTACACCATTGCAATCAATTAAAGCCAAAGGAGGTGTTTTATCTAAAAGAATGCCGGAAATTCTGCCTATCATACGAGCCTACCTTTTTTCATCCGATAACTTAAAGCATCCATGCTTTGCAATTGGTTATAAGCATTTGCATGACACATCGCACAGGCGAGTGCATCTGCAGAGTCTGCCTGAGGCACTTCAGACAATTTTAAAAAGCGTTTGACCATTTCTTGCACCTGCTCTTTTTTGGCATGGCCTGAACCCACCACTGATTTTTTAACTTGTAAGGCTGTGTATTCATAAACAGGTAATTTTTTGATGACGGCAGCACTGATGGCAGCTCCTCTTGCTTGACCTAATAAAAGGGTTGATTGTGGATTCACATTCACAAACACTTTTTCAATAGCCACTTGTTTAGGCTTAAATTGATCGATCACCTCAAAGAGCCCTTCTAAAATAATTTGAATACGCTCTGGCAAACTATCCCGCGCATCAACTTTAGCGCTGACAGTTTTAATCACACCACTTCCAAGATAGCGAATCTTGTCACCACTTTTTTCAACAACACCGAATCCTGTCATTCTTAGACCAGGATCAATACCAAGGATGATGATGGGATCACTCAATGATGAATTTAATCTTCAATCACTGCCGTGGTATAAACTTCCTGCACATCATCTAAGTCATCAAGCGTATCTAGAATTTTTTGCATGCGAATGCCATCGTCTCCACTTAAAACATTTTCTAGTGTAGGGCGCATCGCGACTTCAGCTAATTCTATTTTTAAACCTGCACTTAAAAGCGCTTCTTTAATCTGAATAAATTCTTGAGTAGGCGTGATCACTTCAATACTCCCGTCCTCATCATTGATAATATCTTCAGCACCTGCCTCTAAAGCCACTTCCATGACTTTATTTTCATCTGTGCCGGGGGCAAAAAAGATGCGTCCGCAATGTCTAAATAAAAAAGCGACAGATCCGTCGGTGCCTAAATTGCCCCCATGTTTAGTGAGTGCGTGTCTCACATCAGCGACCGCTCTTTGTTTATTATCCGTTAAGCAATCAATAATAATAGCCGCTCCGCCTATACCGTAACCTTCATATCTTACTTCTTCGTAACTCACACCTTCTAACTCTCCCGTGCCTTTTTTAATGGCACGCGTGATATTGTCTTGTGGCATATTTTCTTCTTTGGCGAGTGCCACAGCAGCTCTTAATCTCGGATTGAAGTTCACTTCTCCACCAGCAAGTCTTGCTGACACTGTAATTTCTTTGATAATTTTTGTGAATACTTTTCCGCGCTTAGCGTCTTGGCGACCCTTGCGATGTTGAATATTCGCCCATTTGGAATGTCCTGCCATGCTTAACCCTTTCTATGCCTTGATTTTATCATGGGTTCATTTTTAAGCCATGGCTGAACAAGCCCTTCTTGGTGTCTTTTAATACGATCATAAGAAATCATTAAAAGGGATATGCCAATCAAGAACATGCCTACAAATTCAAAAGGTTTAATGAATTCATGAAGCTCAATCGATGATGCCATGACGGCAATCACAGGACAAACTGTGGTGGTCATGGTGGCAACACCTGCTGATAAATGTCTCAATGCATATAGCCATAATAACCATGCAATCGCATTACCAAAGACTGAGTTATAGATGAGTGCCCCTATAAAGTAACCATTCCATTCAATCGAAGTCGTATGAATCATTAAGGCGAAGATAACAATAGGTATTGAGCCAAAAAGCATTTGCCATGCAGTCAAAGAAATCAGATCAAGATCAGGGGATCGAGCCTGAAGTTTTTTAGCCAGGATCACGGCAAGCGCCCATGAAATCCCAGATACAATCGCTAGGGCCATACTGAATAAGTCGGTGCCTAAATGAAGCGGGTCCAAAATAAATAAAATACCCATCAATGAAAAGAAAGCCGCAGGCCATTGCCAGCCACTTAATTTTTCGCCTAAAAGTGGCCATGCCAAAAGCATGGTCCAAAAAGGCATCGTATAAGTAAGTACTGCTGTTTTGCCGGCACCGCCCTCGACTAAGGCCCATACCAAAAGCCCTGTAAAGCCAGCCGTTTGGAGGAGGCCCAAAATAATTAAACTTGGAATTTCTTTAATTTTGAAAGGTTTTTTTAAGATAAGCATCACGATGAACAAACAAAGTGCGCCTAGAATAGTTCTGAGTGCTGCAAAATCAAAAGGGCCTGCAAAATGAAGGGCATTTTTCATCACCACCCAGTTATAACCCCAGATCAGGCACAAAAGCATAAGGGCTAAAAAAGCCATCAAGCTTTGATTTTTTTTAAGAAGCATTTTTATACTTGTTTAATGTAGTGACATTATTATAAAGTGTATCTTTAAGATCTTAAGCTTTTCGAAAGAGGTATCTTATGAAAACAGCCGCTCAACTTATTGCTGACAAAAAGCATAAAGAAGTCATTAGCATTGCCCCTAATCGTCCGGTGATTGATGCGCTCATTATCTTAGCTGAATATAAGATTGGTGCTCTCATTGTGATGGATCAAGAGAAAATGGTTGGTATTTTTTCAGAGCGTGATTACGCGCGTGAAGTTGTTCTAAAAGGTAAGTCATCTAAAGTCACTACCATTCAAGAAGTGATGACCAAAAATGTACTTGTGGGACAAGGTAAAGATACTTTTGAAAAAGCGATGACGCTGATGACCGAAAAGCATATTCGTCACTTGCCGATCATGGATGGCCAAAAAGTCATTGGTATGTTGTCTTTGGGCGATGTAGCTAAAGAAATGATTATGTATCAAAAAAATCTAATTAAAGAACTCGAAGCTTACGTCAAACAATAATTGCCCTTAAAAATTGGGTTCGTTTTGTAAAATGCCGCTTTTTAAGGTTTTGTCAGAACAAATATCAACGGTACTTACAGAAATAAAATTATTTTTCGATTTTTAATTCTTTAACTTTTCGGGTTAAAGTATTTCTTCCTAAGCCTAACATTTCAGCTGCCTCAATGCGTCTTCCTTTTGTAAACAAAAGTGCTTCTTCAATTAGGATCTTTTCGAAGGTTTGATTTAAGTCCGTCAGAATATCTTTCTGATTTTTGTTCAATGCTAATTGCACTTCTTGTTTGAGTGCATCTTTCCAATTAGCTGACACTTCTTTATACATATCATTATTTTTGAGTTCAGGTGGCAAATCTTTGATGTCAATATTTTGACCGGGCGCCATGACCGTTAACCAATGACAGACATTTTCAAGCTGACGCACGTTGCCACTCCAGTGAAGATGCGATAAATAATGTAAAGTGTCTTCAGATAAAATTTTTGTTTCCACACCTAATTGCTGTGCACTTTGTTGCAAAAAGTGACGGGCTAAATCTGGAACGTCTTCTGCGCGCTCACGCAATGCTGGCAAACGTAAACGAATGACATTAAGTCTATGAAATAAATCTTCACGGAAAAGTCCTGCTTTAACTCTTTCTTCCATATCTTGATGAGTCGCAGCAATCACTCTGACATTCACTTTAATTGGATTATGCCCACCGACACGGTAAAACTGGCCATCACTTAAGACACGTAAAAGTCTTGTTTGAAGGTCCGCTGGCATGTCCCCAATCTCATCTAAAAAAAGTGTACCGCCATCCGCTTGTTCAAAACGGCCTTTGCGCAAAGCTTGCGCTCCTGTAAATGCCCCGCGCTCATGGCCAAAAAGTTCAGACTCTAATAAATCTTTTGGAATAGCGGCTGTATTAATCGCGATAAAAGGTTTATCTGCACGAGGGGAATGTTTATGAAGTGCACTTGCAACCAACTCTTTACCACTCCCTGATTCACCATTAATGAGAACCGTAGCGTGAGAACGGCTCAGTCGTCCGATCGCACGAAAAACTTCTTGCATCGATGGCGCGTGTCCAATCATTTCGGTTGAGTTTTCAAATAAGACTTCTTGATTCGTTTGCTTTAAAGATTCATCAATCGCACGATGAATAATTTCAATCGCTTGATCGACATCAAAAGGTTTAGCTAAATACTCAAACGCTCCTCCTTGAAATGCAGCGACCGCACTTTCCAAATCAGAATAAGCTGTCATGATGATCACTGGGATATGTGCATATTTTTCTTTGATCACTTGAAGGAGCTCTAAGCCTGAGCCTTGCGGCATTCTAATATCACTCACAATCACTTGCGGCTCTTCATCTTTGATGGCACCCAGTGCCTCTTTAATCGAACTAAATGTTTTAAAATTTAAGTCAGTTCGTGCGAGTGCTTTTTCAAATACCCATCGAATGGATTTGTCATCATCGATAATCCAAATTGCTTTCATAGTGAAGATCCTTGTGATTCTTGATTGTGAATAGAAATATCTTTTGTATCTAAATCTTTAATTGGTAATAAAATCGTGAATGTTGTTTGTCCTGGCTCACTCTTACATTCAATCATGCCCTGGTGCTGACTGACATAAGTTTGGGCTAATGAAAGCCCTAATCCTGAGCCCCCTTCGCGGCCGGAGACGAGCGGATAAAATATTTTGTCGCGAATGCCTGCAGGGATGCCAGGTCCGTTATCAACAATATCGAGTTTAATACCGACACGGTATCGTTTTTTAGCAAGCATGATTTGACGTTCAGCTCTCGTTTTAAAAATGATTAAACCTTGTTGTTGTTTTTCATGCATCGCTTGAACGGCATTGCGCGCAATATTAAGCACTGCTTGAATCAGTTTTTCTCGGTCTCCAACAATGTCAGGTAGGCTCGTATCGTAATCACGCTGAATTTTTATTTCATCGGGCGATTCAGCTAGCAGCAAACTTCGCACGCGCTCCAAAACCTCATGAATATTTGTCGGTTCATATTTGGGCTTTTGATGAGGCACAAGCAATCGATCCATCAGCGACTGCAATCGATCCGCTTCTTTAATAATGACTTGTGTATATTCTTTCAAAGAAACGTCAGGGAGCTCATGCTCTAAAAGTTGAGCGGCTCCTCTTAAGCCTCCCAATGGATTTCTAATTTCATGCGCTAAATTACGAATCAATTCTGAGTTCGCTTGTTGTTGAATTAACATGCGTTCTTCTTTTGCAATTCTTAATTGTTGATCCATTTGTTGGAACTCAAGAATGTATCTCATCGACCCAGTTTGAATAGGTGTAATGGTGCATGTCACAGAATAGGATTGATGTTTTAAAGTGGTAATTAAAAACTCATGTTCGCGATAAGGTGTATCACTATTTAAAGCTTGGCTAATGGCTAATTTTAAAATGTCAGAATGAGGAAATGCTTCGTCCAGTGCCATCTTGTAAATATGTTTAGCGCTGAGTCCAAATAAAATCTCGGCCGATGGGTTCATATACAAAATATGGCCCTCAATATCACATAGCAATACCGCACTTGCTAAGTGTTCAATCCCCTTAAGCTCTGGGGTTAAGGATGGCATAGTGGTTTTTTTCATGAATTTTCCATTTTCATTTATATAACAAGCAAAACTCGAGCCAACTTTGACAGATGGACTTAAAGCCTATTTGCGAGGATGCATGAGGATATTGTAAGGAATATTAAGCAGTAATGCACTAAAATAGTGCATATATGGATTGAGCCTAAAATGAACGCACAAAAAAAGACGGCTATCAAAGCCGTCTTTTTATTTGTTTCAAAGAATTAACAGCTGTAATACATGCCGAATTCAATTGGATGCGGTGTCATGCGCATCTTAGTAACTTCTTCCATTTTAAGATCGATGTAACTATTGATCCAGTCATCGGTAAATACACCACCGCGTGTTAAGAACTCGCGATCTTTATCTAAATACTCAAGCGCTTGTTCGAGAGATGAACATACCGTCGGTACTTGCGCATCTTCTTCAGGTGTCAAATGGTACAAGTCTTTTGTAGCGGGCTCACCTGGGTGAATCTTATTTTGAATACCATCTAGACCTGCCATCATCAATGCGCTGAATGCAAGATATGGATTCGCTATTGGATCAGGGAATCGCGCTTCGATACGACGCGCTTTGTCACCTTCCACGAATGGAATACGAATGGATGCAGAACGATTCTTAGCTGAGTACGCTAATTTCACTGGAGCCTCAAAGCCTGGCACTAAACGTTTATATGAGTTCGTACCTGGATTAGTAATCGCATTGAGTGCACGCGCATGTTTAATCACACCACCAATATAGAACAATGCGAGCTCACTTAAACCTGCGTAGCCTGAGCCCGCAAATAAGTTTTTACCATCTTTCCAAATCGATTGATGCACATGCATACCTGAGCCGTTATCACCTACGATAGGTTTTGGCATGAATGTCGCTGTTTTGCCATAGTTATGTGCCGTGTTTAACACTACGTATTTAAGAAGTTGTGTCCAATCGGCACGTTGTGTGAGTGTGCTAAATTTAGTACCAATTTCACATTGGCCTGCAGTGGCCACTTCATGGTGATGCACTTCAACGGGAACGCCCATTGCTTCTAATGTAATCGACATTGCTGAACGCACATCTTGAAGAGAGTCTACGGGTGGTACTGGGAAGTAACCACCTTTCACGCCTGGGCGGTGGCCAGTGTTGCCGCCTTCGTGCTGAGTAGCTGAGTCCCACGCACCTTCTTCTGAATTAATTTTAACGTGACATCCGTCCATACCTTGAGACCAAGTGATGGAATCAAAAATAAAGAATTCGGGCTCTGGACCAAAGTAAGCTGTATCACCTATGCCTGTTGATTTTAAATAAGCTTCTGCACGACGCGCTAAGCTTCGTGGACAACGCTCATAACCTTTACCGTCGGTTGGATCTACAACATCACATGTAAGAATAAGCGTTGGCTCTTCCATAAATGGATCGATATTTGCCGTATCTGGATCTGGCATGAGCAACATGTCAGAGGCCTGAATACCCTTCCAACCTGAAATCGATGAACCATCGAATGCGTGACCTTGTTTAAATTTATCTTCATCAAAAGCTGAGACAGGCACGCTGACGTGCTGTTCTTTGCCTCTCGTATCCGTGAATCTAAAGTCCACGAATTTAACGTTGTTATCTTTAATCTTTTTCATTACATCAGCGATTGCCATTTCATTCTCCTAAAAGCTTCAATTGTGATTCAAACTGTTGTTCATTAATACATTTCAACATATTAATAGTAAGCATAAATTGTGCCAATCGAATAATGTCATAGGACCCTGTTATTACTGGAGATTTAAAAGAGAAATGTTAAAAATTGCACCAAAAAAATGCATATATGAGTTTTATGCACTTATAAAGTGCATAAATGAGTTTGATGGCAGTTTTTTAAAAAACACTTATACTCAAAACCTTAATTAAATCGATGTGATAGCGCTCTATGACTGATCTTAAAAAACGTTTTGCCGTAATTGGTAATCCAATTCATCACAGCCTATCTCCTCAAATTCATGCAGCGTTTGCTAAAGAAACTGGGCTAGATATTGATTACGAAGCTGTTCTGTCGCCTCTCGATCAGTTTAAAAATACAATGCATCAGCTCATCCAACAAAAATTAACTGGGGCAAATGTCACGTTGCCTTTTAAAAAAGAAGCCTACCAATTAGCAACCACACATTCCAGTCACGCGAGAATCGCTGAAGCGGTCAACACGCTCGAATTTAAAGAAAATGAAATCATTGGCCACAATACTGACGGCATAGGATTAGTAAAAGATCTCGAACAAAATCTCGATACCCATTTAAAACATAAGAAAATTTTACTCATTGGTGCGGGCGGTGCGGCAGAAGGTGTGATTTATTCTATGCTAGAAAAAACACCATCTGAATTGACGCTTACCAATCGCACGATCGAAAAATCAAACGTGATTCAAAATAAAATGGATGTGCATGCAAAAAGTTTTGATGTGAATTTAAACGTCATTGAAATTCTAAAATGTCCGCATCAATATTTTGATGTCATCATCAATGCAACCTCAGCAAGCCTAATTAATGCTGAGCTTCATATGGATCCAAAAGTTTTTCATGAAGGCTGTTTAGCCTACGACATGATGTATGGCAAAGAAACATCCTTCATTGAGCAAGCTAAATCACAAGGGTCTAAAACATCAGATGGTCTAGGTATGTTGGTGGAACAAGCGGCAGAAGCCTTTTTTATTTGGCATCACATTCAACCCACAACAAAATCTGTCATTGAATCTTTAAGATCACATTAATTGCCGCAAAGATTAAAAAATTTATTTTGGAACCATCGCTCTTTTAAAGGAAAGATTGCATCCGTCTTATTTCTTTTGTTTTTTTTCTATCAGCTTTGGATTTTACTTCACATTATTTTATGGACGGTTATTAATCCAGGTGAAAGTGCTTTCATGGAAACAAGACTCGAACATCTTCAAGAGAAAGATGAAAAAGCAACCCTACGTCATCAATGGGTGAATTACAACCAAATCTCGATCAACATTAAACAAGCTGTGATTGCAGCTGAGGATGCCAAGTTTATTGACCATGAAGGTTTTGATTGGGAGGGCATTGAAAAAGCTTACGAAAAAAATAAGCGACGTAAAAAAATTGTAGCGGGGGGGTCCACCATCAGCCAGCAGCTTGCTAAAAACTTATTCTTATCTAATCAAAGAACGCCTTGGCGAAAAGCAGAAGAGACGATTATCACGCTCATGCTTGAAACAATTTTAAGTAAACAAAGAATCTTAGAAATTTATTTGAATGTGATTGAGTGGGGGAATAATGTGTATGGCATTGAAGCTGCATCCCTTCGTTATTTTTCATCCCATGCAAAAGATCTCAATAGTTTTCAGTCAGCTAAGTTAGCTTCCATGATTCCCAATCCTAAATATTATGAGCGTCATCAAGATGCTTCAGGATTGATTGAACGAAGTGGGATCATCTTATCCCGAATGAATACGATTCAAGTGCCGTAATTTATTTCAAGTAAGGCTTTAGATATTTACCCGTGTAACTCTTCTTGTTATGAGCAACTTCTTCAGGTGTGCCTTCCGCAATAATTTCACCACCCCCATCGCCCCCTTCAGGCCCTAAATCAATAATCCAGTCTGCTGTTTTAATCACATCTAAATTATGTTCGATAATCACAATCGTATTACCTGCATCACGAAGCTTATGAATCACATCAAGTAACAATTGAATATCGGCAAAATGAAGTCCAGTGGTGGGCTCATCTAAGATATACAGTGTGCGGCCCGTATCTCTTTTTGAGAGTTCTAAGGCTAATTTAACGCGCTGCGCTTCACCGCCCGAGAGTGTCGTCGCATTTTGACCGAGAGTGATATAACCTAAACCGACTTCAATGAGTGTACGTAATTTTTTTTCAACTGCAGGAATCGCATTAAAAAATTGATGGGCTTGTTCAACCGTCATCGATAAAACTTCATGAATATTTTTCCCCTTAAATTGAATCTCTAAAGTTTCACGGTTATAACGTTTCCCTTGGCAAATATCACAAGGGACATAGACATCTGGTAAGAAATGCATTTCTACTTTGATCACCCCATCCCCCTCACAGGCTTCGCATC
>SXGR01448566.1_pt1 | contig 15965 bp, 14 predicted proteins | sample 3174711 | NCBI WGS metagenome assembly SXGR01 (sample SAMN11356860, study PRJNA531348) | freshwater metagenome | isolation source: freshwater sample F1-60 | place: China: Fuxian Lake, Yuxi | collected 2017-12-25
CCAACCTCTAGGGCGGCCAGTTCCGAGGTCCCGTCGAAGAGCACCCGGCCCGACTCCCGGACCCGGCAGCGCAGTCGACCGCCGAGATGTTCGAAGTCGGTGTCGATGTTGCGCCGCTCGCCCGGCAGGGGCACGGGGAGCACGTGCGGGGGCAGATGGCGCCCGTCGCCCTCGAGTTCGATCTCGTAGCGCGGCGATCGTCCCCGGATGAACCACTGGTTGTCGCCGACCCGGGAGCGCACCAGTACCGGCGGGGTCATCCGGATCACCTTCGTCCCGATCCTCACCACGATGCCGTTGACGTCGCGGGCGAGGGGCCCCAGCGACAGCAGCCCTCCGGAGAACGCCACACAGACGTCATCCGCGCCGAAGTCGTGGGCCTGCCCCCACCACCACCGCAACGGGAAACCGGCTCCCCAGTTGCGCTCGGCATAGAGCTTGGCGTCGGTGAAACTCCACCGCTGCCCGCCGTGCTCCACCGTCCCGCTGGCCCTGCCGCCGAGGTAGTACGGATGCCAGTACTGGTTGAGGAAAGGGATCGCGGAGAACACCCCGCCACCGCCGAACGCCTTCGGCCAGGTCACCGGGTCCCGGAACGCCATGTCCAGGCGCAGATCGCCCAGTTCGAAGTGGACGCTGTCGGTACCGACGGTGAAGTTCCCGGCCTCATCGCCGGCGGTGACCTGGAAGGGGGAATTCCGCGCCTGGGCTCCGGACAGAGCCGCCGAGTTCACCACCAGGCCCGGGTGGACGGCCACCGCCGTCGTCGACCAGTCCCCCGCGGTATGGCGGTTGACGCTGCACAGCGCGATGAGAACGCGTCCGGAGGCCTCGTCGGAGACCCGCCAGAACCAGCCCTCCATCTCCGTGCCGTGGGAGGGCAGTGGGTTGCCGAACGGAACGTCGGCGCCGGTCCGACGGTAGGTGTCGATCAGCCGATCCAGCATGTCATGTCGCCTTCGCACGCAGTGAACCGTCAAGGTACTCCGTCCGGCAGGCCCGGCGGGCCAGCTTGCCGCTGGTCGTCCGGGGTATCGCTCCGGCGGGCAGTAGCAGCACCTCGGCGGGGACCACACCGTGCCGCTCAGCCACCAGGTCGCGGATCGCCGCGATCGCCTGTGTCGGGTCCAAACGGCCTGTGCCGGTTGCCCGTTCGGCGATGATCACCAGATCGGGTGCGGCGACGGCGGTCACATACCCGCGGCGCACCGCGGGCGAGGCATCTGCGGTGGTGGCCTCGATGTGCTGCGGGTAGAAGTTCCGCCCGTCCAGGGTGAGCATGTCGACGATCCGGCCGGTCACATACAGCTCGCCCTCGACGAACATGCCCAGGTCCCCGGTGCGCAGCCAGTCCGCGTCCGGCGGCACGCCGTGGGCCCGGCTGCCGATCGGCTGCCGGGAAGCCAGTCGGGCGCCGAAGGTCCATCGGGTCTCCTGCGGGCGGTTCCAGTAGCCCCGGCCGACATTGTCGCCGTGCAGCCAGAACTCCCCCACCGCGCCGTCGGGGAGTTCCGCGCCGGTGGCGGGATCGACGACCACGGCGCGCAGGCTGCGCGCCACTCGGCCGCAGGACACCTGCGTGACAGCGCCCGGGGTACTCGCGTCCACCGGGACGGCCTGTCCCCGGGCCAGCAGGTCGCCGTCGAAATAGGTGGCGCTCGGGGTCGCATCCGGAGCGATATTGGCGATGAAGAGGGTTGCCTCGGCGATGCCATAGGAGGGCTTGATCGCTGTGGCCGGAAGCCCATGGGGCGCAAAGACTTCGGTGAACTCATCGATGGCGGCCATGCTCACGGGTTCGGAGCCGATGATCATCACCACATTGGACAGGTCGATCTGCTCCCCCGGGGCAGGCCGGCCGCGCCGGGCGGCCCACTCATAGGCGAAGTTCGGCGCGGCGGTGACAACCCGTCCTTCGCCGGAGGCGTCCGACAGCGCCCGAATCCACCGCTGCGGCCGGCGGACGAAGGCGGTGGGCGCCATCAGGGTCGAATGGCCGCCATAGGTGGCCGGGAAGCCGATCATCGACAGGCCCATGTCGTGGTACAGCGGTAACCAGCTGACACCGTGGGTGTTCCGGTTCAGCAGGTCGATGGAGAGGATCATCTGGACCAGGTTCGTACAGAACGCCCGATGGGTGATCTCGATGCCGGCCGGCGCCCGGGTCGCCCCCGAGGTGTACTGCAGGTGCGACACGTCGTCCATGCCGATGTCGACGGGCCGTAACCCCGCACCCGCTGAGTCGGGTATCGCGTCGATGACGACCACCGGCGGGTGCGGTCCGGAAAGCGCGCCGAGGAACCCGTTGACGGCGTCGGCGGCGCTGCTGGTGGTCAGCAGGACGGCCGGCTCGGCGTCGGCGAGGGCCACCTCGAGACGCTCGGCGTGGCCGGGAAGTTCGGGGGCGAACAGCGGTACCGCGACGGTGCCGGCCTTCAGCGCGGCGAAGAACGCGCAGATGTAGTCCAGACCCTGGGGCGCAAGGATCGCCGCCCGGTCTCCCCGTGCTGTCGACTGCTGGATGACGGCCCCGATGGCGCGCATCCGGGCGTCGAGCTGTGTCCAGGTCAGTTCGCGAACGACCTCATCGGCCCGGCCGAAGTCCAGGAAGCGGTAGGCCACCGTGTCGCCCACGTTGGCGATGTTGCGTTCGATCAGGGATATCACCGTGGTGCCGGCCGGCAGGGCGATCTCGCCGCGGCCGTCCACGCAGTCCTCGATGTCGAGCAGACCCTCCGGTGCGTCGAAGTCCTGCCCGCCGGCACGCTCCATGGCGGTGAGTGTAGGCGCGGCGGTTATCGTGAGCCGGTCCTCGCCGCCTGAACGCAGGAGACGCATGCCGAGTTGGATTGCCCGTCTGGTTCAGCTCGACGATTGCGGGGATCGGCGGTTTCGGGCGGTCAACGCCCAGGGCGCCGGCCCGCGATTGTTCGGAGGCTTGATCGCCGCCCAGGCACTGGCTGCTGCCGCCGCCACCGTCGAACCCGACCGGCTGCCGCAGTCGCTGCACGCCTACTTCATCAAGGGCGGCCGGGTCGGCATCGATGTCGACTATGTGGTGGAGACCACTCGCGACGGTCGCTCGTTCAACACCCGCCGGGTGACCGCGAGCCAACAGGACGTGCCGATCTTCGAGATGCTGGCCTCCTTCCACCGCCCGGAGCCGACCGTCGACTGGCAGCGGCCCGTGCGCAGTCGTTTGCCACTGGAGCAGGCGACCACCTCCGTGCGCATCCCGGAGGGCTGGATGGATCACTTCGAGACCCGAGTCGCCGCCGGGGAGGAGCCGGAATGGCCGATCCAGCCGTTCTGGTTCCGATCACGCGAACCGATCGAGGACGACCCCGTCCTGCGGGCATGCGCGCTGACCTTCGTCTCTGACCTCGGCATGGTCTCCACCGCCCGGCCCCCCGGGGCCCGGGAACCCGGGCCGGGTGGCGCCGCGAGCCTCGATCACGCGCTCTGGCTGCACCGGCCGATCGACCCGTCCCAGTGGCACTGCTACGACGCGACTGCCGTCAGCCACAGCGACGCCCGAGGCCTGGCTTTCGGGTCGATCTGCGACGTCAGTGGGGCGTTGGTCGCCAGCGTCGCCCAGGAATCGCTCTGGCGGATCTGATCCGGACCGCGGTCGCAGGTTTACCGGCGCCGCGGCGCGGGAATATGTCGGCATCCGGTCGGCGCACCGGCCGCTGCGAGACGACTCGGGAAAGGGGCGAACCGATGACCGTTGACTACGACGCACCTCGTCGCGTACCGGTCGAGGCGGACGAGTCGTTGGCCGAACTCGCCGGGCGCCGCAACGACGCGTCCTCGGCCGCGGTGGACAACGACGACGCCGATGCGGTGGACTCCTATGACCTTCCCGGCGCGGATCTCTCCGAGGAGGAGTTCGTCGTTCACGTGGTCCCCAAACAGGCCGACGAGTTCACCTGCTCCCTCTGCTTTCTGGTCCACCACCGCAGCAGGCTTGCCCGCGGCCGCCACGGCGAGTCGATCTGCACCGACTGCGAATAGCGGCCCGCGGGCGGGCCCATCGGGTCAGGCGATGATGCGCACCAGGTACGGCGCCATGTCGGTGGTGCGCACCGGAGAGACCGCGACCCCGGTGTCGGTGACCTCCAGCATCTGGTTGTTGCCCAGGAACATCGTCACGCTCTGGCTGCCGTCCGGGCCGTAGAAAATCAGGTCGGCGGGCAGTGCCTGGGCCGGGGTGACCTTCTGGCCGACGTTGTACATCGCGCCCGAGGACCGCGGCAGCTTGGCATTGACGCCGGCGTAGACGTACTGGATCAATCCGGAGGCGTCGAAGCCCACGATCGCCGCTCCGGGTCCGTTGCCCAGGCTCGGGCCGTCGATCCCCCCACCGCCCCATGAGTACGGGACGCCGCGCTGGGCGAGGCCGCGAGCGATCACCAGGTTTACCGCCTGGTCGCGGCTGACCGGTGCCGCCGACGCGATCCCGGGCACCACCAGCGCCAGACCCATCACCACACCGAGCAACACCGCGTAGACGCGCTTCATTGTGAAAACCACCCTCCTGCTGGACGGAACGGGGGCTGTCCCCGCCCGCTCACTACAGTCACTACCGTCACTTTTACAACAACGACACGACGTGCGCCACCCGCGTTCTCGCCGTGACCTGGGCTTTTTGCCCAACCGTGACTCAATGGTGTCCCAAGTGGCGCCAACGGTTTGCCGAAGAGTTGCCCGATCGCCCGGCTTCGGTGCGCCGTAGCATTACCTGTCATGACGACCACCGAGACCGCTCTTCCCAACGGCATGGAGCTGGCCACCGCCCACGCGGAGGCGGCGCGGGCCTACGAACTCGATCGCCGGCATGTATTCCATTCCTGGTCGGCCCAGGCGCAGATCACACCGATGACGGTGGTGGCGTCCGAAGGCAGCTATGTGTGGGCCGGCGACGGAGCGAAACTGCTGGACTTCTCCTCGCAGCTGGTGTTCACCAACATCGGGCATCAGCATCCGAAGGTCGTCGCCGCGATCGCCGAGCAGGCGGCCACGCTCTGCACGATCGCCCCCCAGCACGCCAACGCGGCGCGTTCGGAGGCCGCCCGCTTGATCGCCGAACGTACTCCGGGTGACCTGAACCGGGTGTTCTTCACCAATGGCGGGGCCGATGCCGTCGAGCACGCCGTCCGGATGGCGCGGCTGCACACCGGACGACGCAAGGTGTTGTCCCGCTACCGCTCCTATCACGGCGGCACCGACACCGCGATCAACCTGACCGGCGACCCGCGGCGCTACCCCAACGACTACGCCAGCGCCGGCGTCGTGCACTTCAACGGCCCGTTCCTCTACCGATCGTCGTTCTTCGCCGAGGACGAGCGCCAGGAGTCCGAGCGTGCGCTGGACTATCTCGAGCGACTCGTCGCCCACGAGGGACCGGACACCATCGCGGCGATCATTCTCGAGTCGGTTCCGGGCACCGCGGGCATCATGGTCCCCCCGCCCGGCTACCTCGCCGGGGTCCGCGAGCTCTGCGACCGCCACGGCATCGTGTTCATCGCCGATGAGGTGATGGCGGGCTTCGGGCGGACCGGAAAGTGGTTCGCCATCGAACATTTCGACGTCGTCCCCGACCTGATGACCTTCGCCAAGGGGGTCACCTCCGGATACGTGCCGCTGGGCGGGGTGGCCATCAACGACGCCATCTACTCGACCTTCGCCGACCGCGCCTACCCCGGTGGCCTGACCTACTCGGGTCATCCACTGGCGTGCGCGGCCGCCGTCGCCACCATCACCGCGATGGAGGAGGAGGCCATGGTGGCCAACGCCGCCCGCATCGGCGAGCAGGTGCTCGGACCCGGACTGCGGGAACTGCAGCAACGCCATCCGTCGGTGGGCGAGGTTCGCGGTCTGGGGGTGTTCTGGGCGATCGAGTTGGTGTCGGACCCGAAGACCCGCGAACCGCTGGCCCCCTACGGCGGATCAAGCCCGGCGATGAATGCCGTTCTGGCGGCGTGCAAGTCGGGCGGACTGCTGCCGTTCGCCAATTTCAACCGCATCCACGTCTGCCCCCCGTGCAACGTCAGCGACGCCGAGATCGCCGAGGGTCTGGCCATCCTGGATACCGCTTTGGGTGTCGCCGACGAACACGTCGTCAGCTAGCGCGCCACGGCGTTGAGAAGCTCAGTGCGGCGGGTGCCCGGCCATCAGGAAGAAACCCAGGCCCAGACACAACACCGCGGCAAGCTCGAGGGCTATCGGTCCGGCGACGACAGCGAAGTAGAGGCCAGCCGATCCGGTGCGACGGGGCTGTCATGTCCCGTCAAACCCTAGTTCGGGGGACGGTGACGGGGGCCGGATTGCCGCACTACTCTCGAGGGTGAAACCACCCTGTGAAGGAGCCTGACGGATGACGCGCACCATCGCCCACGGCCAGCGGACCGGATACGCCTCGTTGGGTGCGGGCGGCCTGAATGCGGAGTCCTTCCCCATGAAGCTGTTCCTGAAGGGCAACGCCCGGCACTGGAATCCCGCCGACATCGACCTCAGTCAGGACGCCAGGGATTTCGCGGCGATGAGTGACGACGAACGGCACTACACCACCAGGCTTGCCGCCCAGTTCCTCGCCGGCGAGGAGTCGGTGACCCAGGATCTGCAACCCTTCGTCGCCGCGATGGCCGCCGAGGGCCGATTCGCCGACGAGATGTACCTGACCCAGTTCGTCTACGAGGAGGCCAAGCACGCGCTGGCCTTCCGGATGTGGTTCGACGCGGTCGGTGTCTCCGAGGATCTGCACGAGCATGTCGAGTGCAACGAGCCCTACACGCAGATCTTCACCCGGGAACTGCCCGACAGCCTCTACGCCCTCCAGTCCGACCCCGGGCCGGTCAACCAGATCCGCGCCTCGGTCACCTACAACCATGTCGTGGAAGGTTGCCTGGCGCTGACCGGCTACTACGGCTGGGGCAAGGTGTGCAACAGCCGCGGAATCCTGCCGGGTATGCAGAAGATCATCAAGCACATCGGCGACGACGAGCGTCGGCACATGGCGTGGGGCACCTTCACCTGCCGCCGTCACGTCGCCGCTGACGACACCATGTGGCAGGTCGTCACCGATCGGATGGCCGAGTTGATGCCACTGGCTCTGGGCACCGTCGAATCGGGTGCCGAGGAATTCGGCGACAATCCCCCGTTCAAGATCGACCCGGGCGAGTTGGCGGCCTACGCCGCCGACAAGCTCACCCGCCGCCTTGGGGCGATCGAGAGCGCCCGCGGCGCCGACATCCGGCTCATCGACCGCGATGCCTCCCCGGAGACCCTGGAGGAGGCCTTCCACGCCGAGGACCAGCTGGCCTTGAGTTCCTAGGGGGCCAGGACGACCTTGACCGCCCCGCTGGCGCGGTCCGCCGCCACCCGGAAAGCCTCGGCGGCATCGGCAAGCGGAAAGCGGTGCGTGATCACGGTGGCAGCGATCTGCGGATCATTGGCCAAAACTGCTGCGGCCTGTGCGAATTCGTGGCCTCCAGCGCCGTTGTCGTAACAGTTGCAGCCAACCATCGACAGTTCGTTCATCACGAATCCGATGCCCGGTACCCGTAGATCGCCCTTCGGCATGCCGACCACCGCGATCCGTCCGCCCGGTGCGCTCCACCGCACGCACGACGCCATCGCGCTGTCGGTGCCGGCCGCCTCGACGGTGATGTCGTACTGACCGCGCGGAATGCCCGCGCCGAGGCGATCGCCGGCCTCCCGCTGATGGTCGTGGCGGGCTTCGAGGTCGACCTCGAGGCCCATCGCAAGGGCGGCGGCCACGGTCAGCAGTCCGACGCTGCCGCCGCCGACCACCAGCACCCGCTCCCCCGTTACCGCGGCCGCTCGGCGCAGCGCGTGCCAGCTGACGGCCAGCGGTTCGACCAGAGACGCATCCTCGACGGCGAGACCCTCGGGCAGCGCCACCATGCATTCCGGCGGCACCGCGACCCGGTCGGCCAGACCCCCGTCGAAGGCCACGCCGAGCAGACCGTGCGGGGCGGTGCCCCGGCAGCGCTGGGGAGCGCCCAGCCGGCACTGGTCGCACGTGCCGCACCGCACACTGGGTTCCACGCAGTAGCCGACCCCGTCGAGGGTGCCGGCGATCTCGTGGCCCAGCGTCACCGGCAGATTCCAGCCGACCAGCGTCAGGTCACTGCCGCAGATCCCGGCGGCCCCCACCTGCAGAACAGGCCAGTCACCCGCGGGTTCCTCGACGTCGAGGACCACCGGGTGCCCCTCACGTGATCGGACAGCGCGCATCGCCCCATTGTGCGCTTGCCTGCGGGTCGGTATCACGCCGGACCGGGGGCCGCGCGGCTGTTCCTATACTGCGGCCATGGACTGTGATGTCGTCGTCGTCGGGACCGGTTCGGCAGGTTCAGTGGTCGCAGGCCGGCTCAGTGCCGATCCTTCGGTGCGGGTCGTCGTTCTGGAGGCCGGGCCGATGGACACCGAGAAGTTCATCCACATCCCCGCGGCGTTCTCCAAGCTGTTCCGCGGCCCGCTGGACTGGGACTACCGAACGGAACCGCAGAAGGAAGTCGGCGGGCGCGAAATCTATTGGCCCCGAGGCAAAATGCTCGGCGGATCATCGTCGATGAACGCGATGATGTGGGTGCCGGGCTTCCCCGCCGATTACGACGAGTGGGCCCAGCATGCCGGTGACGACTGGGACTACGCGCATCTGCGACCGTATTTCGATCGTGTCGAGAACGGCGCGCTGGTGATCTCCCGGCAGCGCAGCCCGCGCTCGTCCACCGCGGCGTGGCTGCGTGCGGCGCAGCAGGCCGGATACCGGATGACCTCCCCGGAGCGCCCACTGCTCGACGGGTTCTGCGAGACGGCTGTCACCCAGCGCCGCGGCGCGCGCTGGAGTTGCGCCGACGCCTACCTCAAGCCGGTGCTCTACCGGTCCAACCTGGACCTGCACACCGGTGCCACCGTCCGGCGGGTGCTCTTCGACGGCACCCGGGCGGTCGGGGTCGAGTTCGACGACTCCGCCGGTCGGCGTCAGACCGTGCGCGCGGCCCGTGAGGTCGTGCTGTGCGCCGGAGCCGTGAACACCCCCCAGCTACTCATGCTGTCCGGCGTCGGCGATGCCGGACACCTCGGCCAGTTCGGTATCCCGGTCCTGCACGATGCGCCTGAGGTCGGGCGAAATCTGTTGGACCACTTGATCGTTCCGCTCGGCTTCGACGTGCCCGGCGACAGCCTGTGGGGCGCCGAAAAGCCCGCCGAGCTGGCGAACTACCTGTTGCGCAGGCGGGGCATGCTGACCTCCAACGTCGGTGAGGCTTACGGATTCGTCCGCAGCCGCCCCGAACTGGACCTGCCCGACCTCGAACTGATCTGGGCGCCCGCCCCGTTCTTCGACGAGGGCATCGGTGAGCCGCATCCGCGCGATGCCATCGCCACCGGGCCGGTGTTGCTCAAACCCCGCAGCGCGGGCACCGTCACCCTGGCGTCCGCCGACCCGGCGGTCAAGCCCGTCATCGAGGCGAACTACCTGACCGATACTGACGGGGTCGATCGCGCGGCGGTGTTGGAGGGTTTGCGGATCACCGCGAAGATCGCCGGATCGCCGGCGCTGAAGGGGATCGTCGGTCCGATCGTGCGGCCACGGCACGCCACGACTCTCGACGACGAGACCTTCGAGCGGGCCATCGACGCCTGTGCCCACACGCTCTACCACCCCGTCGGCACCTGCCGCATGGGTCGCGACGGTGCCAGCGTGGTCGATCCGCAACTACGGGTCCGCGGTGTCTCCGGCCTGCGGATCGCCGACGCGTCGGTGATGCCGACCATCGTCCGCGGTCACACCCACGCGCCGGCTGTGGTCATCGGCGAGAAGGCGGCCGACCTCATCGCCGCCGGTTGAATCGCCGGTCGATCGCCGCCGGTCGTGTAACCGGCTGAATCAGTAGTGGTACGTGTCCGACGGCGCGGTCACATGCACGGCCTGATCATCGAACTCGGAGACCTCGATCCCGTAGGAGCGGGCCAGGTTGAGGATCTTGGTGGCACGAGCGATCCTCGGTAGATCCGAGCCGTTGCGGATCTCGCCGCCGTCGCGTTCGTACTCGGCGAAGAACTCCTTGGCCCAGCTGATCTCTTCCTGAGACGGCGACAGACCCTCGTTGACGGTCGGGCACTGGTCGGGAGTCAGGCAGATCTTTCCGGTCATCCCGAACTCTGCCGACACCGCGGTAGCTTCACTGAGCTTGAGCGCGCTCGATCCCACCGTCGGGCCGTCGATGGCACCGGGCAGGTGGGCTGCCTTGGCGGCGATCGTGAACCGCGACCGTGCGTAGGCCAGCGTCGTCGGGTTCTCGCCGAAGCCAGTGTCGCGCCGGAAATCGCCGATGCCGAACGCCAGTCTGAAGGTGCCCTTCGCGGAAGCGATCTCGGTGATGCGCTCCAATCCTCGCGCGGTTTCCACCAGCGCGACGATCGGCACGTCGGGCAACCGCTTGGCGGTTTCGGTCACGTGGTCGACGGACTCGACCATCGCCAGCATCACCCCGCCCACCGAGGTGGTGGCCAGCATGGCCAGATCGTCGGCCCAGAACTGGGTGCCGAAACCGTTGACCCGGACCCAGTCCGTCTTGCCGTCGGCGAGCCAGCGCACCACGTTCTCGCGGGCCGCGGTCTTGCCCTTGGGGGCCACCGCGTCCTCGATGTCGAGCACGACGATGTCGGCGCGCGACCGTGCTGCCGGCGCGAACTTGTCGTATTGAGCCCCGTTGACCAGCAGCCAGCTTCGGGCCAGGACCGGGTCGATGCGGAATCCGACGTCGTGCGTCTCGGTGCCGGCATCCCATCCGGTGGCTTGGTCGTACATCGCTGTCAGCCCGGTGCCTTCCGCTCAACCATGCCACCGTTGCGGCACAGTGGCCGCACCATCGTCGCACTGACGGCGGCGACGGCCAAAACCAGCGTCCCCGGGACCGCGCTCGTTAACCGTCGCCCCTATCCTCGCGCCGGCCCGCGTCACTAAACTCGGCCCATGATGAATGCCGGTCGCGTCGTGTCGATCTGGCGGTATCCGGTCAAGTCGATGGCCGGCGAGCGACTCGAGGCTGCCGAGATCGGACACCTGGGGTTGCACGCCGATCGGACCTGGGCGGTCCGCGACACGGAGCTGGGCGCCACCACGAGTGCCAAACGGCTGCCGGGGTTGTTGTGGTGCACAGCCCGTTACGTCGGCGAACCACCACCGAATGCCGGACCCGGCAACGCACCCGAGGTGATCATCGGGCTGCCGGGCGGCGACGAGGTCTCCAGTTCGGATCCGACCGTGCACCGCCGGCTCTCGGAGTACCTGGATCGGGACGTCGAGCTGCGGGCACTGCCTCCGGTCGCCGATCGCGGCTCCTACCGCGGCCCGATGGCCACCAAGACCGATATGCGGACCATCTTCGGTCTCGGTCCCGACGATCCGTTGCCGGATCTGTCGATGTTCCCGGTGCGCAAGCTCGCCGAGATCAGCCGCTACGCGACGCCCATCGGCAGCTACGCCGACGCCTACCCGGTGCATCTGATGAGTGAACAGGCACTGGCGGCCATGGCGGCGCTGGCACCGGGGTCGGACTTCGACGTACGGCGGTTCCGGCCCACCGTGCTCATCGACTCCCCCGACTCCGCCGAGCACCCGGAGCTGTCCTGGTGCGGCGGCACCTTGCGCACGCCCGGGCGGTTGGAACTGGCCCCCCTGATTCCCACCATCCGGTGTGTGATGCCCACCCACTCCCAGCCGCAGCTGGAGCGGGACCCGGCAATCACGAGAACCGTCGCGGCCCACGCTCGGCGGTGTCTGGGGGTGTATGCCGAGGTGCTCGCCCCGGGCCGGATCGCCGAAGGCGACGTGGTGTCGCTGATGCCGCCCCACCGTTCGACGCTGGCGTCGACGGCGGGCACGGCGGCCGGAACGCTCAAGCGGGCGGTGATGCGGACGGTGTCGGCCGTGCTGCCCAAGGGCGGGAAGTCCTAATTCGGGGTCGGATCCGCAGCTCGGACGTGTTAATCCAGCGAGCCTGTTTTGTCGGTGGTTCGAACTAGTGTTCGATGTATGGGTTTTCTGTCGGCGTTGGATCAGCTGGAGGCGGCGTGGGACACGTTTGCCTCGTTGCCGGTGGAGGGGTTGAGTGCGCCGCAGGTGCTGGCGGTGCTGGATCGGTTGGAACGGCATCGGCGCCGGCTTCCGGGGTTCGAGCATGCGTTGGTGACCCATGTGCAGGTGCAGGCCGGCCCGAAGGAGCTGGGTGCCAAGTCCTGGCGGGCGGTGCTGTCTCAGCGGCTGGGGATCAGCGGTGCCGATGCCGGGCGGCGGCTGGCCGAGGCCGCCGATCTGGGTCCGCGCCGCACGGTGAGCGGCCAGCCGTTGGAGCCGGTCCTGGCGGCCACCGCCGCGGCGCAGGCCCGCGGGGACATCGGCGCCGAGCATGTGGCGGTGATCCGGGACTTCATGGCCCACCTACCCGCCGGGGTCGACCCGCTGACCCGCGGTTGCGCCGAGGAGCAGCTGGCCGACCTCGGCGGCGGGCTGACCCCCGAGGGGCTGCGCACCAGTGCCCGTGCGCTACTGGGGTATCTCGATCAGGACGGCACCCTCGATGACGACGGTGAACACCTGCGCAAACGCGGCCTGACCCTGGGGCCCCAGGGCCTCGACGGGATGAGCCGGTTGACCGGCTGGATCACCCCCGCCCTGCGGGCCACCCTGGATGCGGTGTTCGCCGCACTGGCCGCGCCCGGCCACGCCAACCCCGCCGACCCCGCCCCGTGTCTGGGGGGCCGGCCCACCCAGGCCCAGATCGACACCGACACCCGCACCGGGGCCCAACGCGGCCACGACGCCCTGGCCGCGATCGCCACCGCGATGCTCACCTCGTCGACCCTGGGCCGCCACAACGGGCTCCCGGTCACCATCGTGGCCACCACCACCCTGGCCGACCTCACCGCCGCCGCCGGAGTGGCCCACACCGGCGGGGGCACCCGCCTGCCCATCCCCACCCTGATCCGCATGGCCGCCACCCACGGCGCCCACCCCTACCTCGCCCTGTTCGACAACCCCAAAAAACTGCGCCTCTACTACGGCCGGCGCCGCCGCACCGCCAGCCCCGCCCAACGCCTGGCCCTATGGGCCCTGGAACGCGGCTGCACCAAACCCGGCTGCACCGCCCCGCCCTATCACTGCCAAGTCCACCACGCCCACCGCGACTGGCAACACGGCGGCAACACCGACATCAACGAACTCACCCTGGCCTGCGGACCCGACAACCGCCTCGTCAACACCACCCCCACCGGATGGACCACCCGAAAACGCCCCCACGACAACAGAACCGAATGGATCCCCCCACCCCCACTCGACCGCGGCCACCACAGAATCAACCACCACCACCACCCCGAAGAACTCCTCCAAGAAACCAGCGAAAAACCCCGGTAGCTTCGCCGGGACGAACCCAACCCGGGTCCCCGACGCCGCATGTGGCTACAGGTAGTGCTGTACCGCCGCGAGCATCCTTCGCCACCGGGCGACCGTTTCCGGGTCGGTGGCGGCGAACCGCTCCAGCCGGGCTTGGTCGGGTCCGGGCGGCATCGGCGCGACCGGAAGATGACCGTCGACGGGAATCAGCGACCGAGCGTCGCTGACAAGATCCCCGGCCAGCAGCAGCGCCCCGCCCACGGGGTGGGCGAAGCCGGCGTCGGGCAGCACCCCGGCCAGAGCCAGCCCGCCGGCGATCGACACACTGCTCCCCCTTTCGGCGGCGGCCACGCAGGGTACGTCGCACCCCTCGGCGACCCGTAACGCCCGGCGCGCACCGCCCAGTGCGGCGACGGTGAGGACGGCGATGTCGGCGGCCTCGGCGATGGGAAGCATGAGTGGGTCCGGCGCATCCCGGATCGACTGGTCCAGGGCGATCGGGATGTCGACCCGGCGTCGCAACTCAGACACCTCCCGGACGCTCGCGCAGGGCTGTTCGACGAACTCCAGTCCACCAGCCGCTCGATCGAGGGCGGGCAGCGCGGCCGCGGCGGCGTCGACGTCCCAGTTTCCGTTGGCGTCGCAGCGCACGAAGCCGCCCGGGCCGAGCGCATCGCGTACCGCTTCAAGCCGCGCGAGGTCGTCGGCCGGCGTACCTGGGTGCTCGGCCACGTGCACCGTCGCGGTGTGGCAGCCGGAGGCGGCGACGATATCGCGGGCCCGGGTCGGGTCCACCGCCGGCACGGTCACTGCCACCTGCACCCGGCCGCGGAGCGGGTCCGGCCAGCCGACGATGCCGGCTTCGATCGCGGCGGTCAGCCAGCGGGCCGCTTGCCGCTCGTCGCAGCCGCCCGGCGGGGCGAACTCCCCCCAGCCCTGAGGGCCCTCGATCAGCATCCCCTCGCAGACTGACACCGTGCCGACCGGGTCGATGAGCGGAATCGTGAAAACCGGTGCCGAGTCGAAGTCGATCCAGGTCTTCACCGGGGCGACCAGTACGCCAGCATCTCGGAGAAGGTGTCGAAGGCGGGGCCGGAGTAGCCGTAGGTGGCCTCCAGATGGATGCTGATCGGAAAGCCCAGTTCGGCAACTCCATCGATCACCCGCTGGTAGAGATCGAGCATCATGGCGCGCTTGACGGCGGGTTCGCAAGCAGCGAGATCTCGGACGAAGGCTTGCTCGGCCGCGACGGCTGCGTTGCCCGGATCCTGGATGAGCCAGTTGATCAGGCCGATCCGGCTTTCCAGTTTCGGCACGAAGCCGAAGGACAGCAGGATCTCGGGCCGGTGGTCGCTGTCGCGGGCGAAGTCGTCCAGGAACTCCACGATGGCATCGGAGTACAGCAGCTGGGTCATGCCGTAGGTGGCGCCCTGGCGGCATTTGAACCCGAACCGGCCGGCCTCTCCGTCGCGGGTGGGAATCAGGATCGCGCCGCGGTGTGGAACCAGGTCGCCATACATCGCCAGCGCGTCGGTCGGGGCGACGCCGGAACCCTCCCCGTCGCTCATGGTGCGGGGCACCCCGACGAAGGCGATGCCCTCCATCCCCGATGACACCAGATCGGTCAGGCGACCCCGCAGGGTCTGCTCGTCGGAGAAGGCGGTGACCTGGGTGCACAGACCCTTCACCCCCGGCAGTTCGGGTGAGATGAGCCGCCAGTAGTCCAGCACGTCGAGCTTGGCTTTCATCTCGACCGGACGGTCGTCGTCCTCGGCGATCATGCCGGGGATCATGACGTGGCCGATCTGCGCGGCGAGCCCGGTCTCCGCGGAGATCCGGGCGACCTTGCGTGCCTCGTCGAGTTGCTCGGGCAGGCTGCGGTCGACGTTGGGCGGCACCATTTCGATCGCGACCGTGTTGAGAGGCACGGAGCGATAGCCTACCGAGTGTCAATACTTGACTGGTTCCAGAAACCGCGACAGGATCGTGATGTGCCGCCGCCATCGGAGATCGCCGATCAGTTGCGATCCGCCGATCTGCGTGTCACCCGCCCCCGCGTCGCGGTCCTCGAAGCGGTTGCCGCGCATCCGCACGCCGACACCGACACCGTGTTCGGTGCGGTGCGCGCCGCCCTGCCCGAGGTGTCCCGTCAGGCCGTTTACGACGTGCTGGCCGCGCTGACCGCCGCCGGTCTGGTGCGCCGCATCCAACCGTCGGGGTCGGTCGCCCGCTACGAGTCGCGGGTCGGCGACAATCACCACCACGTTGTCTGCCGTTCCTGCGGGGTCATCTCCGACGTCGACTGCAGTGTCGGTGCCGCGCCCTGCCTGACCCCGGCGGGCAGTGACAGCCGCGCGATGGACGGTTTCGTCCTCGACGAGGCTGAGGTCATCTACTGGGGCTTGTGCCCCAGGTGCGCCGAACCCGTAGAGCCTCACGGCCACGTCCGTGGTCGAGATCCAATCAGCAACTCCCGGAAGGAGTCTCAGTGACCCAGGAACATCCGCCCATCGGTGATGCGCAGACCGAGGCGAAGGAC
>SXGR01119739.1_pt1 | contig 15959 bp, 11 predicted proteins | sample 3174711 | NCBI WGS metagenome assembly SXGR01 (sample SAMN11356860, study PRJNA531348) | freshwater metagenome | isolation source: freshwater sample F1-60 | place: China: Fuxian Lake, Yuxi | collected 2017-12-25
ACTAAAAAACTTCAACTACCCCTCTTTTTAACTCTCGCACTCTGTGTATTTTTTGTTTCAACAAAAGCTGCTTTGCCAATTGTAAAAGATGCGCCACACCTACTCGCTGTAATCAAATTAACCCAACCTTACAGGAACGAGCACACCTCCATACGCGAGCTTCAAAAAAACCTGTCATCAACCGCATTTCCGCTTGATTATTTCACTGCACTATCTCACGCAATTGTCGGCCAATATTGGCAAAACCCGACGGGATATGCTGCGCTAACCGAAAATGAGCAAGAACTTCATCTTGCCGATGTTGCGTGGTTGCGCTCAGTAATTTCAGAGCTCAACGATAAACACCCAACTAGTGGTCCGTGGAAATCGGCGCTTGCAAATAGCACGTATCAATTATTTTCACTGACAAAAAACGTAAATGATGCAGTAGCTGCCGAAAAAATATTTACTGAATATTCTGAACTTTCCCCGCGCCGACAAGAACCTCTTTTACAGCGTGGTCAGCTCGCGCTACTACAAAATAACCCCGAAAAAGCACTTCCTTTTTTCGATGCTGCAATTGCATTAAATCCGGATTTTGCAACGCCTCACTGGCAAAAAACATTAACATTGTTTGTGCTCAAGAAACATACTGATGCCTGGAAAGAGCTTTCCTACCTTATGTCCACGGGCTTCGAAGTCAAACCTCCTCAGGTTGCAAATTATATTTACAATGAGCTGCTCGGCAACTCAATGCAACAGGAAGCGGAAACATTCAGATCTTATTTTGAGGCCGGCAATTTCTGAGCGCGAGCTTCAATGTTTGCGAACCATCCCCTGATTTCATCTTTCCATCCGTAATCCGGAAAATCTTTTTTGAGCTGCTGCTCAATCAAAAACGCGCCGCGCACATCACCTGATGCATCAATTACGAGCGCATAGCGAAGCCACGCCTCCGGCAATTTTGGATGCTTTTCCGCAAAATCTTTCAACATCAGGATTGCGTCCGACATACGTCCTAACTCTCGAAGCGAATCTGCTGCTTGAAAAACTGCTGCTGGCCGATCAGGACTTATGATAAGCGCCCGTTTTTGCAAACCATAGGATCGATTAAACCATACATCATGCTCACCCGTAAGACCTGACGATGCATATGAACTTGCCCAGGTTGCGGCAACATTGAGGCTATCTGGATGCAATGAGCGCGATTCAAAAGATAAAAACACTGGCAAAACCTTCTGATTTATATAACTTCCAAAACTTGGCGAAACCGCAAAATTCCCCGTTGGCATTGTTAAACGCAAAAGTTCAACCCCAAAATCACTCGAAAATGGCAGAAATTTATTTGTACCAAGCGCTCCCTCTGGAAGCGCAACAAATTTCTGAGCAACCATTGCCTCTCTAACGCGATCAAGATAAAGCGCTCCGCGAACTGCACAAACCGCAGTGAGAAATGATAAGAAAATCACCATGCTGCTAAGAGCTAGAAACGCGTAATGTATGTGCAACAAACTTTTCTTGCGTCCGATGTGCTGCGCTATCACAAAAATCAGCGGTACCGCCGTCCACACCATCCATGGCGACGTCAAGAGAAGTGTGGAATATGCAACAAACGTAGCCCGCGCGAGCGCCTTATCCTCTCCCGCGATCGAACGATATACTACTGCCATCCACAAAACATACATGAGTAGGGCGATAACTCCCCCCTTCAACGCAATGTCAAGATAAGCTGAATGCGTTGAATCGGAAATCTCGCCATACGAAATTTCACTCAAATTAGCCGAGCCGCGATCGATACTGTTTCGATATTCACCCATACCAAAACCAATGAGCGGTTGGTGAATAAGTTCGCGCGCACCTGATTTCCACATCTCAAGACGCGTTGCAATGGTAACGCTTCGTGAGATTGAAATTTTCTGAGTTACCACCAACGCACCTACGATGGTCGCCACAATCACTGCGATACTAATAATTCCTACGCGCACCGATTTTTGAATCTTTTTTGACTCCCACACAAACACAAGCGCACCCACGAGTGCCGCAAGAAATGCTCCGCGCGTTCCTGTTGCATATAAAAAGCCGAGACTGGCAACTGTAACAACACCAGTCAATACGCGGTTTTTAAAGTGCGAAGCAAAAAGCGGAAAAAACAAAATCAACCCCGCCAAAAAAAGTGGATTTCCTACAGAACCGTTCAGACGGCCATCTGGCAAAAGCCCAACATATCGATCAAGCGATAAGATAGGAAAAACAACGAGACTAAACAGAGCAACCGCGCCAAAAATTACGTACATTTTTTTCTGCATTCCCCGAAATTCAAATTCAGAAGCCCACGCTGCAATTGCAATTATTGCGCACAAAAACGCCGCTTCAAACAAAACTCCATCAAACCGAAACCATGTTCCCCATAAAACTTCCGCAGAAAAAATAGGCAAACTTCGAATAAACTGCCACGCAATATACAGTGCGTATATGAGCGAGACTGGGTGCGATGCAATTTCTGAAATGCGCTCGCTAAAATTTTTCTCGCTCCGCATGCGCCAAAGTGTTGCTCCGAGCACACCAATAATCGCAAGAGAAAACGTGATAATTCGTGTTGTCTGGTATGGGAAGTGCAATCCGCTCACAACCAAAAATGGCGTCGTAAGCAAAAGACAGGTGGAGGCAAAAAATATCTTAGAGTTCAATTTCATAGTATGCCTAGTTTAGCGAAAAAAAAACCGACCGGCAAGTGTCGCGAGCAAAAATCTGCTCAATCGAAACTTGCCGGCCTAGTTGTTATGGGGTCGCGGGTGGCGTGCAGCCAACCGGGGCGATGAGGACCTTGCCCCACACTGCCGGCCCTGTCAGAAGCGACTTCTCCGTCAGCGTGAGCTGAAACCGAAGTATCGCGCCCTTTTTGGGAATCACGAACTCTTGCAAATCCATCGCTCCTGTTGCTCCTTCGAGCTTCGCAGAGGCAACAGCCTTGCTAGCGATGTCGGTGACAAGCGACACCATCGAGTCCATGTTGTTCTCGAACTGGAACCGCGCCCACCAGAACTGGATGCGCAGGTCACCATCCCCCATCTTGTAGCTCGCACGGACCTTATCCAGTTCGAGCTCGGCAAATGAGGTTGTGTTTGCTGGAGCTCCCTGCGGAACCCACAGCACGCATTTGGTCTTGAATGCGTTCAGGAGTTTACACGTAACCTCCATATTGCCTCCAAGCGTCCAATTCGGTGGCAGCTTTGCATCCTTCCAGTCGTACAGGACCCAGTTTGGAGTGTTTGCACAGTCGTTTACCGCATCGCACACATTACTGGTACACGCATTCCCATCGTCGCATGCCTTCGGTTTCCCCGAAAGACATGACTCTGCGGAACAAACGTCACTTTCTGTGCATTTATTGCCATCGTCGCAGACCCCAGCCATCGGCTCGTTCACACACCCCTTAACCTGATCGCAGCTGTCGCTCGTGCACACGTTACCGTCGCTGCAGTTCTTGGTCTGCCCTGCTGTACAGCCGCCGCTGGAGCATTTCTCGCCCACTGTGCAGCTGTCTCCATCTTCACACGGCAATGTATTTGCTCCGAATATGCAACCAATTTTCGGATCGCATGCGTCGGTCGTACACGGATTGCCATCGTTGCACTTTGTCGGTGCGCCCGCCACACAGGTGCCAGACAAGCAAACATCTCCGACCGTGCACACATTCCCATCCTCGCACACCACCACTGTCGGCGCATTGCTGCAACCGAGAGTCTTGCTGCACGAATCCAAAGTGCATGGATTCTTGTCGTCACAGTTGAGTGTGAGACAAGGATCCGGAAGCTGAGCATCGATCTCGACGTCCAGAGAAGGCACGTCTGGCGGTGCGTCAGGCGGAATGTCCTGTTCGACATCAGCCTGAACATCACTAGCAGCGACTTCCTGAGTGTCTTGAGTGGTATCACTGCCAGAATCAGGAGTGTCAGCCACATCTTCGATATCAGACACGTCACTGACATCTGCGTCCACCACAGTGGAGACATCTTCTGCAATTTCAATCACAGAGTCGATATCTTCCGCAGTATCCAGAACATCTTGTACATCCTGGATTTCGGTCGCGTCGGCAGCAGCGTCAACATCATCGGCTGAAACATCAGTGTCAGCGACTGTTTCAGCGACCTCGGTCGTGTCCAGGACTTCTGCGTCCTCGACCGCGACCTCATCGCTGAACATGGCGTCAGTACCTTGCGACACCTCATCGAGCACTGAAACTTCTGCGGCATCCACCGCGTCGATCGCGTCTTCGCCGACCGTAGCGTCGGTGCCTTCCGACACCTCTACCACCAAAATATCTGCTCCGCCACTATCCGGCGGCTGGACCTCATCGGCCGCCTGCTTCGAGGAGAATTCCTTCTCCTCTTCCATGCAGCCGCCGAGTCCAAACAACGTCACCAGCACCAAAAAACAACGATTCATGACGAACCCCCTTTTGAAAGACCGACTCATCGCGTTGCAGCACTGCAACCACGACGAAAAACTATACTATATTTTTAAAAAAATGTCAAGATTAACCGCGCAGCAAAGCCAAAAAAATAATGACCGCCCCGAAGGGCGGCCATTATTTCTACTTTAGCTGATCTTACAAAACTAGAGAACTAGTAAGTAAGTGTCTTGCCACTTACTGGCAAGCTATCAACTGTAGTGATTGATGCTGCGTAGCCATCTGACCAAGAAATATCACCAGAAGCAAGACCCACTGTAAGGGTATTGTTAGCTGCTGCATCGCTGGTTTCCATAACTACAGTGAATGTCTGAGATGTTCCAGGTTCAATTGAAACCGTGGTAAATGTGTTTGTTCCAACGATGAACAAAGCATTTGCACCTTCAGAACGTGATGCACCAAGTGTCAAAGTCTGTGAACCCGCACCTACCAAACTTGTCGAGATGATCAAGTTAGCCGTCACGAGTGACTCAGTCTTATAGAGACTTACTGCAATATCGTTACCTGCTGCCTGTGAAATCGAAGTTGCAACTGTGAAGTCCATTGCCCTGATAGTTGCAGCCTGATTGTTCACATTTGCTGAGTTTGAAATAACAAACTTAGCTACTGTCTGCGCTGCACTCTTTGAAGATGCACCTGATGGAGCATTTGCAGCATGAGCAACAGTGATCTTTGTCTTGAATGTAGTAAGAACGTAACCACGTACAGTTGAAGAGTTGAAGTTTCCAATTACGCCTGATGCTGTAATTGCTGCACCACTCTTTGCACCCTTAGCAACGATTGCCAAGCTATCTGACTGATCGTAACCGTTCACCAAGTATGCAGTGAAGTTAAGACCTGAGTAGATGTCTGGAGAAGCTGCTACGTCTGCAACCAATGTATATGTTTTTGAAGTATTCTTTGGCACTGTGATTGACAATGCTGAGAACTTCGCATATGCAGTTGAAGTTGCTGTTGTTGCTGAAGCGTCAGCTGCTGTAAGAGCTGCAACGGCTGACCCAACCTGTGCATCACCATCAAGCAAACGGATATTCGAAAGAATACCAGTTGGAGTTGTTGAAGCCATGATTGTAACTGCTGCTGCAAGTTCTGTAACTGACAAGTCTTCTGACTTACCAGCTGTGAGCTTGAACTTCATGAGAGGCTGATTTGTAGCACCCATCACGAGCTGCTGTGCAACTGGGGTATCTGCTGAAACTGCAGCTGTAAGAGTACCCTTTGCAACGATGTAAACAGCTTTACCTGTTGCACCTGTTGTAATAGTGTTGCTCTGTGCTGTTTCAAGAGTCTGGTATGCAACTGATGCATCCTTAACCTTGATAACTGCAGCTGGAGTGTTAATTGCATCTGATGAGGTAGTCGAGAGAACATTAGCAACTACATCCATTACGTACTGCTGACCCTTTGTAAGAGTAAGTGCAGTTGGCAATGAGAATGAGTATGTTGATCCTGAACCGCTGAGGTTACCTACACCAGGAGCAAGGTCGCCGTACTGACCAGCTGCATTCAATCCCTTAATGCGGAGATTGCTGAAGAGGCCATTCAAAGCAACAGTGTTGTCCTGAAGTGCGAGTGCTGTAATCTTTGTACCTTCACCAGCACCTGCAGAGATAACGAATGAACCGATTTTAACATCAGTATCATTAATTACACCACTTGGTGCTACAACAGTTGCATCAACTAATGCGCTGTTTGCAGCTACAGTTGGAGCACCTGACTTAAGAGTCAATGTGTTTCCTGTTACTGCACCTGTTGACATTGAAGCGAGTGAGATAACACCCTGCGCATTAGATGAACCTGCTACAAGTCCAAACGAGAATGTTGAGTTTGCTGCAAGAGATGAATCGTTCAAATCTACTACAACTTCGAGAACGCTTGGAGTTCCAACCCTAACTGTGAAGTTATTGCTGAAAGTATAAGCATTAGCTACACCAGCAATAAGGGTTGTTGCTGTTGAACCAACCTGTGTGCCGTCGAGCATGAGCTTAACGTTCTTGAATACATCTGTGTAATCAGATGCAGTCGAAGTAACTGAGAGTGAAGTGATCTTCACATTTTCGCCAGCTGCTGACAAATTGAAACGAGCTACTGTTACGCTTGAAGCGTTAAGTGCAACGTTACCATTTGGAGCGCTTACAGCAATAGATGTTGTAAGATTACCTGTGTTTACAGTTGTGTTCGAGAGTGTCTGAATTGTGAATGCATCTGTTGACCATGCGTATACTGGTACATTTACCTTGTATGCATTGTCGTAAGCCTGAACATCTTCCTGGTTCTGGATGCTGAATGCGAATGTGCGGTTTGTTCCGCCAACGATATCACCAACGAGATCCAAGAACTTTGTCTGACCAGCGAGGAGCTTGAGACCACCATCTGCTGCACCTGAGAAATCAAATGAGAGAGTGTTGTCTGCACCAAGATCCTGAGTTGCACCATACTGAACACCTGCAACATTGAGCTTAATATTCTTAAGATCTGTTGTTGCAATTGTACCAATCTGAGTGAACTTAACTGATTTTACAAGCATTTCCTGGTCAACTGCCTTTACCTTAAAGGTACCGAGAGTGTAACCAACCTTACCTGCATCAACTGTTGCTGCAGAAATTGGAGATGATGTAGCAACTTCGAGCTGAGCGAGATCAGTAACTGCTGCTACAGTGAACAAGAATCCACTAGCTGAGCCTGTAACTGTTCCGTTGCCTGAAGTTGAAACGCCTGAAGCGTCAACTGACCAACCCTGTGTTGAACCAGCTGCTGATGACTTGTTTACATCTTCCAAGATCCAAACTGAAACAGTCTGACCTGCTGGAACTGTAAAGAGAGCACCATTGAATGTAGCTGCACCTGCTGAGAATGAGAGATTCTTAGCGAGGATCTTGCCGTTTGCGTCTGCAAGGTAGAGGTTATCTACATCTGCATCCTTTGAAACACCAAGGCGCTTTGCTACAACTTTGGTAACGTTAGCTGCTGCAGAACCTGCAGTGAAGTTAACTTTAGCCATCTTAGCGAGGCGCTGACCACCAGTTTCTGATGTTGTATCAACAACAATAGACTGTGTGCCAGCTGGGCTGTCTGAAGCAAGTGAAACCGTCAAAGCACCTGAAACTGTTGTTCCAGGAACTGTTGTTGGCATAGCACCTGCCTGTGCTGTGTCAGCCATTTCAGTGTTGCCGAGCGCTGTGCCCATTGCGTATGCTGAAGTGTCTGTGAGTGAGATAGCGTATGCAGTGTTGAAGTTGTTACCAACCAAACCTGCTGCGCTAACTGCACGCTTCAAACCACCCTGAATGTAGTAGTAGTCTGAACCTGACTTCACGAGTGAACCATCTGGAAGAGTTGTGCCAGTCAAATCTGCACCTACATTATAGTTGGTGAAGAAAGCATCTGGTACATCATCAACGCGCTTAGCCCAATCGTTACCGTAGAGAGCTTTTGCTGTTGCTTCGCTTGAGATCCAGCGGAGCTTACCGCCTGGTTCTACTGCGAATACGCGAGGATCAGTTGTAATCTTTACGAGGCGTGTACCTGCGCGATATACAACGTTGCTTCCTGGAAGATGAACTGGATATGTTTCCAATTCTGCACGAGGAATTACCTGAACTGTTGAGAAATCCTTGTACCATGACTTGTAAGTCTTGAGGTTAGGAAATACCCAGCGATGTCCACCCTTGAAGTAGTAGACTGAATCCATTTCTTTAGCTTTGATGAGTGAGCCATCAACTGGGGCAGCGTGCGCTGTAAGCGTGCCGACCAAGAGTGAAGCACCCATTGACCAAAGAATAGTTGCGCCTACAACCACTGTTGAGAGTGTTTGTTTTGCGATTTTTACAATGCTATTCATAATATATATTAGCTGTTCTAAGAATCCCTTTTAAATACGTGATTGCACCGGGGGTTGCCGGTCGACCTTGCTTGCCTTTCACGCGTAAGGTAATTTGTACCATTAACTGCAAAATTGCAGCTCGTGAAGTACAAATTTCCTCCGAATCTGTACTCCACATTGTTATTCTCCCCTAGTTCAAGAGTTGAATACTAATTGGCGTTGCTGAATCAACAACGTCTGGCCCGAGCTCTGGTGGGCGCTCTGGGAATGTATCAAGTTTTTCTGTTGGTGCAACCGGTTGTGCAACAGGTGTTGGAAGTGGTGCACGAACAATTGGGGCGATAATAACTGTCGTTGTAGCTCCTGACTCAGGAGCTGGAACAATAACAATTACTGTTGCTGTTGTATTTGTTTCAGCAGCAGCAGCAACAGCATCTGTAGACGTTGTTGAACTTGCAGAACCTGCAACTGCATCAAGTTTAAGCTGAGCAATCGCCACAACTGCTGCAGTGCTTGATGTTGTAACACCCGCAACCTCGAGCGATTGCTGAATTGCATCAACCTTTCGCTCAATCACCTGCGAAACAAGAGCGGCAGATTCTGGATTGTTAATTTTTACATCGTTAAGCTTTTCATTAACGGACTGGACTTCTGTTTTCAAATTTTCAACCGCTTGGTCAACGCGCTCCTGACGAGCCGCTGCACTCACTGCTGGTGCGGCTACAACTTTTGTAACCTCATCAACACGACGTGTCACAAATGACAAACGAAGCTCGGTTGATGCTGCTTTTCCCTTCATTGCCTCAACAACTGCAACCTGTGTTTGTTCTGTTGCAAGCTTAACAGGATAAAGTGTATCGCCTGGAAGACTTTCAAGTGATGCGCTCACTGTTGTAAGCCATCCAGCAGTTCCAAGACTAAAACATACGACAAAAATAAACGCAGGGCGTACAACTGCGTAAACTGTGCGCTGCGGCATGATCAGTGAAAGCACTGACCAGAGATGAACTAAACTAAAGACGCGTGTAGGAATAACTTCCGTTGTTCGATCGATCTGATTCAAAAGACGTGTACGCGACGAAGCAACCCAGTTTGCATCTGGATTTGCGGTGTGCGTCGTACCTTTGAGGCTACGAATCGATTGTACAACGTCAGCTCGTTTCATGTTTTTCAAGTAGTGCTTTGAGTGTGTTTGTTGCTCTATGGAGCAGAACACGCACATGCACGTGTGATTTATTTACAATTTCTGCGATCTCTCCGGTCGAAAGCTCTTCGATGTATCGAAGCATCAGAATGTCTCGGTACTCTTCTTTCATAAGCTTCATCGCTTCGACAACTGCGCTTGCCTCAATCGTCGCGTCAAGCAGTTTAATCTGCCGTCCGCCATCCGTTGGGCTCGAGTTTTCTTCCTCATCCGTTTCAATCCGCTCATCGAGCGACACATTGTGTCGGCGCGAACGGTAGTGATCGATGACCAGGTTTCGAGCGATGCGGTAAATGAGCGCGCTAAAGCTTGCAACGTCGCGACTCTCGAGCAAATAGTGCCATGCCCGGAGAAACGCTTCGGAGGTCAGGTCTTGCGCCTCTTCCTTGGAGCTAACCTTGAAAGAGATAAAGCGGTATATGCCCGACACATACGTATCATACAATTCGCCGTACGCCTCGGCGTCGCGTTTTGTCTGAATTCGGTATAGGAGGTATTTGTCGCGCAGTAGACTGCTCATTTAATATGACGTATGAAACGGCAAAGTGTTACAGCCGGCCGTTCCAGGGGTTTTCAGGGAGTGACCTAATGGGTCAAAAGATACGCATAACTATACAGAATATTGGGTTTTCTGTCAATCGATTCAGACCCCATTTTTAAGCCATTTTCTTGACTATTTGTATAGGGTATTGTAGACTTTTGGAATCTATGGCCATTAATGAAGTCATTCGCGTATCTATTTCAGAGGCAGCGAAGCTGTTTGGGGTCAACGCCCAGACCATCCGCCGAGCGATCAAAAGCGACGATTTGTCGTATGTTATCGTCCAAGGACGCTATAAAATCAGCTTTGAGAGTCTTCTCAAGTGGTCCCAGCAGCATGCGACCATTAACAATAAAATGGAGTCACGCGGCATCGGGCAATATGTCGAGCAGTGGAAAATTCGCAATAAGCTCTACAGTCCAAACCCACAAATTGTCCAAACAGAACCCGAGCCTGGCCAAAACCTCAACCTATTTACTATTCGCCCATCAGACCGCATAGAATCTAAGCCCGCTCCCACACCAAAGACTTCCCCAAAAAGTTCTCCACAGCAGTCCTCAGTTCTTCCGCTATAATGAATACATGAAAATCAGCATTACAGCTTTTCTAGTTCTTACATTTTTATTGATTTCCCCAAACATGGTGAGCGCCGCGGAAAAACCGCTGCGCGCCAATATTTTTTTATCGTGGACTATAACTGAAGACGAAGCGATTCAACTATCAAAATGGGATCTCATTATTCTCGATGCTGAGATCGGCGCACGCCAACCAAAACTGATTAAAAAAATCCGTGCCCGAAATCCACGAATAAAAATCCTTGCGTACGTTTCTGGAGTCGAACTTCAAAAAGATCAGCCAGGACTTTCAAAACATGCCCCACTTCGTGCAGCACTTCGCGCCCGCACACCCGAATCTGCATACGCGTATCGCGCGGACGGCACTACAATTTCCTTTTGGCCAACCGCAAACCTCATGAACGCAACGGGAGAATGGCAAAAAATATTGCCAACATTTATTCACGAGAAAATTCTCTCAACAAAACTGTGGGACGGCATCATGCTCGACAACGTATGGGATGGTATCTCGTGGTATGTCGGAGCAACCGACCTCGACAATAACCGCGTTGAAGATTCTCCTGAGCTCGCAAATATTGTTTGGAATAGTTCGATGCATAAAATGATTGCGCAGATAAAAAAACAGTCTCCGCGCGCGATTATCATTGCGAATGGTAGCGAAACATATACAGAACTCGATGGAATTGTTTTTGAAAATTTTGGACAAAAAAATATTCACGAAACAATGATGCGCGCACAAAATCTCTCTCGAAAAAAAATCGCAATTTTTAATGCAACCGCAGAAAATTTGAGCGAGCCAGCGCACGAGCAAATGCTTTTCGGGCTTGGCAGCGCACTCCTATTTGATTCCTATTTTTCATACGACATGGGCGACACCAATCACGCATCGCTCTGGTGGTTTAAGGAATACGATTTAAAGCTTGGTAACGCGCGCGGGCCCGCAATCGAACCTAAACCACATATTTGGTCACGCGCGTTCAAGAGCGGCAATGTATATGTTAACGCAAGCAGCGCAACAACAACAATTTCGGGCATAACACTCACCCCCAAATCCAGCAAAATAATTGTAACAAAATAAAAAACCGCCCACTTCCGGGCGGCTTTTTTTATTGAATTTATTGTGCGTCTGCAAACGCTGGTCGAACACTAAGTACTACACGTTCACGCTCCGCTTCTGACTGCGCCGCAACAAGCGAAACGCAATAGCGCGCAACAATAATGTCCCACTGATAGTTTGATGCGATTCGTTTTGCGAGCGCTTTTGTTACACCAAGAATGTCGTCGTAATTTCGCACGGTACGCGCGAGATGCTCTGCAGCACGTTCGATATTTCCAATTTCGATGAACACATGCGCTTCACCCAAAATTTCGCGGTGCGCAGAAATGTCTGAGAGCACAAGCGGAATTCCAGCTGTTGCAAGTTCAAGAACTGCGAGTGGCATACCTTCCGAATACGAAAGTGAAATACCTGCGCGTGCATATGACGTGAGCGCCTTGAGCGCTACGCCCGTCTGAACTCCTGCGAAAATAATATCTGAATTTCCGCCAACCTGCTTTTCGAGAAACGCACGATATGAATCGCCTGGATCTGCAACGTCACCAATAATCACCAATTTCAAATCAGAATACTCTGCGCCCAATCGCTCTTTCGCGCGCACAAACGTTGCAATAACTTCGTGCTGCGCTTTGTCACGCATAAGGCGTCCCAAACAAACAACGTATCGTTGCGGTTTCAAACCAAAGCTTTCGAGCTGATCCTGAAAATCTGTCGTTTCTGCATGTTCGTATACACCATTTGGCAAATACGTTGCAGCATTGTTCCATGTCTTTTGCACATACTGCTCAAGCGAGCGCGATGTTACAAAAATTTCATGCGCAAATTTAACTGCGATAAATTCACCACAGAAAAACACAAAGCTTGCGACGCGATTCCATTTCTGCAAATTACGATCCAAACAATGGAATGTTACAAGTACACGCGTATGTGGCGAAAAAATTCGAGGGATCCATGCAAAGATCGCAGGGCCAATTCCCTGAAAATGAATCACGTCAGCACCATTCCAAATCGCATTGATAACCGAAAAGAACGTATGGCTTACCGTATCCAAATGTTTTGTATGAAATGTTGGGGTATATTTGAGTCGAACGTTGCGGTAAAACGTAGGACGATGTCGAACATACCATTTGCGGCAATATGCCGTAACAAAATAGCCAGCCTCAGCCATGCGAACCGCCAATTCTTCCGTTGCACGCTCAACGCCACCCCAGAGTGCTGGGATGCCTTTTTGGCCAATATAAGCGATTCGAAGTGGTTTCTTAGTCATAGATAGGTTAGCTATCGTAACTAAGAATACTACACTATTTTTGCCTTTTTGTCAATGCTCAGCTGTGGATGAGTTATCCCCTGCCACAGACGCATATTTTAGCTTATTTACGGGCTTTTTTCGCGCCCAAGACGTCCATCAGTGCCTCATAAAAGAGTTCTGGCGTCCTAATCGTGTCAACGAAGCCTCGCGCCTGTTTTCCGATGTTTTTTCGCTCTGCTGCGCTCATTCCAGCAACTTTCTCCATTACGTCCGCAAGCGCCTCCGCATTTCCTCGCTCAAACAAAAATCCCGTTTCGCCCGAGCGAATCTGCTCCGGAATTCCACCTGTATACGATGCAATCACCACTTTCCCCTGCGCCTGTGCCTCGAGCACCGAATATGGATCCGTTTCATAGCACACCGACGGCACCACAACCGCAATCGCATTCGCAACATACGGCACCACATCGCGCGGCGGATGAAAACCCTCAAACGATACATTCATCAATTTTTTATCATGCACCATTTTCTGCAAACTATCGCGTGAGGGCCCGTCGCCCACAATCTTAAACTGAAACTGCGGTAATCGCTCTGCTGCGCGCAAAAAAACCTCAACACCCTTTTCCTCAACAAGCCGCCCCACAAATAAAAAGTACGCATCGGTCGACGACGCAACCGCAAATTTCGTAATATCAATCGGATTTGGAATATGAACAAATCGCGACGCATCCCACCCAAACTCCACATGTTTGTGAATCAAAAACATGCTCGGCGAAATAATTCGATCAATCGCGTCAAACGTCCCACGCTTTTGATGCCACCAAAGAGCAATCGTTCCCCACAAACTTTTCGCAAATGAATTCTGAACCGCGCGCCCGAACACATCATTCAACAAATGTCGGCGACACGATTCATCGATGTAACCACGCGTAAACAATCGCCCACTCGGACACACGAGTTTATATGCATGCGCCGTAAACACAATCGGAATGCCGTGTTCTTTTAAAACACGCAAAACCGTCGGCCCGAGAATATCAAACATTCCTTGAATATGTGCAACCTCGGGTTTCGTGTCGCGAATCAGCTCTTCAAGTTTCTTTTCAACTTCGGCCGAATAAAAAAACCGCGCCGCTTTTTTAAACAAATTTCCTGGAGCATGAAAATCAACGCTGCTCGGAAAATAATGTGCGTACGGCGACGGCATGTTTCCGGGATGATCGGTCGAAAAAACAATCACCTCGTGCCCATGCTGCGCGAGCAGTTCGCGCTCTGCAAAAAACACGCGCTCAACGCCACCGACGCTGCGAAAAAAATTATTGATGAGTAAGATGCGCATAGACTCGTTCGTATTGAGTTACCATTTCTGAAACGTCACAGTTCACGCGCGCAAATTCACGCGCCCGCTCGCCGATTGCGCGCGCCGCGTCTTGATGCTCCCACACCCACTCGATTGCCTCCGCAAGTGCATGCGTATTTTCCGGCTGAACAAGTAAGCCTGTTTTCCCGTGCTCAATCAGCTCCGGAATTCCACCAACATTTGACGCAATCACGGGCCGACCCGCAGCCATACCCTCCATAACCACAAGCCCAATTCCCTCCCAACGCGATGGCATCACCACAACATCATGCTCGCCAATCACCCGCGCAATATCCGTCGTTGCTCCCGCAAAATGCACGCGATCATTCATGTGGTGGAGCGTCACCCGATCCGACAACTCATCAAGCATCTCACCTGTTCCAACAATCGTGAGCTCCCACGGAATTCCATGCAACCGCGTCAATGCTTCAATCAAAATGTCATGACCTTTCTGCTCCTGCAAACGCCCAATCGCGAGTAATTTCAATGTAGCCCCAAATTCAGGCGCTGGAACATTCAAATATTTCATCGTCTCAATCGCGTTCCGCACCACAACAATTTTGTCTTCCGAAATGTGTCCCTGCTTAATCAAAAAATCACGAATCGCGCTGCTGCCCGCAATCACCGTATCCGCCGAATATGACAGGAGTTGCTTCACGCGCGTACGAAGTTCGCCCAAATCAACATCCGTGTTTTGCTCCGACGCAACCATAATCGGCACGCGATTGAGCATTGATGCAACTTGCCCCCACAAATGTGCCCCAAACAAATGCGTATGAACAATGTCCGGTTCCAATCGATTCAGCAATTGCGTAAGCTCAACAAGCATCCCGAGTCCGAGCGTTGTCATTTTCTTCAGCGAATAATAAGGCACGCCCGCCGCACGCAAATCCGCCTCGAGCGGACCGCCACCAACGATCGTCACCACCGAAAAATCAAACACGTCACGGTTTCCGTAGCGCACCAAATCAACCGCGATACGCTCGGCACCGCCCAAATCAAGCGTTGGAATAATATGAACAACTTTTATTTTTCGCGCAGCTGCCAGATCATTTTTTTTCATAAAATCGAAGCTAAAATAATTCCCATCAGAACCCACACTTTACCATCAAAGTACCCCGTGTTAAAGAGTTGATAACCCCAGAGCGATACGAGCGTGATGAGCATCAGAAAATGAAACTCGTTTGTGCGGCGTATCCAGAGGCCGCGCGCGACAAAGCCAAGAAAGAGTGCGAGCGCAAGCGTGCCAACCAAACCTGTTTCGAGCATGAGTTTTTGAACCCAGCCATGCGCATCCATCGCAGCGCCGTAATCCATGCGGAACGCAACGGTTTCGGACACGAGCGGCACATACATCCCCGGCCCCTGCCCAAACCATGGTGCACGCTGCCAATACGTAATCGCAATGCCAAGCAAATCTTTTCGGGTATTATCCGAGCTATCTGCAATCGAGGTTGTTTGAATGACGAGGAAAAAAATCACAAGTGCAACAACCGCTGCGAAAATCGAATTCACAAGTTCTTTGCGATTCAAAACCTGTCCGCCGCGCCACCACAACAACGCCACGAGCTGAACCGTCATCACGATCCACGCCGCACGAGAAAACGTGAGCAGCGCAACCGCCGAAATAAATCCCGCTGCAACAAAAAGCCAGGTACGACGGCTGCCGCGCGGCTGTTTGCTCGCAAACCACCACGCAAACG
>SXGR01026239.1_pt1 | contig 15957 bp, 15 predicted proteins | sample 3174711 | NCBI WGS metagenome assembly SXGR01 (sample SAMN11356860, study PRJNA531348) | freshwater metagenome | isolation source: freshwater sample F1-60 | place: China: Fuxian Lake, Yuxi | collected 2017-12-25
CGCGGATCCCTCGGCGGGGGCGGCGGAGCAGGCGCCTCCGCGGCCCCGGGCGGTCGCCGCGCGCGTGAGATCGCGATCGCGCCCAGGGGCAGCGCGGCGGCGCCGGCCAGGAGCATGTCACGACGGGAGAAGCGCACCGCGGAAGGATAGCTCACGCCGCGCTCCCACGCGCGGCTCGGGGGGGATCCTGACCCGCGGACGGGTACGTCCCAGGGCTCCGCCTCCCGGGTCCACACCCGCGGACGGGTACGTCCCAGGGTCCCGCGGCCGGCTCGCAACCGGGAGGGGGAGTGAGCGCAGAGCCCCGTCCGTGGCCCGCAGCGGGCGAGCGCGCCCGGGGCGACGCCGAGGAGGACGGAGGAGGACCCGGTCGATCATTTGCGCGCCCCGTCCCCTGCGGTGCGCTATCCTGCACCGAACGGCTCTTCGTTAGCCTGAGCGCGGCAAGACATGGACGGCATGCCCAAGCCCGGGCATCTCCTCCTCGGGAAGTACCAGATCGAGCGGGTGCCTAGGAGCCGGAGTTCCCGCTCGCCTCGCGCCCTCGGGCCCGCGTTCGCCGTCGCCCTCCGCGCTGGACGCGACGGCCTTCGCGGGCGCCCTGGGCGGCGCCTACTGGACCTCCAGCACCGTCCACTTCGCCCCGACGAAACACTGGACCGTGGACTTCTCGTCGGTCGCGACCGAGCCCTCGATGGCGGCGACGAACCACTTCCGCTGCGTCCGGTGAAGGTGGAGGTGCCGGCTACGGCACCGGCACCTCGAAGTGCACCGCCCAGTTGTAGAGATCATACCCGTGCAAGGACGGCGTCTTGTCCGAGTCCCGGAGGTTCCCTCGCGGCCCCGTCGTCGGCCCCGCCTTCGCCTTCGGGACGCTCGTCATCGCGTACCGCACCCTGCTGTTCGGCCCCGTCGGGACGGCTGACAGCTTGATCTTCACGCCCGTCGCACCGTCGATCGCCACGCTCGCGATCTGCGGCGGGGTCGCGCTGTCGTCCGTGTACTCGAACCCGTAGTCCCCCGGGTCCGTCACCAGCGTCGTGTCGAGCACCAGGGGCGGCACCGGCACCTTGAACGCGATCTTGATCTCGTCCCCCGAGATCGCCGCCGAGACCGGTCGCACCGGCTCCCACGTCCCGCCCTCGAGGACCACGCGCCGGTACACCTTGGCGTAGTACTCGCCCATCTGGCGGTACCCGTGGTTGTTCAGGTGCAGCCCGTCCGCGGCGTAGGGGATGTTGTACTTCGCTCCGACCAGGATGATCTTCCCGGGGTTCTCCGTGCTGGCCTCGAGCTGCGCCATCGGGATGAGGCTCGTCCCCTGGCCGTAGAACGGCCAGTTGCTGATCTGCGTGTGCAGCATCGGGATCGGCAGCGTCTGGCCGGTGATGGCGCGGACGTCCGTGTCGTAGTTCTTCTGCCACTCGACGAGGTCGCCCTTGTAGCTGGTGTTGCCGTCGCGGTGGTCCGACTCGCCGTGCACGTTCGTCACGACGCGCACGACGTACGACTTCCCGAGGCCCGCGGCGATGGCCTTGCCGCGCGTCGCCTGCATCATGCCGTTCGCGTACGGCGTCGTGCCCTTCTTCAGGCCCGCGTACGCGATGCCGCCCACGCCGTGGCAGCTCACGAGGGCCACGTGCGTGTTCGCCGGCGCGGGCCTCGTCTTGAAGACCTCGTCCTCGGCCATCTGCGTGATCAGGTTGGCGAGCCCGGAGGACATCGTCTCGAGCGTGGGGCCCTCGACGAGGGGGATGAAGCTCGTCATCCCCGTGGCGCTGCCGCCCGCGACCACGCCGGTGTTGAACTTCAGGTTCGCGTACGGCTGCGTCGTCGAGAGGAGCGGCGCGCCCTGCGAGCCGACCGAGAGGCTCTGCCCGGTCGACAGGATGTGGTTGATGTCGAAGTACGGGTAGACGTACGCGGGCCCCGTGTCGATCCCCGCGTCCCCGACGCCGGTGTCGGGCAGCGCGGCGTCCACGTTCGAGGTGCCGGTGTCCGCCGCCGCGACGACGTCGCCACCATCCCCCGCGGGCGGTGGCGACGCGGCGTCCGGCTTCGCGGTCACGTTGTCGTCGTCCCCGCACGCGATCGCCAGGAGCGCGACGAGGGAGCGCAGGGCCCAGGGTGCTACGCGCCTCATCTTCCCAGCATACCGCGAGAACGCCGAGGTTGCCTGTGAGATGTTTCGCACGTAAAACATCGGCCCACCCATGATCTCCTTCGACCCGACCGAAGACCAGAAGCTGATGCAGCAGGCCGCCCGTCAGTTCGCGAAGACGACGTTGCGCCCGAGGCTGCGCGAGTTCGAGCGCGACCGTGCGATCCCCGAGGACGTGCGGAGGACGGCCCACGAGCTCGGCCTCGGCACCGTGTGGCTGCCCGAGGCCGTCGGCGGGCCGGGGCTCGGCCTGCTCACGGCCGTCCTCCTGGAGGAGGAGGTCGCGTTCGGCGATCCCGCCGCGGCGTTCGGCTTCGGCGGGCCCGGCGCGTTCGGCATGGCGCTCCTCGAGCTCGGCACCGACGCGCAGGGCGCGCGCCACCTCGCGGCGTTCACCGCCGAGTCCGGCCACGGCGCGTTCGGGGCCGTCGCGTGGGGCGAGGCGAAGCCCGCAAGGGATCGGGACGGCTTCACCACGACCGCGACGCAGAAGGGCGACGGTTGGGTCCTCGACGGAGAGAAGGCCTACGTCCTCAACGCGGATCGCGCGGGAGCCTTCGTCGTCTTCGCGCAGGTGGACGCGAACAAGGGCTGGGCGGGCCTCGGCGCGTTCGTCGTGCGGCGCGACCAGCCGGGGGTCACGATCGCCGAGCGCGCGACCACCCTCGGGCTCGACGTCGCGAGCTTCGGCGGCCTCCGCCTGTCCGGCGTGGAGGTGAAGGACGAGGACCGCCTCCCCGGCGGCTCCGACTTCGACGCCGCGGTCGTGCGGTTCTTCGCGAAGAACGCGCTCCTCGTGGCCGCGCGAGGCGTCGGCCTCTGCCGCGCGGCGTTCGAGATCACGCGCGAGTACTGCGAGGGCCGGCGCGCGTTCGGCAAGCCCATCGGCCACTTCCAGGCGGTCGCGTTCACGCTCGCCGATCGCGCGATGGACGTGGACGCCGCTCGCTGCGTGGTCCTCCGAGCTGCCGCGGCATGGGATGGCGGCCCCGACGCGGGCGGGAAGCACTGGGAGAAGGACGCCCTCCTCCACACGGCGCACGCGGTCTCCTTCACCCACGAGGCGGCGATGCGCTGCGGCGACGACGCGGTGCAGCTCCACGGCGGCGCCGGCTTCATCCGCGACTACGCCGTCGAGAAGCTCATGCGCGACGCCAAGCAGATCGGCCTCTGCGGGATGACCGCCGAGCACGCCGACCAGCTCGCGGCGGCCATCGAGCTCCGGCTCCCGGCCTCGATCGGCCTCGTCCTCCCCACCCCCGACAGCCAGAACGCCTTCGTCTGAGAGCCCAACATGACCATCGAATTCACGCTCACCAAGCGCCAGCTCGAGATGAAGGGGGCCATTCACGGAGTGGCCGAGAACGTGATCCGCCCACAGTCGCTCGCGTGGGATCGCGCGGGCGCGGTGCCGGACGAGTTCCTCCGCAACTTCGCCCGCATGGCGAGCGCGATGGGGTCGTCGGCGATGCGATCGGGCCTCGGCGAGGAGAAGGGCTCGGCCGAGAAGATGGGCGGCAACGTCGGCACGCTCATCGCGTCCGAGGAGATCTCCTTCGGCGACGCCGCGCTCCTCCTGTGCCTCCCCGGCCCTGGCCTCGGCGGCCCGCCCGTGCGCGCGACCGGCACCGCGGAGCAGAAGGAGCGCTTCTTCGGCATCTTCCAGGACGTCGACGCCATCCTCCGGTGGGGCGCCTACGGCCTCACCGAGCCCGGCGCGGGCTCCGACGTCGCCGGTATCCGCACGAGCTGCCGCAAGGAGGGCAAGCACTGGGTGCTGAACGGCCGCAAGTGCTACATCACGAACGGCGCGCGCGCCGCGTGGACGGTCATCTTCGCGACGATCGATCCCGGCCTCGGCCGCGCGGGGCACCGCGCGTTCGTGGTGGAGAAGGGCACGCCGGGGTTCGCGGTCGGCCGGATCGAGGAGAAGATGGGCCTCCGCGCGAGCGAGACCGCGGAGCTCGTCCTCGAGGACTGCCGGGTCCCCGAGGAGAACCTCCTCGGCGGCGAGGAGGCCTACGTGACGAAGGAGGGCTTCATGACGGCCATGAAGACCTTCGACAACACGCGCCCCATCGTCGCGACGATGGCCATCGGCATCGGCCGCGCGGCCTACGAGTACGCGCGCGCCTTCGTGAAGGAGAACTACGTCCTCTCGCGCCCCATCCCGCGCTACGCCGCGCTCGCCGAGCGCCGCGCGCGGACGGGAAGAAACCTGCATGCTGCACGCATGATGTCCTGGCGCGCCGCCGAGATGGCCGACCGCGGGATCCCGAACGCCAAGGAGGCGTCGATGAGCAAGGCGATGGGCGGCCAGGCGGCCATTCGCGCGTGCATCGAGGCCATCGAGATCTGCGGCGCCGAGGGCTCGATCGCGAAGGACCACCAGCTCCTCGAGAAGTGGTTCCGCGACATCAAGGTGTACGACATCTTCGAGGGCACAGGTCAGATCCAGCGCATCGTGATCTCGAAGCGCCTGATGACCGACCTCAAGTCGTTCTGAGTGAACGCGAAGCTCAGGTGGCCCCTCCGCGCGGGAGCGGTGCTCCTCGCCGTGTACGCGGGCGTCATCGTGCTGATGAAGGCGAACGAGGACCGGATGGTGTTCGTGCCGTCGCCGTATCCCGGCGACGAGGCGGCGCGCGCGCTCGGCTCCGACACGTGCGAGGCGGTGAAGGTCACCTCGAGGGACGGCTCGTCGCTCGACGCCCTCCTCGCGCGGCACCCCGCGCCGGAGCGGCACGTCGCGTTCTTCCACGGCAACGGCGGGAACGTCCACTACATGGGGCGCGCGATCCGGTCGCTCTCGGAGAGCCTCTCCGCGACCGTCCTCGCGGTGGACTACCGCGGCTACGGCCGGAGCGCCGGGGTGCCGGGCGAGCAGGGCGTCCTGGAGGACGGCGAGGCCGCCGCCGCGCGCCTCGCGGATCTGGCGGGCGTGCCGCGGCGGGAGATCGTGGTGATGGGCCACTCGCTCGGCGGCGCGGTCGCGGTCCACGTCGCGGCCACGGGAGGCGCGAAGGCGCTGGTGCTCGAGAACACGTTCGTCGATCTCCCCGACGTCGCCTCGCGCACGTACCCGTGGCTCCCCGTGCGCGCGCTCATGAAGAACCGGTTCGACTCGGGCGAGAAGATCCTGCGGTACGACGGGCCCCTGTTCCAGCGCCACGCCACGCACGACTCGCTGGTGCCGCTCGCGTCGGGGCGCGCGCTGTTCGAGCGGTCGCCCAGCAAGAACAAGCGCTTCTTCGAGGTCGACCGCGGCGACCACAACGACGGCGCGCCGGACGCGTACTACGTCGCGCTGCTGGCCTTCCTGCGCGGGTCGTGACGGACGGTGAGGACCGCGTTTCATACCTTGACGAATCGTCAGGAGGTGTTATCTGACAGTTCGTCAAACAATGAGAAACCCCACCGACCGCCCCCGCACCCTCCTCGTCACCGGCGCCAACACCGGGATCGGCGCCGCCTGCGCCGTCCAGCTGGCGCGGCCCGGCGTTCACGTCGTCCTGGCCTGCCGCTCGGAGGCGAAGGCCGCGCCCGTCCTCGCCGAGGTCCGACGGGCGGGGGCGGAGGCGAGCTTCCTCGCGCTGGATCTCGCCAGCTTGCAGGACGCCTCGCGCGCCGCCTCGCGCTTCCTCGAGCGGCACGAGCGGCTGGACGTGCTCGTCAACAACGCCGGGCTCCCGGGTCAGCGCGGGCTCACGACGGCCGACGGCTTCGAGCTCGCGTTCGGGGTCAACCACCTCGGGCACTTCGCCTTCACGATGCCGCTCGTCCCGCTGCTCGAGCGATGCGGGGGTCGCGTCGTCAACGTCTCGAGCGGCAGCCACCTCGCCGTGCGCGAGATCCTCTGGGCCCGCCTCCGCGAGCCCTCGCGCACCACCACGGGCCTCGCCGAGTACCGCGTGTCGAAGCTGTGCAACATCCTCTTCACCGCGGAGCTCCGCCGGCGTCACCCGGGCCTCACGACCACGAGCGTGAACCCCGGCCGCATCGCGAGCGACATCTGGCGGCGCATCCCGGCCTTCGTCCGGCCCGTCTTGTTCTGGGCCGTCTCGATGAAGCCCGTGGCGGTCGGCGGCGAGACCTTGGTCCACGCGGCCGAGGTCCCGCTCGAGGGGCCCGACGCGCCGCTCTACTTCGACAAGCTGCGCCCCCGGGAGGCGAGCGCGCTCGCCAGGCGGGAGGCTCTCGCCGCCGAGCTCTGGTCGTACAGCGCCGACGCGGTCGCCCGCGCTCTCGCGGCCCCGGCCCAGGGAGTCGCCCATGGCGCGGCCGCGTGACGCCGAGAAGGCCCGCGACCTCGCCCTGCGCGCCTCCGCGATCCTCCAGGAGCAGGGCCTCGGCATCTCCACCGAGCGCCTCGCGCAGCTCCTCGACGTGAAGCGGCCCACGCTCCTCTACCACTTCCCCACCCAGACCAGCATCGTCGAGGCCGCGCTGGCCGAGCTCTTCGTCGAGCAGGCGGCCTTCGTCGAGCGCAAGGTGGGCGAGCACGAACACCCCATCGATCGCGTCTATGCGCGCATGCGCGCCGTCCACGAGTTCCACCGCGGCCAGGAGGCCCGGCTCCTCTTCCTCACGCAGTCGATCGCGGTCAGCGGCGGCACGCGCGCGCTCGAGATCCTGCGCGGCGCCTCCGATTTCTTCGAACCTGGCCGCCGCGCCATGGTCGACGGCATCGAGCGCGGCGTCGCCGAGGGCACGGTGGCGCCGTGCGACGCGAAGGCCCTCGTGAACCTCGTCCGAGCCGTCATCGACGGCCTCACCATCCAGGCGGTCACGTCGAGCCGATCCGTCAAACCCATCCACGAGCTCGTGTGGAAGTCCGTGCTCGAGCCCCTTAAGATCCGGAGGTCCTCGTGAGAACGTTGCCGTCCCGCGCGCCCAGCGGCGCCCGCCCCCTGCGCATCGCCTACGGGCGCCTCTTCCACGAGGCCAACGCGTTCTCTCCGCTCCCCACGGAGCTCGAGGCCTTCGAGCGGTGCCACCTCCTCGCGGGCGACGATCTCGCGCGTGCCACGACGCTCCGGGGCGTCGAGCTGCGGTCCTTCATGCCGCACGCCGAGCTCACGGGCTTCCGTCAGGCCGCGCGCGTGGCCGGCGGCATCGAGACCGTGCCGCTCGAGTCCGCGATGGCCGTGCCCGGCGGCTCGATGACGCGCGCGTGCTTCGACACGCTCACCGCGCGCCTCCTCGAGCGCCTCGAGGCCGCCGCGCCCGTCGACGGCGTGTACCTGGCTCTCCACGGATCCATGCAGGTCGAGGGCCTCGCGGAGGCACCCGAGGCCCACCTCCTCCGCCGCCTCCGCGGGTTCGTCGGCCCCGGCGTGAAGCTCGCCGTGAGCTACGATCTCCACGCGAACCTCTCCAGTGGCCTGGTCGATCCCGTGGACGTCCTCGTCGCCTACCGGACGAACCCGCACTGGGATCTCGCGCCCACCGGCTTCCGCGCCGGCCGCCGCCTCATCGCCGCGCTGCGGGGGGAGATCCGCCCGGTGCACGCGTGGCGGAAGCTGCCGATGATCCTCGGCGGTGGCACGACGATCGACTTCGTCGCGCCCATGCGGAAGATCTTCCGCGCGATGCGCGCGCTCGAGGACGATCCGCGCGTGGTCTCGGCGAGCCTCTTCATGGTGCACCCGTTCACGAGCGCCGAGCCCCTCGGGTGGGCGGTGCACGTGTCGACGGACGGCGATCCCGGCCTCGCGAGCGACCTCGTGGAGGCGCTCGCGGAGCGCGCGCTCGAGGCCCGCCATGTGGACCTCCCCCCGATGCACGATCCGGGCGCCGCGATCGCGATCGCGAGGAAGAGCCCGTGGCGCATGCTCGGTCCGGTGACGTTCGTCGACGTCGACGACGTCGTGGGCGCCGGCGCGCCCGGCGGCAACACACACCTCGTTCGCGCGCTCGCGGGGGCCCCGGACCTCGAGGCCTACGTGCCGGTGCACGATCCGGCGCTGGTCGCCGAGCTGTGGGACGTCGCGGCGGCGGCGCCGGGCACCCGGCGCGCCGTCGTCCTCCGCGGCACGCCGGGGTACGGGATGCCCGAGGTCGCGCTCGAGGGTGTCGTGGCGGCGCGCGCCACGACGGACAGCGGAAGGGTCGTGCGCTTCGACGTCGGGAAGCTGCACCTCGCGGTGTGCGATCGGCCGCCCTTGCCCATCCACCCGAGCTTCTGGTCCGCGATCGGCCTCACCGCACGACGCGCGGACGTGATCGTGCAGAAGAACTTCTTCCACTACCGGATGTTCTACCGGACGATCTCGATGCAACACCTGCCGGTGGTGAGCGCGGGAGCGACGAGCCTGGTGGATGTGCGGCGGAGGCACGGCGAACCGGCCCGTTCTCGTGGGAACCCGGGGAATGAGTCGGCGCCCGCGTTCCCGCCGGCCTGACCAACCGTCCAGTCCCTTCCATCCACGCCAGAGCTTCGGCCCCCCCGTGCCCGCAGCATCCTCGCATGTTCGGAGCCTCGCCCGGCCGCGACACCAACCCCTGCACCCGCATCTCCCACGACTGGCAGCCCCAGCCCTCCCTTCGCGACGCGTTCACGCGGGTCGCCACCCGCCTTCACGCGCCGGAACGCCCGGGTTACCAGGTCTTCGCCGTCGGCGGGCCGCGGCTGACGTCGCTGCACCTCCCTCCCCTCCGCTCGGCCTTCGCCGTCGTCGGGCGCCACACGGCGTGTGACATCTCCCTCGACGATGACCCGGCCGTCTCGCTCCGCCACCTCCTCCTCCGCGTCGTGACGCTCCGGAGTGGCGCGCTCGCGCTGCGCGTGATCGATCTCGCCACCCGCTCCGGCTTCCAGACCCACGACGGGATCACCCACGTCGCGGTCGTCGCCGAGGGCCCGTTCGCCTTCCGCCTGGGCCGGTCCGCGATCTTCGCCATTCCGTGGGGGGTCGAGGTGGAGGCCGTCCTGCCTCCCGCCTCCCCCTCGCTGTCCGGGCCCGTCCCCCACATGCTCCCCGCGCACCCGTACCGCGAGGCAGGTCGCGCTCCCTGGCGGTCGCGGGTCAGCGTGGTCCCCCCGCCGTCGTCCTTCGTTTGCACTTCGGGCGGCGAGCGCGGCGAGCGGGTGCTCACCGTGCGACACGGCGACGCAAGGGTCGAGGTCCGGAGGTCCCTGGCCTCGCTGTCGTCGGGTGTGCTCCTCGGCCGGTACCCGCGCTGCGACACGGATGCGCGCTCGCTGATGGGCCACCAGATCTCCCGCGTGCACGCGCTGCTCCTCCACGAGGCGGGTCAGGACCTCGTCTTCGATCTCGCCTCGACGAACGGCCTGTGGTGGCACGGTGTCCGCGTGCGCGAGGTCGCGCTCCGCGACGGCGACCGCGTTCGCCTCGCGGCGCGCGGGTCCGACTCCGTCTCGCTGCGCTGGCGGCACGAACCTCCCTGCTGCGATTGAACGGGGCGTCGCGCGTCCGTTGCGGTCACTCCGTCGACTTGCACTCCCCGTAGCTCGCGTCGAGGAAGAGCTCGGCGATGTTCGAGGTGGAGCAGGTCTTGCCCGCTCCGCACTCCCTGGTCGTGGCGGCGGTCCTCGGATCGCACAGCTGGGTCGCTGGCGACGCGCACGATGGCTGGCACTTGGCTGTGGTGCGCTCCGAGATCACCGACGCGCAGCACACCTGTCCGCTCGGACAGCTGGACCCGTCCGTACACTCCAGGGTCGCGGTCTCCTCCTTCGCGGGACACGGGGCGATGCACTGGTAGGTCCAGCTCGTCGCCGACGACGACCCGACCTGCTCGACGCAGCACGGCGTGGTCCTGCACACCAGCGTCGCGCCACACCGGAGCGGCACCCCCGCCGCGTCCGGGGCCCCGTCCTGCCCCACCGGCCCCATTGCGTCGGCGCTCCCGTCCGCGCCGGCCGGGGGCCCCGTGCTGGACGTGGACACCGGCCCGGGCGTCCTGTTGTTGTCCGCGCCGCCGAAGCTGCCGCAGGCCGCGGCCAGGCCCGCCGCGAGCGCGAAGGCGGAGAGCAGACGTGCGGGGGACACCAGCAACTCCTTGTTGTACCGCCGCGGGAGGGCCACGAGACGAGTATTACCCGGAATTCACCAGTGCGCCTGCATCTCGTCGCGCAAGCGTCCGAGCGCCGCGGGATCCAGCCGCTCCACGTCGTGCTCCGTGATGCCCGCGGGCAGGGCGCTCACGGACGTCAGCTTCCTCACCACGGCGCCCCGCTGGTCGGGTCCGACCCGCGACACCATGTGCCACATCGTGAGCCTGTGCCGCGCGCCCGCCCGTGCGAGCAGCCTCTCGGCGGCCGCCCGAGATGCGGCCACCTCGCCGAAGTCGAACGCGCGCAGATCCGCCGCGACCGCGTCCTCGGTGTCTCGCAGGTACGGCGTGCCCGGCCCGCGGCCCCTCCGGGTCTCGCAGGCGGCGCCCGCGGGGACCCACGACGTCCGCCCGTGGCCCTCCAGCGAGACAGCCCCCGTGTCCACCTCGAGCCGGCCCTCACCGTCCTTGCCGACCTCGAGCCGGTACGCACACCCGAGGTCGACGGCGCTCGCAGCCTCGGTGTCGACCACGAACAGGCGCGGGGGCGCGACGACGACCGCCGAGAGCTTGCCCTGCGCGAGCTCGAGCCGGTGCTCCGCCGGCGACGTACGGACGAGCCGGATCCGTGACTCCGGCGCCACCTCGACCGTCCCGATGTCCGCCACCTGGATCGTGGCCCTGGAGGCCACGCCCGTCTCGAGCCACCTCCCGCGATCGAGCCGCCCCGGCTTTCCGTCCACCGACACGGCGAACGCGCCGGCCGGCTCGTCCACGGTCGTCACGGGAGCCGTGAGCGAGGGGCGCGCAACGGGGAGGTCGGCCCCCCAGCGGTTGGCACCGATGGCGGCCAGCGCCGCGGCGGCCAGCGAGAAAGATGCAATATACACCCACCTGCCCACGGGCCGCCGTCCGCCGCCCGCCGGCGGCTGTCCACCGCCCGCCGTCGGCTGTCCACCGTCCGCCGTCGGCTGTCCACCGTCCGCCGTCGGCTGTCCACCGTCCGCCGTCGGCTGTCCACCGTCCGCCGTCGGCTGTCCGCTGTCCGCCGTCCGCGACCGGTCTTCGTCCTCCCGGACGCGCAGCACGGCGAGCTTCTTCTCGAGCTCCACGACCAGCGCATCGTCCTCGCCGGGCTCGGCCCCGCGCGGATCGAACAGGTAGTCCTTCTCGGGATCGTTCATCGCCCCAGCGCCTCCTTGAGCAGCTTCATCCCCCGGTGGAGGTTCACGCGCACCGACTCGGGGGTGAGCCCGACGACGGCCGCGATCTCGGGCCCGCTCATGCCCTCGACGAGCCGCAGCACGAGGGTCTCGCGGTACGCCTCGGGCAGGGTCTGGATGACCGCGAGCACGCGACGCGCCTCGAGGATCTGATCGCTCGCCGCGCGCCCATCGGGGAGATCGTCCACCTCCCCGGACGTGGGCCTCGAGCGCCGCCTGCGGTCCACGATCAGGTTCCGGGTGATGGCGGCGATCCACGCGCTCACCGCCGCGTCGTCTCCGAGCCCGGCGAGCCGCTCGAGCGCGACCGCGAACACCTCCTGGACGATGTCCTCCGCGTCCTGCACGGGCCCCCGCGCCAGCGCGATGCCGTGCACGAGCGGCCGGAGCCGCCTGAACAGCGTCGCAAACGCGGCCCGGTCCCCGGACTTCGCGGACGCGACGAGCACCGCGTCCGAGGTGGGCGCGAGCGCGCGGTCGGAGGCGCGAACGCGAGCGGAGGTGGAGGTCGAGGCCAGCAAGGGGACGCTACCAGACGCTCCGGGGCGCGGACCGTTAACGACGGTCCGACGGGGACCGCCCGGCTACGCGACCCCGTCGACCAGAACGGTCGGGCTCGAGCTCGGGCTCGGGCTCGGCCGAGAGTACGAGGACGCTCCCTAGAACATGTCGCTCATGGTCGGCGGGGAGGCCGAGCCGAACAGCCACGCCATCGACTCGCGGTCCACCTCCTCGGCGTCCAGCATTCCCAGCACGGCCAGCTCGTCCGGCCCGAGGAAGCCCGCGTAGAGCGCCGCCAGGGCGCGCTCGCTCATCCGGGCGCGCGCCGGCGACGTGCTGCGCTCCACGCTGACCTTCCCGTGATCCACGCGCACGGTATAGGTACCGGAGCACTCCGGCAGCGAGCCGTCGTCGAGTTCGAACGAGACGCGCGCCGCGCCCCGCCTCGGGTAGCCGCGCTGAGCGAGGGCGAGCTCGGGATCGACCACGCGCAGCATGAAGAAGTCGCGCAGCGTCGTCTCGTGGTGTCGCTCGGGGAGGAGCATGCCGAAGATCCCGCCCGGCTGCCCGTGCCACGTCGCGGCGGGCGCGATCGAGCGGTAGTCGCACAGGAGCGACAGGATGCTCTCGCCCGCCGCCGCCGTGATCGCGACCATGTCCGTCACGGTGATCACGCCCTCGCCCTCGCCCATCCTGTTCGCCACGACCACGTAGCCCTCGAGCGCGTCGCCACGGTACAGGCCGAACGAACGCGTGGAGAGGTCGCGCGGCTGCCAGACGCGCTGCCACACGTACGGCCCCCGGTCGAGGAACCCCTGCCGGGCCGACGCGAAGCGCGTGTAGAGTGCACGGAACACCTCGGGCACCGCCTGCTCCTCGCGCACGACGAGCCCCGGATCGCGCCGGAACCGCATCGCGCGGAGGTCGAGCCGCGTCGCGTAGCGTGCCCCCGCCCGCTCGTAACCCGCGCGGCGGTACAGGGTCACCGTCGCCGGGTACAGCGTCGAAAGCGGGATCCGCCGCGCGCGCGCCTCGCGCAGCCCCGCGAGCATCATCTGCGTCGCCGCCCCCTCCCCCCGGAACGCCGGCGAGATCCCCACGCCCGCGAAGCCCAGGGTCGGCACCGCGTGACCGCCGAACCACTGCCCCATCGGGATCGAGATGAGCCCGCCCACGACGGCGTCGCCTCGCTTGAGGACCCGCAGGTTCTCGTGCCCGGAGCGCGCGAACCAGTCGGGCGCGGCCGACTCCGGGAAGCCGAACCCGTGGCTCAGAATCCCCCCGAGCGTGGCCAGATCCGGGGGCGCGGCCGGCGCGTAGTCGTACGTCATGCCGCCATGGATACCCCGGGCGGCGCCCCTGCTCAATCATGCTACCCTTCGCCTCGATGGCACCCAGCAAGAAGAAGCGCCCGACCGTCATCCTCGAGCACTGCGCCGAGTACGACGCGGCGCGCATCCAGAGCATCGCCGAGGGCGGCCTCGACCGGCTGGGCCTCCGCCCGCATGGCCGCACGCTCCTCAAGCCGAACGTGGTCGCTGCGGGGCCCCACTTCCCCCACGCGTACACGCGGCCGGAGTTCGTCGAGGGCGTGCTGCGCGCCCTCCGCGCCAAGAGCCACGGGATGACCGAGCTCGCGTTCGGCGAGCGCTGCGGCATCACGGTCCCCACCCGCTTCGCCTTCGAGCAGGGCGGCTACTACGCGATGCAGAAGCGCGTCCGCGACGTGAAGGCCTACCACTTCGACGAGGTGCCGCAGGTCGAGATCCCGCTCTACCACCCCGAGCGCCTGCGCGACTCGTTCTTCACGCCCGAGCCGATCGCGAAGGCTGACTTCTTCGTGAACTGCCCGAAGTTCAAGGCGCACCCCTGGACGACAGTCACGTTCAGCATGAAGAACTACATCGGCATCCAGGACGACCGCCACCGCCTGCTCGATCACGATCACAAGCTCGACGAGAAGGTCGCCGACCTGCAGTACATCATCCAGCCGCAGTTCATCGCGATCGACGCGATCGTCGCGGGCGAGGGGCGGATGCTCACGCCCATGCCCTTCGACATGAAGCTCGTCCTCATGGGCGACAACCAGCTCGCGTTCGACGCGGTGTGCTGCCGCATCATCGGGCTCGATCCGCTCGACGTCCCCCACCTCCGCCTCGCCCACGAGCGCGGCTTCGGGCCGGTGGACCTCTCGGAGATCGACGTCGTCGGCGGCGTGTCGCTCGACGAGGCGAAGGAGCGCGCGACGGGCTTCAAGGTCGGCCTCATCCGCGTCGAGGACTACTTCAAGGGCACGAACATCACCGCCTACGCGGGGCGCCCCCCGAGCGACACGACGGACTACTGCTGGGGCGGCTGCCCGGGCGCCATCGAGGAGGCGATCGAGATCCTGCGCGTGTTCGACCGCAAGACGGACGAGCGCATGGCGAAGATGCACGTCGTCTTCGGCGGGTACGACGGGGAGATCAAGGCGGAGCCCGGCGAGCGCGTCGTCTTCATCGGAGACTGCGCGACGTTCAAGGGCAAGATCTCCGGCAAGGACGTGGTGGTCGAGAGCCGGTACCTCGATCGCTCGAAGAAGAGCCCGTACACGGCGAAGTCCCCGGACATCTTCGCGAAGATGGCCGGCGTGGAGTGGGAGTTCTACCGCAAGCGCAACGACCAGGTGATCCGGCTCGCGGGCTGCCCGGTCTCGGTCGCCGAGCAGGTGCTCGCGCTGGTGAAGCTCGGCGGGCTGCGGAACCCCTACCTCGATCCGAAGCAGTCGATCCCGTTCACGAACGCGTACTTCAAGAAGCGGACCCACGACCTCATCCAGCGCATCCTCGGCACGCCGTACCAGATCCAGGGTGCGACCGAGCGCGGGGACGCGCGGCCGGAGCAGAACATGCCGCCGGAGGGTGCGGCGGCGACGCTCGAGGCCGTCCAGACCGAGGCCGGCGCGGAATGAGAGCCGGCGACGGGCCCCGGCAGTTCGGCTTCCACAAGAGCGAGCCGACCCTCGACCTGAGGTCGATCCAGCAGGCCGCGCGGGAGCGCGACCAGGAGCGGCGCGAGTCCGGGCTACCTCCGGTGTGCGCGCTCTGCGACGGGCCCCCCAGCCCGCTCCTCTCGCACCCGGGCCAGCACGCCCTCTGCGAGGCCTGCGTGCTGAAGAACCACGCGATCACGACCCACGGGCTGCCGTGCAGCCTGTGCAACTCGCTCCAGCCCCCCATCCGCGGCCAGGGCATCAAGACGATCTGCGACGCGTGCCTCTCGTACGCGCGCGCGGTGCTCAGCGGCGACGATCTGTGATCCCTTCGTGACGCGCTGCGCCTTCGGCCGCTCAGCTCGCCGGGGACAGCACGAGCGGGTACACCACGGTCACAGCGCTCCCGGGCGCCGGGGTCACCTCGAGCTGGCGGAACTTGCTCTGCACGCAGCGCAGGAGGTCCGGGTCCGCGATCGTCGACCCGGCGTCCTCCACCGCAGACGCGGCGTGACCCGACTTCTCCACGGTGAACCGCGTCCGCACGACACCGGCGGCCTTCGGGTTCCTGTCGAGCGCCGACTCGTAGCACGCGAGGAAGTCCGCGAATCGCGCCTGCACCGCGCGCTGCACGTTCGCGACGTCCCCGAGGTCCGCCTTCGCGACCTTGGGCCCCTTGGGGCGGTTCGCCGACAGCGCGCCAGGGTCCTGCGTGGACCTGGCGCTCTTGTGCTTGGGGTCGAGGATCTCCGGCTCGCCGAGCTCGACCTTCCCGCGAGCCCGCGCCGAGGTCGTGGTCGGCTCCGCTTCGACCGGCGGCGCCGCCGAGGCGCTCGCGAGGAGCTCCGGCGGCCTGTGCGTGTCCTGTTTCTTCCCACCGGCGTTGGCCGCCGGCGTCGTCGCGCTCTTCTCGGCGCGCGAGCACGCGGCCACGACGAGCGGCGCCGCGAGGACGGCGACGAGGAGCGCGTTCGCGGCGGCCGGAGGGCGCATCATCGCCCGGAATCCTAGTCGAATTTCCGCGACAGCGCCGGAGGGTTCCGCTACGTGAAGCACCGATGAACATCTTCGGCGGCGGCAGC
>SXGR01390522.1_pt1 | contig 15952 bp, 9 predicted proteins | sample 3174711 | NCBI WGS metagenome assembly SXGR01 (sample SAMN11356860, study PRJNA531348) | freshwater metagenome | isolation source: freshwater sample F1-60 | place: China: Fuxian Lake, Yuxi | collected 2017-12-25
GCTTCTCCAGTGCCGATTTCTTCACCTGCAGAGTTTTGGAAAACTGCATTAGCATCTGTCGAAGTCCAGTGGATCATTGGTTTTATTCCTACAAATGGGTTTTCCAGAGTGAATGTTGCAGAAAGTTCATGGGCTTTTTTGCCGTTTACAATCGCATCTTTTGAAGTTAACTTAAGGTCTTTACAGATTCCTGGCTTTTCTTCAGGGATTTCTGGTTTTTTTGTAATTTTTGCGTCGAAGTAAACGAAGCCGCTGTAGCGGAAACAGCCTGGCATTTTGTCAAAAGTGATCCAGATTTTGTTGTTTTCGATTTTTGTGTTTGCTGTGATTGGTATGCTGGTTCCGTCAATTGCTTTAATCGTGAAAGTTGTTGAGCCGTTAATTTTTAACACCTGAACTTCTGTGTCATTTTTGGCAATTTTTAGCTGTCCGCTGTTTTTAACTAATTCCAGTGAATATCCTTCTGGAAGTGTTACCTGCATATCGTCGGTAGCGGTTCTTTCAATGTTGCCACTTGTGTTTTTTATTACAGTGTTTGGATCTGCTGTATTAGTTCTATATTGATTGTTGTCAGCGAAAATAAAACCCTTTGGACGTTTGATGAAATCTTTATTTGGATCCTGAATATTATTTAAATCGATACCAACCTGGACGTTTGTTGCATCCGGACTGGTTGTGTTGTCACCATCATGAGAGTCGATACCATTATTGTGGAAATAAACCCGGAAACGGATGTGGTCGCCATCTTTTGGTTCCTGTTCCGTTGTATTGCTATAGCTTCCACCATCTGTACAAGGTCCATCACAAAGTCTGCCAGTGAGGAATTTTCTCTCATCACCGCCTGTTGCTTTGATATTTGGATTGTTTGTGAAATTATTGAAACTTGGATATGTTAGTCCAGAGATACCTTCAACATAAGGGATTCCAGGACGATCCGGAGTAAAATTGGAAATGTTTTCGATCGTATCAGCTGTTACCGCAGTGAGTGCGGCGATGCTGATCAGGAGTGAAATGCATATTTTTCTTAGGGTTTTCATATAGTTTTGGTTTTTTATTTTGTTTTTTATTTATTAGATTGAATCTTTTCCTTCTGGATCCGGAGCGAAAGTACTGCCATCAGGTGCTTCTGCTGCTCCCGCTCCCGCAGCTTTATCTGAAACTGGTTCTTCCGCGACTTGTGTATCTGTTGAATGTTTTCCACGTTTCTCTTCTGCCTCTTCACTGGTGAATCCGACAAATAGTCCGAAGCTCACGAATTTCTTGCTTAATTTTGCATTTGAGATGGTATTCGTAGTGATCATTGCTCCGACAACTTGCGGTTTTTCAACTGTTTCTTCAGGTATTCGGGCAATTTCTACCTTAATTTTTTCATTTGCAGCGTGGCTGGCATTTCCACATTTTGTGTAGCTTCCTGAAACGATCTTTGTTTCTGATAGGTCCAGTTTTATTACTAAACCATCGCTGGTTTTAATTTCCAAAGTAGGATTTTCAGAAATCTGAGCGGCTCTTACTCTTTCGACAAATGCTCGGAATTTACTTAAAACATCCGGATAATTAGCCGCTTTGCTTGGGTCTTTGACTATTTCCATCATCTGATTGTATTGTTCAGCGCCGCCGCCATTTTCTTCTTCAACAATTAAGCGGTAAACTTTCATGCCCAGCAATTTGACTGCCAATGGTGATTTGAGAACTTCCAGATTGTCTTTTGGCATCGGGCTGGCAATTTCAAGAAGAGCGCGAGCAAGATTTTTCTCAACCGGATCTTTGGATTGTAGATTATATTTTTCACCAATCTTCATGCCTTCTGCTTCGAAGAAGCCAAAAGGATGCAGCTGGGTCTGTGGTGTTTTTTCAAAGTTAATTGTGCGGCCGAGTGCGCGTTTGTAGCCTCCGTTAACTGTTCCACGGGTTCCGGAAACAAAGATGTCTCCAGATTCAAGTTTGTTTCCAACCTGAAGATCTTTTGTGAAACTGAAGTTTTTGTCAGACAGCTTGTTAACAAGTTCTGTATAAATATCTCCTGTGAATCGGGCGACCATTTCTTGGGCATTTTCATAACCAAGACTTGTGAATTCCTGAAGATATTTTGACTCTGTGTATTTTTTTACACGCTTAAGTCTTTCGAGAATTTTTGTTCTGCTCTGGCTATCAAGAGTTGTGTAATGAAGGTTTAATAGATGGCTAATTGCCACATTTGCTTCTTTGTCGGTAAGCTTGATTTGCCCTTCACGTTCGATAATCGCGACCATGTTTTCTGGATTTTCGATGTTTTCAATCTTCTCAATTTCCGCTTTGATTTTTGGATTTTTGTATAAAGCATTTAGGGTTTCATAGAATCCTTCACGAAGCTGTTCATTTTGATAGTCTTCTTCAAGTCGTGCGCCCAGGGCTTTCTGCATTTCGTTTGCTTCAGCATCCAGCTGGTCCACACGTTTTTCTGTAAGACCTTTTGTCGTCTTTTGCGCTTCTGCTGTTTCGCGGAATTTTTCGTGGTAATCAATGCGCGATTTGATTCCGCCTTCAACTTTTCCTTCGGCAAAACCAGGTGCATCAACAACGTTTCCTTGGCGGAGGCCATGGTAATTTTGACCTTTTTTAATGGCGTAGTTGTTCTGTCCCATGATTTTTTCGAAGTAGTTTTCTTCGTATTTTTCAATCCATAGACGATCTCGTTTTTTGTCGCCTTTGAATGATTTTGCCTGACGGATTGTAATTACATCGCGGATACTGGTTTTCCCGTCAGCAAGGGGATTGTTAAATTCGAATCGTTCACGGGTAATGATTAGATCATTGATATTGCCTGCAAGGAAGAGACGGCCGTTGTCTTTAACGACTGCCAGTTCATGTAATTTAGGATCGATATGAAGTTCCACATCTTTATCGTCATCGTTGTCGATGATCAGTTCGGTGGATTTTCCGTGAGCGGCAAGACGAATTTCTGCCGGTGACAAGGCTTCATTGTAGACATCAAGGCTGGATTCAACTTTGCTTGATTCTACTTTTTCCTGAAGTCCTTTGAAGTTGATTTCTTGTTTTTCAGTACGGATACCAGGAGTTTTTCCAGGTCTGTAGTAGATGTTTGGACTGTTTTCTTTGAAAACAATTTCAGATTTTCCTTGCCTCATTTTTTCAAATTCTTCTTTGGTCTTTGCAAGTAATGCCGCTTTGATTTTCGATTCCATATTGGCATTTGAGATTTCGTTCAAAATTCTCAGCTCCTCACGAGGGTGGGGGATAAACACTGTTACTGAACCGATCTGGAAGGTTAAACCTCCAAGGAGTCCGAGTCCAAATGTTGAGAAGGCGGTTGTGATTACTGCGGCGTTGAATTTGATTCCTGTCGGAACAAAAGGCATCGCGGACATTTGATCGTAGACATCTTTATCTTTAACCTGTTCATAATAAAGGTCGACCATGTTAATCACGGCTTCTTTTGTCATGATTTCCGGATTTTTCCTCATTGTTTCTTCTATTTTTTTGAAGGCTTGTAATTTTTGAATTGCTTCCCATTTTTTACTTTCAGGCAATGTTTCCCAGTTTTCCCAGATTTCTTTTAGTCCGGAACTTTCTTTTGCTTCTTCGTTTTTTGCTTCGAGTCTGCCATTAATTATTGCTCCTTCCCATGATACGCCGACACCGGCAGTTAATCCTGCTTGAAGCGGAGCGGCCCAGGAAATTCCTACGCCAAAGTCTGCGCTTAATTCTACGCCTCCACCCACATCAGCTTTTGCTGCCACGCCTGCGCCTACACCCATAACGGAAATACCGACAGGAATGCTTGTGGTTAAAACGTCCCCTTTATATACCTGGAAGTTTAGTCCTACGCCGGCAAAAACCGGAGAACCCTGACCTGACCAGTTTGCACCGCCCATGATCATTAAGCTGTGACCGTCACCAAGATCAATCGGCACGCCAATTCCGGCGCCGGATGCTTCATAGTTGCCGTCACCTTTTTTATGGAAATGAACGTAGCCAACTCCAAGCATTGCCGATTTAATTTTGTCTAATTGGCGAGCTGGAACTTTATCTTTTAATTCTTTAAGAATTGCTTTTAGACCTGCTGGAGCGTCTTTCAGGATCTCATCAACAGTTTTTACGCTTTGTTCAAAAGCGTTTACTCTTTCATTGATGAAGCCTAATTGGAAAACCAATAACTGTTCATCAGTTAGTTTGTTGATGTCTTTTATTGAGCTGATCTGGTATTTCGCTGGATCATATTTTTCTCCTTCCGGATCTTTGTTGTGTTTAATCTGATATTCAAGCTGAAGTTGTAAAACTCCACGTTTGAGGATTTCATTGATTTCTTTTACGACTTTCGCTTCGTCTAAAACTTTTTTACCGCTTGCATCAAGCTTGTAGAGTTTTGATGGGTCGGCTTTATTCAGGAAGCCAAGAATCGCTGCAGAAGGGGTAAAATGTCGGCGGAAAACGCCTTCATCCAACACGTAAGTTGATCCGTCGACACGGCTCATGGTTACGGTTCTTCCTCCGCCTGATACAAAATTGATAAATTTATCCCAGGCACCTGCAGGCTGATCTGTGTAGAAGAATAGTTTCTTTAATGATTCAAGATTGTCTTTTTGATTCTCTGCTAATCCAGCATGGAGAATGTCGTCTTCAGACATCTCTTTTGCCTCTTCTTCCGGATATCTTAAGTCTCTCATTTTTTCCATCAGGCGGAAGCATGGGACTAAAACGTCGGTATACATTGCGGCCATTAAGGCATCCTCTTTGGGAGTAAGATTTCCTTTTGAAGTTAACTCTTCGAATTTTTCTGTGAAATCATCGTAGTCTCTGAGAAGTTCTGCGGGGATTACTTTCTTTGCGACCACGTCGGGGAATCCGCCTAAAGTCTTCATGACGTCAAAAATATCTTCAAGTTTGATTTCTTTATTGTCACCTTCAGAGAGAATTTTTGCGCCAATCTTTGCGAAATCTTTTTCCCAAATTCCGAACGGATATTCTTTAAGGATGGCATCAACAGATGCATAGCCGTCAAATTCATTCCATTTCTTTTCGATCTCGCTTTCCCATAGGTTGTCGATTCTTGGATCTGTTTCGTAGCTTTCAGAACTTAGTTCTTTGTATTTTTCAATATATTGTGACGCGCTTTTTGCTTCCCTTTCTGCAGTTTCAACTTCATCTTTTGCACTTACGGTATCTTCAAAGAACTTTTCATATTCTTTGCTTTTTGCTCCGTCCATGTAGGCTTTTGTCCGTAGTATTTTGTCTATTAGGCCTTGGGATTCTCCAGTTGAATTTGGCTTTTTTGTAGGGCCAAATCCACCGTTCGCATCTTCATTGGAGTTCCAGGTGAATGGGAAATTTGTTTTATCTAACGTGAAATTGATTTCATATTCTGTTCCGGCAGGGGATACTTGATCCAAATTTGTACCAAGTTCTTTTAATGCTTCTGCAACTGCATAGGCATTAGATTTTTCTTTTAATGCTTTTGTGATTTCTTCTTTTGTTTTTAAGATTGTTTCAAGTTGTTCCTGTGTAAGACTTTCGAGTTTTTCCGGTTTTTTGATTTCAATATTTGCTGATTTGAAACTTTCCAAAGCTTTTGGCAGATCGGCCAGTGGTTTCGGAGTTGGTTTGATTTCTGGTTTAGCACCTTTCTCTGGTTTGACATCTGTACTTGGTTTTCCTCCTGGTGGTACTTCTGTCTGTGGAGGGCCTGCGGGTTTTTCGAGTTTTGCTTGGAGATCGGTGACAAAAGTTTCTTTTGTAATTTTCTTTGCTTCGAGAATGGTATTTAAATCACCTGCCCAAGTATGATGATCTTCTGCAGCTTCGTAGTTTTTTAGCTGTTTTTCGATAAAATCTTTAAGGTTTTCTGCTTTATCTTCCTTGAAGCTTTTGAGTACTTTTTGGGTGTAAATTTCGTAGTAATTTTCTTTAAGTTCTTCTCTATCATATTTCATCTCATCTTCGCTTTTTCCTTTAAAGATGTTGAATATGTAGTCGTAATCAATTTTTGCATGAAGTTCTCCATCCTTTGCCATCAAGGCAGTTTCCAGTCCTTTTAATGATAAACTTTGAAGTGGGTCTTCTGAACCATCTGTAACATCTTTTGCCGGATACCATTTTCCATCTTCAGGTAGCTTTGTGATATGTGGGAAATTTGGATTTGCAAATAATTTAGTTTCAGCTTCTTTAGCATCAGGTTTAGCTTCTGGTTTAGCTTCTGCGCCAGGTGCTACTTGTGGAGGCTTATTTTCTGGAGCGTCCTGTGGACCTCCTGGAATTGCTTTAATTTCTGATTCGAGTTTCGCAATCTGAGTTTCTAGGCCTTTGTTTGAGGCTTCAAATTTTTCATTGTCCGCAATTTTGTGACGGTTGTAGAAGCGGTTTTTCTTACCATTGATTTCTTTATAATAACTTTTGTCATTTTTAATGATCTCTAAAAGTTTTGCATAGACATTTAGTTTGATCTGGTTTGGGGATTTCAACTGTTTTAATTGTTCATTAAATTCTTCATTTACAAAAAAGCTTCTTTCTACACCATCAACTGTGAAGGTATACCTTTCGTCTTTGATCTCAATGCCTGCTTCCTGAAGCATTTCGGAGAATGATTTTTCCTTTAATTCTACTGCGGGTTTTTCACCTTCTTTTGTGCGTTCAGTAGTAGCTGCTTCTTTTACTTCTTCTTTTTTAACCTCATATTTTTCGAGGATGCTTGGAGCGATTTTGAATTCATGACTTTTGCCTTCTTTCCCATCTTTGTCGATTGCTGTGTATTTCAAGAATGCCTGACCTTCTTTTTCGACTGTTTCAAATCTTAAACTGGTTATTTTTCCTTCGTTCATGCCGGAATAAACTTCCTGAAGTGTATTGTCTGCAAAGTTTTTCGCGATTTCAATTCCGATAAAGGCCTGTGATTCTGCATTATCAGGGGCAATTTTTTCACCAATATTTTTTGCAAATTCGCTATCGAAGAAGGCGCTACGATTTTCTGGTTTTTGGAAAATTGTTCCCTCAATTTTAATCTCAAAAGGTGTTACCACGCCTATAACTTCATCGGTATTTTTTAGTTTTCTTACCTCCGGTCCGTGATCTATACCTCTTCTTTCTGCTCTTCCAACTGTTTCCCCTGGTTTTTCTGTATTAAATACAAGAAAGTTCTCTTTCATCGAGAGTTTTTTTGGAGGGTCTATTTGATATAAAAACTGGTGAGTTTTCATGTTTTTTGGTTTTTGTTTTTTTGAGTTTCTCATTATTATAGCAGTTTTTATATTTTTGGTCAATTTATTTCCGGCGGATAAGTGGGTATATTGTTCGCATGAATCTTCCTCTAATTCTTGTAAATTTTAAACTTTACGAGCAGTCCACAGGTGATAGTGCCGTTAAGCTGGCGAAAATCCATGAAAAAGTGGCTAAAGAGAACAATGTTTCTATTGCGGTGGCGGTGAATGCGCTTGATCTGGCTGCGGTTTGTCGGGCAGTTAGTATTCCGGTTTTTGCCCAACATCTTGATCCGATTTCTTATGGTGCCCATACAGGGGGTATTTTGCCTGATCTGTTGAAGGAGGCAGGGGCATATGGGACGTTGCTCAATCATGCGGAGTGTCAGATGGAATTTGAGGCTCTGGAGAAGGCGATTGTGAGGGCGAAAGAGGTGGATCTTTTTACTGTTGTTTGTGCGAATACGCCGGAAAAGGCGGCCAGGATTGTGAAGATGAGTCCGGATCTTATTGCGGTGGAGCCGCCCGAGCTGATTGGCGGAGAAATTTCGGTTTCGAAAGCTCAGCCGGACATTATTGAGAAAAGTGTGGAAATTGTTGGAGAAAACCGGCTTCTGGTCGGTGCAGGCGTGAAAAATGGTCATGACGTAAGGATTGCAATGTCCCTTGGGGCGAGTGGAGTTTTACTGGCTTCTGGAGTTACGAGAGCGGTTGATCCGGAGTCGGTGTTGTTAGATTTAATCTCAGGACTTAGATGAGAATTGAAATTTTTCGCGAAAATATAGATTTAAATGAGGCTGAAGAGAGCTTTATTCGGGAAAAAATTGAGCATCTAGCGCATTTTGCCGGAAATATTGAAGATGAGGCGACGATTGTTAAGGTGAATGTTTGTAATAGGCTTAAAAATGAAGGTATGCCGGTTGTGGTGGAGGTGACGATGGCGGTTCCGCGAGCGGTAATTAGAGCTGAGGAGAGTGGTGTTTCTTTGGAAGAGGCGATTCGGAATGTTTATGAAAAATTGGTGCGCCAGATCGAAAAATATAGAGATGGTGAGGAGCGTCGAAGCCGGGGTGGGGATTGGATTGAGCAATCTACATTGGAAACCTTGTCTGAAGTGGCAGATGAATACGCCGAAATGCCTTTTGTGGCAAAAAGAAAGAAGTTGGAAAATGTGAAGCCAATGACGGAGGCGGAGGCGATCCATCAGATGGAGCTTATTGGTCATAGATTTTTTATCTTTCGGGATATGGAAAGCGGTGAGATGAGGGTTGTCTATAAACGCTATGACAATACTTACGGAGTGTTGGAGATTACTTAGTCTTCGCTGGAAAGTTCAAAAAATGTGATCAATAAGATTAAGAGGTCGTTTTTGAAGAAGGGCGTATCTATGAGACCATGAATGAGAAAGTAGCTGGCGACCAAAGCGGCTGTTAAATTTTTTTGTTCAAAAATATTTTTGATGACCTTGTAGATAACATAGGTTATGAAGAGGAGGCCGAGGATTCCGTATTGGAATAGGAAAAGGAGGAAGATGTTGTGAGGCTGGAGAACGTAGTAGTCGAGCGGTTCTTTGTTTAAGACCTGAGCGACGTTTTCTTGGTAATATTGCTGGAATTGGCCGAATCCGAGGCCGAAAAGGAAGTTCTCTTCTAATAAATAGGCGGAAGTTTTCCAGATTTCGCCGCGTTCGTCAAGGCTGGAGTATTCCGTGGTTAGAGTGGGGAGGATTTTTGTATAAAAAATTGATGCAATCAGGAGGGTTGAGGTTATGATTAAGCCTATTTTGAAGGCTTTTCTTTTGAATAGTGGCGAATTTTTTAGTACATAAAAAGCAAGGATGATGAAACTTCCACCGACAGCGCCCATTGAGCGAGTAAGAAGGAGGAGGATTCCGAGAAAGAGCGGCAGCCAGAGTTTTTTGAAGTTTTTGGGGTTATTGAGATAGTCGATCGAGCTATAGATGAAAAATGGGGCGATATAAAAGGCGAGATACACAGCGGCATCGAGAGGGCCGAGAAGGCGGAAGTCGGCGGCGACGTTGTAGCCGAGGAGGTTGTAGATGATGGAGAAGAGGCCGAAGGTGAGGGCGCCGAAGGCGCCTAAGGTTAGAGCTTTTGAGCGTTCTTTGGTGTTTAGGCTTTTTAGGAAAATGAAGCTAAATATGAGGGCGAAAAAGAGAAACTTGCCGTGGCGGAGAAAGTCTGTTTGGTTGATGATTGGCACGGTTAGGATCGAAATTAGAGTTAAGATGGCGAAGCCAAGGATGATCCAGTGTTTTTTGAGGTTTTTCAGCGTCTGGATTATGCGACGCTCTTTAGTTATTAGGATGAAAAAGGTAAAAGCGTTTAAGGCGATGAGGATTTCCTGGAGATTTGTTGGGTAGGGGCCGAGCTGAAACCGCAGTAAATAGCTTTGGAGGAAAAACAAATTGATAAATATCAGAAGGCGGTTTATGGTTTGCATAGAATTTTTAAATTGTTTTAAGTGTAGGTTATGGAGATGATTTCTGGAAGAGTTTTTAGGAGTGCGGGTCTTGGGAAGAAAATTGGCTTTCCGACTTTGAATATTCACTATGATGGGAAAATTTCCGGAGTTTTTGTCGGCGAAGTTTTGCTCAATGGCCGTAAATATCAGGCGGCGGTGAATGTTGGCGGCCGGCCGACAGTTGATAATTTATATATGTGTGAGGCTTATTTGCTGGATTTTTTTGATGATGTTGAGGCGGGGACAGAAATTGAGGTGCATTTGTTGGCAAAGATCCGCGATATTGAAAAATTTCCAAATTTAGATGCCTTAATTAAGCAGATTTCTTTGGATGTGGAATTCACGAAAAATTGGTATAATTCGCGAAGTTAAAAAGAAAATATGTTTAGTTTTCTGCGCAAACTCATCCCGGACAATCATCCTATAAGACTGCTTTATCACAAGATTCTCGGTTTTACAGCCGCTTTGATAAATGGTTTTCCGGGAAATAAGATGATTGTAATTGGCGTGACCGGTACGAATGGAAAAACGACGACGGTGAATCTGATTACAAACATTTTAAATACTGCCGGTTATAAAGTCGGAATGTCTTCGACAATAAATTTTCAGGTTGGAGACGCAAAGTGGAGTAATATTTCTAAACAAAGTACGGGAAGTCCATTTAAGCTGCAGAAACTGTTAAAGAGAATGGTCTCTGAGGGGTGTCGTTATGCCGTTATCGAGGTTACTTCTCACGCAATTACTCAGTCACGGGTTGCAGGAATAAATTTTGATATTGGCGTTATTACGAATGTTACCGAGGATCATATTGAGTATCATGGAAATTTTAACAATTATCTAAATGCCAAGGGGAAACTTTTTCAGATGGTTTCGCGTGGGCGCCAGAAAGTTGGTGTGCCAAAGGTTTTGATTTTGAATGCTGATGATAAGTATTATACTTTTTTTAATCAGTTTGTCTGCGATCGTAAAATTACTTATGGTCTGAAATATGCGACGGTTTATTCCGAAAATATCGAACGAAAACCGGAAGGGTCTCATTTTACCATGCATGTCCCAAATAATGCGATTCCTGTTGATATGAATCTGCCAGGAGATTTTAATATCTATAATGCGCTGGCGGCAGCTTCCGTTGCCTTGTCTTTGGGGGTTCCTCTCGAGACTATTAAGAAGGCTTTGGATTCAAGCAGTTCTGTTCCTGGGCGGTTTGAGCATGTAAATGCCGGTCAGAAATTTAGCGTGATTGTCGATTATGCGCATACAACAGATGCTCTTTATAGTTTATTGCAATTATATCGAAAGCTTACGCCTGGGAGGTTATTTTCGGTTTTTGGTGCTACTGGCGGTGGTCGTGACAAAGGAAAGCGTCCTTTGATGGGTGAGGCGGCAAATGAATTTGCGGATTATATAATTTTGACTGATGATGATCCTTATACTGAGGATGAATGGGAGATTATTGACCAGGTTGCAAAAGGGATTCCACGCAAGGAAGGGCATAGTTTTTGGCGGATTCCGGATCGGCGCGAGGCGATTCGTCTCGCTTTGACGATGGCGCAGGAAGGGGATTGTGTGGTGATTTCCGGCAAAGGATGTGAGGAGGTGATTATGCTTAAGCAGGGTAGGGTTGCCTGGAGTGATAAGAAAGTTGTAAAGGAATTGCTTGAGCGCGATTTAGAATTAGCTTTATGAAAGATGAACGGATTTCTGTTAATTGATAAACCGACGGGAATAACTTCTTTTGAGGTAGTGAAGCAGCTTCGCAAGTTGACTGGCGAAAAGAGTATAGGTCATGCTGGCACGCTTGATCCTTTGGCGACCGGTTTGTTGGTGATCGCTTTAGGCGAAGGAACAAAACTTTTGGAGTATTTTGTCGGTTGCGATAAGGAGTATGAGGTAGTGGGCCATTTTGGATTCGTTTCCGATACTTATGATGCTGATGGTCTGATTTCTAAGGTTAGCGAGGATTTTGTTGCCGAAGAAAAGGTTAAGGAAGTTATTTCGGCTAAATTTTTGGGAGAAATTTCCCAGGTTCCGCCAAAATTTTCGGCCTTAAAGGTTGGTGGACGAAAGGCTTATCATCTTGCCAGAAAGGGGGAAGCTTTTGAACTAAAAAGTAGAACAATTAAAGTGGGGCGATTTGATGTTAAAAGCTTCGACTGGCCTAGGGTTGCTTTCAAAGTGGCTTGTAGTACCGGAACTTATATTCGCTCCTTGATTCATGATCTAGGTGCTGAGCTTGGTGTCGGGGCATATGTGGAAAAATTAAGAAGAACGAGAGTAGGGGAGTTTGAGGTGACTCGGGCATGCCTGTTGGACAATAATATTGAACAGTTTTTATTGTCTCTGGAAACTGTTGTTCAGGGGTTTTCTAGTGTAGACCTTAGTGAGATTGAGTATAAAAAATTGAAACACGGCCAGTTTTTGAATATTAAAATTGATCAAAGTGTTCCGGTTATGGCCTTTTATCAAAAAAAACTGGTAGGAGTTTTAGAGAAAACTGCTACCAGTTTTGTGAAGTTTAGAAAGCAGATTAGTTTGCCATGAAGGGTGCTGGACTCTTTGGAGCAACGTGGTGGTAAGTGTCAGGTTTTGCTTCAACCTCACCTGCTTCTCGAGTTGCCTGGAGTACCAAGTCTTGAATTCCGTCTGTAACGGCTGTTTCTAGTGCAGTCATTTCAGCAGCTGTATCAACAGGAGTTTCTCCTGTTTCTGGGGTAGTTGTTGGAGTTCCCATAAAGTGTGTAAGTAAAAATATACTTCGGTGATTTTAGCGAAAAATACGTTTTTGTCAATGTTTTTACTGATTGCTGCTGAATTGCTTCTGATGTAAAAATTAAATCATGGATTTTTTGCAAATATTTCAAGATTACTGGCTTTTGGCTTTAACGGCTTTTTTCCTGGGATTATTGGCCGTAGTTTTTGCTTTAAAGCTCTTTCCAAAGATGGGTTTGATGGATCGCCCACATTTGTATGGTTTAAGCCGGGCGCCGATTCCATATTATGGCGGGGTCGCGATCTTTTTTGCTTTTATAGTTGGTGTTTTGCTTTTTGTTCCTTTGGAAAAGAATGTAATTGGATTGATTGTTGGTGCAGGATTGATTTTTTTACTTGGGTTTTTGGATGATCGATTTAATCTAAATCCCTGGATTAGGTTGGTAGGGCAATTTTTTGCTGCACTGATTTTGGTGAGTTTTGGGATAGGAATTCTTTCATTTAATCTGCCGTTTTTTGGTACTGTAGATTTAAGTTTGCCGATTTTGAGCGCTCTATTTACCATTTTTTGGGTGATGACAATTGTAAATACGATGAATTTTGTTGATGGTGTCAGCGGGCTTACGAGTGGGGTGAGTTTTATTGGTGCTTCGGCACTTTTTTTATTAAGTATCAATCCCCTAGTTCATGAAAATCCGGCTTCCCAGACTGGAGTTGCGGCACTTTCCTTGATTTTAGCTATGGTATCACTCGCCTTTTTGATTTTTGATTTTCCGAAGGCTAAAATTTTAATGGGTGATAGTGGCAGTACCTTTTTGGGATTTATGCTGGCGTCTCTGGCGATTTTTTCCGGTGGAAAGGTGGCGACGGCATTTTTGGTCTTGGGGATTCCAATTCTTGATATGATTTGGGTTATTGTCCGCCGTACTTTGAATGGCAAAAAATTCTGGCAGGGAGATTTATTGCATCTTCATCATCGTTTACTGAATTTAGGCTTGTCTCCTAGGATTGTTGTCGGTGTTTATTTGCTTGTAACTGCATTTTTTGGCGTTATGGCTGTTTCCTTTGTAGGCACTAATCAAAAATTTTTTATGGTTTTAGGGCTTGGCACATTAATGGTGCTTTTGGTCGGAGCTTTTGTCTTCCTTGCAAAAAAGCGGTGAGAAGGATATAAAGTTTTTACTATGGCAGATGCAATCGAAGATATTAAGAGTCGCTTGGATATTGTGGACGTTGTTTCACAATATGTTCAATTGAAAAAACTGGGCCACAACTTTAAGGGCCTTTGCCCTTTTCATGGCGAAAAAACTCCGAGTTTTGTGGTGAGTCAGGACAAGCAGATTTGTCATTGTTTCGGCTGTAATAAAGGCGGGGATATCTTTACTTTTATTGAAGAAATTGAGGGAATTCCTTTTAATGAGGCTTTGGCGCTTTTGGCGGATAAAGCGGGAGTGAAGCTTGAAAAGAAGGAATTTTCTAAAAAAGTCAGCGATGAAAAAGAGCAGTATTTTCAGGCTCATCAGTGGGCTTGTGAGTTTTTTGAAGATCAGCTGTTTAAGAGTGCCGAGGGAAAAAAGGTTTTAGACTATTTGTATCGGAGGGGTCTTACAGATGAGACAATTAAGAATTTTCGTGTGGGATTTGCGCCGGATAGTTATGATGCATTATTCCCCTATTTGCTGAAAAAAAGTGTTTCGAAAGATGTTCTTTTGAAATCGGGATTTGTTTCGGCAAAAAATCTCGCCTCGAATGAAATTTACGATAAGTTTCGCGGAAGGCTGATGTTCCCGATTTTTGATTATCTGGGGCGAATTTGTGGTTTTGGCGGGCGGGCGCTGAAAAAAGATCAGTCGCCGAAGTATCTGAATTCGCCGGAAAATCCGGTTTACAGCAAAAGTAAGGTTTTGTATGGATTTTCGGATGCAAAGAAAGCGATTAAGGAACAGGGATTTGTGGTTTTGGTGGAAGGTTATTTTGATTTTCTGATGCCATATCAGGCTGGTATTCAAAATGTGGTTGCGACTTCGGGAACAGCCCTTACGAAAGAGCATGCGCGGATGCTTAAAAGAGTAACGGCGAATGCGGTGACGAGTTTTGATACGGATAATGCAGGTTTTGAGGCTACGAAGCGCGCTTATAACATTCTTCAGGAGGAGGGGATTTCGGTGAAAACGATTGGTTTTAATGAAAAAGATCCGGCGGATTTTATTTTGGAGAATGGGGGAGAGAAGTTTAAGGAAAATGTGGCTTCGGCGACCGATTTCTTTAGTTTTTATATTGCTAAATTGATAAAAGATTTTGATATAACCTCTATTAGTGGACGGAAAGGTTTGATTTCGGAGGTTTTGCCTTATTACAAGCGGATGACGGCGGCGACACGGGATTTTTACGTAAAGGAGTTGTCGGCAAGTTTGAATGTAGATGCGGGATTTTTGTATGATGAAATTGCCAGTTTTGATCTGCCAATGGATCATCCGGCGCGGAATTCCGGGCAAATTGAGGCTAAAAATGGCTTTAAAATTACTACGGAACAGCTGGTTTTGGCTATTGTATTGGCTTATCCGGATATTTTTTCTCAGGTTAGTGTTTTTCTCAATGAAAATGATTTTTCGGATGAGATGAAAAATATTTACAAACTGCTTACGGATCAGTATAATTCGCAAAGCAAGGAGTCAAGGGTTACATGGAATTTTGAAGAATTTAGTTCGCTTATGGTGTTTGCTGTTTATGCCGAGGAGAAATATTCTCTTTTGTCTCAGGAAAAGCTGGTGTCCGAGGTGAAACAATTAATTGGCAAAATGCGTACAAGTAAGAAGGATGAGAGACTTGCAGAGTTACTCCAAAAAATTGCCGAAGCAGAGAAAAATGAAGATAAGGAACTGTTGATGGATTTGCTTCGGGAACAGCAACAAATATTGTCTTAAAAAATTCACATGTCAAAAGATAAAAAGTTCATTGCTCAGCCAACTGATGAGCAGATGGAGAAGTTTCCAAAAGAGGTTCAGCATTTGATTAAGAAGGGTAAAGAACAGGGATTTGTTACTCATCAGGAATTGCTTAAAGCGATGCCTAATATTGAGGATGACTTGCTTCTTTTGGATGAGATCTATGGCCTTTTCATGGATTTGGGGGTAGAAGTTTTGGATACGGGAGATAGCTTGATGCTTGATGATGATGAGTGGAAGGCTGTTGAAGGCGGCAGTGATGAAGAGCCTGAGGAGATGGCCAGTGTTGATACCAGAAAAGATAAAAAAGCGAAAAAAGAGGAAGAGTTTAAGGAAATTGCAAACGATTCAATTCGTCTTTATTTGTGTGAAATTGGTCGTGTTCCTCTCTTGAATGCGAAAGAGGAGGTCGATTTGGCACGTAGGATTGCCAAGGGTGATCAGTCGGCAAAAGGAAAATTGGCTGAAGCAAATCTGCGTTTGGTAGTGAGTATCGCAAAAAAATATATTGGCCGTGGACTTTCTTTCCTTGATCTTATTCAGGAAGGAAACATTGGTTTGTTTAGGGCGGTTGAAAAATTTGATCCTAATCGTGCCCCACTGCCGCCCCGCGATAGCAGCAGCGCC
>SXGR01334289.1_pt1 | contig 15948 bp, 7 predicted proteins | sample 3174711 | NCBI WGS metagenome assembly SXGR01 (sample SAMN11356860, study PRJNA531348) | freshwater metagenome | isolation source: freshwater sample F1-60 | place: China: Fuxian Lake, Yuxi | collected 2017-12-25
CGACCTGCTGCTCGATCGCGTCGTGGCGTGCAAGCGCATCGCCGACCCCGCCGCGGCGGCGCGGCTCCTGCCTCTGTTCCGGCGCGAGATGCGCATCGCGGCGCGCCTGTCGCACGCGGCGGTGGCGGGCATCCACGACGCTGGCATCGACGCGGACGGGCGCGCGTACTTCACCATGCCCTTGATCCGCGGGCGCAACCTGTCGGAGGTGGAGCGCATGGTGGCGCGCGGGGAGGACGGCTGGAGCGTCGTGCGCGCGGTGTCGGTCCTCCTGCAGGTGGCCGACGCGATGGCCTACGTGCACGCGCAGGGCGTGGTGCACCGCGACCTGAAGCCCGGCACCATCCGCGTGGGCGAGTACGGCGAGGTCCACGTGATGGACTGGGGCATCGCCAAGCTCGCCGAGGATCCGCAGGACGCGCCTGGCGGCGCGCACGAGCCGCGGCGAGCGCAGGCGGACAACAGCGGGGGCGCGGGCACGCCGCCCTACATGTCGCCCGAGCAGTGGCGCGCCGGCGGCGTCGTCGGTCCGGCGAGCGACGTGCACGCCCTCGGCGTGATGCTCTACGAGCTGCTCGCCGGGCGTCCGCCCCACCACGAGGAGGGCGAGGGGCGCGTCGACTCGGCCGTGCTGTGGAGGCGCATGCAGTCCGGTCCGCCGCGGCCGATCCAGTCGATCGCGCGCGCGCAACCAGCGGAGTTGTGCTCGATCTGCGAGAAGGCGATGGAGCGCGACCTCGCCAAGCGCTACCCCGACTGCGTCGCGCTCGCCGCCGACCTGCGCGCGTTCCTCGAGGGACGCGTCGTCGCCGCCCACGAGACCGGCTCGTGGGCCGAGACGAAGAAGTGGGTCCGCCGCAACAAGGCGTTCGCGGGCGCCGTCGGCGCCGCGATCGTCGCGTCGCTGGTGGGGACGCTGGCGTTCCGTGCCAAGGCCGAGGAGGCGGACGCGAACAGGTTCGTCGCCTTGGCGGAGCGCGATCGCGCCAACGAGCAGAAGCGACTGGCGGAGGAAGGACGCGACGCCGTCGTGAAGCAACAGTACGAGTTGGCGCTGCGATCCTTGGGGCGGGAAGCGGACGTCTTGCAGCGCCGGCTCAAGGACCGCGACACGACCATCTCCTCCGCTCTGTGGATGGCGAGCGCCGGCAAGCTCGTCGATGGCGGCGTCGACGCCAGCGGACGCCCCACGCCGGGCCTCCGCGATGTGCGCCAGCGCTTGGCCGAACTGCGGCAGCCAGAGCGCTACGCTCCGTACGACGAAGTCGCGCGCCAGCGGGACTTCCTCAACCATCCGCTGCAGAAGCAGGTGCACAAGCTGAAATCGCGCAGGGAGAACCTCGAGGCGGACCTGTCGGCCGCCATCACGGCGCTCTCCAACCAGGCGGAGTGGACCGATCGCATGCTGGGTCGCAAGCCGTGGCCCGACAAGGAGCGCTACGCCCGCGCGATGCAAGCCGAGATGGCGGAACTCGATCCCCGCTCGCTCCGCCGCCAGGCCACGCTGAACGCCCGCGGCACCGATCGATCGTACGGCCGCGAGACTCGCGCCTTGGTGTACGCCGAACGCGCCGTGGAGGAGGCTGGCCCCGACGAGGAGCTGGAAGCGAGGATCGCCTTGGCTTGGGCCTTGTGGGCCACGGGCCAGCACGGCCTCGCGAAGTCTTCGCTCGAAGCCCTGCGGGACGAGTTGCCCCCGGAACTCAAGGGGCCGGCCTCGGAGGCGTTGCTCGCCGTGCAAGCGGAGCAAGCGCGCTTCGAGGGCGAGGAACGCGCCAAGCGCGAGTCGGACGTCGCGCGGTGGAAGGAGGAGATCAAGCGACGCCGCAAGGGTCTCGACGCGGAAGTCGCCAAGGAAGAGAGCGCGATCGACGCCGAAGTCGCGCGGCTCGAGGCGGCGTGCGGCGAGCGCAGGACTTGGCGCATGACCGACCCGGGCGACGAAGCGTTGCATCGCCTGCTGGAGGAAGCGGAGGCCCGCCTCGTCGATTTGCAGGCATTGCTCGATGCGCAGCGCCAACCCGATCCGGCCCGCCGGTGGTCCGAGGCCCTGCAAGCGATCGCCAAGTCCCCGCGCTACGCCGGAGTGCGTTGGCCGGGCGGGGTCCTCGCGCCACAGGTCGGCTTGCTGCCCCTGGAGGAGGATCCACGCTCGGGGCTTTGGGAGTTCCACATGCCCGCCACGGGAGCGGAGCCCGCGCGCGACGCCCAAGGCAGGCTCGCTCGCGACGAGGAAGGTCGCCTGCGCCTCCAGCCCGAGACCGGCATCGTCTTCGTGTTGTTGCCCGGCGGCCGCGTTAGGCCCGTCGAGGCTCCACCTTCGAAGCGATACTACCAAGAGGAGTGGGTCACCAGCTTCGACTTGGAGCCGTGGTTCATGGCCAAGCACGAGATGACCTGCGCGCAGTGGCACCGCTTGGCTGGGACCGAGCCGGATCCCTACGACAGGTTCGACCAGGATCTGCTGCCCGTCTCGCAGCCGAGCTGGAACCAGCTGTCCGACTTGTGGTCGAAGCTGCCTGGCCCGATCGGCTTCCCCAGCGCCTTGCAGTGGGAGTTCGCCATGCGCGGCGGCACCAACACCATCTACTGGACGGGCAACGACGACGAGTCGCTCTTGGGAGCGGAGGTGCTGAAGAACGGCAGGACGCAACCCGACACGCTGCCCGTGGGGAGCCTGCGGGCCAATCCGTACGGACTCCACGACATGCTCGGGAACGTCACGGAGATGTGCGGCGACGCGGGCGCGTCGGACGACGAGTTCCTGACCTCCGAGTGGGTGCAAAAGGTCCCCCCGCGCGCTGGCGACGGCATGAAGCTCCTCGACGCCGCCACCTTCAGGCTGACTGCGGGAGGAGGCGCGTGGATGGAGCCTTTCGGGGCGCAGATGCAGTTGGAGCTCGACCCAACCGAGCGCGACAGCAACACGGGCGTGCGCCCGGCGATGCGCGTCCTGCCCTGACGCGGTCTCCGCATCCGGCTCGGCCAAGGACGCGGCCGCACGCCGCGAATCGGCGCCGATTTCGGCGTGAGAATCCCGCGCCGCGCGCGCTTTCCCCAAGTGCCGGAAGGCGGCGACGTCCATCCAACGTGGGTGCCGCGTCCCTGCCGGCCCCTGGGCGATCCATCTCGACCCGTCCAGTCGGTCCCACTGCCTCCGCCGCATCCCCACGACGTGGCGCGGGGCGGGTCCTTCCTTCACCACCTACCCATGCACCGCGCATTCCTCGCCGCCAGCCTTGGCTTGGCGACTCTCTCCCTGCCTGCTTCCGCCCAAGGCAACCAGCTCAAGACCGACATCGTGTTCATCGTCGATGCCAGCACGTCGATGAACGACGAGATCACGGCCGTGCGCAACGGCATCTCGCAGTTCGCGCAAGCCTGCCTCGCCAACAACATCGACGCCCAATTTGCGCTCGTGCGCCTTGGAGGCATGCCGCAATTGCGGCTGGGCTTGACCGCCGACGCGAACACGCTAGTCGCGGCGCTGCAACCCGGGACATTGGGCACATCGGGCGGCAGAGAAGCGGCGTTGGAAGCGATGCGCATGGCGCTGGGCGTCGCGCCGCAGGGCTTCGAGCAAGCTCCCTTCCAGATCTCCTACCGCGCCGGCGCCTTGATCAACGTCATCCTGTTGACGGACGAAGACTCGGACCGCGCGTACTACGACCTCAATAGCTTCTGCGCGCCTTCGGGCACGCCTTGCCAAGGCCTGTCTCCGAACTCGAACGGCCCCGCGCACGCCAGTTGGCCCGCTTGGCAGGCGGAGATCGATGCAACCGCCAGCGCGTTCCTCGCGCGGGGAGCCTACCTGAACATGATGGTCAACATGCGACCCACCGCCTCCAACCCTCACGAGGCCATTGGAGCGACCGAATTCCAGCTTGGATCCGCCACGGCCACGGCGCTCGACGCCACCGGCGCCTACGACCGCGTGGCGACGTACAACAACCTGCCCGCGAACATGCGCGCATCCATGCAAGGTCGACTGCTCGCGGGTGGCGGCCTCGCGCGCACCTTCAACATCAACGCGATGGGCTCCGACGCCGACAACGACGGCGTCGACGACCTCGTCGAGGACCTCTTCCGCACCAAGGTCCAGGAGACCCTGCAGGCCAACGCCGCGCCGATTTTCACCCAAGGCCCCGTCGCGAGCTGCGGCGCGGGCTCGACTCCGCTGCCCGCGGTGGTCGGCCAGCCGCTGACCATCGTCGTGCAGGCGACCGGTCCCGAGGCCGGGCAGACCACGACGCTGTCCTTGCAGCCGGGCGCACCCGCCGGCGTCGTGCTGGACGCGACCGCTGGCGCGACGGCAAATGGCCTGATCCGCTGGACGCCCGGCCCCGGCCAGATCGGGTTGCAGGTGTTGCGCGTGGTTGCGACCGACGACGGCTTGCCGCAGCGCTCGAGCACGCTCGAGGTATGCATCAACGTGGGCACCCCCAGCGTCTCGGCCTACTGCTTCGGCACGGGTTGCCCGTGCGGCAACGACGACGCGACGGGTGGCTGCGCCAACTCGTCGGGCGCGGGCGGACTGCTCGACGCGACGGGCAGCACTTCGACCACGTCCGACGACCTGCGGCTGGTCGCCACGCGGCTGCCGCTCGGCACGTTCGGCGTGCTGTACGCGGGCACGTCCACGACCCAAGCACCCTTCGGCGACGGCTTCCGCTGCGTGCAGCCCGGTCCTCCGGGGTCGCCGGCGGGCACGGGCTTCCTGCGCTTCCCGATCCGCCACAGCGGAACGAACGGCAGCATCCAGGAGGGGCCGGGGATCGCCGCCTGGAGCATCTCGGCGCCGGGCGGGTTCGGCGCAATCCTGCCGGGCTCGGTGTGGCACTTTCAGGCGTACTACCGCAACCCGACGGGCCCCTGTGGGCAAGGCTGGAACCTGACCAACGCGTTGTCGGTCACGTTCCAGTGAGGCCAAGGCGACTCCGGCTTTGGGGCTGCGGTGGTGTCTCGCCAACGGCGGGGCGCCACCGCCGGCTTGAATGGGTTCCTGGAGACGGCCGGTCCTTGCAGCCGCCAGGCAAGGCCAGACTTCATGGATTGGAGGGGCGCAGATTAATCCACGCTTCCCAAAACGATCGATCCATTTAGGAAGTTGCAACGAGATTGAAGCGCCCGCGCCGTTTCCCAAGGTGCCCTTCCCCGGCGTGTCCGGGATGGCCAAGGACCACCACCATGAATCTCAACTTCACCCTACCCCTGCGCTGGCTCGGCCTGTGTGCCGCGCTGGCGCTGTGCGCCGGCTCGGCGGGAGCCGATGTCGTCACCACCTACGCCACCGTCGTGCCCGAGACGAGCGCGACGACGAGCGCGACTCCGTGGGCCAACGAAGCCCACGCGACCTTGGCGCCGACCTGCGACAACTGCAACACGACGTCGTGCCAATACGCGACCAACTCGACCAACGGCAACACGACGCCGCTCTCGGCGACGGACTTCGCCAACTTCGTCCTGCCGGCCAACCATCGCATCGTGCGCGTGCAGGTCGACGTGTCGTGCCGCCACAACGAGAACACGACGGCCACCGTCGGCTTCCGCGCCTTCGCTCCGAACCACGGCCTCGACACCGGCTGGCGCGACTCGCCGTCGTTCAACAGCATCGCCGTGGGCGGCGCGTACGTCTGCGCCTATCGCCTCGGGGCTGGCGGCGACATCACCGCGCTGGACGCCAACTGGACGGCGGCCAAGGTCAACAACCTGCAACTGCAGGTGCGGCGTCAAGCGGGATTGACGAACAACACGCTGCGCGTGCTGGCCATGAAGGTCGTCGTCACCACCGAGGCGGCGCCGTCGACGCCCAACACGCCGACGAACCTGCGCGCGACGGCCATGACGGCGACGTCGGTGTCGCTGGCGTGGAACGACAACGCGAGCAACGAGACGGCGCACGTGCTGTACCAGCTCGATCCTGGGCTCGACCCGGGCGTCCCGGCCAACTGGCGCACGTTCAACCTGCCGGCGAACACGACCACCCACGCGCGCACCGGCCTCGCGGCCGGATCGACGTACCGGTTCCAGGTCCGCGCCGCGAACTCGGTCGGCTTCAGCGCGCCGAGCAACACGTTGGTCGTCGCCACGCCCACTCCGCCCACCGGGAGCCAGTTCTTCATCAACGAGTTCCGGATGACCGGTGGCGGAACCAACTACATCGAAGTGGCGGCTCCGGCGGGCACGGTGCTGGATTCGAGCTATCGCGTGCTGCTGATCAACGGCAACGGCACCCTCGGCGACACCAGGTTCTTCGGCGGGCCCGGAACCTATCCCACGGTGCAGGACATGGGGGGCGGCATGGGCGTCGCGAGGATCAACGCGAGCCTCGTCGCCGGCACCCGTCGTGGCTTCGCCTTCGTCCGCGTGCTGGGCGCCCAGACGCAAGTGCTCGAGTTCGTCACCTACCGCGGCGGATCGAGCAACGCGGGTCCGATCACGTACCAGTTCCCGGGCATCGGTGGAGTGGCGGGGCCCGTGTTGCCGCACGTGCTTGCCGGCGGCATGAACACCCTCAAGCTCGTGGGCAGCGGGTGCCATCGCGGCTACTTCCAATGGATGCCCGACACCACCCCCGCCGGCGATCTTGGCACCCCGGGCGCCGTCAACCTCGGGCAGTCGTTCACCAGCTGCCCCTGAAAGCTGCTCCTGAGGACGGCATGGCTCGAGGACCAGCCCGGTCCGCGGAACTCCGCGGGCCGGGCTGGCCGCTTCCTGCGGGATTCCGCGTGGCGAAGTGCGTGGCGGCGCGCTCCGTGCCCAAGGGGCGGCCGCTCGCCGACTCCGGATGCACATCCGACCAAGCACCACGGCAAGAGCTCGGCCGACGCGGGGCGTGGCGGGAACGCCACTTCCGGCCATGAACATGCCATGCTGAGGCGCAAGCGAGCCGAGGCCGTGGACGCCGCGCGAGACGACAACGAGTTCAGCCCCGTCGAGCGCTTGTACGCGCAGTGGGTGGTCGCGCACGAGCGCGGCGAGGCGCCGTCGTTCGACGAGTTCTGCGCCGCGCATCCGGAAGAGGCCGAGGACTTGCGCCAGCGCCACCGCGGCGATTCGCGCTTGGACTCGCTGCTGCGCCTGGCGGGGCTCGGTTCGCGCGCCGACGCGGAACTGGAGCGCCATGCCGCCGCGAACGCGCGCCTCGAGCTGTCGGAGCTGGGACCGCCCACGCGGCGCTACGAGCTCGGCGCGCGGATCGGCAGCGGAGGCATGGGCGTGGTGCACGAGGCGCGCGACCTGCTGCTCGACCGCGTGGTGGCGTACAAGCGCATTCGCGATCCCGAGCGCGCCGCGCGGCTGCTGCCCTTGTTCCGGCGCGAGATGCGCGTCGCCGCGCTGCTCGACCACCCGGGCGTGGCCACGGTGCACGACGCCGGACTCGATGCCGACGGCTCGGCCTACTACACGATGCCGCTGGTGCGCGGCCAGGACCTGACCGAGATCTACCGCGGCGCGCGAGATCGCGATCCCGAGTGGAGCACGACGCGCGTCGTGGGCCTCCTCTTGCAGGTGGCCGAGACGATGGCCTACGTGCACAGCAAGGGCGTGGTGCACCGCGACCTGAAGCCGCACAACATCCGCGTCGGGCGCTACGGCGAGGTGCGCGTGATGGACTGGGGGCTCGCGCGCATCGTCGAGGCGCGCGACGAGGTGGCGGGGCACGAGGCGGTGGCGCTGGGCGGATTCGTCGGCAGCATGCCCGGGCGCGGCACGCCCCCCTACATGGCGCCCGAGCAGTGGAGGGAGGGCGGCTTGATCGGCCCGCGCACCGACGTGTACGCGCTGGGCGTGATGCTGTACGAGCTGCTGGCGGGGCGCATGCCGTACTTCGAGACGGACGAACGCCAGTTGCCGCCGATGGAGCTGGTGCGCCGCATGGAGGCGGGTTCGCCCGCGTCGCTGCGCCTGCTCGCCCCGCGCCAGCCGGCGGAACTCGTCGCCATCTGCGAGCGCGCGATGGCGCGCGAACCCGAGGGTCGCTATCCGGACTGCGCCATGCTGGCGCGCGACCTGCGCGCCTACATCGAACAGCGCACCGTGTCCGCCTACGAGACGGGCGCATGGGCCGAGACGAAGAAGTTCATCCAGCGCCACCGCGTCCTTGCTTCGATCGTGGTCGCCTTCGTGGTCGTCGTCGCCGGCCTCGCGCTCTACGCCGTGGGCAAGGCGGATCTCGCCGACGAGGCGGCCAACCTGGCCAAGGCGGAGGCCGCCAAGGCCTCGGCCAACAGCGAAGAGGCGCGACGCAACCTCGACCTGGCCCGCGAGCAGGAAGCCGCGGCGCGCAAGCTCGCCGAGGAACTCGCCGCCCAGAAGCGGGACTTGCAGATGCGCGGGTTGATCCTGGAGGTCGAACGCCTGCGCGCGGCGACGCGCGACTCGAGCCAGCTCGGCAACCTTGGCAAGCCGGCGTACCTGTGGTGGATGGAGGCGGCGCAGGCGCTCGTCGAAGGCCGCCCGGGGGACGACAAGCTGGGGCAAGTCGGAAAACCGGGTCTCGCCGAGGTGCAGGCCAAGCTGCGCGAGTTGAGGGCTCCCGGCCGCGCGAGACCGCGCACGCCGGAGGAAGCCCAAGCCGACTACCAGTCGCATCCCGAGCGAGGGCGCCTCGAGCAGCTGCGGCGCGGGATCGACGCGGCCCTCGAAGGGCCTCGCCGCGAGGTCGCGGCGCGCGAGGCGGAGGTGGATTGGATGGCGCGCATGGTCGGCGACGCGCCCTGGCCCAAGCGATCGCGCGAAGAGCCGGACGAGGCGACGGCCGCCGAGCTGGACGCCTTGCGCGACATGGACGCTGGCGAGCTTTCGCGGCTGGTGCTGGGCTGGTGCGGAGTCGATGGCGAGCCTCTGTTCGGCCGGGAAGCGCTGGCGCTGCTGTGCGCCGAACGCGCCGTGGCGAGGGCGGACGAGCGCACGCTCGCGGCGAGCCACGAGGCGCGCGCCTGGGCGCTGTTCCGTTCGGGCTTGCAGGAGCGGTCCTTGCCCGACCTAGAGCGGGCGCTCGCGCTCGTCGACGCGGATCGCAAGCCGAGCCTGGAACGCTCCGCCAACTTGCTGCGCGAGGAGCTGGCGCGCTGGAGCGACGAACGGATGGAGGAGCGCCGCGCCGAGCTGCGCGAGTCGCGCGCCGAAGCGACGCGCGCGCGCGAACGACTGGTGGCCTTGGAGGCGGAGCGCCACGCGAGCCTGGAACCGGAACTGGAGGCCTTGGAGGAGCTCTGCCGCGAGCGCCGCACCTGGCGCTTCGCCAGCGCGGAGGACGAATGGTGGCACCGCCAGTTGTCGAGCCTCGAGTCCGAGCTGCTGCGGCTCGAGGACCAGCTCGAGGTGGCGCGCGAGGCCGCGGACGGTCCGAAGGCGCGGCAACGCTGGGCGCAGGCGATCGAGGGCGTCGCCAAGGAACCCAAGTACGCGAGCGCGCGCTGGCCGGCCAGCCAGCGCTTGGGTAAGCAGCTCGGGCTCCTGCCGCTGGGCTCCGACCCGGCCACGGGCTTGTGGGAGTTCGTTCACCTGCAGACGGGAGCCGAGCCGCCGATGGGCGACGACGGGCTGCACGCGCGCGACGCGGAGGGGCGCCTCGCCTTAGCGCACGACACGGGCGTGGTGTTCGTGCTCGTGCCCGGTGGACGCGTCCCGCTGCAGGACGCGTCCGGCGCTGGCGGAGACGCGCAGGCGGCGAGCTTGGACTTGGCGCCCTTCTTCATCGCCAAGCACGAGATGACGCGGGCGCAGTGGAGTCGGTACGCGCCGCGGGTGGACGAGATCGCCGACGAGCAGCCGGCGCTGCCCGTCGGCGACGTCAGCTGGAACTCCATCGACGAGGGTTGGTCGCGCTTCCTCGGTTGGGGCGGATTGCCGACGAGCCTGCAGTGGGAGCACGCTTGCCGCGCGGGCACCAGCACGCCTTGGTGGACGGGAGCGGACGAAGGCTCGTTGCGAGGCATGGAGAACCTCGCCTTCGACGAGCGGCCTGCGCCGGCGCGCGTGGGTTCGTCGCGCGCCAATCCGTTCGGCCTGCACGACATGCAGGGCAACCTGTGGGAATGGTGCGCCGACGCGCTGGTCGAAGGTCGCTCCCCGAGGGCGGGGGACGGCTTGCAGGACGCGCCCGACGCCTTGGCGCGCGTGGTGCGCGGGGCCGGCTACGCAGACAGGGCGGCGCAGGCCCGATCCGACCGGCGCACGAGCTTCCATCCCGCGCAGGCGACGCCGCAACTCGGTTGGCGCGCGGCCATGAAGGTCGTGCCGTGACCGGATTCGAGGTTGGACGCGTGGTCGGGGCCGGCGCCCCGCGCCTCCCCTAGGAACGACGCATGACGATCCCCCTGCCCCCCTCGAGTCCGCTCGGCTTCCCCGGCGACAGTCCCAAGGACCCTGCGGTCGCGCTGGCCCAGATCCTCGGCCAATGGCAGCGGCGCTTGCGCGCCTTTGCCTGCATCGAGCTCGATCGACGACGCGTCGACGAAGCGGACTGGAACAGGGTGTGGAGGCAAGTCGAGGCGGAGCTGCCGAAGCTCGCCGCGCGCGCGAGCCATGGCGACGAGGTGCGCCTCGCCGCCGCGCGCCTCGTAGGACAGCTCGCGCGCCGTGAATGCACCAAGGGGCCGGATGCCCCCGGCGCGCCCCCCGGGAAGGACGGCAAGCAAGCCGCTGGCGACAAGCCACCTGGAGACGCGCCAGGCGAGAAGACGCACCACGACCTGATGGACGCCTACGAGGACTGCCTCTCCACGCTGCCGCGGGAGCAGCGACGGGTCCTCGGACTGCGCGTGGTGCTCGGCCTGCCGTTCCACCTCGTGGCCGAGGAGTTGCGCCTGTCGGCCGACGTCGCGGCGATGCTGGTCGAGCGGGCCTGGCGCAAGCTGCAGGACTGCATGCGCGCCAAGGGCTTCGGCTGCTGACATCCCCGGCGTGGGGCGATGCTAGGCTGTTCGAGTCGACGACGACGGCATTTCGTCGCGTCGCACGCGCCCTCCCATGACAGGCACCAAGCTCTCCATCCACGACGAGCCCGAACCGAACAACACGCGGGACATCCTCGCCCGCATCCAAGCCGGCGAGCGGGTGGCGATCAACGAGCTGTACGCGCGCTACGAGACGCGCATCCTCGCCTGGGTCAGGGCCGAGATGGGCTCGCAGCTGGCAGCGTCCGTGCAGGCCGAAGACCTCAAGCAGGAGGTCATGCTGCGCAGCCTCGGGCAAGTCGAGCGCATCGCCGACGTGCCGCACCTGCGCTGGTTGTTCGCGCGGCTCGCCAAGCAGGTCGTCGTCGACGCGGCGCGCAAGCGCGCCACCGACAAGCGCAACCCCGAGAAGGAGTTGGCCATCGACGCGGAGGCCGGCGTCGAACCGGAGCAGCGCGGGACGCGGCCCTCCGCGCCCGCGCAGCAGGAGGAGCTCATGCTGCTCTACGCCGAGTGCCTGCACGCGATGACCGAGGACCACCGCAAGGTGCTGTACCTGCGGCACCAGGCCGGCATGGCGTACAAGGACGTGGCGGCCGAGCTGGGGCGCTCCGAGGAGGCGGCGGTCATGCTGCTTGGTCGCGCGGAGCTCAAGTTGAAGGAGTGCCTGCGCAAGAAGGGCGTGGAGTGCTGAGCATGGAAGGCCGCGACGCGAGCCAGGATCCCGAGGACGAAGGTCGGCCGATCGGCGAAGATCCGGCGGCCTCGGCGCCCGAGCTGCTGGATGGCGAGCCGGACGCGGGAGGCACCAACGACTTGCTGGGACGGGTGCGCCGCGACGAAGGCGACGCGGTGGCCTTGTTGTACGAACGCTACCAGGAGCGCGTGCTGCTGCTGGCGCGCTCCGTCATGGGCGCGCTGCTGATGCGCCACATGGCGCCCGAGGACCTGCGCAACCAGGTGCTCGAGCGGGTGCGACCGCACCTCGGGCAGGTGCGAGACTCCGAGCACTTCCGCCGCCTGCTGTACCAGCACGCGCGCTGGGTCGCGGCCAGCGAGGCGCGCAAGCTGCAGGCGCGCAAGGCCGAGATGCACCTGTCGCTCGAGGACGAGGGCGCCCCGGCGCCGGCGGACGGCGGCACGACGCCGAGTCGTCGCCTGCAGCGCGCCGAACTCCAGCTGCAGGTCGCCGACTGCATGCACGCGCTCAAGGAAAGCCACAGGCTCGTGCTGCAGCTCAAGTTCTTCGATGGACTATCCATCGCGGAAGCCGCCACCGAGCTTGGTCGCACGCCGGACGCGACGTCCATGCTCCTGATCCGCGCGCAGAAGTCGCTGAGGGAGTGCCTCTTGAGGCACGGCGTCGAGCCCACGGGGGCTTGATCGGCGCATGGTCCGCGCGGCGGGGCGCGGGGGCTGGCCAAGGTCCGGAGCGGCTCCTAGAGTGCGCCGATGCTCTCCCTGATCCTCGCGTCGTTGCTCCATTCCGAACTCGAAGCGCCGAAGGTGGCGCCCATCGAGCCGGCGCTCCTCCTGCGACGCGCGCACGATCGCGACGATCCCGCCGCCTGCGAGGCGCTCGCGCAGGCGTGCAAGCAAGCCGGCGACGTCGATGGCGAGGCGGCCTACCTGCTGTGCGCGGCGGACCTGCTGGACAAGCTCGAGACGGACGACGCCCGCGCCAAGGAATCCAAGTTGAAGGCCTGGGCGCTGCGCATCGAGGAGCTCGGGGCGCGCAGCGAAGGCATCCGCCAGTCGCAGGACGCGCTGGTCAAGGACCTGGCGTGGGCGATGGAGCTGTACTCGAAGAACAAGAAGCCGAAGAACACGCTGGAGATGGCGGCGCGGCTGATGCTGCTGCGGCCGAAGAGCAGCCAGGCCAAGCTGGTCGTCGAGCGCACCTTGGACTCGATGGCCGGCGACGAGCGCATGCTGGCCGAGCAGATCCTCCTGCGCGGCGAGCTGGCGCGACCCAAGTCCTTCCTCGAGGACTGGCGGTCCCGGCATGGCGAATGGGACAAGGCCGACGTGCTGGAGACGAGCGGCTACGTCCTGCGTTCGGACATCGGCTACCGGGAACTGCACTTGGCGGCGCGCACGCTCGAGCAGCTGGCCGTGTACTACAGGCGCTTCTACGCGCCGCCGCCCACGTCGCTGCAGGACGGCAAGACGCAGGTCTACTTGTGCCGATCGGACGATACGTTCGCGAAGCTGCTCGGCCAACCCTTGGAGGAACTGCAGGACGTCAGGGGCATGCTGCGCACGACCAGCTACCCGCAAGGTCCGAAGCGCTTCGACCTCTACGGATGGGACTACCGCGAGGATGCTTCGGCCTTCGACGAGCTGTTCGACACGCTGGCCCACGAGGCCAGCCACCAGTACATGGCGCTCGCCTGCCCCGTGCAGGCGCCGCTGTGGCTCAACGAGGGCATGGCCTGCTACTTCGAGGGCGCCAAGCTGTGGCGCGACGGAACCGTGGGCGTGGGCCTGCCGGCCATGTCGCGACTGCAGTACCTGATGTACCTGTGGGAGGATCGGCAGGCCCTGTTGAAGTCGATGCTGACGGCGGATCCCGCGCGCTTCCTGACTCCCGAGGAGTACTCGGTGGCGTGGTCGGTGATCTACTTCCTGCGCCACCACGAGACGGAGGACGGAATGCACCCGTTCCGCGAAGTGCTCGTGCGCATGATCGCGGCGCCCGGCCAGCAAGGAGGGACGTGGGAAGCGCCGCTTGCGCCAGTGCTGCAGGCCGCGCGCTGGACGCCCGCCAAGTTCGTGGAGGAATGGTCGACGCACATGCGGGAACTGGCGACGCGCGCCGCCAAGCCGCGGGAGGCCGCGAGTTGGCACGTGGCGACCGCCAGGCGCTTGTCCGAGAAGGGCGCCCACGACGCCGCGCGCGAGCACCTGGAGCTGGCCTTGCAGTACGACGACGGCGGCCACGAGGCGGCCATGGCGCTGGCCGAACACGCCGCGGCGCGGGCCAAGGCGTCCAAGGACGCCGCTCCCAGGCAAGCCGCCGCCAAGGACGAGGCGTTGGCGCTGGTGCACCGCGCCTATCGGGCCGCCTTGGTGGCCGACGACGAGGCGGCCACGCTGGCCTTGTCGAAGACCGCCGCGCTCGTCGATCCCGCCGGCTTCGACAAGGTCGCCAAGGGCGAGGCCAAGTACCTCTCCGGCATCCGCGCGGAGCAGGCGCGGATGGTCGCAGCGGGCAGGCCGCGCACAGCCGTGGCCTTGGCGCGGCGCTGGCTGGATCGCGTGCTCGACGAGGACCACAGCGGGCAGCTCGCGCTGGACTTGCGTCGCAGGGGCGTGCTCGAGCTGCGGCTGCCCCTGCGCTTGTTCGAGCCGGGCAGCCTCGATGGGTTGCGCGCCGACGATGGCTGGAGCTCGACCAACGACGGCTTGGCCTGCGCCATTCCACGCAACGCCCAGGGCGTCGCGTACTTCCGGGCGCTGCGCTTCTCGACCTCCTTGGGCGCCCGCTTCGAACTGGCTTGGGAGTCCGAGCTGCTCGACGAAGGTGCGTGCCTGCTCGCCTGGGTCCAGCCCGGAGGCACGCCGGACTGGCGCGGCTTCTGCCTGCGTTCGACCATCGCCGGACCGGAGAAGCCCCGCATGGAGTCGGCCGATTTCTTCGACATGCAGTTCGGCACGACGGCGTCGTTCGACCGCGGCGAAGACGCCAGCGGCCTGCCGCGCATCTCGCTCCTGAAGGAAGGACGTGGCGTGACCGATTTGAAGGCCGGCAAGCGCATCAAGGTCCAGATGAAGCACGAAGGCGACGGCGTGCTGCGCCTTTCGATCGACGGAAAGCCGACCATGGAACGGCCCATCGACGCGAAGGTGCGCTCGTGGCGGCTGGGCCTGGGCTTCCACGGTGGAGACGGTCGAGTGCCGATCCTCGCGGGCCAGCAGCTGGACCAGCTCTGAGCGGAAGGCGCGCTACGGCAACCAGGACACGCGCAGGCCGTTGCTCAGGTTGAAGGTCGAAGCCGTGCAGAACGACGCGCTGTTCCTGAACCACGCCTGGTAGAGCCGCACCCCACCGGTGGCAGGCACGGCGCCACGCACGGTGATCGACTGGTCGCCCGCTTGCGGATAGGTGGCGACGCCACCGAAGAAGCCGCTGTTGGTCGTGGTCTTGATGCCGAGGCGGATCACCGTGCCTGCGGCGCAGCGCACGCCATCGCCGAACACGACGCCGGCGCCGCCACCCGCCGCGGCCGTGCCTTGGAAGAACAAGGTGGCGACGCCGATGGGCGCGCCAAGCAGGTTGAGCACCAAGTCGTCGCTGCTCGTCGAAGCGGAGCCCGTCGACGCCAGCAAGGTGCCATTGGCGTTCACGGAGGTGCCACAGCCGAAGCCCACCGACCCGTTGTTGCCGCAAGGACACGCGACGCCACCGCCATCGCCGGCGCAGAACGTGACCACCGCGCCGCCGACTTGCGGCTCGAAGAAGGCGCCCTGGATGTCGCCGCTGAAGCTGCCGCCCGGCGTGCGCGTCCATGTGCACAAGCTGCGGCCTGCTGCGCCACCCGACGACCAGCGCGACGCGGCGACCGCATTCTCCTCGTTGTCGGTGGACGAGACGCCCAAGGCCCGCGATCCCTCGGCCAGCACCAGCTCGTCGCCGACGATGCCCAGCGCGGCGACATATGTGTTGTCCGTGGCGCCTTGCAGGGTGTACGCGAGCACGAAGCGCGAGCCGTCAGCGTCGATCGACGCCAGCCCGTAGTCGCCCGACAACGTGCGGCCTTCGAGCTCGCTGAACAGCTTGGTGGACAGCACCGTTCCGTCGGTGCGCATCAACCGCAACTGCAGATCCGTGTCGGTCCCCACGACCAGTTCATTGACCAGCACGAAGCGGTTGTCGGCGCTGCCGAGGCGCGACGACGGACGAGCCTTGTTCTCGGCCGAAGCAGTGGCCGCGATGGGCGTCGCCACCAAGGAGACCGACCCCGCGAAGTCCACCGTCGCGTACCACGCGTCGCAGTTCGTCACGGTCGTCGGGCAGCGCGACCAAGCGACGCCCCATGCC
>SXGR01183580.1_pt1 | contig 15947 bp, 12 predicted proteins | sample 3174711 | NCBI WGS metagenome assembly SXGR01 (sample SAMN11356860, study PRJNA531348) | freshwater metagenome | isolation source: freshwater sample F1-60 | place: China: Fuxian Lake, Yuxi | collected 2017-12-25
ACATTGGTCACTTCGATAACGAGATTCAAATGGATCGCCTCAACACGGCTAAGGGCGTGAAACGGCTAAACATCAAACCGCAGTATGACAAATACACCTTCGCCGATGGTCACTCCATCTTCGTCTTGGCGGAGGGCAGGCTCGTCAACCTAGGATGCGCGACAGGACACCCAAGTTTCGTCATGTCTAATTCGTTTTCGAATCAAGTTCTGGCTCAAATCGATCTTTGGAAAAACAAAGACACGTATAAAGTGGATCTCTATCGACTGCCTAAACGGCTAGACGAAGAAGTCGCCCGCTTGCACTTGGAGAAAATCGGCGTCAAGTTAACGAAACTCACCAAGAAACAAGCGAGCTACCTCGGCGTCTCCGCAGACGGACCTTACAAACCCGAACACTATCGCTACTGAGGAGGGCTATCCTCCGCAGTCCAGTTCGAGAACGTTCGTCACATAATTGTAACCCAATGGTCACGAGTTGGGTCTTGTCACCCATGACGAAACGTTCGCGAACAGTGCCGGTTGCCTCATTATCACTAGCCGTCCTTTTACTGGCTAGTCACGCAACCTCCACGCCGGTGACAGGAGCTCCAGCCACAACCCCCAAGGAGGCCTCAGACCTTTTCAACACCACTAATGTTTGGAATATCCACCTAAAGTTCACCGCAGACCAATGGGATGCGATGGAACCTGCAGGTGGCGGCAATCCGTTCGGAGGGGGTAGGGGACAGGGACCCGGCCAAGGCGGACCTAGAGGCCCGGGCGGACCCGGCGGACCCGGCGGACCCGGCGGTTTTGGCCCTGCCATGTTCATCGCCCCCGCTTTCCTCTCACAAGGAGACAAGGATCGCGATGGAAAGATCTCAAAAACAGAATTCACCAACCTTGGAGAATCATGGTTCGGTGCGTGGGATAAAGAGAAAAAAGGCACCCTACACCTTGACCAGATCCGGGATGGAATCAACGCCAGTTTCGCAGGCCCTGCAGGGAACTCCGGCCCGGGCGGCAATGCACCTCGCCCCATGGGTCTTAATCTCCAAGGCCCTGAAGGCAAACGAAATGGGTTAGCCTCGGCCGCCGGCGTGGAATTCAAATATGTCCATGCAGATCTAGAGTTCGAGAATTCGACACTCAAAGATATTGCGATTCGCTACAAAGGCAACGGCACGTTCATGGGTTCCCGTGGATCCATCAAACGATCCTTCAAAATTGATTTAAACAAAAACGTCAAAGGTCAAAAAATCGCTGGAATCGCTCAATTCAGTCTAGCCAACAATGTGACCGATGCGACTTGGATGAACGAGACGCTCGCCTACAAACTGCATCGTGATGCGGGAGTCCCAGCACCTCGAAACTCCTATGCCCGGGTTTCGGTGACTGTTCCCGGAAAATTCGAGAAAAAATACTTCGGTCTTTACTCGTTGGTTGAGGATGTGGACAAAGACTTCACCTCCCAGAATTTTAAGACTAAACAAGGAGCAATCCTTAAGCCCGTCACCCCTCGACTTTTCACCGATTTAGGAGACGACTGGGCTAAGTATAATCAGACCTACGATCCCAAAACTGACCTCTCCAAAGAAGAAAAACAACGCGTCATCGATTTCTGCAAACTCGTGAGTAATGCGGATGAAAGCGAGTTCCGAACCAAGGTGGATAGCTACCTAGATCTCGAGAACTTCGCTCGTTATCTGGCCGTGACAGTTTGGCTTTCAGATCTGGATGGAATCCTAGGGCCTGGTCAGAATTTTTACCTTCACCTCAATCCTAAGTCCCAAAAATTCCAATTCATCGCGTGGGATCAGGATCACTCGTTCGGCCAATTTGGTATGCGCGGCAATGCCGAGCAACGCGAGAACCTAAGCATTGAGAAGCCTTGGCAAGGAGAGAACCCTTTCTTAGAGCGCATTTTCAAAGTGGAAGCTTTCAAGAAACTTTATCTGGCTCGCATGACGGAGTTCAGCAAAACAATTTTTCAGCCTCAACAACTCGCCAAACAAATGGACGATTTAGCTCCAATTCTGCGGCCTTCAGTAAAGGAAGAATCGGAAGATCTACTCAAGAATTTCGAACGACAGGTCGCCGGTGAACCGGTTCAACAGGGTCCGGGTGGTTTCGGTGGCTTCGGAGGTGGAGGGCAACCGATGAAGACCATCAAACCCTTCGCAAAAACCCGCACCCAATCCATTCTCGACCAATTGTCAGGTAAATCGAAAGGGCAAGAATTGGATGGTTTCGGTGGTTTCGGCGCGCGGGGCGGCGGTCCACGCGGAGCTCAAGGAGGCCCTCCTGGGCCGGGATTATTCCTCGGCAATGCGTTTTTGACCGCGCTGGACGCGGACAATGACATGGCCGTGACCCATTCAGAATTCTCCCAAGGGTTCTCAAAGTGGTTTACAACATGGAACAAGGACAAAAGTGGCGTGCTTTCTGATGAAGATCTTCGTTCAGGGATCAATCAAGACCTAGCCCCCTTCCGTGGTGGTCCCCCCAGACAATAAGAACCTCAAGGGTTCTGATTGTTTCTTCTGAATGGTTCGTGTTGAAATAACAACACATGACCGAATCAGAAGTGTTACATCGATTTCGATCCTCCGGCGCTTTGTTGGAGGGTCATTTTGTCCTGCGCAGCGGTTTGCATAGCCGGCAATTTTTCCAGTGCGCCCTCGCCCTGCAGAGCATGCCCGATGTGGAGAAGTTCGGCGCGGCCCTTGCGGATCAAATCCGAAATCTTCAAGCCACCACGGTCGTTGCACCCGCCATGGGTGGACTCGTCATCGGTCAAGAAGTGGCCCGTCAATTAGGGTTGCGGTTTATTTTTGTTGAGAAGGAGGAAGGAAAACTCGTCCTACGCCGGGGTTTCAAAATCAGTGAGGGAGAACGGTGCCTCATTGTGGAAGATGTCGTCACCCAAGGCGGCAGAGTAAGGGAGACCCTCGCCATCGTGCGCGAGCACGGAGGAGTAGCCGCCGGAGTTGCCATGGTAGTCGATCGCTCGAATGGCGCGGTGGATCTTGGAGTACCTACCTTCAGCTTGCTTTCGCTTAAGGTCGAGGCGTTCCCCGCCGATCAACTTCCCCCCGATTTGGCTGCATCCCCGGCGACCAAGCCCGGAAGCAAATAGATTGCACAATCCATAATGAGCTCCTGAGGATGGGATATTTCTCGAGAGTATGTTATCGTAGCTGACGACATGGCGTTTGATTCTTACCAAGAGTTTGTCACAGCCCTCGATCGGGCCGGTGAGTTGAAGCGCATTTCTCAACCCGTGGCGACGGAGTTGGAAATCACTGAAATAGCCGATCGCGAGATGAAACTTCCCGGCGGTGGCAAGGCTCTCTTGTTTGAGAAGCCCACCGTCAATGGTCAGCCATCCCCGTTTCCTCTCGCGATCAACACCATGGGCTCTTGGAAGCGCATGGCGATGAGCTTGGGAGCCCAGAGCGTCGATGAGGTTGCTGCCGAGCTAGGCCAACTCATGAAGGCCAAGCCTCCGACCAGCGTGCGTGAAACCATCAAGCTCTTGGGAACCGCACTTGATCTCCGCCACGCCAAACCAAAAACTGTTTCGAACGGCCCTTGTAAAGAGGTCATCCACCGATTCGATTCGCCCGAGCCCGCCTCACTTTGGCCCGAGCCCCTGCCCATCGCACAGTTATCCGAACGCTATTCGGCGAACTTGCCCAGAGATCCCTTTCCTACACTCCTAAATTTGCCGATCCAGCAATGTTGGCCTTTGGATGGCGGTCGATTCATTACCTTGCCGTGCGTCGTCACTCGTGATCCGGATACGGGCGAGCGCAATGTCGGCATGTATCGGATGCAAGTTTACGATCCTCAGACCACGGGGATGCACTGGCAGCTCCAGAAAGTTGCCGCCCGCCACGGTCGCCGTTACTACCAAACCAAACAACGAATGCCGGTTTCGGTTTTCCTCGGTGGCGATCCGGTCTTTCCTTTCTGTGCCACCGCGCCGTTGCCTGACGGTTTGGATGAATTTTTGCTCGCCGGCTACCTCCGTAAAGAATCGGTGAAATTGGTTAAATGCGAAACCAACGACCTCGAGGTTCCAGCTAATTCAGATTTCGTGATCGAAGGCTATATCGACCCTTCTGAGCCGCTTCGGGTGGAGGGTCCTTTCGGCGATCACACGGGTTACTATTCGCTCGCTGATCAATACCCCGTATTCCACATCACCGCCATCACGCACCGCAAGGATGCTGTTTACCCGGCTACTGTCGTGGGGATTCCGCCGATGGAAGATTTTTATATCGGTGCAGCTAGCGTTAAACTTTTCCTCCCGATATTCAAAATGAACTTCCCGGAGATCGTGGATATCGCCCTCCCAGCCGAGGGAGTTTTCCACAACCTCGTCGTCGTCAGCATCCGGAAGACATACCCCATGCAGGCTTTCAAAATCATGCACGGGATGTGGGGAATGGGGCAGATGATGTTCACAAAGTATATCATCGTCGTGGATGAAGATGTGGATGTTCACAACACGAGTGCCGTGTTGTTCCGCCTCTGTGCCAATACAGAACCTCAACGAGACACCATTTTTACGAAAGGTCCGGCGGATGTCCTCGACCATGCGACAGCGGACCTTGCCATTGGCTCTAAACTCGGCTTCGATGCTACTAAGAAATTAGCGGGCGAAGGGTTTCGCCGTGAGTGGCCGCCATTGATTCAAATGGATCCCAAAGTCAAAGCTCGCGTTGACACCATGTTCCCGAGCTAACGCCGCAGAAAAGCGGGTTTCTCAATGATTGCGTGCTCTCTTGGAGAGCGTCATAATTACAGCCATGTCGTCTGCCGAATACGTCCACCTTCATCTACATACCGAGTATTCCTTGCTCGATGGAGCCTGTCGGCTGGATCGATTGATGGATCGGGCGAAAGAACTAAATTTTTCCGCACTTTCGATCACTGACCACGGTGTGATGTATGGGGCGATTGAGTTTTATCAAGCGGCACGAGCGAAAGGAATAAAACCCATCATCGGTTGTGAAGTTTATGTCGCGCCGGGAAGTCGATTAGAAAAGAAAAGCTCCGTCGGCGGCAAAGATGTTTATAACCATCTGGTTTTGCTGGCCAAAGACCAAGTGGGCTACAAAAACCTCGTTAAACTGGTCAGCGATGCCCATATCAAGGGTTTCTACTATAAACCCCGCATCGATAAGGAGATTCTCGCCGCCCACAAAGAAGGTTTGATCGTGTTGTCTGGTTGTCTGGCGAGTGAAATCCCGCAGTTCATTCTCCACGACGATTTACCTCGCGCTCGACAATCCCTCGACTGGTTCAAGCAAACATTCGGCGCAGATAATTTTTATCTCGAACTCCAAAACCACGGAATCGCGGAGCAAGCCAAGGTCAACCGCCACTTGTTGCCCTGGGCTCAGGAGTTCGGCTTAAAAACGGTCGCTACGAATGATGTCCACTACGTCCGAAAAGAACACTCCCACGCTCACGATTGCCTCATTTGCCTAGGAACCCAGAGCCAGTTGAGCGATTCCAAGCGGATGCGCTATGTGCAGGAGCAGTTCTATTTGCGATCAGCGGAGGAAATGGCTGCAGTGTTTTCCGAACTACCCGAAGCAGTCAAAAACACGTTGGAAGTGTCGGAGAAATGTAATTTAGAAATCGAATTCGATAAACTTCATTACCCGCTTTTTAATCCTCCAGAACATTTCACGCGGGAAGGATTCCTCCGCAAACTTTTGGCTGATGGATTGGGTCAACGCTACGGGATTTTGGCTCACGCGGAAGGTTCGGAGTTCCGCGTAGAGGCCATCGAGGATGCCCGTCGTCTGCCCACTTTTAAAAGCTCAGAAGGAGCTCAAGCCCTTTTCAACAACCTTCAGGATCCTGATGTCGCTGCAGCGGTAAAGGGGGTGATTGATCGGTTGCAAACCGAACTGATCACCATCGAGAAAACGGGGTTCATCAGCTATTTCCTAATCGTCGCTGATTTTGTGGCCTATGGCCGCACCCAAGGGATCACCTGTGTTGCCCGTGGTTCCGCCGCAGGTTCCATTGTCACATTTTTGCTCGCGATCTCCAACGTTGACCCCATTCGATATGGCCTCCTTTTCGAACGGTTCCTGAACCCGGAACGCGTCAACCCTCCAGATATCGATATCGACTTTGCAGATGATCGCCGTGCGGATGTGATCGAGTATGTCCGGGCGAAATACGGTCGTGATTCGGTCGCTCAAATCATCACCTTTGGCACGATGGGGGCAAAGTCCGTCGTTCGCGACGTAGGTCGCGTCATGGGGCTCAGCTATGGCGAGTGTGATCGTCTCGCGAAAATGGTTCCTAACGAGCTGAAGATGGATTTAACCAAAGCACTCAAAATCTCTACCGAATTGAAGAGTGCTTATGATACCGAGGAGGTCACTCGCGAGTTGATCGACACGGCGTTTATCCTTGAGGATTTAACCCGTAACTCCTCCGTTCACGCAGCAGGCGTTGTCATCGGCGATCAACCGCTCGATAACCTCCTACCGCTCAAGCAAGACGAAGACGGCACGATCGTCACCCAATACGCCATGGGGCCCGTAGGTGATTTGGGTCTCCTGAAAATGGATTTTCTCGGGCTCAAAACTCTGACGGTGATTCGCAACACCGTGCAGATGATCCAAGAGACCCGCAACATCGAGGTCCCAGTTGATGATCTGCCATTGGACGATGCAAAAACTTACGAGATTCTCAACAAAGGCAACACCATTGGCGTATTCCAATTGGAATCTAGTGGAATGCGGGATCTCTGCCGCAAATTCCAGATCAGTTCCGTGGAGCACATCACGGCCTTGATCGCTCTTTATCGCCCCGGACCCATGGACCTCATCCCGGAGTTCATCAAACGACGCCATGGCGAAGTGAGAATCGAGTATGCTCATCCGTTACTCGAACCGATCTGTAAAGAAACTTACGGCATCATGGTATACCAAGAGCAGGTCATGCTGGCGGCTCAAGCTCTCGGTGGGTTTACTCTAGGAGCTGCCGACCTTTTACGGCGCGCTATGGGTAAAAAGAAGGTTGAGGAAATGCAGAAGCAACGCGAGAAATTCGTGAAGGGCTGCGCTTCCACTAACAAAATCCAAGCCGTCCAAGCAAACCAGATTTTCGATCTGCTCGAAAAATTTGCTGGCTACGGGTTCAACAAATCCCACGCCGCCGCTTACGCCATGGTGGCTTATCAAACAGCCTACCTAAAGGCTAACTACCCCGTCGAATTCCTCAGTGCGATGATGACGAATGACATGGGAGACACCACTAAACTGGGGATCCTTATCGCTGAGTCAAAAGCGTTCAAAGTCGAAGTACTTCCTCCTGATGTCAACGAGAGCCAGATCAACTTCGGCCCCGCACGAGGTGGCGAGGTGATCCGGTTCGGCTTGGCCGCTATCAAAGGGGTGGGGGAACATGCGGTTGAAAGTATTCTGAAATCACGAAAAGAAGGCGGAAAATTTCGATCCTTGGCCAACTTGTGCGAGCGAGTCGATTCTCGCACCGTGAGCAAGAAAGGGCTTGAAGGGTTGATCCGCAGCGGTGCCTGTGATTGTTTTGGAGAGGCACGCGCCACCCTCTGGGCTTCTGCCGATCATACCTTGGCTCGTGCTGCTTCTCTCTCCCAAGATCGTCAGCGCGGGCAATCCTCCCTGTTTGGCGTGATTGAGGACAGCAGTCAAACCTCTGGCATCGAGAAAACTCTGAGGCTTCCAGAATGGCCATTGAACGACATCTTAGCAGCAGAAAAGGAGTTGCTCGGATTCTATGTCACCGGTCATCCGTTGAGCCCCTTGGCTCCATTGCTCCAACGTTACGGCCTTTCTACTAGCCTCACCGCAATGCAGGTGCCAAACCGTAGCATGACTCGCATTGGGGGAATGATTGCCACAGTCCAACAGGGTGTTTCTAAAAAGAACAACAAACCCTATGCGATGGTGACTGTGGAAGATCTCGAAGGATCTTTTCAACTCCTTTGCATGAATGAAAACTACGACAAATGTCGTGAGTTGTTAGTGGTCGGAAAACCGATCCTCGTCACCGGAGAAGTCAACAACAGCGAGGATAAACCCAAACTCTTCCCCACGGAGATCATCCCCCTCGAGGAAGCTCCTCGGAAATACACCAAACAAGTTCACGTCAAAATCCCGATGGCTTCCGTGCAACCGGAGAGGCTGGATGCACTCTTTCATCTCGCCTCGAGACATCCGGGTAAATGTCCACTTTTTCTGTGCTTCCGAAAACCAACAGGCGAACTAATCTTCATCGAAACCCACGATCGCTTCTGGGTGAATCCAAGCCAAGAGCTAGCAACCCAGATCGATGCCCTGTTGGGTGAGGACAGTTACTTTCCTAAAGTAGACGCTTCCATTCCGGAGCGGGTCGCCAAGAAATGGGAGAAACGCAGCAGCGATCCCGACAGCGAAGAATGATCAAGGTATGAATCCCCATGAACTGCCACACACACATTCCTGTTTTGTTTGCGGTGAGTCCAATCCCATGGGCTTAAATCTACGGTTTCACGCTCATGGCGACGAAATACGATCCGTATTCACCCCTCGAAATGAGCACGTAGGATTCAAGGGCGTTATCCACGGTGGGTTATTGGCCACTGTCCTCGACGAAATCCTCGTGTGGGCCTGTGCAGTTCCGACGGGGCAATTTGCATTTTGCGCCGAGTTAACGGTTCGTTTTTTGAACCCCGTCCAACCCAATCAACAATTGAACCTCATCGCCACCCTCACCGACAATAAACGTGGGAAACTCCTCATCGCTGAAGGTCGCATCGAGAATGAGGCAGGAATCCTATGCGCCACTGCCACAGGAAAATACATCCCGATTCCAGTGTCCAAAATCGGAGGTATGATGGAGGAACTTGTCGGCGGCACTCATCCGTTCACTCTGGCTAGCACTCAACGGGTGGATTCATCGAACCCAATTCAATAAACCCCGAAACAATTCACTCAGAATTGTGTTTTTGTAAAACCGGCTTTACTTCCCCCGGTGTGTTGGCACACGATCGTTTTCGATGAAACGAGTTTTGTTCGTGATGAAATGGGTTCCCGTCGTCGTCGCAGTTGGATTCCTCACCGCTTGCGCACCGACGCTCACCAACCTCACTCCCAACACGCAACTCCGCAACGCGAACGGGGTTTATCCGTTTGAAGTCATGTGGTCGAGTCACGATGCCACGATTCGCACCAACTCAATGCAACCGTTCGTCGTCGTTGGATTCGAGCAATACCCCATGCGGCAGTCCCCTAAATTGCCCAAACGTTGGGAGGCTGCAGTGCCGATCTCCACAACCAATCAGTTCTTAAATTACCGCTACAAATTCGATTATCTTTACAACGCACTCGGTCAGCAACGAGGGAACAGCCGAATGTCTCCTCCATACCAATTGGAAGTGATCGACAAATAACCCTTCGGCAAAAAGCCCTCCGCGAAGGGCACCTGTGTGAGCCAGACACCGAGCATGCTGATCCGCGATACTCCCGCTCAGGAGCGTCCTCGGGAACGCCTCCTGAGCCAAGGGGCCGCGCAGCTCGATTCTGCAAGTCTCATCGCGATCCTACTCCGCACCGGCACCAAAGGTGTCTCCGCCCTTACCGTTGCTCAACAGTTGCTCAATAAGTTCCAGACCTTGCAGCGGCTAGCCCAAGCCACCATTCCCGAACTCCGCCAAATCAAGGGCATCGGACGCGACAAAGCCATCGCCCTCCAGAGCGCGTTCACTTTAGCCACCCGCATGGCCCGTGAATTGCACTCAGAAGCTCCCTTGCTCGATACACCCGAGAAAATTGCCGATCTCCTCCGCGAAGAATGTCGTGCCTCCTCGGTCGAGGTTTTTCTTGTGGTTTTACTCAACGCTCGGCGTCGATTGATCTCGATTGAAAAAGTCTCCCAAGGCACCGTCGATGCCACCGTCGCTCACGCACGAGAAGTTTTTCGTGCCGCGATCACGCGGAACGCATCGACAATTGTCCTAGCTCATAATCACCCCAGCGGCGATCCCACCCCCTCTGATGCGGATATTCGGATCACTCGCGACCTGATCCGTGCTGGCCAACTCCTCCATATCGAAGTGCTCGACCACGTGATTATGGGCCGGGCAGGAAAATCAGGAGTAAATGATTATTCTTCCCTCCGCGAACTTGGGCTTTTTTCTGCCTGATAACATTTCATGATCCATCCTACCGCGATTATCTCGCCACAAGCTCACGTCGATTCATCCTGCGAAATTGGCCCCTATTCCATCATCGACGCCCACGTGGTCCTTGGTGCCAATTGCAGAGTTGGGCCTTATGTGCATCTCACGGGTCACACCACCCTAGGTGCAGGAAATGTGCTTCACACGGGCTGCGTCATCGGAGATTCACCACAAGACCTGAAATACAACGGCGATCCGACCCGCGTTGCCATCGGAAATAACAACACCTTCAGGGAGCACGTCACCGTCCATCGATCCAACAAATTAACCGAGGACACCGTGATCGGTTCGAACAATATTTTCATGGCGCATAGCCATGTCGGGCATAATAGCCTGCTTGGCGATCGAATCATCGTGGCAAACGGAGCCCAAATTGCAGGTCATGTCACTATTGCAGATAGTGCCTTTATTTCCGGTAATTGCTTAATCCACCAATTCGTCCGGATCGGGCGATTCGCTTTAATGCAAGGCGGTTCCGTTGCAACCCAAGACATGGCACCCGCGACCATCCTGCGAGGAGTCAACGAATTGTGCGGCCTTAACATGGTAGGACTCCGTCGGGCAGGAATCACCAGCGCGGAACGATTGGAACTCAAACGCCTCTATCACTTCCTATTTCGCTCCGGACGAAACTTGAGCATTGCAGTCCAAGAAGCAACACCACTGTTCACAACCCCTCTGGCATTAGAAACCCTCCAATTCATTGCCTCAACCAAGAGAGGAATTTGTAGCGGAGCTAGGACGACCAACGAGACTCCCGAAACTGAGTCCTAATCGGTAAAACAAAAAACCCTTCTCAGAAACCTGAGAAGGGTTGATGAAACGGTTAAACCGTCAGAATTAGAACTTGTAGATCACGTCAGCAGCAATCGTCAAAGCGTCTTCGCTGGTTTTACCTGCGCCATAGACGGCTTCACCGCTATCCCAACGACCTTCCAAGCGGGTCAACACATTTGCCCAGAGGTCATACTGTGCAGTCAATGTCACAGAATGAAGATTCTCATCTTTATCCGGTTCGATTGTGTCATAGCGACCATTCAATTTGAGCTTTTCAGTCAATGCATAGCTCACGTATCCAGCGAGTGTCCATATCTTTTGGTAGAAGGTTCCATCAATGGTTCCATCTTGGAGGTAGTCAAACCCAGCACCCACGGAAAGACCCGTGATACCAGTGTTGATCGTCGCACCTGCGTAATAGCTGTTGGAAGATTCTGTGGCTAATGGGCCTTCTTCACGAACAACTCCGAGGTTCATGGTCGAACCAGCGATAGGACCAGTGCCTTCTGGCAACGTGATGGTCGCTGTGCCTAAGTAAGCCAAACGGCCTTCTTTAGCGGAGCTATTGTTCGAAGCAGCTCCGAACGAGTTGCCCGTGTTAGCAACACCAGCAGCGATGCTCAGTGCGTCCATAATTTTGTAGCTAGCAAGCACACCAGTGTGATGATTGGGTTCGAGAGCGAAACCATAAGAACGGCTGAAGTTCGGGTTGCTGCCTGAATCGAACTGTTCGTAGCCGATCGGGGTGTCGAACACGCCCGCCTTGATGTCGATTCCGTTGCCCACAGGAGCGCGGAGAGCGACGTAAGCCTGTTTGATTGGGCTATTGCCACCGTAGAACGCGACTGCGTCAGGGCCGTAAACGAGGTCGGTCCTGAAACCAGCACCGAATTGGTCTTCGGAAACTGCCTTCTCGAGGGTGAGGCGAGCCGAGTTAAAATTAAATCCGTCTTGGCGGGTAGGTCCGTCAAAGCTGCGGAAGTCCAGTGGGCCGTTCCGTGCAGTGTTGATGCTGGCTGAGGTTTCCACAGCACCGCTCATGGTTAGACCGGCGAACGCTGAGTTAACTGCATTTTCTTCGGCTTGAGCAACAGTGGCCAAGCTAACGATTCCGACGGCCGCGAGGCCTAGGGTCCATTGGTTGAACTTCATTCTGATTTCCTCCTGCTTGTGTTTTTTGTCTTCAGTGACTAACTAAATCTCGTTTTAACGCGTTTCATCCGGCAAAAACAGTTCACCGGTAACACCAAAAACGGTGCATTGATGATGAATTTACAGGTAAGCGTCCGCGTTAGCAACATTATTTTTTTTCCAGTTTTTCTCGTGTTATTTCTGAGAGTGGGGTGCCCATTTCGCTCCCGAACGCTTGTGTGATAGGAGCCATGAATACAGCTCTTCGTTCGCGTAAGCCTCTTTCCATGAATCATGTCCGGTTTCGGGGTAGATCGTAAGTTTCGCTTCGTTCCCAATTTTGCGGAGCGCGTCCACCATCCGTTGGGATTCTTCCGGTTTCACCACGTTATCTTTGCCGCCATGAAACGCCCAGACGGGAAGTGTTTTGAGGGAGGCGACTTTTTTAGGATCCGCTAACAGCACCTTCAGTGAGTCACCTCCTCCACAAACCGGGGCGATGGCTGCAAATATCTCAGGGTGGGTGAGCCCTAAACTCCAACTGCCGTAGCCACCCATGCTCAAACCAGTCAGATAAACTCGTTCCGCATCCACTTGATGGCTGGCGTTGATTTCATCCAAAAGCCCCAAAAGGACATCGTTATCCCAGCGCGCACCTTCGGGGCATTGTGGTGAGACCACGATGAACGGAAAGTTTGCTTTGGTTTGCACTAGCATCGGCGGGCCGTGGGCAGCGACTTTGGTGACATTACTCCCGCGTTCGCCAGCTCCGTGAAGAAAGAGCATCAACGGCCATTTTTTCTGGGGATCCTTACCGTAATCTTGGGGGAGAAATAAAAGGTAATCGGCATTCACCGGTTTCGTGATCTTCCGTTGAAACGCCTTGATGGTCTGGTGGGTTGGAGCCACTGGGTTTTGTGCCTGCGTCAGGGAAACACCCGTCGCGAGGAGAAGGGAAAGGAGTAAGGTTGTTTTCATTTATTTTCGAGTTCCATTGTGCTGAAGCCTGAGCATGAGGGAACATCGCCGTTGGGGGCAACCTCAACAAATAGTTGCGATTTGGGCGACAGGGTAGGGTGGTCTGAACGCAAAACAGGCGTTTGGGTTGAACCAAACGCCTGTCGTGAAAACTAATTCAGGGTAGATTAGTAGCGTCCGCCACCGTCGCCACCGTATTCGCGACGAGGTCCGCGACGGTCATCACGACCCCCACCACCACCGCCGTAACCGCCACCGCCACCACCATAACCGCCACCACCATAACCGCCACGTCCGCCACCGCCACCACTTGGGCGTTCTTCACGAGGACGAGCCTCATTGACAGTCAAAGGACGGCCATCTAGCGCAGCACCGTGAAGAGCCTGAATGGCTGCTTCTGCTGCTTCCTTGGTTTCCATTGTCACGAAGCCGAAGCCGCGTGGGCGACCGGTCATTTTATCAACCATCAGGTTGACGTCGATGACGGTGCCGTGAGCCGCAAATGCATCTTGCAGATCGTTTTCGGTTGTTTTGAACGACAGATTGCCGACAAACAATTTAGTACTCATTGATTAACTTGATTCCGTAGTGAACTCTGTACTGGCTAGACTGTTCCCGACGGCCGGGTTTAAGATTCATCACGGAAACTTACCTTGACGATCCACCATGCCTGCGCTGCTTACAGGTAAACTAACAGTGAGAACTTCTACACGGGATCCCAATCGTTGCCAAGTATTATTTATTACCTGTTTATCACCTGTTCTGGTGATAAACCTTCGTCGCCGTGGTTTTCAGTCTTGGGCTAAGGTTACTTTTTTGTCGAGGTTCGGATTCGGTAAAGTTTTGATGCCGTACGGAGGATCAGACTGTCTCTCGCGATGGCAGGGGTTGCCATGCACATTTCATCCAAGCTGTTCTTACCGATGAGTTTGTATTCCGGGCCTGCTTGGAAAACGAATGTGTCGCCATCCTCGCTCAAACAAAACACTTTGTTGTCATAGGCCCATGGAGAAGACGTGAAGGCAGAGATCCCTTCGGGGTTGATGCGTTGTTTCGCATAAAGCTCGCGGCCCGTCGTCGCGTCGCGGGAACTGAGAAATCCGAAATCGAAAAGCACATAGAACTGCCCCCCGTAGAGCAGAGGAGATGGATTGTAAGGCGCACCGGTCTTGTCGCTCCATGCGACGAAAGCGTTGCTGGTTTCGGATTCTTTGAGGCTAATGTCGCCGGAAGCTCCGGGGCGGATCGCGAAGACGGGTCGGTTTTTATCTCCCACATATCCTGAACACACAAACAGCAACCCGTTGTCCGCGAAAGGAGTGGGGATCACAATGGAGGACATCCCACCGAGCTCCCAGAGTAGTTTCCCTTCCTGATCATAGGATCGCACCTTGTTGCGGCCGGGAACAATCAGTTCTGTCCGTTGAGCGTGTTGCCAGATATACGGGGTAGCCCAATTGCCTTTCTCGTCTCGGTCCACCTGCCAAAGTTGTTCTCCTGTTTTTTTGTTCAACGCAACCAAGGAGGATTTCTCCTCATTGTCGATGACGATGAACAGACGGTCTTGATGCAACACAGGCGAGGCTGCGGTTCCCCAACCATTCACCGTTTTATGATGTCCCCAATGCTTGGACCACAATTGTTTACCTTTCTTATCCAGACAAAAGATCCCCAAATTACCGAAATAAGCATAGACGCGCTCCCCGTCGGTGACCGGGGTTTCCGAGGCGTAAGTGTTTTTGAGGTGAAGGGTGGACTGCGGGGAACCTTGGTGGACTTGTTTCTCCCATGTCTTTTTGCCGCTCTTCCAGTCGAAACAATAGACCATCCAGTGATGGGTATCCTTGGTGATCGTGTGGCGGTCGCCACCGAAGTAGAGGCCCTTTTTTGGGGGTTCCACCTCGCCATCGCGGATCACTGAAGTCACAAAAATCTGATCGTTCCAAACAATAGGCGAGGACCAACCCAATCCCGGAACCTCGGTTTTCCACGCGATATTTTGGTTGGTGCTCCAAACCGTGGGTAATCCTTTATTAGACCCAACCCCCATGGAGTGTTCCCCCCGGAACTGTGGCCAGTTGATTTGCGCCCAAGATTGTGTTGAAGCCACTAGCGTAAGAAGAGTTAAGATTTTAACCACGGCTCCCACCCTATCCCAAAAACCATGAGGCGCAAAGTTTTCGAATTCGGCACGTTTTCGGTCATCATAGGATTTATAAATCTGCGGCAACCTGAATTGACATTGATGCGGCAACGTCGTTTGATACAGACACCATTTTTACATGAAACGAACTAACCAACTCCTATTGATGTTCAGCGTTGCGCTGAATTCTGTTGTCGCCCTTGTTCAGGCCCAGAATCCCGAATGGATTTGGTCCTCGAAAACCCCGGCCGCTGAGGAGGTGGTGCTGTTCCGGAAAGTGATTACTGTTCCGGAGAACTTAGGTCAGGCCACATTGGCGGTTGCGTCGGATAACGAGGCGACCGTGTTTGTTAATGGAAAGCAGGTTGCTAAAAATACGGACTGGAAGAGTGCGAGCAAAGCGAATGTGGCTAGGCAATTGAAGCCGGGCCAAAACGTGATCGCGGTGGAGGCCAAGAACCACGGAAGTTCTGCTGGATTGCTGGTAAAGTTGACGTTGGTGCAGGGTGCCAAGAAAACGGAAATTGGAACCGACGCATCATGGACCGTGAGTGCGACCGCAACTGCGGGTTGGCAAACCGAGGTGTCGCTATCGGGTTGGGCTGCAGCTGTAAGCTTAGGTGCTCATGGGATCGCCCCTTGGGGGGATGTGTTGAAACCTGCAGTCGCAACTGCCGCCTCAACCATCAAGACGTTGCCC
>SXGR01649844.1_pt1 | contig 15943 bp, 22 predicted proteins | sample 3174711 | NCBI WGS metagenome assembly SXGR01 (sample SAMN11356860, study PRJNA531348) | freshwater metagenome | isolation source: freshwater sample F1-60 | place: China: Fuxian Lake, Yuxi | collected 2017-12-25
CGTCGACAGCTACGGTGGAATGGCTCGGCACGGTGGTGGTGCATTCTCTGGCAAAGACCCATCGAAGGTCGACCGTAGCGCCGCATATGCGGGTCGTTATGTGGCCAAGAACGTCGTCGCCTCCGGCCTTGCCAGCCGCTGCGAAATCCAGATTAGTTATGCCATCGGTGTGGCGGAGCCGACATCCATCAGTATCAACACGTTCGGCACCGGTACGATCAGCGACGAGAACATCGTTCAACTGGTACGTGAACATTTCGATTTGCGCCCTCGCGGCCTTATCGCGATGCTTGATCTCAAGCGTCCGATCTACCGCAATACTGCGGCGTATGGTCACTTTGGTCGCACCGAAAGTGAGTTCACATGGGAGCGTACCGACAAGGCTGCAGCTTTACGCGGTTGAACCGGAGCGTTTGCAAAAATCGTTTGGCGCGAGCACCTCGCGCCAAACACTGAGGGCCAAGCACCCAAAACTCACGCACGGATATGGAAGGAAGGTAACTGGGAATGACACGCCTGAGCTTCGAGTTTTTTCCACCTCGCGAATCCGATGGTGTACTGAAGCTCATGAACAATGTCGTGCCGAAGCTGCAAGAGTCGAAGCCGGAGTTCTACTCAGTGACCTACGGCGCCGGAGGTTCCACTCGCGAGGGGACGTTTGAAACCGTAGCGTCCCTGCGCAGCACTGGCTTCGATGCCGCACCGCATCTCTCCATTGGTGCAGACTCAGAAGAAACTACCGTCGAGCTGTTGCAGCGCTATCAGAACATTGGTGTTCGTCGGATCGTCGCGCTGCGAGGTGACGTGCCCTCGGGTCTTGGCCGTTCTCTCCGCAGTGCAAACGCTGAAGCCTTGGTTCGTTTAATCCGAAAGAACTTCGGCGATTACTTTCACATTGAAGTCGCCGCCTATCCCGAAGTTCACCCGGATGCGACAAATCCAGAATCCGATCTCGACTATTTCGCTGCGAAAATTGCTGCCGGAGCTGACAGCGCCATCACCCAATATTTCTACACACCGTACGCCTATTTCGACTTTCGCGAACGATGTGAAAAGCGGGGGATCACGGCACCCGTGTACGTCGGAATCATGCCGATCACTACAGTTGATAGCATCGTTCGTTTTTCAGCAAAGGCTGGCGCAGACGTCCCCCGCTGGATGCTCAAAAAACTCGAAAGTATTGCGAGCGACGAAAATGCTGTTCGCGAATTCGGCTGCGAGGTGTGTATACGCCTTTGCGAAGATCTTATGGCTGCCGGTGTTCCTGGCTTTCACTTTTACACGCTGAATCGCTGGGGCGCGACTCGTCGCATCGTCGACGCGTTACGCTTCGACTGAGGGTAGTGCGCACTTCCCGAGTCTTCGTCCGCTTTGCAGAAGGCCTCCTTTCAGGCACTGAGATCGAGCTGCCTGATGACACGACCCACCACCTGATCCGTGTGTTACGCCTCCAACAGCATGATCCAGTGCGGGTGTTTAATGGTGAGGGTGAGGAGTGGGCAGGTACACTGGTGCAACATTCCAAAAAGAAGAGTGGCGTACGCATCGCTACGGCGCTGCCACCCGCCACCAGGCCACTCCCGGTATACATGGGTATCGCGCTGATCAAGGGCGATGCACTGGATCGATCAGTTCAAAAATGTGTCGAGCTGGGTGTCGCCTCGATCGATCCTCTGTACTCCGACTATTGCAGCGTGCGGCACGATGTTTCGCAGGAGTCTCGGCGTCAGACCCACCTCGAACGGATCATCATCGCGGCCTGCGAACAAAGTGGTGCGCGATATCTCCCAACACTCTCGCGCCATACTCACGTGGACGAACTTGTCAGGGCTCGTGACGCATCATCACCCCATCAGTTTGTTGTTCTGGATCCGACTGGCGATGTGTTTCCAGACGCTCTTCCACGTCATCCAACGACGCTGATGGTGGGCCCGGAGGGAGGATGGTCTGCCGCAGAGCTCGGCCGTTTTCACTCGCTTGGCGTGCAGGTCTTTAGATTGGGGTCACAGATACTACGCGCCGAAACAGCACCGATGGTTGCACTCGCAGCGCTAAGGCACGGTTGGCGCTGGGCTGACTGAATCAAGACACTCGGTCAAACTTCACCCTGACACGGGTTTAGAAGGTACGACAGACTTCGTCCTCAACGAACTTCAGATCGGGAACAACCGCAGTCTCTGCGCCGAGCCGAATCGCCGCCAAGGCGCCCTGACGTGTATCGGGAGCTGGCGCGTTCTGTAGTTCTTCTTCAGTTGTGCGCAACACTCGTGGCAGCCCGGCGCATGCCAACGCATAGATTGCAGCGCCTTCGCGCACTGTCATTCGATTTATCACGACGAGCGCTCGACGATTCAATCGAGGTTGGTCACGTAGACCAGAGAGAACGGCAAAGTCGACGATGGCGACGGTCTGATTGCGCCATACGAGCGTGCCCAGGCACCACTTTGGCAAACCAGTCGCCGGCTTCACGCGCCGCCAGGGCATGACCTCCGCAACACAGGCGTTTGGCACGAGTAGATCACACTCATCGAGCGGTAAAACCAAACAAGCCATTTCGTTAGATTCAACGGCTACCGCTGTTCTCATCCCTTATCTCCGCTCTGCAAGTTCATCAATCGCCGCCAAGAGCTCATTTTCCTGGAAGGGTTTGCCGAGGAAACGGCTAATGCCCAGCGCTCGTGCATGCTCCTGGTATTTATCTCCTGTGCGCGATCTTTGCCAAGGCATCAAAGCCATCTTCGGCGGTGATGACTTCACAACCTTCCTTGACCAGCAGGTTTTCGGCGCTTCTCCGAATGGTCTTGCTGTCGTCAATGACTAATACCCTCACGCCCCTGAGTTCTTCTTCCATTGAACGCTTCCCGATTAACCGCCTACGAAATCTCCGGCTGGAAAAAATCGACCTACGGAACGTCCGCTTTGTAACAGCTGGCTCTTCACCCGACCAGCGAGCAGCCCCTCGGTGGTGACAGAGTTCTCAGTTCGGTTGCCGCACAGCACACATGCCGTTATGTTGGCCCTCCTCTTACCGGCCTGGCCAAACGATGGCGCACTTCGCATTTTTGATGGATCCTCTAGAGAGCCTAGCGCTCAAGAAGGACTCCACGCTCGCCATGATTCGCGCCGCTCAGCTGCGCGGACACCTCGTTAGCTACTTCACGATGCACGACGTGTCTTACATCGGTGGTCAGCCCGTCGCATCCACTCGCATGTTACGGCTGCGCGATGATTTTGCTGCCGCCCTCGACCACACCCGGGCCGGGAAGGACTGGTACTCGCTCGGCGAAGCGACCCTCAACTCGCTCTCATCCTTCGATGTGGTGATGATGCGCAAGGATCCTCCGTTCGACATGGAGTACATCTACGCGACGTATTTCCTCGAACGCGCCGCCGAGGCAGGCGCCATGGTGGTGAACAACCCACGCAGCCTGCGTGACTGCAATGAGAAGTTCTTCGCCACGGCGTTTCCGGATTGTTGTCCACCGCTGATCGTTTCCAGGTCCATGGAGGTCATCAAGGCGTTCCATGAAAAACACGGTGATGTCGTGCTGAAAAAACTCGACGGCATGGGCGGTATGAACATTTTTCGTGTGCGTGCCGATGATCCAAACCTCAACGTGATCCTCGAAACGTTAACGCGCCGCGAAACTGAGTTGGTGATGGCGCAACGCTACCTGCCTCAAATCAAAGATGGCGACAAACGCATTCTGATGATCGATGGTGAGCCTGTACCGTATTGTCTCGCACGAATTCCGAAGAGCGGCGAGTCCCGCGGCAACCTCGCCGCCGGCGGTACGGGTGAAGGCCGTCCGCTGACTGCCCGTGACAAAGAAATCGCCGCACGAATCGGTCCTGAGCTGGTGCGCCGTGGGCTCACTTTTGTCGGGCTTGATGTCATCGGCGATCACCTCACAGAAGTGAATGTCACCTGTCCGACCTGCATTCGTGAACTGGATGCGCAATTCGGTCTTGATATCGCCGGTACACTCATCGAGACGCTGGTGCGCAAACTGGGGACCTGATCCATCGTGGACGTGCCAATGCCATCACCCACGATTAGACCCACGATCCTGCCGAGAGACCGTCTCGGCTTTACGCTGTTCCTGGCGCTCAGCCTCCATGCGGCGTTGATTCTCGGTGTAGGTGTTTCGTCTGATTTGAACCTCGAACGCACACCGGGCATTGAGGTCACCTTTTCTGTCACCAACGATCCCAACGCACCTGAAAACGCCGACTACATCGCCGCAACTAACCAGCAAGGCAGCGGTACATTAGTTTCGACAGCAGAGACGACAACTCGGGAACGAACACCCTTCCACGACTCAACCATCACGCAAATCGAACGTCAGGAGACACCACCGCCAGCTGAGACCCGTAGAACGGCGACCGCTGCCATCAGTACCGTTGGGCCTTCCGACCAGAATCAGCTCAGCCTTCACCAGTTGCTTGAAGAGGGGGCCACGCCCAGTCTTCAGCAACAAAGCTACGAGTCTTTACTTAATGACATTGCAAGTCTTGAGGCTCGCCTCTACGAAGAAGATCAAGATCAGGCGCGCGGTCCACGCACGCACCGTTTAACACAGGCGTCCACCAAGAGCGCTGCGGAAGCGGCATACCTCAATACGTGGCGCGAGAAGGTCGAGCGCATCGGTAACGCGAATTTTCCAGACACCGGGATCTTTGGTGATCTCCGGTTGTTGGTGGTCCTTCGTGAAGATGGAACCTTGGCGGATGTGCGCGTGATCACCTCATCGGGCCACCAACCGCTTGATGCGGCGGCAGAACGAATCGTCCGCTTGGCCGCTCCCTACCAACCCTTTCCCGTCGAAATGCGCAAACGTTACGACCAGCTGGAGATCATTCGCACCTGGAAATTCTCGCGCAAAGGACATGCGCTGCGATGAGCGATCCAACACTCATCCATCACTTTCTTCTCGCCACACCAGCGCTTGCGGGTACGTACTTCGGCGAGAGCATCATCTACCTCTGCCGGCATGATGCTTCTGGCGCTATGGGGCTGATGGTCAATCGAGAGGCCAAGATGAACGCGCGAGCACTGGCACGAAGCGTTGGCTTGCAGCCACCCGCCGATGCGCTCGCTGTGAACGTGATGGAAGGCGGACCGGTTTCACCTGAACAAGGGTTCATCCTGCACAGCGATGATCAGCTGTTTGAGAGTTCTCAATCAACGGCTCCCGGTATCGCGATTTCGACGTCGAAAGACGCGCTTGCCGCGGCACTCAGTCTTGAAGCACCCACTCACGCAGCGATCTACCTCGGATATACCGGTTGGGGTCCAGGGCAGCTGGATGATGAGCTCGAGGCGAACGCATGGCTGACTGCACCTGCGAGCAGGACGATTCTTTTCGACTGCCCCATAGACCTTCGACGTGCAAGAGCGAGTGCGGCACTCGGGATTGATCTGCGACTGATGGCGACCCGCATCGGACATGGTTGATGCCACGGGTTCGGTGGTTCGACTGCTCGCCTTCGATTACGGTTTGAAGACCATTGGGGTTGCGATCGGACAATCGGTTACCGGATCAGCAACTCCACTACCCCCCATCCGCGCGCGCAACGGTAAGCCCAATTGGACCACGATTGCCGGGTTGATCCGCGAGTGGGACGTGAATCTGCTTGTTATCGGTCTGCCCCTCAACATGGACGATACCGAAAGCGACATGTCGGCACTGGCGCGAAAGTTCGCGAGTGATCTCAGTACGCGCTTTAGTCTGCCGGCAACGTTTGCGGATGAGCGACTCACCAGCCGAGAAGCGCTCGCACAAACACAGGGTGACTGGGAAAAGAGCCACGGCGTTGCCGCCATGCTCATCGCGGAATCTTATCTTCGATACGTGAAGTGATTCGACTGCGGCTCTTCTTCTAGCCGAAGACCCTCGACCCGCTCCATCGGATTTGGCGATGCATCGGCGCCCAGTTTGATCATCAGACGAAGATCGTTAGGCGAATCCGCATGCAGGAGCGCTGCGTCGTAACTGATCTCACCCTCCACATAAAGCTGATAGAGCGCAAGATCGAAAGTCTGCATGCCTTGTTCTCTCGACTTCGCCATCAAGGCCTTCAGCAGATGTACTTCAGCCTTACGAATGTGATCGGAGGCAAGCGGTGTGTTGATTAAGACTTCAATAGCTGCACGGCGACCTTGACCATCAACGGTTGGAACAAGCTGTTGCGCAACCATCGCTCGAAGGTTCAGTGACAAATCCATCCATACTTGGGTATGACGATCACTGGGGAAAAAATAGATGATGCGATCAAGCGCCTGGTTAGCGTTGTTCGCATGGAGCGTACACAAACAAAGGTGACCGGTTTCGGCGAAAGTCAGCGCGTACTCCATGGTCTCGCGTGACCGGGCCTCGCCCATCATGATAACGTCGGGCGCTTGCCGCAGCACGTTTTTAGTGCGATCTCGAAAGAGTCAGTGTCGACACCGACCTCGCGCTGAGTAATCACGCAGCCTTTGTGTTGATGCACAAATTCGATCGGATCTTCGATGCTGACGATGTGGCCGGTGGAGTGTTCATTGCGATGGCCAATCATCGACGCGAGAGACGTTGATTTGCCGGTTCCGGTTGCGCCAACAAAGATGATGAGTCCACGTTTGGTCATTGCCAGTTCTTTGATGATCTGCGGCAGACCCAGGTCATCGACCTTGGGAATGTTCACTTCGATTCGCCGCAGTACCATCCCGACAAGGTTGCGCTGATAAAACGCACTGACGCGGAATCGGCCAACACCCGAAGTGTTGATGGCGAAGTTGCACTCGTGAGAAGCCTGGAACTGATCTTGTTGTTCACGGTTCATAACCCCGTAAACGAGATCCCGCGCCTGCTCAGGCGAGAGCACATTGCGTCCTACCGCATGCAACGCGCCATTGACCTTGATCATTGGCGGCTTACCTGCCGTGACGAACAGATCCGATGCGCCTTTCTCTACAACCAGTCGGAGAAGTTTGTCGAATTCCACTAGAAAAGCTCCGGGCTCTTGGCCTTTTCTCTGGCCGTTTCTCGCGTAATGACGCGTTTCGCAACCAGTTCCTGCAAACACTGGTCGAGGGTTTGCATACCTACCGAGTGACCGGTCTGGATTGCCGAATACATCTGCGCGACCTTGTGTTCTCGGATCAGGTTTCGGATAGCAGGGACACCGATCATGATCTCGTGCGCCGCCACTCGGCCACCAGTGGCACGCTTGAGCAGTGTCTGTGAGATGACGGCCTGAAGTGATTCAGAAAGCTGTGATCGCACCATATCTTTTTCTGCTGCCGGGAAGACATCGATGACCCGGTCGACGGTCTTTGCCGCGGATGTGGTGTGTAACGTTCCAAACACCAAGTGTCCTGTCTCCGCTGCGGTCAACGCCAGGCGAATGGTCTCGAGGTCCCGCATTTCACCAACGAGGATGATGTCGGGGTCTTCGCGAAGTGCTGAGCGGAGTGCTTCATTGAAACCATGCGTATCGCGGTGCACTTCCCTTTGGTTCACTAGGCATTTCTTGCTCTCATGAACGAATTCGATGGGGTCTTCGATCGTGAGGATGTGGTCATAACGACTGTCATTGATGAAATCGATCATCGCCGCCAGCGTAGTGCTCTTGCCTGATCCTGTGGGACCCGTCACAACCACAAGGCCCGAGGCACCATCGAAATGTCTTTGAAGACCTGTCCCATGCCAAGGTCTTCCATGCTCAGTACTTTGGACGGAATCGTCCGGAATACGGTGCCTGCACCTCGGTTCTGATTAAAAGCGTTGACGCGGAATCGAGCCACGCCTGGAACTTCGAAGGAAAAGTCAGTCTCAAGGAACTCTTCGTAATCCTTTCGCTGCTTGTCGTTCATAATCTCGTAGATCAACGAGTGAACTTCGCGATGTTGGAGCGGCGGAAGGTTAATTCTGCGGACGTCGCCATCGACGCGGATCATGGGCGGCAGCCCTGCTGAGAGATGCAGGTCAGATGCGCCTTGTTTGGCACTAAACGCCAGAAGCTCGGTTATATCCATCAGCGATCCTTGTCACTGGGTCGGTCGGATGACCCTGTGGGTTACGCGGGTGACCCCATTCAAACCGCAGCAAACCTGCCGAAACAGCCTAAATCTAGCCGTGTAGTATTATCTCCCTCCAGGCTGCACCATGCGCGAGCCGGGGCATTTACATTCAAGGCTCCGGATTTGCGAAGTAGTCCACACCGCCAGTCACACCAAAGCCATGTCGTCAGCATCGACCCCAAATCCAGTTGCCCTCGTAACAGAGCGAATTCGTTCAGCAGCGCAGTTGGCGCAGCGGAAGGCCGACTCTGTGCAGCTAATCGCGGTTACCAAAACGCGCTCCGCTGAAGAAATCCACGTTGTCTGGCAAGACGGAATAAAGTCATTTGGTGAAAACTACCTGCAGGAAGCGCTGCCAAAAATCGCGGTGCTCAAAGATCTCGACATCATCTGGCACTTCATCGGGAAACTGCAGGGGAACAAGACGCGCGAAGTAGCCGAAGCTTTCCACTGGGTACACACCATCGATCGTGAGCGTCTTGTAGACCGACTCGGCTCACAGACACCTTCTGACAAGACACTCAACGTACTCGTGCAGGTCAACGTCGATGGCGATACCGCCAAGGGCGGCGTTGCCATCACCGATGAAGCTGCGATGTTGGGGATATTGGCGCGCGTCCAGAAGTATCCAAACCTACGTCTGAGAGGTCTGATGACCATACTCTCGGAAACAACAACGCCCCAAATCGGGTATTCGCAACTTCAAGCAGTCTTCGAACGACTTCGAACCCGTGGTGGTCAACACTGGGATACGTTGTCGATGGGAATGAGCGCTGACTTCGAAGCGGCCATCGCTTGTGGTGCCACACTCGTCCGCGTCGGACAGGCGTTGTTCGGTCCGCGTCACACGATCAAGGAGAATTCGCAAACATGAAGGCCTCTCCTCTCGATGGTCTCAACATCGCCGCCATCGGTGCCGGCAACATGGCATTTAGCCTGGTGAGTGGACTGATCCGTTCAGGCATTCCTGGCGAACGCATTCGTGCCGCAGACGTGGTGGCCGCCCAACTTAACCGCTTTAGACCCTTGGGCGCTCAGACGTATGAAAACAACGCACAGGCAGTTGCAGGCGCGGACATCGTGTTGGTTTCGGTTAAACCCCAGGTCTTACAAGACGTATTGCGGGTGCTGCCGATCAACACTAAGCAGCTTGTGATCTCCATCGCCGCAGGCATCCCGATGCGAACCCTCCTTGCCGGTACCTCGAGCGCGCAGCCCATCGTTCGCTGTATGCCCAACACGCCCGCCTTGGTCGGTGCTGGTATCTCCGGTCTCTACGCCAATGCGGCGGTCACACCCGCATTGCGTGACCAGGCCACTGCGTTGCTCGAGTCGGTTGGCCGAGTCATCTGGGTCAAGGATGAAGCACAAATCGATGCCGTGACCGCCGTTTCTGGAAGTGGTCCTGCTTACTTTTTTCTCCTGATGGAGGCCATGATCAAAGCGGGGTTGGAGCTCGGGCTTGATCGCGAGACAGCCACCGCGCTTACCATCGAAACTGCTGTGGGTTCAGCCTTGTTGGCTCGCGGCTCCGATTCAGAACCAGCGACGCTCCGCGCCAACGTAACGTCGCCCGGCGGTACCACCGCACGTGCGCTTTCGATCATGAATGACGCCGGAGTGGGCGATGCTATAGTGCGCGCGCTACACGGAGCGGCCGAACGTTCTGCAGAACTGGCCAGGGATTACTGAACCCGGGGAAACCTCTACTGATGGCCAATGCGTTTGCATTCCTGTTGGAAGTGATCGCCACGATGGCGACGTTTTTTTTCCTCGCTCGTTTTCTGCTGCAAGCTGCTCGGGCCGACTTTTACAACCCTCTATCGCAGGCGATCGTTCGACTGACAGATCCCATCCTTAAACCACTTCGTCGTGTTTTGCCGGGTTATCGAAGTCTGGATTTTGCGGCCATTTTGGTCGCATTACTGGTTCAGGCAGCGTTCGTGTGGCTGTTAACAGGCGGCACGGACGCAATCCCCATCGCAGGCGTTGCCTTGTTCAAGACGGTCACCTATCTCATCAGCATCCTACGCTGGAGCATCGTGATCGTTGCCATCGCCAGCTTTATCGCCCAAGGCAGCTTCCATCCGGCATTACGTTTACTGGATCAGATTATCGAGCCTGTTGTCAGTCCTTTCCGAAAGATTCTACCCGCCATGGGCGGATTGGACTTCGCACCCTTGGTGGCCCTTGTGGCGCTCTACATGCTCGAGATGATTCTTGAAGATCTTTTCGGTCGATTCCTGGGGCTGGGCTAATTGGCAGAGTCCGCCTTTCTCGGAACCAGTCTTGGGGTTGTAGCACCGCAACGATTCGTCTACGCGGATCCCTTCACACTGAAGTGTGGCGAGGTGCTGTCGGGTTTCGACCTCATGTACGAAACCTACGGCACGCTTAACGCATCAGCATCGAACGCCATTCTGATTTGCCATGCGTTGTCTGGGCACCACCATGCTGCAGGCTTGCACAGCGCTGACGACGACAAACCTGGCTGGTGGAACCATTGCATTGGACGCGGCAAACCCATCGACACAGAACGGTTTTTTGTCGTCGCGCTAAACAACATCGGCGGCTGTCACGGCAGTACCGGGCCGTGCTCGATGAAGCCCGATGGCAGTGGGATGTATGGTCCAACCTTCCCTGTCGTTAATGTTGAAGATTGGGTAAAGAGCCAAGCGCGTCTGGCGGATCATCTCGGCATCCAACGTTTTGCTGCCGTGATAGGCGGGAGCCTCGGCGGCATGCAGGCCTTGCAATGGGCGATGGAGTTCCCGGACCGCGTACGAAGCGCAGTAGTGATCGCCGCAGCACCGAAGTTGACCGCGCAGAACATCGCTTTCAACGAGATTGCTCGCCATGCGATTACCAGCGACCCACAGTTTGCCAATGGCCACTATCGCGACAGCGGAGTAAATCCTGACGTTGGTTTGGCGCTCGCACGCATGATCGGCCATGTCACCTATCTTTCCGCCTCAGGCATGGGCAAACGATTTGGTCGGCAGATCAAGTCGGGGGATTTGCGTGCAGGCGCTGATGTGGAGTTCCAGGTGCAGAGTTATCTGCGTTATCAGGGCCAGACCTTTTCGCGTCAGTTTGATGCCAACACCTACGTGTTGATGACACGGGCATTGGACTTGTTCGATCCGGCCGCAGAATTTGGTGATGATCTGGTCGCAGCTCTGTCACGCGCCACTGCGGACTTTCTGGTGGTGTCTTTTACCAGCGACTGGCGGTTTCCTGTTGAACGCTCCGAAGAAATCGCTCATGCCCTCTTGCGCAGCCGCAAAGATGTCAGTCACGCGATCATCGAGTCCGAGCACGGCCACGACTCCTTTCTGCTGCCTTTGCCGCGATACCTCGACGTTCTAGGGACATACCTTCGCCGCATACATGAAGAGATTCACGCCAATGCGACGTGACCTTCGAATCATCGCGGATCTCATCAGTCCCTCAGCACGGGTGCTTGATCTTGGCTGTGGCGAAGGTGATTTACTGGCCTGGTTGAAACACAACAAGAGTGTGAACGGTTACGGGCTCGACGTTGACCCCAACAACATCACGACGTGTCTCGCCAAAGGCGTTAACGTCATCGAACACGACCTCGACGCCGGTCTGCACGACTTCGCTGACGACGGCTTCGATCTTGTCGTCATGACGGAGACGCTTCAATCGGTCCGGCATCCTGATAGACTCCTGAGCGAAATGCTCCGGATTGGCAAAGAGTGCATCGTGACTTTCCCGAACTTTGCGCATTGGCGGTGTCGGCTTTATCTTGGCTTCCGCGGACGAATGCCGGTGGTGCAACAACTGCCAAATGAGTGGTTCGATACGCCAAACATCCGCCTTTGCACTTTCGACGACTTTGAACAGCTCTGTCGCCAAAGAGGTTATCGCATCATCGAGCGTTTCGTTGTAGGTCCTGATTACCGGTCACACGCGCTCGCAGATAGCCTGCCGAACCTGTTTGGAACCATTGCGTTTTATCGAATCGGACGCTCCGAATGATCCGCTCGATCTTCGCGCTGACGATGTGCTTTCTGATGACGAAAGCACACGCAGAACTGAAAGTGGTCTTCGAGGACATCGATATTCATTACATCGTGTTGTCAACGATGTCACTCGATCCGGAAGTGGCAGCGAAGTACGGCATCCCACGCGCACCGCTTAAGGGATTCGTTAACATTTCCGCGGTGAGTAACAAGCCACCCTACACAGCTTTGGCAACAGAAGCCTCAGTCGAGGTTAAAAACCTCCTCGGCCAAATCGAAACCATCGCGCTTAAAGAAATCCAGGAACTGCCCGCTCGCTATTCTGTTGGGACATTCAGTTTCTCTCCTGAGGAGACCATGCGTTTTCGCTTTCACGTCCGTTTTGCTGACGGCAGAGAACAGTCGTTCGAACACCAACAACAGATGTTCGTTGAAGAATGACATCAGTCATTCTGGCGACTCGCAATGAAGGCAAAGTCCGCGAGATGCAGCTCTTACTCGCGAACGCCGGCTGGACTCTAAAGAGCCCTGCCGACTCGAACATTGCGTCACCGCCTGAAGACGGTTTGACGTTTTTTGAGAACGCACTTATCAAGGCCCGGCATGCCTCGAAAGTATCAGGCATGGCGGCGTTAGCTGATGACTCCGGATTGGTTGTCCATGCTCTGGGAGGCAGGCCCGGCATTTTTAGCGCCCGCTTCGCAGGGTCAGACGCGACGGACCAACAAAACAACACGCACCTTCTCGAAGCCATGCGCGCTGAAGACAATCGGCAAGCCTGGTTTGTTTGCAGCCTAGTGTTCCTACTCAGGCACGACCATCCGGAGCCGCTGATTGCCACTGGTCGATGGGGTGGCGAAATTCTGCGTGAACCTCGGGGAAAAAACGGCTTCGGCTACGATCCGCTTTTCCTGGTTCCTAAGCTCGGAAAAACGGCGGCAGAACTCGACCCGATCGTGAAGAACAATCTCAGCCATCGAGGTCTGGCCTGCCGGGACCTGCTCCGACAAATCAATCACCCTGGAGATTGATTTGAATTCGCTGCCACTCGGTGTGTACGTGCACTTTCCCTGGTGCGTGAAGAAATGTCCCTACTGCGACTTCAATTCGCACCCACTCAAAGGCGCACTCGCTGAAGCCGAATACGTTGATGCGTTGCTAGCCGATATCTCAGCCTCAGCGACAGACTTCGAAAGCTGCACAGTGATCACCGTTTTTTTTGGTGGCGGTACGCCGAGCTTGTTCAGTCCCCGCGCCTTCGAGCAGGTTCTCTCTGCGCTGCCAGGAGACCCGATTGAGGTCACGCTCGAAGCAAATCCTGGAACGACGGAGTACCACGATTTCGCTGACTACCGTCGGGCAGGAATCAATCGGCTTTCATTAGGTGCGCAGTCCTTCTCGGATCGGGCGCTCGAGCGATTGGGTCGGATCCACAAAGCTGAGGAGACCGTCAGAGCCTTTGAGCGCGCGCGTAGTGCCGGTTTCGACAACATCAATCTCGATCTCATGTACGGTCTGCCGGAGCAGAACACGGATGAAGCCATCGAAGATCTCGACAAAGCGATACGCCTTAATCCAGAACACATTTCTTGGTATGAGCTCACGCTAGAACCCAAGACCGAGTTTTTTCGACGGCCACCTAAACTGCCTGACGAAGATACGATGGCATCTCTGGAGGATGCGGGACGTTTGCTGCTGACATCGGCGGGGTATCAACGGTATGAGGTTTCGGCGTGGTCCCGGCCCGGCAGGGCATGCGCGCACAATCTGAATTACTGGCGATTCGGTGACTACGCCGGCATTGGCGCTGGCGCGCACGGCAAACTGACCCGGGCTGGCAGCGTGAGGAGGACAACACGTCCGGCGCAGCCAAGAATCTTCATGGCCGATCCCCGCAGCTCTACCTCAACAACGGTTGCGCCGTCGCGCCTGCGCTTCGAGTACTTGTTGAACATACTGAGGCTGCCTGAAGGATGTGCGTTCGATGACTTGTTAGCGGCCACTGGCCTCACGACTTCGGCTTTAGAGCCTGAGTGGGGGAAGGGCGTTGCAGCAGGTCTCCTCCGTGCGGACAGGATTGCCACAACTGCAACAGGTTATCGATACCTTGACGAAGTGATGCAAGCGTTTCTCTAGGGAAGGGCTGATTAGTCAGACCTTCCTGTGTGGTGCCTGGAAGCACCACCACTTTCCATGTGTGTGGCGCGTGCTTCGCAGGCGCATTCACGGGCAAAGCCCGTGTAAACGCAGGGAAAATGCGAGGAATCCGAAGGATTCCGACCTGATCAACTCGCAGGAGCGAATTGGCCAGAGTTCCCCTAAGGCCAGCGAAGCCTGCGCACAGGTCGCGAATTCTGCAATGGCGATTGCCCGACTAACCCTGCTTCTTGAATTGAAACTCAAAGATCTGATGACCGAGCCTGTGTCCACGTTGTTCAAAACGCGTCGGGGGGCGCAAATCCTGCGCATTCGCTGCTTCGACAGGAGCAAGCTCAGGGAACCCGGCAAATACTCCCGTCGCCCACAAGGCATAGGGCTCCCAATCGGTAGCGAAATGGAGCTCACCATTCACAGCCATTCGTCCCATTAGCCGCTCAACGAATGCGGGCTGAATGAGGCGCCGTTTGTGATGTCGTTTTTTTGGCCACGGGTCTGGAAAAAAGATCCGCACTTCCGCCACGCTCGCACGCGACAGGACCTTCTCAACCACATCTTCCGCTCGCCCTTGGACGATGCGAACGTTTTCCACGCCGTCCTCTTCAATTCTATTGAGCAATGCACCAATACCCGGCGGATAGATTTCGACGCCTAACAGATTCCAATCCGGTTGGGCTGTCGCCCAATGAATGAGCGCATCACCCGTTCCAAATCCGATTTCGATACCTAACGGCGCTGATCTGCCGAACAGCTGAGCGGCGTCGAGAAGCACCTCAGAGTTTGCGGAATAAAGTGGCAGCAGTTCGTCCAGCGCACGACGCTGCGCGCCGGTGAGCCGGCCTCGAAGTTGCACTATAGAAACTGCATTAGTGAAGGGACATCAGGGAAGCCGTGTCAGGATCGGTAGGCGGCAACCAGCAATGCCCCCCAACCGATGATCAAGGAGACCCCGCCTAACGGAGTGATCGGCCCCATCCAGCGGGAGCCTCCAAGGACCAGCATATAAATGCTGCCACTGAACAACACCACACCCACCACCCAGGCTATCCCGCTGATGGAGAGTTCGGAAGGACCTGATTGTCGTAGCCAGATAGACGTCGCCAGCAGCGCTAGTGCATGAATCAACTGGTATTGGACAGCTGTATCCCAACTGGAGAGCTGCGCTGGCGTCAGTCCACGCGCAGCCAATCCATGGGCACCGAATGCGCCGAGCATGACACCGGTCAGACCTAGAGCCGAAGCCGCCAGTGCCTGAAACGATGCCCCGGTGATGAACGATGTCATGGGTCAGGCTGCGATCACGGACTTCAACTTTTTCATTGCGTTCTGTTCGATCTGACGGATTCGCTCAGCGGAGACACCATATTCGGCAGCCAGTTCATGCAATGTGGGTTTTTCATCCGCTAGCCAACGGCGACTGACAATGGATCGAGCACGGGGATCCAGCCTTTCCATCGCGAGGCTAAGCCGGTCTAGATCGTCCCCTTCCGCATCTTCCGTAAGCACAATTTCAGCGGGATCCGCGTCCTGCGCTCGCAAATAGTGTGCTGGCGCGACTGCGCGCTCATCATCGTCGTCGTCATCTGCTTCAAAGGAGACATCAGCCCCTGCCAGGCGACCCTCCATACGTGTCACTTCGGCTTCAGGAACGCCAAGCTCTTTCGCAACAGCCCGGGTCTCCTCAGCGGTTAACCAGCCAAGCTGTTTCTTGGCGCCGCGCAAATTGAAAAAC
>SXGR01106076.1_pt1 | contig 15941 bp, 14 predicted proteins | sample 3174711 | NCBI WGS metagenome assembly SXGR01 (sample SAMN11356860, study PRJNA531348) | freshwater metagenome | isolation source: freshwater sample F1-60 | place: China: Fuxian Lake, Yuxi | collected 2017-12-25
ATGCTTTGCGCCAGTCCGCGCAGCGCAAATTTGCCCATGGCGAAGGCGGAGGATTGCGCGAAACCTTTCACGCTGGCCGAAGCGCCCGTAAAAATAATCGTACCCGCGCCCGCCTTCAACATGCGCCTGGCCGCTGCCTGCCCGACGAGAAAACCGCCGTAGGCGCTGATCGAAATCGCGTTCGCCACCAGCGCGGGATCCAGTTCAATCAGCGGCCCGCGCACCCGTCCGCTGGCGTTGTAGACCACAACCTTTGGCGCAGCGCACAGTTTGTCGACTTGTGTGTAGAGGGCTTCAACCTGCGCGGGCTGCGAAGCATCGCACGTCACAGTGGTGGCGCCGGTTTCGTCGCACAACGCTTTGAGTTTGCCGGTGTCGCGTGCGGCGAGCACGCAGTGCATGCCTTCGCGCGTGAAGGCGCGGACAAGCGATGCGCTCAGGCCGCTGCCTGCGCCGATGATTAGAGCGATATCAGACATAGTTGATCTCTTTTGATGTGGTCATTCTGGTAAAGGCCAGCGTCCGGGCTGCAAACCGATATGAGGCTTGTATCGGAAATCCGGCTTCATGACGACCGTGGAAGGGTTTGTGCGTTACCCCAATGTTGGCATAACAGGGGAATTGACGCATCAAGGCGAATGCAAATCAAATACTTGCCTACTGCTGCGCAATCCCCGCATCCTTGATCACCTTGGCCCAACGCACGATATCCGCTCGGATGTATTGATCGAATTCCTCACGTGTGCTGGGCGCAAGATCGATGCCGAGTTCGGTAAGCCGCTGCTGAATTTCCGGGATACGCAGTACGGTGTGGATGTCGGCATTCAGCTTGTCGAGGATCGCCACGGGCGTGCCCGCCGGTGCGCAAACGCCGTACCACGACTGCACTTCGTAGCTGGGGTAGCCGGATTCCGCCACAGTCGGCACATTGGGCATTTGCGGGGAGCGCTGGGCGCTGGTTACCGCAAGTGCCCGCAGGCGGCCGGAGGCCACGGGCTGCACGCTGGCCGGCAGGTTCGACATATTAATCGGCAACTGGCCACCGATGGTGTCGGACAACCCTTGCGCCGCAATTTTGTAGGGCACATTGACGATATCGATTTTCGCCATAAGCTTTAGCAACTCCATCGACAATTGCGGCGACACGCCGGGCAGCCCGGAGGAATAAGACAGCTTGCCGGGGTTGGCGCGCGCGTAAGCGATCATTTCCTTGAGCGTGCGAAACGGCGCGGAGGGATGCGAGATGAAAATATTGGGCATGTTGCCGATGCGTGTCACCGTGGCGATGTCGCGCAGCTGGTCATACGGCATTTTGGCGAACAGCGATATGGCAATCGCGCTGGACGCGACGTTGCATTGAATCAGCGTGTGTCCGTCGGGCGGGGATTTGGCGACAAACGCGGTGCCGCTCACGCCAGCAGCTCCCACGCGGTTGTCGACGATGACCTGCTGGCCCCAGGCGCGGGTGAGGCGATCTGCTATCAGGCGCCCGACGATGTCAGGCGAGGCGCCCGCGCCGAAAGGCACCACGTAGCGCACGGTTTTGACGGGAAAGTTCTGCGCACCAGCTGCCGATGAGCACAGGGCAGCTGCGACTGCGGCGACAACCATCACCGCCCGGTGTTGGCCCAGGAACACGTTGCGCATCATGGCGCCTCCTCTCTGAAGGAACTGCAGATGGGTATCGCGGGTCTTTTCTATGCCTTCAATCTATACCGCATGGCCCGCAGCGTTAATGTGACGTACTTTGTTTGTATGTTGTAAGTATTTGATTTAATTGATATTTATTTGCGGCTGTTATTGTGCGGTGACGCCAATCGCTTTCACCAATTTACCCCAGCGCGCCAGATCGGCGCGCACCAGTGTGTTGACTTCATCCGGCGTCATCAAAGCCGGTTCCGCGCCCTGCTGGCGTATGAAATTGGCGTACTCCGGCTGGTTCATCACCTGCGCAATGGCCTGATGCAGGCGCTGCACCACCGCTTGCGGCGTTTTCGCCGGCGCGAAGATACCCAGCCACTGCGCCACGTCGTAGCCCTTGAGACCCTGTTCGTCCATGGTGGCCAAGTCCGGCAGCACCAGCGAACGCTTGAGCGGTGTGACACCGATGCCGCGTATCTTGCCTTGCTTGATGAAGGGTGCGGAGTTGGTGACGCTGGAACACAGCACTTCGGTGTGGCCGGCAATGGTGTCGATCATGGCCGGCGTGCCGCCTTTGTAGGGGATGTGCAGCATCTTGATGCCGGCCATGTTCAAGAACAGTTCGGTGCATAGATGCGGCGTGCTGCCCACGCCGGCCGAGGCGTAACGCAGTTCGCCGGGGCGCGCTTTGGCGAGTGCGATCAGCTCCTTCATGTTCTTTGCCGGCACCGAGGGGTGCACCACAATGATGTACGGCGCCAACGCCACCATCGCCACCGGCACGAAATCGCGCAGGGTGTCATAGCCGAGTTTCGGATACACAAACGGCGCGATGGTCAGCGCGCCGGTCACGCCCACCAGCAGTGTGTAACCGTCGGCCGGCGATTTCGCCACCTGCTCGGTGCCGACCGTGCCGCCTGCGCCGGAGCGGTTGTCGAAAATCACCGTCTGCCCCAGTGGCTCGGCCAGCCGCTGCGCCAGCGCGCGGCCGAGCACGTCGTTCACGCTGGTGCCAGCGGGAAACGGCAGCACCATGCGGATCGGCTTGACGGGAAAGGTCTGTCCTGAGCCCGTCGTGGGGTTTTGCGCGCTGGCGATTGCGGAAATCGACAATAGCCCGGCGACCGCCATCACGTTTTGTGCACTACGCATAACGTTTCTTCCTCGATTTAGATCTGCCCATATTAGTCCAAAACGCGGCACGCGGAGTGGCGATGACAACACCTTGTCCGGCATAATGGCTTGATTGTTTTCACTAGGGAAAACCCATGTCCTTTCAATGCATCAAAGTCGAGGTCGACGAGTTTATCGCGACCGTCACCATGGACCGCCCGCCGGTCAACGCACAAAACGCGCAGTTTCGCGAGGAGATCATCGACGCGTTTGATTCTTTCAGCGACCGCGACGACGTGCGCGTGGCCGTCCTCACCGGCGCGGGCAAGGTGTTTTGCGCGGGCGCGGATATCAAGGAGCGCATCGGCCTGGTCAAAAAACCCGGCGATTACTGGCGCCACAATCGCGGCGCGCGCGAATACTCAAACGCCATCCGTGAGTGCAAAAAGCCGGTGATCGCAGCCGTGAATGGCGCGGCACTCGGCGCGGGTTTTGGCGTGATGACGGCTTGCGACATCATGCTCGCTTCGGACAATGCCACGTTCGGCATGCCGGAAATCGACGTCGGGCTGGCGGGCGGCTGCGCGTTTATTTCGCGCCTGTTCAGCAAATCGCGCGGCCGGCGCATCGTGTTTACCGGCGAGCGTTTTTCCGCGGCGGAGCTGTATCGCCTGGGCGTGATCGAATGGTGCGGCCCGCGCGAGCAGTTGATGGATGAGGCAATGAAAATCGCGCGCAACATCGCCTCCAAAAGCCCGCTGGCGATCAAGCTGGCGAAAGAGGCCTACAACGTGGTGGAAAACATGCCGCAACGCGACGGCTACCGCTTTGAACAAAACATCACCGAGCAGTTGTCGCACACCGAAGATGCGCGTGAAGCGCAACGCGCGTTCGCAGAGAAACGTAAACCCGTGTTCAAGGGGCGCTGATGGCTGATAGCCGCCGGGGCGTTTACGCTCACGAAGAACTCACGCGGCTTTTCAATCCGCGCAGTGTTGCCATTTACGGCGCGTCGCCCAATCCCGTGTCCATCGGTGCGCGCACCATCGCCAATCTTGCGCGCTTTCAGGGGAAGCTGTACCGCGTCAACCCGCGCTACGACAAAATCGGTGACGCGCCGTGTTATCCGTCGATAGCCGCAGTGCCTGAAAAGCCCGACTGCGTGGTGCTGGCGATGCCGCGCGATGGCATCGAGGCCGCGCTGCTGGATTGCGCGAATCACGGCACGGGTGGTGCGGTGATATTCGCTTCGGGCTATACAGAAACCGGCGCCGCCGAGCGCGTAGCAGAACAGGCGCGCATCACCGCCATTGCGCATGAGACCGGCATCAAGGTGGTCGGCCCCAACTGTCTGGGTTTCGTCAATTTTGCTTCCACGGCTTCGGTGTCGTTCGCCTCGGGCGAAATGCGCGTGGACCCGCCGCGCGGGCCGGCCATCGGCATTGCCAGCCAGTCAGGCGCGCTGGGTTTCGCGCTGGGGCAGGCGGAACGGCGCGGCCTGCCCATCAGCCACGTGCTGACCTTCGGCAACGGCGCCGACGTAAATATTGCTGATGAAATCGCCTACCTCGCGGGCGATCCGGGCTGCGCGGTAATCGCCTGCCTGTTCGAGGGCATGGCACATCCGCTGCAGCTGTTGGAAGCGGGCGAACGCGCATGGCGCGCGGGCAAGGCAGTGGTGATCTGCAAACTCGGAACGGGTAAGGCGGCGGCCACTGCCGCGCTGTCGCACACCGGGTCGTTGGCGGGTTCCACCGAGGCGTATTTTGCGATGTTCGAGCGCGCAGGTTTTGTGGTGGTGCCCGCCATTGAACATCTGATGGAGACGGCAGCCTTTTTTGCCAAGACAGGCCGGCCCAAGGCCAAAGGTGTGGCGGTGATTGGTGCATCGGGTGGCGCGCTGATAGCCTCCACCGACGCGGCCGAAGTGCACGGCGTGCCCATGCCGCAGCCGGAGGAAGAAACCCAACAGCGCCTGCGGCCCTTTGTGCCGGAATTCGGTGCACTGCGTAATCCGTGTGATCTCACCGCGATGATGACGCGCGATCACGCTACCGCCGGCAACGCGGTCGAAGCCATGCTGAGCAGCGATGCGTATGGCGCGCTGGTGTTGCCACACAGCACGCTGAGTCAGGGCAATGTCGCGCGCCTGCCGGGCATCAGTGCGGCGGGCCGCAAACTCGGCAAGCCGGTGTGCCTGCCGTTTTGCGGCGGCTGGCTCGCGGGCCCCGGTCTGCTTGAAGCGGAAAACGATCCGCATGTGCAGTGCTTTCAATCCATCGACCGCTGTTTTGCTACGCTGGCGGCATGGCACAAGCGTGATGAGCGAGTCAGCGCCGGGGAAAAACACGGACCGCGAACAACCACGCGAGTGTCGCCGGCGGATGCCGCGGGTAAAGCTGCACGGCTGATGGCCGCATCCAGCAACAGAACGCTCACCGAACGCGAATCCAAACAAGTGCTGGCCGCGTACGGCGTGCCGGTGGTGGGCGAACAGTTGGTGCAGTCAGCGGCGGAAGCGGTGAGTGCCGCTGAACAATTGGGCTTTCCCGTCGTGTTGAAACTGGAGTCGCCCGACGTGCCGCACAAAACCGAAGCCGGCGTGATCCGTCTCAATCTGCACACGGCGGCTCAAGTATCCAAAGCGTTCGATGAAATAATATTCAATAAAAACAAATACTTACAAAGCATTCCGCCCGGGCGCATTTACGGTGTGCTGGTGCAGCCGATGCTGCCAGCCGGGTTGGAAATCATGGTGGGCGCGCGCATTGATCCGCAGTTTGGCCCGTTGATTGTTGCCGGGCTGGGCGGCATTTTTGTCGAACTGCTGAAAGACACCGCACTGGAACTCGCGCCCGTCACGCCGTTGGAAGCGCACGCCATGCTGCACAAACTCAAGGGCCGCAAGTTACTCGATGGTTTTCGCGGCAGCGCGGCGGTAAATGGAGATGCACTGGCCGATGTGATCGTGCGCCTGTCGGAATTCGCCAGCGATCAGCAGGACGTGATCACCGAACTGGATGTAAATCCGCTGATCTGCGCCGGCGGCCGTGTGGTGGCGGTGGATGCCTTGATCGTGAAGCGTCTGTAGTATTCCACTACGCGATTTTGTATACGCGCGCAGCGGTGTCGTGGAACATCGCGGCACGTTCGCCCGCTGAATAATTCTTCGAGAAGCGCTTGAACGCGTTGTACATCACGTTGTAGGAGAACGACACCTTGTCCACCGGGAAATTGCTCTCGAACATGCAGCGTGCGGGCGTGAATTTTTCGATGCAGTAGCTGAGTATCGGCGCCATGTCGAGGGCGAGTTCTTCCGAACCGATGGGCTTGTGGCGCGTGTGCCAGTCAAAGCCGTTGCGCGTCATGCCGATGCCGCCGAGTTTCACCACCACGTTGGGGCAGGCGGCAACCGCGGCGATGCCGTTGCGCCAAGTGGCCATGACTTCCTCGTCGCGACCGCCATAAGGTCCCGTGCGCAACAGCCCGCCGACGTGATTGAGAATAATGGTGAGTTCCGGCACGGCCTTGGCGAAGGCCGCGAGTTCGGGCAACTGCGGGTGGTAGACCCAGCCTTCGAGGGCCATGCCCTTGCGTGCCAACACGCGCGCGCCGGCTCGAAATGGGTCGCTGGCCATCTGGCCCGGCATTTTGTGCGCCGCGGAGTTTTCCACTTCGGGGTGCGGATCCCAAGTCACCGAGTGGCGTATGCCGCGAAAACGGTTGGGGCTGGCGGTTTGCAGCGCATCCAGCACCGGCGCCACTTTGTCGCCAAGATTCAGGTTGGCGTGGCCGATGATCGCAGCCGCCGCACGTGGTGAACCGTACAAACCGCTCGCGCTGGCGGCGGCGATGCCCTGTACAAATTCCACTTCACCCACCGGACGCATTTCGTCCGCAACGGAGCCGCGTTCACGGTACATCGAACGGCACTCGATGAATACCGTCGAACGCACATTGTGTCCGCCGGTGATATCGGCGAGCAGTTCGTCGAGCAAATAGCGCTGATAGGGCGTGCGCTCGGCGCGGCGATCCCAGAAATGATGATGCGGATCGCAAATGGGGAGCTCAGGTTCGAGGATGGATTCCGTGGTCAGTGCGTGCCAGTCATTTCCACCGTAAGGCATGGAGTTCTCCCGATAGGGGTTGGACGAAGATCTTATGCAGGGGTGTAGTTGATCGCATTGCGCAGCAGCGTATCCCAGGCAGAACTTTCCCACGCACCGCGCATGACCGGGCGCTCGGCATCCTGCGGGCGGCCCTCGCGTGAGGCCGGATTGTGGCAATGGCCCAGCGCGAAATAGGTGACCACACCCTTGCCCAGGGCACGGGTGTAGCCGAGCACGCGCGTCTTGCCGTCGGGTTGCAGTGAGCTATCGGCTGGATAAAGCCGGGTCACGATATCGGACACGGCTCGTGCGCCGTAATCGGCAGTCAGCAATAGGTGTGTGTTCGCGGCATCCTGCAGCTCGACGAAGTACGGTTCGTCTTCGACTTCGAACGACCCACTCACGCCTTGTGTCAACGGATGGGTTGCATCGCGCACGTCGACTGTGAATTTGCACAATGGCGGATGTGTCAAAAACATGCAGCCCAGCAGCGCGTGATGTTCGGTCTTGACGGTACGGCGCTGGCGCACACCGTCCACGCGCTCGGCCCGCCCGCCACTGGTGCCATGCAACGCCAGCCAATGGCCGCCCGCTTCCAGCCACGGTTTAAGCGCGGCGCACTGCGCGGCATCCGGGTAGGGGCCGGCGACATAGGTAACAAGCAGCCGGCTTACCGCCAGCCATTTGGCGAGATCTCCAAAATCGTTGGCCACTGATGCCGGCATGCTTTTTTCGGCAAGCAGCGTCAGCAGCCGCAGCCGAGCGTGATCGTGGTCGTGTCCGGCGGGCGAGCCAGCCGGGAATCCGCCAGTGATGACGTGGGCCCGGGGAAATTTTATCTCTGCCATGGGGTGGCCTCGTTTGCGATAAAGGGTGCTTCCGCTTAGTATAATGCAGCTTTGTTATTCCAATGCAGTAACAGGCACGCTTCGCTGCTTGCTCTGACTGACAAAAATTGACGGAGGAAACAAATTGACACATTCACCGCGCGGTAGCCTGCAGGGATGGCTTTGGTGGTTGCTGCTGGCCGCCGCGTTGTTTGCCCGCGCAGGCTACGCTCAACAGCAAACCTTCCCCACCAAGCCGATCCGTTTCATCGTGCCGTTTTCCCCCGGTGGCGGCACCGACACGCTCGCGCGTGTGGTGGCGCAGAAAATGAGCGAAAACTGGGGACAATCCGTGGTGGTTGAAAACCGTACGGGCGCTGGCGGGGCAATCGGCACGGCGCTCGCCGCCAAGGCCGCAGCCGACGGCTACACCATGCTGGTGAGTTCGCCGGGCTTCGTCATAAGCGCGGCACTGCATGCGGGCAAGCTGCCGTATGACCCGATCAAGGATTTCACCGGCGTAACCAATATAGGCTACTCCACCAGTTCGTTGGTGATAGCACCTTCGCACGGCATCAAAACGGTGAAGGCGCTCATCGACTTTGGCCAGGCGCGGCCGGGCAAGGTTCTTTTCAGTTCCGGCGGGGCGGGTAGTTCTACCCATCTGAGTGCCGAACGCTTCCGGCTCGCGGCAGGCATCAAAACCGTGCACGTGGGTTTCAAGGGGTCATCGGACGCCCTCATAGAAGTCGTGGCCGGGCGCGTGCATTACGTGATTACCGGCCTCTTGACTACGCTGCCGTTCATCAAGGATGGCCGCGTTCTTGCTCTGGGCGTTACCGGGACAGCGCGCTCCCCGGTGTTACCGGATGTACCCGCCATCGTGGAAACGCTTCCCAACTTCAAGCGCGACGGCTCGCACATCATGCTCGCGCCCGCCGGCACACCGCGTCCCATCGTCAATCAGATCAGCCGGGAGGTGAAGCGCATTTTCGATCTGCCCGAAGTGAAAGAACGGCTGAAGAATTTTGATTATGCGTTGTCGCCCACCACGCCGGAGGAGATGGACAAAATCCTGCGCACTGATATCGAGTCGTTTACAGAACTGGTGGTGCAGTCCGGGCTGCGGGCGAAATAACAAGAAAAATGCGCGCGGCCTGCTTCACTTACCCCATCGTTGAATTGAAAGCACCCCCATCCAGCAACAGGTTTTGCCCGACAATAAAGCCCGATGACGCCGCGCACAAGAATGCGCACGCTTCACCGAACTCGAGCGGATCCCCAGGGCGTCCGGCGGGTGAATTCTTGAACGCTTGAGTAAGAAACTCATCGATTGGCAGGCCCGCCTTTTTCGCCGCTTCGACGCGGCCTGAGCGCAGGCGGTCGGTGAGGAACGGGCCGGTCAGATGGCCGTTGATGGTGACGTTGTGCCGCGCCACTTGCCGTGCAAGGCCGCCGACAAAGCCGGTCAAACCGGCGCGCGCGCCGTTGGACATGCCCAGTTCCGGAATCGCCGACTTCACCGAACCGGAGGTGATGTTGACGATGCGGCCACACATTCGCGCGATCATGCCGACGACCACAGACTTGATTAGCATGATGGGCGTGATCATGTTGCCGTTCACCGCTTTGGCCCAATCGGCTTCGTTCCAGTCACGAAAATCGCCCCGCGGCGGGCCACCGGCGTTGTTCACCAGAATGTCGGGATTGGGGCATGCAGCGAGCACCTTGGCGCGGCCTTCCGGCGTTGTGATATCGCACGCGATGGCTGTCACGCTGCGCCCGGTGGCGGCACGAATTTCAGCGGCAGTGGCTTCCAGTTCACTGGCGGTGCGCGAATTGATCACCAGATCAACGCCGTTTTTCGCCAGTGCCATCGCAAACGCGCGGCCCAGCCCCTTGCTGGCGGCACAGACGATGGCTTTTTTGTCCTTGATGCCCAGATCCATGATGTACTCCTTGATTGTTGGTGATGACCCTTGTGACGAAAACAGGAAAGCGTTCGGCGCCGGCCAATGTATCGCGCGGCGCGCGCCACGGTCAACCAAGGGTTGCCGTACAATAGGGCGGCCTATCAATCTTGCCTGCGCTGCTGATGCGGGGAGCCGCCGAGCAATGTTCACGCCATGCGTCACGGCAGGGGCGATTCAGCATCAACCTGACAAATCAGCGCACCAACCAGCCATCCGGAGCGAATAGTCATGACCGCAAAACTATCCCCAGCCGCCGGCCAGTACTACAGCAGTTCACCTTACCGCGAAGCGTTTGACATCACGTATCCGCAGGAAAATCTGGAAGGCGAGATGTACCAGTATCGTTGCAAATTCTGCAAGATCATCACCACGGACATCAACGGACGGCTGGAAAATCACGCAGCGGATTGCGAGTACCGGTTGTCGCGCGCGCAATAACAGGTAGCGGCAGCGGCATGTCTAGATGGATATACTGTAAGTATATGTTTTTATTGATTATTTTATAGCCGACCGTGGGACGCAATAGGGCAATTTGGATACCATGAAGCATCCGCATCGCGCGACCATTGTCGCGATCATTACCGGTGGTTGGGTCGTGTTCAGTTCAACCGCGTATTCGGTGAGGGCCGCCGACTACCCTGCGCGGCAAGTGCGCGTGGTGGTGCCGTTTCCGCCAGGCGGCGGCGCAGACACGATTTCGCGCACGATTTTCTCCAAGTTGAGCGAAGCGTTTGGGCAACAGTTCATCATCGACAATCGCGGCGGCGGTTCGGGCACCATCAACGCCAAGGCCACGCCCGATGGGTATACGATTTTGCACGATGCGACGGGACACTCGATCAACCCGGCGATGTTCGCCAAACTGCCGTATGACACCGCACGCGATTTCGAGCCGGTGTTTCTCGCTGGCGTGGTGCCCAACCTGCTGGTGATGCATCCGTCGGTCAAGGCCGCCAACGTGCCCGAGCTGATCGCGTTGGCGAAATCCACCAGGGAAGGCTTGAATTGGGCCTCATCCGGCACCGGCAGCGTGCAGCACATGGCACTGGAGCTGTTCAAGGTCAGTGCGGGCATCCCGCTCAATCACATCCCGTACAAGGGCGGTGGGCCCGTACTGATCGATTTGGTGGGTGGACACATCAAGTTTTATTTCAGCAATGCGGCGGCATCCACCGGCCACGTCAGGGCCGGCACAGTGCGCGCCATCGCGCATACCGGTCGCGGGCGGCTGTCGGCATTTCCCGATCTGCCGCCGATGGCCGATACGCTGCCGGGCTACGAAGCGTTTGAATGGAACGGCGTATTCGTGCCCGCGAACACCACGCGCGCCATCGTCACGCGGTTGAACGCAGGGCTGAACGAGTCGCTACGCACACCGGCAGTGACCGACCGGCTCGCTGCGCTCAGTGTGCAGACACGCGCCAACTCGCCGGCGGAGTTCGGCAGTTACGTCAAAGCCGAAATCGCCAAGTGGGGCAAAATCGTGCGTGGGGCGAATATCAAGGTGGAGTAAGACTGACTGACGTGGCCGCGTGGCAGTGAAAGCACTCAAAGCTTCACCGCGTGCCATGGTCACCTTGGCATCACAGTTCGAGCAGCTCGAACCCGCTCTTGTCGGCAGCACAATCCGGGCAGGTCCAGTCCGCCGGCACGTCTTCCCAGTGTGTTCCGGGTGCGATGCCGTCCTCCGGCACACCCTTTTTTTCCTCATAGGCAAATGCGCACAGCAGGCACTGGTATGACCGCTCGCCGGGTTTGGCGCCCTTGGTCGCGACGTCTGACTGCGTCACCGGGTTGGGGAATCTGACGATGAGTCCTTCCAGGCCCTCGGCCCCCGCGCGAATTTCATAGGGGCCTTCCTGGTTCGAGACGTACACCAGCGACATCGCCTTCGCTTCTTTACTGTCGTGAATCAGGCTGCCCTTTTGCACTACGACGAACAATCCTTCCCCAATTGAAGGGTCGGGCGTGAGCGCCGTCGTGCCCGGCTTCATGCACAAGGTGTAGGTCGCGAGCCCATGTTGGTCTTGTAGCTCTGGAACCGCTTGCAGCGCCACGCTTTGCGCACCCACGTCAGGGAACTGCACGTCATGCGAAACTTGCCACGGATTGCGGTTGGGCATCTGGTTGAGTGCGGCGATCGCCTCCGCTTCGTGTATCGCACCGGTATCGGGACGGGAACGGATGATCAGACAGGTCAGACTGCTGTCGTCTGCAGCCGTGAACGGGCCGTAAGGCGTGTTCGGGCGCGAAAAATGGACGGTGTTGGTCTTGATGTCGCGGCGCCCCAGCTTGCCCCGGCCACCGAGCATAATCTGGTACTGCGGGACATCGTGGAAATGCGGCGTGGAGAGCCGGCCGGGCGAGAACGTGATCAGCGAGGCGAGCGGTAAATCAGGGTTGCCGCGTTTGCCCAACAATGGCGTCACAACGTTTTTGGAACCGTCGACGCCGGTCCGGGTGACTTGATTCAATTTCGCATCGTCATACGCTATTACCGTTGCCATTTCGTTCTCCCTGTATGTTTACCCTGTGTGTACTGACCGCCCGCCCCACCCGTTGGGGCAGAGGCTATTTTGCATAAAGAACATGAAGCATGGAAAACCCATTCAGTATAGTCGGAGCCCAATGCTTTTGCGTACCGCCTTGCCACCCGCGCGCAGCAGGCTTACCGCACCCGCACAAATTTATCCACGCTCTGATCCACGGTCAGTCCGGCGTAAATATCGCCGCGTGAATCTACGCCCACGCCGTGCACATGGCGCGTTTCCAGCCTTGTAAGCACATTGCCCGCGTTGTCGCGCAAGCAAATATACGCAGGTTTGTCGTCGTACTCCTGTTCGGCGATGTAGAAGATGCCGTCCTTGCCGAGTGAGATATCGTTGGGGCCGCCCATGCCGGTCCACATCCCCAGCAGTTGGCCGTCGGGCGTCAGCAGTTTGATGCGGCGGTTGGCGCGGTCGGCGATATACAACGTGCCGTTGCCGTCGATGGCGATGCTGTGCGGCAGATGGTATTCGTAGTCACCCTTGCCCGGCGTGCCCCAGGATTCCTTCAAGCGACCGTCGCTACTGAAACGATGCACGCGGCAATTGCGGTAACCGTCGGTGACATAGATGTCGCCATTCGGATGCGGCATCATTTCTGTTGGATGATTAAACGGCCCGCCTGCGCGCTCCGCCAGCCAAGGCGATTTGACATTGCCGGTATCTGAATGCACGCCACGCCGGCCCAGCACCATCAGCGGACGGCCATCGAGCGTAAACGAGACGCACACCGAATCGGGCCGGTCTGTCGTAAAGGCAATGTCGTTGACGATCTTCAGGCCATGCGCTTCTTTGATTGCGCCGATGCCCCACGTGCCGAGGTAATTGCCGTCGCGGTCGAACACCACCACGGGCGGATCCTTGCGCTGAAAAACGTAGACGCGATCCTGCGAATCGGTGGCCACGCGGCTTACGACACCCAATGATTGCCCCTTGGGCATTTTGGGCCAGTCGCGCACGAGCTCGTAGGTATGGCTGCCACTGCCGTGTTGTGCCATGACGACATCCTTATGAAATCAGTGGAGCGATGATCTTACGCTGCTTGAAGCGCGTAAGGCGAACGAAGGCTAAAATGGGCAACAGCGTAACTTTCGCATGAGCACTAATTGCACATCATGGACGCGTCAATTTCGGGCTCAATAGTCTTGTTCGTCACCGTGGCGGGAACGGCCGCTGCCCAGAGTTATCCTACGAAACCCATACGGTTGATCGTGCCGTTTGCCACCGGCGGCCAGTCGGACATCATCGCGCGCGTGATGTCACAAAAGCTGGCCGAGTCATTGAAGCAGCCCGTGGTGGTGGATAACCGGCCCGCTGGCAGTGGCACTGTTGGCACCGAGATGACCGTGCGCGCCAATCCCGACGGCCACACGCTGGTGATGGTGTCGGCCGCTTATGCCGCAAACGCAGCGCTCTACAACCTGCCGTATGATCCGGTAACCGACGTGGCCACCGTCGCCTTGATCGGTGAAAGCGGATTCATCGTATCGCTGCATCCGTCAGTGCCGGTAACCAACGTCAGAGAGTTGATTGCCCACGACAAGGCAAACCCCGGCAAACTCAACTATGGTTCCGGCGGCACTGGCGGCAGCAACCATCTTGTGACGGAATATTTCAATCTGATGGCCGGTACGCGCATGACGCATGTGCCGTACAAAGGCGGGGGCCCGGCACTAAACGATTTGATCGGCGGACAGATCCAGGTCTTCATCGGAACGCTGTCGGCTATGCTGCCGTCGGTTAGAGCAAATCGGGTGCGCGGCATCGCGGTGACCACAGCCAAACGCGCGCCCGCGATTCCCGAGGTGCCGTCGGTGTCCGAAACGGTACCCGGCTATGAAGCCATAACTTGGGCCGCCATTTTGGGCCCGAAGGCATTGCCGAAGGAAATCGTAGTGCGGCTGAACAGCGAGATCGACCGCATACTGCAATTGCCCGACGTGAAAACACGCATGGCGGGCCTCGGGATGGATATCGCCGGTGGCGCGCCAGAGCGTGCACGGACTGTGCTCGCGCGCGAGATCGCCATCTGGAAAAAGGTCGTCAAAAGCGCCAACATCAAAGTGGATGGCTAAGGATTGATAAACGCCAAAGCCGGTCGAGGTTGGGCGGCAACGCAAAGAGGACGCAATGCGTAAGTATTTGTTTTTATTGATAATTTATTCATGCGCGGCCACGGCACAGAATTATCCGTCGCGCCCAATCCGCCTCATCGTGCCGCAAGGCGCGGGCGGTGCCACCGATATCATTGTGCGCATCACGGCCCAGCGCATGAGCGAGCAGATGAATCAACAAATAGTGATCGACAACCGTACGGGGGCAGGTGGCACGATAGGTGTTGAGATTGCCGCCAATGCCGCGCCTGACGGCTACACCCTGGGGTTGTCGGCCACCTCCTCCCATGCGATCAACCCCAGTCTGCGCAAGGTTGCCTATCATCCCCTGCGCGACTTTGACGCCGTTAGTCTTGTTGCTTCCACACCTCTTGTGCTGGTCGTGCATCCCACGCTGGCTGCGCAAACCGCGGAAGAACTCATCAAGCTCGCGCGGATCAAGCCAGGCGTCATGCAATATGCGTCAGCGGGCAACGGCACCATGCCGCACGTGGCGATGGAGTTAATGAAGGCTATGGCTAAAATGGATATGCAACATGTGCCCTACAAGGGCAGCCCGCCAGCGCTCGCGGATGTCCTGGGCGGACGCGTGCCAGTCTATTTCGCTGGCGTGCCTTCGACCTTGCAGCACATCAAGGCGGGTCGCGTTCGCGCACTGGGGTCGACCTCGCTTAAACGTACCATTGCAATGCCCGATCTTCCTGCTATTGCCGAAAGCGCTATTCCCGGCTATGAAGCGGTGCCGTGGATCGGTCTGGTCGTGCCCGCGAAAACACCCAGGGCCATCATTGCGCGTCTGAATCGCGAAGTGGTTACAACACTGGCTGCGCCAGACGTGCGTGACCGGTTGCTGGCACACGGTGCGGAGCCCGGGGCCGGCACGCCCGAAGCACATGCCAGCTATATCGCCAGCGAACTAAAAAAATGGGGCAAGTTGGTAACGGATATCGGTGTGAAAATTGATTAGTTTCACACCCTGATACAGGCCGCGAAGTGGCCCGGGCGAACCTCGCGTAACGGCGGCCGTTCAGCCTTGCAGGCGGCATCCGCCAGTGGGCAACGGGTGTGAAATACACAACCCGGCGGCGGGGCCAGCGGGCTGGGCACTTCCCCACCCAGCACACGGTGCTCGCGCTGCGCCTCAATCACCGGATCCGGCACCGGCACCGCTTCCAGCAATGCCTGCGTATAGGGATGCAGCGGCTCGGCGTAGAGGGCATCGCGATCCGCAATTTCCATCACGCGGCCCAGATACATCACGATCACGCGGTCCGAAATGTGCCGTACCACGGCCAGATCGTGTGCAATGAACAAATAGGTAAGGCCCAGTTTCTTCTGCAAATCTTCGAGCAGATTGATGATCTGCGCCTGAATGGATACGTCGAGCGCTGATACCGGCTCGTCGCACACAATGAACTCCGGCTCCATCGCCAACGCCCGGGCTATACCTACGCGTTGACGCTGGCCGCCAGAAAGCTCGTGCGGATAGCGGCCGGCCATGTAATCAAAAAGACCCACCTGCAACAGCAGTTCACGCACCCTGGCATTTGCCGCCTTCCTGTCCGGCTGCAATTGGTACACCAGTAGCGGCTCGGCGATGATGTCGCCGATGGTCATA
>SXGR01247757.1_pt1 | contig 15941 bp, 16 predicted proteins | sample 3174711 | NCBI WGS metagenome assembly SXGR01 (sample SAMN11356860, study PRJNA531348) | freshwater metagenome | isolation source: freshwater sample F1-60 | place: China: Fuxian Lake, Yuxi | collected 2017-12-25
CCATGCGCAGGGCGTCGCCCATCACTCCTCGCGGCTCGGCATTCCAGCGACCATCGTCATGCCGATCAACACGCCATTCAACAAAGTGCGGCAGACGCGGTTGCTCGGGGCGCGCGTAGTGCTGCACGGTCAGCAACTTGCCGAAGCCGAGAGTTATGCGCACGAGATCGCGCAGCGCGAAAATCTCGTCTTCGTACACCCCTACGAAGACGAAGACATCATCGTGGGTCAGGGCACGGTCGCGCTCGAGATGCTCGAAGATCAGCCTGATCTCGACTGTCTATGCGTGTCGGTGGGCGGTGGCGGATTACTGGCCGGCATGGCCGTCGCCGCGCGCAGCATCAAACCCTCGATGCAACTGCTCGGCGTCCAGACCCGATCTTTTCCGGGTATGTATGCGGCCGTTCGCGGTGAGCCGATGGAGTTCGGCACGCAGACGATCGCCGAGGGTATTGCGGTACGCAACGTCGGCCGCATCACTCGCGAACTCATCGCCGCCCACGTCGCCGAAATCCTGCTGGTCGACGAAGCCGACATTGAACGCGCCATCAGCCTCCTGATCGCGATCGAAAAAACCGTGGTCGAAGGTGCAGGCGCTGCCGGGCTCGCCGCCGTGCTCGCGCATCCCGAAAAATTCAGGGGTCGCAAGGTCGGTCTCGTACTCTGCGGTGGCAATATCGACACGCGACTGCTGGCCATCGTGCTGCAGCGCCAGCTCGTGCGCGAACGTCGCCTCGTCACACTGCGTTTCGAGAGTGCCGATCAACCAGGCACTTTGGCGCGTATCGCCGGGGTCATCGGCGAGGCCGGAGGCAACATCATCGAAGTGGCGCACCATCGGCTCTTTCTCGATGTGCCCGCCAAAGGTGCCGATCTCGACTTCACCGTCGAAACCCGCGACGCGGAACATACCGAGACCTTGCTCGCTGCGCTGCGCGGCGCCGGTCTCGAGCCGCGCGTGCTCTCGGCAAGTGGCGCCTAGCGCGGGCAGGCCCGTGGCGGCAAACCGGTAGCCGCTGTAACGTCCGCACCGGGCGGCAGCGCGCGCACTTCGAGATGCTGGACGCCCGGCGGTACCGTGGGAGCGAGAGTCACCGAAACCTGCACCGTGCCCCGTTCACAGTCGAGCATCCAATCGCCGCGCAACGCGTTCTCGCTGTAGAGATAGCCGGGTCTGTCCCGACAAAACCCCACGGTCTCGCGCAGCTTGGCGAATTCGGCGCGACGCCGTTCCTTGGAGCGATCGAGAACAAGGTTCATGGCTGCGAGTCGGTCGAGGAGCGCATCGTCCCAGACGTTGATCAAAGAATTGATGCCGATGCGAGCCGCGCGCAAGGCGGGTGCGGGCTGTACTTCGCGCGCCATCAGACCGCCGGTCTGCTGCAGCGCCGCCAGCGCATCGTCGAACACACCACCCCACCCAGTGTAGGTTCGATTACCGAAGGCGATCAGACCCACGCCGTACTCCGGCAACCAACGCATCTGCGAGCCGAAGCCCGGCAGACCGCCGCTGTGCGCAACGACGTGCCCGAAATCGCAGCTCTGAGAAATCCGCAAACCGTAGCCGTAGCCTCCCGAATTGAGCACGATACCGCTCGTACCATTACGCGAAACCACCGTCGGTCGCGCGCGCCAAAGCTGCTGCATCTCGCGCAGCGATGCGCGCAACAGCGGCACTCTCGCGGTGCCATCGCGTGGCGGCCACGCGTCGAGAAAAAGTCCGACGTAGCGGGCTAGATCGTCGAGCGACGTCAGCATGCCCCCCATGGCGCCAAAGGCGCCATCGGCAAGTTGCGGCTCGAGTTTCCAAAGCTCGTCTTCGCGACGATAACCCAGTGCGAGTTGCGCGGCGGGTACCGCTTGCGGCTCGAGGGTGGTCGAGCGCATGCCGAGCGGACGCAGGATCCGCTGCTGCACGTAGTCCTTGTACTTCATGCCCGACACGCGGCTCACTACTCGACCAAGCAACGCGAAGCCGTAGTTCGAGTATTCGTAGGCCACACCCGGCGAATTCGAAAACGCGATGCCCTCGCGCAACAATTCGTCGAAACGTGATTCGGAAATGGCGAGCTGCTGATCGCCCCATGGGTTGTCTTCCGGAAAACCCTCGGCGTGCGTCAGCAAGTGACGCAGCGTGATGCGCGGCGAGTCGTCGGTCGGGTAGCGTAGCTGGCGAAGCTCGGGAAGATATTTTTCCGCAGGGTCATCGAGCGCCAAACTGCCGGCATCGCGCAGCTGCAGAATCGCCATCGCGGTGAAACTTTTCGTCATCGAGGCAATGCGGAATACGCTGTCGGGTCTGACGGGCGCACCACCCGCCACGTCGCGCAGGCCGTAAATGCCGACATGCACCAGCTCGTCGTCGATCATCACGCCCCAGGCCGCACCCGGGACTTTCTCACGTCTCAAAAAATCGGCTACGTTGCGATCGATGACGGGAAAGGCCTGCGCCAGTTTTTGCCGTCGCTGTGGATCGGTGAAGCGCGCGGGCTCGGCCACCCAGGTGGCCGCAGGCGCAGACGCTGCAGCGAGATCAACGCCCCCGAGTGCCAGCAACGCGAATACGCACGTACCAAAGAAAACCTTTGTTTCGCGGATGGTAGCCGTGGAAAATGTCTTGATCATGGGATTAGGATAAAGCATGTGACGGTCCTGCAGGACCATCGAGGACGATCGGATGGTCAATGGCATTGATCACGGGCCTGAGGCGCGCCGTCTCCTGAAACGTCTGCGCTCGCAAGTCGCTCGCGCCCTCGCCCTGTTCGCGCTGTCACTCGGCGGACTCGCGAGCGGAACCCTGCTGGCGGCCAGCGTATCCACCGGGGTCACGCGTACCGGAATCGACGTGCTGCAGGCGGAGAACTTCCGCAGTCTGATCGGCAAGCGCGTCGGCCTGCTGACCAATCACACCGGCAAAGCCCGAGACGGCAGCACGACTCTGGACCTTCTCAACGCCGCCGACAGTGTACGACTCGTCGCCCTGTTCAGCCCGGAACACGGAATCCGCGGCGAGTTCGATGCCAAGGTCCCCTCCTCGATCGACACGAAAACCGGTCTCGTCATCCATTCGCTGTACGGCGAGAGCCGTCGGCCCGATCCGAATACGCTGGATGGTTTGCAACGTGATCGTCATCGATCTGCAGGACGTCGGCGCGCGCTTCTACACCTACATGACCACCATGGGCTACGTGATGGAGGCTGCAGCACGCCGTGGTCTGCGGGTCATGGTTCTCGATCGTCCGAATCCGCTCGGCGGCGTGAGCGTCGAAGGCCCGGGCCTGCAGGCCGACGAACGTGGTTTCACCGCCTACTTCCCGATGCCGATCCGCCACGGCCTGACTCTCGGCGAACTCGCGCGGCTATTCGATGGCGAGCGTCAGGATGAATCGCTGCGTCTCGGCGGTCGCCTGACCATCGTCGCCATGCAACGGTGGTCACGGGAGTTCTGGTTCGACGATACCGGTCTCACCTGGGTCGACCCCTCGCCCAACATGCGTAGCCTCCTCGCCGCGAGCCTCTATCCCGGCGTCGCCACGATCGAAGGCAGCAACGTGTCGGTCGGGCGTGGCACTGATCGTCCCTTCGAATTCGTCGGTGCACCGTGGATCGACGGACCTCGACTTGCGGCGCGCTTGAATGCCGCGGCCATTCCGGGACTGCGCGCCTATCCGGTGAACTTCACGCCACGCTCGTCGAAATTCGTCGGTGAGCGCTGCAGCGGCGTCGCTCTGGTCGTGACCGACTGCCGAGCACTGCGCCCCGTGGGGCTCGGACTCGAGCTGGTCGTGGCACTGCATGATCAACACGGCGACCAGTTCGAGCTCGACGCCGTGTCAGGACTTTTCGGTCGCGAGGTCATCGAGAAAATTCGTCGTGGCGATAGCAGCCGCGCCATCGAAAAAAGCTGGGCTGCCGATGCGGCACGTTGGCGGAACTTGCGGTCGCGTTATCTGCTCTACTGATTCATGCCGACTCGCTGCAAGCGCCCTGCCGCCGCGCTACTGCTCACGACGCTGCCGCTGGTGTCGATCACGAGCGCGCTCGCCGAAAGTCCCGAGGTCGCCGAAGTCGTCGTCACCGCGGCAGAGCCCAAATACGTGGCCCCCACCCTGCGCGATCGCATCGGTCGTATCTGGGCACCGGTGTATGTCAACGGGCAAGGTCCGCTACGGCTGGTGCTCGACACCGGCGCCACCACCTCGGCACTCACCCACGATGCCGCAAACCTGTTGTCGCTCGATCCGGGTCCCTCACGCCCGGTGCTGCTGCGTGGAACCACGGGCAGCTCACAGGTTCCCATCGTCAAGTCACGGCAGATCGAAATCGGTGATTTTCTAGCCGAAAATCAGCGACTAGTGTTGGTCGACGATGCGTTCGGCGGTGCCGACGGCGTGCTCGCCACACGCATGCTGCGCGATCGACGAATCCACGTCGAATTCCGCAAGGACCGCATCGAAATCACGCGCTCTAAAAGTCAGCCTGCTCCGCCCGGCTTCTCGACCATTCCGGTCAAATTCGCAGCACACCAAGTCCCCTGGGTCGAGGCCTGGGTCGGTCCGGTCAAGGCCAAGGCCGTCATCGATACCGGCGCGCAACAGAGCATGGGCAATCTCGCCTTGCGTAGCGCGCTGGCAGCTGCGCGGCGGCGTGGCCTCGATGCGCGTAATGAAGGCGTGATCGGCGTGACCGGCGATGTGCAGGAAGGTATCAATCTGGCCGTACCCACCGTCCGTCTCGGTAACGTTCGCATCCAGAACGCACGGATCAATTTTGTCGATCTGTATATTTTTGATCACTGGAACATGCTCGAGGAGCCGACAATGCTGATCGGCATGGACGTGATCGGTGTACTCGACACCTTCATCCTCGACTATCGTCGTCGGGAGTTGCAGCTGCTGACTCGCGGCACGCCGACTTACAAAGATTGAGAACTCCGATCGATCTCAGGCGCGGCGCGAACCCGCCTCGAGATCGGCGTATTCCCCACTGCGCAGCACCTCGAGCTGCTGCCACAGATCACTCACGTGCTCCTGCCAGAAACGCGGACTCGTGAACCAAGGAAACGCCTTGGGGAAGGCAGGGTCATCCCAACGCGTCGCGATCCACGCCGAGTGATGCACCATGCGCAGAGCCCGCAGCGGCTCGATGAGAGCTAACTCATCGGCATCGATATGGTGAAACTCGCGATAGCCGGCGGCTAGCTCTTGCCATTGACCACGCCTTTCATCCAAAGACCCGGAGAGGAACATCCACAGATCCTGCACGCGCGGACCACTCATACAATCATCCAGATCGACGAACACCGGGCCCCGTTCGTTCCACAACACGTTGCCGAGATGACAATCACCATGCAGACGAATACGGCCCACGGGGCCCGCTTGTTCGATCTTTTCGTCTACCGTCTCGAGAAGCTCGGCGGAGGCTTCCGAGTACTTGTCGACGAGTGACCCATCGAGCGCACCCAATCGAATCATTTCTTCGAGGAAACGGGAACCGAGGAGCGTATCGCGTGCCTGCCAGCCGAGACGATCGCTGCTGAGCACGGACCGCTGCAGAAAGCGACGACACGCGCCTACGGCGTGCATGCGACCGAGCGTGCGACCGACGAGCTCGAGCGACCCGCGGGCATCGATCTCGGCCGGGCGCGCAGCAAGCCGTGAAAAGACTGCAAATCTCAGCCCGGCGCGCTGATGCAGCAGCCGCTCGCCGATGGCTAGTGCTGCAGCGACCGGCAGATCGGCGCTCGCAAGCTCGGTACCGAACTCGAGTTCTTCGAGAATCTGCGCATCGCTCCAACGCGCCGGTCGATAAAACTTCAGCACCAGCATGCCGTGGGTGGACGAGCCTACTTGATACACCCGGTTTTCGTAGGAGTTGAGGGCGAACAGTCGACCGTCGCAGTCTATTCCCAAAGATTCGACGGCCTCGAGCACGGCATCGGGCGAGAGCTCTGCGAAGGGTCTGGAAACGAATGCGCTCAATTCGCCGACTTCAAAAAATCCGCGGCTTTTTCCGCGATCATGATGGTGGGTGCGTTGGTGTTGCCGCCGATCAAGCGTGGCATCACCGAGGCATCCACCACCCGCAGGCCTTGCACCCCGCGCAGTCGCAACTCGGCATCGACCACCGCGTTGGCGTCAGCGCCCATGCGGCAGGTACCGACCGGATGGTAGATCGATTCGGCCTTGGCACGAATCGCCGCTTCGAGTTCGGCATCGGTCCGGATCTCGGATCCCGGGAACACCTCGCGACCGCGATAGTCGGCGAACGCACGGGCCGCGAAAATCTCGCGCGAGATCCGCACGCCCTCGATGAGATACCGCAGGTCGCTCGGAGCGCTCAAATAATTGGCGTGGATACGCGGGACATCGAGTATCGATGCCGAACGCAAACCGATGTGTCCGCGGCTCTGCGGTCGCAAGTAACAGGCGTGCAAGGTGTAGCCATGACCAGGCAGCTTGTTACGCCCGTGATCGTCGAGCTGCGCCGGAACGAAATGAAACTGCAGATCGGCGCGCTCGTCGCTCGCCAACCTCGAGCGCAGAAAACCACCCGTCTCCGCGATGTTCGAGGCACCCGGCCCGTTACGAGTCACGAGGTAACGCAGCCCGGCGAGCCCCTCCTCGAACAGACCGAAATCATAGGTCACGGCGCGCCGGCTTTTCTGCAGGGTGCAGTAGTCGAGGTGATCCTGCAGGTTCCTGCCCACCTCGGGATGGGCTACCTTGACCTTGATGCCGACACGCTCGAGCTCTTCGATCGGACCGATCCCCGAACACATCAATAATTGCGGCGAACCGATCACACCGCCACAGAGCAGCAATTCACGCCGCGCGCGAACCATCCGCGTTGCAGAGCCGCGTCGGTATTCGAGTGTGGCCGCGCGTGTGCCCTCGACAACGATGCGTAGTGCAACGGACCGCGTGCTGATCTCGAGATTGGCGCGCTGGCGCGCTGCTGTGAGATAGGCCACCGCCGCGCTGCAACGACTCGCCTCGATCATGGTGGTTTGGTAGGGACCGAAGCCCTGCTGCTCGGCGCCGTTGAAGTCGGGGTTGCGCGGGTAACCGAGTTCGACGGCTGCATCGAGAAAAACCTCGCTCAGTACGTTTCGGTGTCTAAGGTCCTCGACGTGCAACGGTCCGCTCGCGCCGTGGAACTCGCAGGCGCCACGCTGCTGATGCTCCGCCTTACGAAAATAGGGCAGCACGGAGCGGTAGTCCCAGCCGGACAATCCGAGTGCGGCCCACTCGTCGTAGTCGCGCGCGTCGCCACGGACGTAGCACATCGCATTGATCGAACTGCTGCCGCCCAGCACCCGACCTCGAGGCCAAAACAGTCGCCGATTCTGCAACTGCGACTCGGGCTCCGTTTCGTAGTGCCAGTTGATGCGCCGATTGCCGACCAGTCGCGCAAGACCCGCCGGTATGTGGATGAGCGGATTGAGATCACGTCCCCCGGCCTCGAGCAGCAGGACTCGCACCGACGGGTCTTCGCTCAGCCGCGCGGCAAGCACGCAGCCGGCCGACCCCGCACCGACGATGACGTAGTCGAATTCCTGCATGGATCAAGTTCCTCGCCGGGGCTTAGAAAGCCCGTTGACTGCGCCGACTATACCGTACCCTTTCGCGCGCTCGTGGCGTCCAGAAAGTCTGCGAGCACTGCCGCGTACTCCGCGGCGCGCGACGGCTCGTGCAGGGGATGGTCCTCGGGAAAAAAATGTCTTGTGGCCGCAGGCGAGAGTTCACACGCACGTGCGAACTCGGCTGCCAGCGTATCCGTTCGGGCACCGAGCAGCAAAACGGGCTGACGGACTGCCGGCAAGGTTTTCGCCAGATCGTAGGCGGCGGAAATCGGTGCCGACGAGACGAAGTCGGTCTCGAGGTAGTCGATCATCGCCGGCCAAAGATATTCGATGCTTTGCGGCGTGACAGTGAAGCCGGGCAGATAATGCTCGAAGATCGTGCGCACGGTACGAAACACCAGCGTTTCGTGGCTACCGTCGGCGAGAGATGCGGGTCGTGACGCGCGTGACATCGCCGCAAATGTGGCCACGAGCTCCGGCGTCAAGAACGGACAGCCATCGAGCATCACGATGTCGATGAGCGCAGGGTGATGCCGCGCAAGTTCGACCGCTACGCAGGCGCCGCTGTGTCCGCCCAATACCGAAACGGGTTCGCGCACGCCGACCGCGTACAGCGTGGCCGCCACTGACTCGGCCCACTCGGCCATCGAGCAATTTGCGGGTCGCGGATCGGAGCGTCCGTAGCCGAGCAGGTCGATCGCGATCGTCTCATAACCGCGCCCGGCCAGCGCCGGCATCACCCGCGAATACATACGCGAGGACAAAGGCAACCAATGAATGAGCACGATGCAGCCGGCGCTGTCACGAACCGGCGAAAAACGTCGATAATGCACCTGCCCGTAAGCGGTATCGGCATATGCTTTCGGTATGAGATCCTTCGACATGATGGTCGATCCCCTCTTGCAAGCCCTGGCGCAGAATATCGCGTTCTTCCTGATCGCGAGCCTCTACGTCTGGATCGGCGCGCGGCGAACCCAAGACACGGCCGTGTTTCCCGGACCACGGCCACCACCCACTTGGTTCAAAGTATGGCTGGTCGTGATCTGGCTCGTCGGTCTGGTCCTGCCTTGCGTAATCCTCGTCGTCGAGGGCGTCCTGCGTGCCAATGCCACCATCGCCATCGGGCTCGGCGCTTATCTCGTCATGTTCGTGATGCAAGTCATCACCGAAATCTTTGTCTGGAAGCGCTGGCGCAGTCCGATCTGGGTGATCGTGCCTTGCCTCTACCTCGCCTGGCGCCTGTGGCAATGCGCTTGGGGCATGGGGCTGCCTGGAGGTTTCGACTCGCCGCTCGCAAAGCTGACCTGGAGCGCGCTCTTCGCACTGTGGGTGATCAACATCGGCGTTCACTTCACCAACATTCCGCTGACGCTGCGCTGGGACCACCATCCGCGCGATGCGAAGTTCAAGGCACTGCGTAACCCGGTCGCCATCCTGCCGAACGCCAGCGACCCATGAGCACTGGCGCCCAGCTCGTCGACCGTCTGGTCAGCGAACAGCACATCCGTGACTACGAGGCGAACGGTTGCGTGCGTATCGCAGAAGCCTTCGATGCGGCTACCTGTGCACGACTGACCGCGGCGATCGACGCTGCGCTGCAAGACTTCGACACGCCCGCGTTCCAATCGAGCGCCACCGGCGCCAGGCATCAGAACCCGCCCTCGCTGCATCGCGGCGACGGACAAGTGCAGCTACGAAATTTCGCGCAGCATGTGCAGGCCCTGCGCGATTGGTTGCATCGCAGCATCGCCGGCGAGCTCGTCGCGTGACTCATGCGCTCGCGATCCGCGCGTTTCTGGATGGACGCCACCTTCGTCAAGGATGGCTCTGGTGCGGAGTCCGCCACGCCGTGGCACAACGACGAATGTACGTTTCCGTTTCGCGGCGAGATGATGCCCTCGTTCTGGGTGGCCCTCACCGACGTCACCATGGACAACGCACCGATCGTCACCCTGCGAGGTTCGAACCGGGATCCCTGGCGTTACCACTCGCCGATGTCGAACCCCGAAGCCTTCGAAGTCGAGCACATTCCCTGGAGCCATCGCGAACGACGCGTTGCCCGGACCGATGCGCCCAAAGATATCTGGCCTTGCCGCGCGGGGGACGTGCTGCTCATCCACCCGAAAACCATCCACGCCTCGTTACCGCGCACCGCGCGAGATCGAGGCCGTCGCATTGCGCTCACCACGCGCTGGCTCGGTGACGACGTGCGTTGGGCGCCGAATTCGCTCTCCATTCGCATTCCGTCACTGGAGGCTTCCGGAATGATGCGCTTCGGCGAACCACCCCCCGCAGAACTATTCCCGGTGATCTGGCCACGAAGCGAGGGGACGGCACGCTCCGGAGCCTGAGACGGCATCCTTCAACCGAGGATGGCTTCGCGCTCGTAAAGTCGACCCGCCACCCAACAAAGAATTCCACCGACGACGAGACTTGCACCGGCCGACAGCAGCAAATCGGTCGGTATCGGAGTCTCGCCACGCAAGATCTGCATCATCAAAAAATGCTGACTGAGCGATGGCGTCGCCATGACCCACGGCGAGGGCTCGACCCGCAAAAGACCGATGAAGGCCAAAGGCAGGGTCGGTAGGCTGATGGCGAAACTCAGATAACTTTGTGCCTCGCGAAAACTGCGCGTGAAAGAAGCCACGACCGTGAGCAAGCCCGCGCCGAACAGCGCAAGCGGCGCACTGACCGCAAACAGTTTCAGCGTCGTCGGCGCACTCACCGAGGCGCTGATGCCGAACTGCTCCATACGCACGAATTGCATGGCGATCGCGCAGGCCAGCAGCGTGAGCGCCATCGAAATCAGCATGTACGCTGCCGTCGCGGCGATCTTGCCGTAGATCAGGTGATGGCGTGGCATGGGCGCGGTCAGCAGCGACTCGAGCGATCCGCGCTCACGCTCGCCGGCGGTGGCGTCGATCGCGAGGTACATACCCCCGAACAGCATGGCGAAAATGACGAGATAGCTCAGCATCCCGAGCGCAAAGATGGCACGGCTCGAGGGGGTCGAGACATCGATATCGTGGATCACGACCGTCGCCATGCTGGTCGGGTCGACGCCCCGCAGCAGCAAGCGCGTCTGCGCGACTTGTCGGCCATACGCGTTGATGACTCTCGACACACGCGTCGAGTTCGCATCGCCACCGAACTGATCGGAGCTATCGGCAAAAAGTTGCAACGCGGCAGGCTCGGCGCGCGACCAGCGCTCGGTGAAATCTGGCGGCACGCGCAGCACCACCTGCAGTTCACGCGCTGCGATCGCCGTGCGGATCTGCTGCTCGTCGAGTTTGCGACGCTCGACCCGAATGTTCTGCGATTCCAGCACCGCCATCAGGTTTGGAGCGTACTCGGCGCCGACCACGGGTAGTTTCAACTCTTGCTCGGACGCAGCTTCGCCTTTCGACACCGACAGCTGCAAGACACCCGTCAGCAGCGAGGGACCGAGCACCGGACCAAAAACGAGCGCAGACAGCAGAATGCGTCGATCACGCAGGTTCTCGAAAAATTCCTTGCGGAACACCGTGAATATACCGCGCATCAGTTGAGCCCCTCTGCCGTACCGATCAGCTTGACGAAAGCGTCTTCGAGCGTGGCTTCGTCCGCTTGTGCACGCAGCGCCTCGATCGTCCCCGCAGCCCCAACCCGCCCCTGCGCGATCACCACCACTTCATCGCACAGCAAGGCGACCTCTTGCATGACGTGACTCGAAAAGACGATGCAATGACCTTGCTCGCGAAGACGCGACAACAGCGCGCGCAAGTTGCGTACCGCCATCACGTCGAGCCCATTGGTCGGCTCATCGAGGATCAGGTTGCACGGACCGTGCACCAGCGAACGCGCGAGAGCCGTTTTGAGACGCTGTCCTTGCGAAAAACCTTTGGTTTTGCGATCGAGGAATTCGTCGAGTTCGAGCAGCGCGGCAAGCTCGGTCACCCGTGCGTCGGCCTGATGCCTATCGAGGCCGTGCAGCTCGGCGAAGTAGACGATGTTTTCGCGCGCCGTCAGCTGCGGGTAGAGCCCGCTGGCATGCGACAAAACGCCGATCCGGCGACGAACCGCGATCGGCTCGACACTCACCGATTGACCATCGACCCAGGCATCGCCTGCGTCCGGCCGCAACAACGTCGACAGCATGCGCAGCGTGGTCGACTTGCCGGCGTCGTTAGGTCCGAGCAAACCCGTAATTTGGCCATCTTTCGCCGTGAAGTTGACGCTGCGCACGGCCTCGACTTTGCCGAACTTCTTGCTGAGAGCTTCGACTCGGATCATGGCGCAGGCCCAGCGATCGAAAGCCAGAACGGTGGTTGCATTCGTCGATCCAGGCATTTCGTGTCCAAGGCCTTCGGGTCGATCGTGTCGACGAATTCAGCGAGCACGCGGTCCATGCAGGGAATGGCGATTTATCCGTGCGCCGACCCCTTGATCACCAAATGCCTGGCGTTGCGCAAATTGGCCGCGACCCGCGTGGCATCACCCGGCGGCGTCACCGGATCGAGCGTACCGGAGAGCAGTAGCGTAGGTATCGTGCTCACGAGTGGCGCATGAAAGTCTGCATCGACCAAACCGCGCGGCCAAGTACCGCAGATCGCCCGCAGCCCATCGACGAACGCGGTACCGAGGTAGCTCGCGCCGAGTGCGACTCGATCGATCGTAGTCGAAGCGAATCGGGGCACGTCCTCGCTGCAAATGACCGAGTTGTGCATGCCCACCGCGATCGCTTGCTGAACTCCGGCAGTCACCAATAAATAGAGCGAGGCGAGCGGGAGCAACTCGCCACGCGCCGCCTCGCTCACCACGAGCGGCAGCATCGCCGCGAAACCTGGACCGTAAGTGCCAAATCTCAGCACGACCGCAAGCTGCTCGGCGCTAAGCTCGACATTCTCCATACGCGAGGTTTGCGGATGGGCGATTTGTACGCGTTGCGGGGAGCGCGCGAGCGCGGCCTGCAATTGGCGCGTCTTTTCGGCAACGTTGCCAAAAGCTTTGCGGCATTTTTCGTCGGCTGCACAAAGCGTCCACACGCCATCGAGTGCGGCCTGTGCATCGATCGCGATTCGTGGACCGAGCACGGTTTGCGGCGCAACCACCCCATCGAGAACCATGCTGCGCACGCGCTGCGGATATCTTCGAGCATAGTGTTGAGCGATCCGCGTGCCGTAGGAGCCGCCGTAGAGATTCAGAGTCTCGTAACCGAGCAAGGCGCGCACGGCCTCGAGATCGCGGACGGCGCGGCTCGTCGTGTAGGCGCCGAGATCGTTGCTTACCGCGAGCCGTTGCTCGCAACGCGCACTCAAACGGACGAAGGCTGCGGTGTCGAAGTTCATGGTGCTGGTTCCGAGTCGACCCTCGGGTTCGCAACTGAGAACGTTCGAGCGCCCGGTGCCGCGCTGGTCGAGGAACAAGATGTCGCGCTCGCGCCCCGGCCGCATCACTTTCCGCGATGCTGACCTCGGCGCATTCGGCCTCGATCGACTGCAATTGCAGCGGGTCGGTCAAGCGGCATGGCGAAAACGCCTTGGCGAGTTTCGCCCCGTCCGCCGCCGTTGCGCGCGCGAAGGGCAACAGCGCGATGAGCACCCAAAACAGCACTCGTGACATCCGCAGACCCCCTTCACCAAAGAAAAATATCATTCATGCTATATTGTATTCATGCGGCATATCAAAAAGTATCCGGGTAACGTGCGCTGACCCGATGCTTTGCGAGCCGTGCCGTGCTAAAACGGCCATTAGAGTAGTGCAAAGCACCGACAGCATTGGAGCTACTTTGAACATTGCGTGCAGGTTAGCGCAGCTGCGGTCGAGTTTCTGCCTCGGTGGGTCGCGCGACCCGTCCGCGTCCGCTACGATAGCGCCCGCGTAATGGAATCACGGATGATTCAATGAACAATCGCCTCGCCGACCTGCTGTCCCGCCGCCCCTGCCTGCTCGCCGACGGCGCGATCGGCAGTAATCTTTTCGAAATGGGTCTCGTGTCGGGCGACGCCCCCGAAATCTGGAACGTCGATCATCCCGACCGCATCAAGTTGCTGCACCAGCGCTTCGTAGATGCCGGTGCCGACCTGATCCTCACCAACACCTTCGGTGGCACACGCTATCGCCTGAAGTTGCACTCGGCAGAGCACCGCGTACGCGAACTCAACCTCGCCGCAGCGCAGCTCGCGCGATCGGTCGCCGACGCCAGCGGTCGTGAAGTCCTGGTGGCCGGCAGTATAGGGCCGACCGGCGAAATCTTAGAACCACTCGGCCCGCTGTCGAGCGCAGATGCGCGCGTGGCCTTCGCCGAGCAGGCGGTAGCACTCGCCGAAGGTGGCGCTGACGTGCTCTGGATCGAAACCCTCTCCTCGACCGAAGAAGTCGAAGCGGCTATCGAGGGAGCAAAAACCGCGGGGTTGCCCGTGGTCAGCACGCTCTCTTTCGACACCAACGGCCGCACCATGATGTTGGTGACGCCGGCCAATCTCGCGCAGATCGCGCGTCGTCATCACCTTGCGGCCTGCGGCAGTAATTGCGGCGTCGGTCCGTCAGAACTCGTTGCCTCGATCCTCAACCTGAGTGCAGCGGCCGACCTCGACATGGTGTTGGTTGCCAAGGCCAACTGCGGCATTCCGCAGTACGTCGATGGTGCAATTCGCTACGACGGCACACCCGAACTCATGGCGCGCTACGTGCAACTCGCGCTCGACTCCGGCGCGCGCATCATTGGCGGCTGCTGCGGCACCTCGCCCGAACATCTTGCAGCGATGCGCAAGGCACTCGATGCCTACGTTCCCGGATCTCGTCCCGACGCCGTCATACTCGAATCCACGCTGGGTCCGATCAGCACCGGCGCGCGCGCACAGCTGTCGGGGAATCTCGATCGCGCGGCAGGCTCGGCGTCGGGCGCCGCGCCGCGGGTGCGTCGGCGTCGCGGCTGATTCTTCGCTGCGCCTAATCTTGATCTGTCGCCGCGGCGGCTTCGGGCGCGGCTGGCGACAAAGCGGCAATCGCCCGCTCCCAAGACTCTTCGGCGGTGCTCGTTTGGCGTTCCCGACCATCGCGCGGCGGCAGCACGCCAATCACGGCGTAGTTCGCAGAAGCCGTGTCACGGATCTTCGGTTCGCTCGGGACGCTCCAATCGGCGTCAAGCACGACGACCAACGGCGCCGTCGTGTTCGGCCCACGCTGCACTACCATGCCGATCTCGCCGTTATCGATTCGGACGACAGATCCGGACGGATAGATGCCTAATTCTTTGATTAGCGCTGCGACGAAAGTGCTTTTCGGCGTCTCGAGATACATTTGTCTCAGCAGACCTGTCGCCGTCACCGCCGAGTGTCCTGCCGCCGTGCCAAGACCTTCCACGAAAACTTCGATGCCTTGCACGAGCTGGCTGACCTCGTTCACTTCAGTGACACCCTGCAGATAATCGGAGCCATCGGGACGCTCGTGGTGTCGCTCCACGGCGTCGAGTTAGTCAGCGTCCGTGATACCAGCGTCCTGGAAGATCTCGCGACTGCGCGTCGGATGATTTTTTTTGCTCGCTCTGCAGGAATACGGGCGACATCGACTCGAGAATGGAAAGGTTCATGGTCAGCGCGCACTTGGCGGCAAGATCGATCACTCCGCCCATCCATCCCAAGCGGTTGGCCAGCATCATGGCGAGCGCAGAAATCTGTATGGCCTGCAGCGAACCGTATACGACACGCTCCGCCGTGCCCTGCCTGATGATCTGGAAAATGGCGAGATCGGGACCACGCTCGACCAGGGTTTGCACCAAAGGCAGTGCAGCCTGCATGCGCTTCTCGAACTGCGGCTCGGCGGCACTGGCCAGCAGCTGCGTCACGTGCTGCCGGGTCGGACTCCACACCGCGGGCAGCTGACCGCGCGGCGCATGCAACACCAACCGGAAAGGCTCGGTAACCTCTTTCAGCAACACCAGCCCGCCGTGCTCGACAAGTCGCTGCAACTGCCGGGCGGACTCGACAACGTTGCCGGTTGCCAGCACCAACACTGCTCCTCGTCGAAAATGTCGAGCGGCAGCGGCTCGCCGACGACCACGCGGTTGAGCACGGCAACGAGCGGCGCGAAGGCATCTCGACCACCCATCTGCGGGGTGTCCCTGATGCGCGTTCTAGATACCCCGACATACCCCATGTTTGTGGCAGATCGTCGAGCAGCCCATTGCCTTGCCTGCAGCTCGCGCTTCGCCGCCATGGACTCTCAAAAAAAACCCCGGGAGTTTCCCCCCGGGGTCTCTCTGTCTATCTGGACCTTAGGATCAGTTAAGCCCGTGGCTTACATGTCCATACCGCCCATGCCGCCCACGCCGCCCATGCCACCCGGAGCCGGGTGCATGTGGTCGTGATCGTCC
>SXGR01484003.1_pt1 | contig 15940 bp, 13 predicted proteins | sample 3174711 | NCBI WGS metagenome assembly SXGR01 (sample SAMN11356860, study PRJNA531348) | freshwater metagenome | isolation source: freshwater sample F1-60 | place: China: Fuxian Lake, Yuxi | collected 2017-12-25
GGCTGCGGTGCAACAGAGTCCCGGCAGTGACAGACACCCAACGCCGACAGGACTTACACCGTCGAAGTCCAGCTCCGGCGATCCAGGCCTCTTTCCCTTCGCACTTCGGGCAGGAAAAGCCCTCCTGCCACCGCAGCGCAGACAAGTAAGCCAAGCAACTCTCCTCGTCACCAAACCATTGCGCAAACTCGGGTCTGTCCCGCGGAAACGGTGGGTTAAGTGCCGCGAGGTTTGCGGCTGCACCTGGAGACAAGGCCGACATGTTCGCTGGATGGGAACGGCCGATATTAGGACCTCAACGATGAGTGTCAGTCAACTACATACCCCGTTTCCGCAAAGGCCTGCCCAACCGGCCAAGTGATCGATTGCTCACTAAAAACAACTTATCTCATAAAAATAAACTATCCTCAGTATCACGCTTGACTTCATTTCCCCATAGCAGGGGTCAGAGAAAATTTTTCAATTTCCACCTTCTTCCGAGTGAGGGGATCGGCAGGAAGGGGGATCAAGCATGGAGTTAGGGCGCCCTGTTTGGTGTTCCGCCATGCCGAGAGCTCTCCTGCGGAAGAAGGGGGCAACACATTTAACGTTGCTGACCCTTTTTTGCCGAAGTCGTAAAATGAAAGCATTACGACCTCCCCCCCTGCTGGGCCTCCCCTGCTGGCTTCACCTTGCGGCCCTGACTTGCATACGCCCCGAAGATTACGCTGTCTGTAAATAGTCAATACGGGACCGCTTCGGCTCGTCCTATACGCCCAACTCCAGCTGGTCGTCGACGGTATCCGACGCGGCCCGTCGCGGCCTCTTGGTCCTGCGCTCCTCGGACGCCTTATCGCCCGGGCGTTTACGGCTGCCATGCATGCGCAACACCGACTGCGTCTCCGCCCGATGTTCCGGACGCTTCGTAACCTCGCTGAACTTCTCCCTAGCCTGCCGGACGGCTTCCTTATGGTCGACCACCGGACGCGGGTAATCCCTCCCGATTTCGCAGCCGGCGGCCTTCTCCGCCTCGGCGGTCATCCGCCGGGGTTCATGGATATAAACCTCTGGCACCGCCGCAAGCTCGGGCACCCAACGGCGGATGAACTCGCCGGAGGGGTCCTGGTCGAGCGACTGCTTGAGCGGCGAGTACATCCGCAAAGTATTGATGCCCGTCGTGCCGCTCTGCATCTGGACCTGCGACCAATGGATGCCGGGCTCGTAATCTGTGAACAGGCGGGCCAGCTCCACGCCCGATTCCCGCCAGGGCAACCAGAGGTCGTAACTGGCGAAGGACATCAACATCGCGCGCATCCGGAAGTTGATCCAGCCCGTGGTCCGCAGCGAGCGCATGCACGCATCGATCAACGGATAGCCCGTGCGGCCTGCCGCCCAAGCCGCTAGCCGTTCCACCCGATCGCCCGTCAGGTCGGCCGCCCGGAGGCCATCGAAGGCGGATACGAAGGACTGCGTCTCAATCCGCGGCTCGTCTTCGAGTTTCTGCATGAAATGGCAGTGCCAATGCAGCCGCGCGATGAGGGAGCGCACCGAACCGATGCGATAGCCGTCGCTTGGCGCCCCCACCTCGCGGGCCGCCTGTAGTTCGTCCATGCGCGCGTGCGCGGACTGGACGACAGTGCGCATCGAAATCGTCCCGAGCGCCAGCGGGACGCTGAGCCGCGAGCAGGCGTTGGCCGCCGTACGCGGACTCGACATCTCGCCGCTGTAGTTCCTGCCACGGTGGATTAAGAAACTGTCCAGGAGCTCCCGGGCCGCCGCCTCGCCCGAGTTTTGGCGATTTGGGCAAGGGTCGGCCGCCAATTGCAGCTCCGCCAACGTGGGCAATTCCCCTGGTTCGACGTGAGTCCACCCAAAAGACGGGTCAGGCACGGCCGAGATGGGCGCGCGCATCCGCCCTTCCCAAGCCGCCGCCCAACCATCGCGTGACGGCAAGCGTCGGACCACGCCCGTCTGCGTGCGTTCGTTCCACTCGACGCTTTGGGTCTGCGCCCAACGTCGGACGGCTCGATCGCGGGCATAGGTGACCGCATTACCCGTCTCTTCGTGCGACCATAGCGCGAGCTTCGTCCCCCGCCCCGCCGCGTGAGTGCGTAGTCGCTCCAACAGCTCGACCACCTCGCCTGTCCTCACGGCCAACGAGACGCCGAGCCGAGTCAGGTTCTGTCGCAATTCCGCTAAAGCCTCGCGCGCCGCCGCCCAGTGCCGACCCGAGAAGTCGGAGGAACGAATGACCGAAGGCTCGATCGCATAGAAACCGAGGATCTGGCCACCCGTCGACCGAGCGCGTGCGCAGGCTTCCGCCAACGGGGCATGGTCGCTCACGCGCAGGTCGCGCTTGAACCACACGACCTCCAGTTGTCTGTGACCAGCCATCACTAGAGCGAACCGCCCTTGCCCGACCAGTCAAATTCCCCGCTCACCTATCCCCTACCCCTCGTTGCCTCTCTGTATTTCTACCGCCCCCAACCGCCCACCGCTTACCGCCATCACCTGCCACGGGGATAACGAATCGATTGATCTCTTTCATATAGGTTACGTTGGTCCAGGGCATCGCCCGATGTGTAACCTATTTCCCCGGGTTAATTGTTACCTATCTCGCCGGATCGAACCCTCGTGGGAATTTGAACGTTTGTAGTCTGTGATGGCGTCGGAGATGGATTTTTGGTTCTCGGGCTGGCAATAGTTGGCGAGGGCAAAGTCGAGACAGAACGAAAGCGGGCGCGGCTTGTCGGCGAGGCAGGCAGAACGCGGCCTCAGCCTCACGGGCTTACTCGGCGGTCAGCGTGGTCGCGAGCGAACGAAGGCCGGAGGTGGCTTGCAGCGCCTTGATTTCCAAGGTGGCAGCCTCGGCGGCGGCCTCTTCTCGGGACTTGAAGTTTTTCCGGATGCGTCAGCCGTGAAGCCAGCCGGCGACTCGCTAGGAGGTGACGCCATTACGGTTTTCGTAACGGGTGACGTCGAATGCAATATCGGGCATGTGAGGGTTACCTCGTCAACTGGCAACCTAGCTCCGGCTAAATTTTAACTCTCTGCTATGAAGTAGTTAAGCTGGCGTCCCCACGGGGATTCGAACCGCCAATTTCCTAACAACTGAAATGCTTCATCAAGCGTGCTTTGAGTTGTTTATGAGTGAATTAGAACAGGCAACAAGGTGAAGAGAAGCGCGGCGAAAACAAGCCAGAAACAGCGTCGCTGACAAATCCGTGGCAAATCCTGATTGGACTCAATCCGGTCAGCAAAACCGGAGAAGCATTTTGCTCATCCCAAGCGCAAGCCCTGAGAAATTGTGTTACCCTTTTCACTCGCGACGGATACAATCAAAGACAGCAGGAATTTCTCGTGTTTACCCGTGTGCGTCCGGCGCAAATGAATACGTGGCTTGCAGTCGAAGGGCAAATTCCCTTCGGGCCGCCTGACGAGTTTCTGCATTTCCGCTGCCATGCACGCGGTGTGGCTCATTGTAGGATCATCAGGGAATCCAATCGCGATACCGTGCAACTCTGACCGCGTCCGGCTCGAAGACGCGGCCCAGCGACACCATTGCCTCCATTGCCTGGTGCGCATCGCGCCGCCATCCCGCCGCCACGCTCGCGAGCATCGCGGCGCCGAGACAAGCGCGCTCGGGTGATGCCGGCGTCATGATCGGCACGCCGAACATATCGGCTTTAATTTGCAACCAGAGAGCGCTGCGCGCACCGCCGCCGGTCGCCACGATGCGCGGGATTTGCGGGCCGCCCGTCACTTCTCCGATCAAGGACCGATGCGTCGCCGCAATTTTCTCGAGCAGGTAGCGGAACGCCACACCGTGGCCCGCCGCGCCGATGTCCCGTGGTGCTGCGCCACCCGCCGCAGTCGCAGCCGCCCGCGCAAAGAGTTCTTCCAAAGTAGAGCTGGCCGCAAACCGCCGCTGATAGTCCTCAAGTTGTCCGGCGCCGGCCGGGTCGAACGCAAGCCGGTAGAATCGCGCGCCATCGAAATGCGGTCCATGATAGCAGCCCGCGCGCGGCGCCGCGGTCGGCACGAGCATCATCGCCGCGAGCACCGTGCCCGTCGAGATGCTCAAGTCCGCAAACATGCCCAGACCGGAGCCCAGCGCCGCAACGTGGTGATCCAACCCTCCGAGCGCAAAGGGCACTCCAGCCCGTAATCCGAGCAGTTCCGTAGCGCGCGGCCCCGTGCGACCCACCAAGGTTCCCGACGCAAGCGGTGACGAAAGCGCCGCTGCTTCGAGCCGACACGCCGTAAGCGCAGCAGGCCACCACCGCCGTCGCCCGAGATCGTAAAGTCCGAGAAACGCGGCCGTGCTGGCATCCCCAACGCACTCACCCGTCAGGGTAAAAGTGAAGTAATCCGCCATCGTCAGGACGCGGCGCACCCGCGCCCACGTATCGCGCTCGTTTTCCTGCCACCACCGCCACTTCGCTACCGCGAATCCGGCCGACCATCCTGCGAATCCCACCGTGCGCGCAAACTCGTCGCGCTGCGAAAACTCCGCCAATTCTGGCGTGAGTGGTTCGGCCCGCCTATCCGTCCACAACACGATTGGGGTCACCGGCACGTCGGCGCGGTCAAGCAGCACGAAGCTGTTGGCCTGCGACGAATACGATACCGCCGAGATTTCCCCCTCAGTCGCCTTCGCCTGCGAAAGCGCGTCAACCAACCCGCGTCGAAGCAGCCACCAAAACCTCGGCACCGGCAGCTCGTTGCGTCCGGGTATTGGGACGTCTTTCTCGACCGCCACGCGTCCCAAGCCTTTCAATGCGCCCGTCACGTCGAACAAGCCGACCTTGAAATACGAAGTGCCAAGATCGATGCCGAGGAGCAGGGACATGAAAACAGAGATTAGGTTTTCGCAGCCAAAAGCGCGACGGTCGCATCGACGAAACGCGCCCCATTGGCCGGTGCAAATACGGCATTGGTCGCCTCGTAGACTCCGCGTGCCGCCGCATCCTCCGCCACAACGTAGCCCTGCAACTCACCGTTGGCCATTGTCACGACAAAGGCCCCAGGCACCCGCCGCCTAAGTTCGAGTCCGAATTCGACAAAAAATTCGCCGGGCCAGCCAACATATGACCATGGCCCGATCCGAATCACCTGGATCTCCGCCGGCATGCACGCCGCAATCGCCTTGGCCAAACGCCCATCTGCGGCGGCACGCGCCAACTCCGCCGTCTCCTCGGCCCCGAACACATCGCACTCCGCCGTGCGCACGACCTGTCGCGGCGCTCCCTCCGCTTGCAGCCGCGCGAACCGCGTCCGTGCCGCCTCAACGTTGGCCGCCGCATCTTTTGTGGTTGGGAAGTTGCGCGGCGTCGCGTGGAGGAACGTCCGCACGCTCTCCACCGAAGCTTCACGCCTATAGTCCGCGCCCGCCAGCACTGCGGCGACATTGCGCCCAAGGATTTCTCCGAGCCGCTCCGCTTCGGCAAACGTATTCGCGCGTGTCACGTGCCGCGGGCTCTGGTTACCCGAAGCACCCTGGAGGAACAACACTGGACAGGTTGACGGCAGCGTCTCCCGTTGCAGTTGCCGACGCGCGAAAAAAGGGAAATCCGCACTGATGAGGGTCGAGTCCTCGTGCAGCACAGTCGGATGCATCGCGCACACGAGCATGCAGGCGATGGGCCGGGAAGCGGCGAGCGACCGCACGACCAGCACCGGCACATCAAGGTCCGCCGGACCGGCCGGATCGTGGCGATTGGTGCCCAGCCCGTCGGCGCGCGCCATCGCGAATCCCGTTTCGGCCGGCTCCGCCGCGCGCACCGCCCGCTCTGCGGCCGCGACGACGCGTTCGGTGAACAGCGCGAGATACTGCGGATCGGTTTTCGGCACCACAGGATCGGCGGCGTTGCTCACGTAGTCCAGCATCGGCGGCCCGGAGTGGGTGTGGGTCGCTGTCACCATGATGGCCTCCTCCGGCACGCCGGTCTGCGCATGAATGCGACGGCGAATTTCCGCTGCGTGCGCTTTCGAGACGAAGATTACATCGTTGGCCAAGAAGAGCGCGTGCCTCCCGTTGCTGCCCCGCAGATAAAGCGCCGCACACTCCAACGCATCGTGCGTGCCCGTGCTCATGCGTGGCACATGCGGATAACCGAAAAGAAACACAGAGTCCGGCGGCGTGATATTGACGGTGGCAGCGCCGGCAGAAAGGCCGGCGCCTTCGTATACACGTCGCGGTCGTGAGCTGGAAAATATCGCATCTGTCTTCATCGAGGTAGGGCCGGGTTCCGAAAAGGAAAAGTAGCGTGTCTTGCGGGAAAGCGATGTAAATGTTAAAGTGTGTTAGTTTGAGATTTATTTTGACATTTTTTACCATGTAGACCTCCGTATTTTCACGATGAGGAACCTTCCTTCAGCCGCTAGGCAGATCAAGATTCGCGAGCGATTCTCCGCCCAGCCCGGCATCTCGATCGCTGAACTGGCACGCGAGTTCGACATGAGCGAGATGACCATCCGGCGCGACCTCACGGCCCTTGAGGCCAAAACCCATATCCAGCGGACGCATGGCGGCGCAGTGCTGACCGAGCGCATGATCGTTGAGTTCGGCTATCGAGAACGCCGGGAGCAAAACCGCGCCGCCAAGCGCGCCATCGCCGCCGAGGCCCGCAAGCTCATCCAACCCGGCCATCGCCTGCTGCTCGACACGGGCACGACCACGCTCGAACTTGCTGTGCTCCTTTCTGATGACGAGGATCTCACGGTCATTACACCGAGCCTTGCGGTGGCGTCGGAACTGCAACACGCCGGCGGCGTCGAAGTGATATTGCTGGGCGGTGTGATTCGCCGCGGCAGCCCCGATCTCACCGGCCCCGTCACCGAGCACTGCCTCGAATTGTTTGCGGCCGATCTCGCCATCCAAGGCGCCGACGGCATCGGGATCGACGGCACGATCTACAATTCCGACCTGCGCCTCTCGCGCGTCGACCAGATGATGCGACGCATCGCCAAACGCAGTTGCGTGCTCGCGGACCACACCAAGATCGGCACGACCGGCCTCGCACGCTGCGGTTCGTTGGCGGACGTGGATATTTTTATCACCGACAGCGGCGCACCGGCCGACGCCCTGAAACGCTTCGGGAAACTTGGCACCGAAGTCATCGCCGTCCCGCTCAAGCCCCTTTCTTCATGAACACCTCGACCCTCGATACCTTTTCCACGCTCGCATGGGGCCGCGTCGATCTCTCGCGCGTGCCCCATCTCCCGTCGCCGCCCCCCGGGCCGCGCTCGAAACACTACCACGACCGCTGCACGAAGCACTTCAAGGGCCTCAGCAGTCAGGTGAAACTTTTCCCGGTCTCGTTCGAGTCGGGCAGCGGCTGTGTTCTGCGTGATGTCGATGGCAACGAATACATCGATTTCTCCTCGGGCATCTACGTGACCACGCTCGGCCACTGTCACCCGAAAATCACCGAAGGCATCGCAAAGGCCGCCTCGCAGTTGATGAACGCGCACGATTTCACCACGCCCATCAAGACGGAGCTGATGGAGAAACTTGCCGCGGTGCTCCCGGGTGATCTCAACGGCTTTCAACTCTACGATTGCGGCACCGCCGCCGTCGAAGCGGGCATCCGCGTGCTACGTGCCGCCTCCGGCAAACACGAAACCATCAGTTGTTTTAACGACTTTCACGGTAAGACCTACGGAGCCGTTTCCCTCGGCCACATCCGCTCGCACGTCTATGGCGCCGTCCGCGCTCCCGGCGCACACATGGTGCCGCGCCCCGATCCTTACCGCCCAATCTGGTCCAAGGCCGACGGCACGATCGACACCGACAAATACATCGAGTTCTACGGGCAATACCTCGACAAGGCTACCATCGGCGCTGTCGCCGGCTTTGTTCTGGAACCCATCCAGGGCTGGGGCGGCTCCGTGATGCCGCCAGACGATTTTTTTCCGAAGCTCCGCAAGTTCTGCGACGACCGAAAAGTCCTCCTCATGGCCGATGAAGTCCTCACGAGTTGGGGCCGCACCGGAAAGTTCCTCGCGATGGAGCACTGGGGCGTCATCCCCGACGTCGTCACGATGGGCAAGGGTTTCGGCAACGGCTTCCCTGTGACGTGCGTAGCCGTCCGCGAGAAATTCAAAGAAAGCTTCGAGAGCATCTCCGCTTCCAGCAGCTACGGAGGCAACCCGATGGCCTGTGCCGCAGCGCTCATTTCCACGCAAATCATCGAGGAGGAACAGCTCCTTGAGCGCTCCATCCATCTCGGTAGAATCGCATTCGAACGCATGCAGCGCATGAAAGCGCAGCACAAAATTATCGGCGACGTGCGCACCAAAGGTTGCCTCATGGGTATCGAACTCGTGAAGGACCGCACCACCAAGGAGCCCTTCGACCAAGCCGGCACGCTCGTTTACCAAAAAGCCTTCCGCAAGGGCCTCGCTTGGATTCCTGCCGGTCACATCCTGCGTATGAGTCCGCCCATTGTAATGGACGACGCCACGCTCCTCAAGGGACTCGATCTCATCGACGAAGCCATTGGCGAAACCGCCAAGGAACTCGGTTACACCTGATCCGCCTCACGCGATTCTCTCTCTTCATGACCACTTATCGGCTCAACCGACTCTTTCACCCTGTCTCGCGCCGCTGCTTCGATGTCGCGATCGACCACGGGTTTTTCAACGAATTTGCCTTCCTCGAAGGCATTGAAAACATCGGGCGCGCCGTCGCGACGGTCGTCGCCGCCGCGCCCGATGCAATTCAACTCACCGTCGGCCATGCGCACCACCTGCAGTCCCTGCCCGGCCGTTTCAAACCCTCGCTCGTCCTGCGCACGGATGTCGCCAATGTCTACGGCAAGAAGCTCTCCCGCACGCTCTACAGCCGCATGATCGAAGATCCCGTCGAGCAGGCGCTGTGCCTCGACGCTGCATGCATGTGCGTAAACTTGTTTCAAATCCCCGGTGAACCCGAGGTTGGCGAACAGTGCGTGCAAAACATCCTGCGTCTCAAACCCATCGCCGCGCGCAAAGGCATGCCAATGATGGTCGAGCCGCTAGTGTTTCAGCCCAACGAGAAGGCCGGCGGCTACATGGTCGACGGCGACGAGAAGAAAATCGTCGCGCTCGTCCGCCAGGCCGTGGAACTCGGCGCTGATATCGTCAAGGCCGACCCGACCGACGACGTGAGCCGCTACCACAAGGTAATCGAGGTCGCTGGCGGCGTCCCCGTGCTCGTGCGCGGCGGAGGAAAGGTGGGCGACCGCGAAATCCTCGAGCGCACCCGCGGCCTGCTGGAGCAAGGTGCGAGCGGCATCGTCTATGGTCGCAATATCATCCAGCACGCGAAACCCGCCGCGATCACCCAGGCGCTGATGGAGGTGGTCCACAACGGGCTCTCTGTCGAAGCCGCACTCGCGCTCCTCAGCGCATAGTTCGCGCTCTCGTTCTATGTCCGCTCTCCTGATCACTGACGTTCGCCTGGTGCATCCCGGTCGCGAGATCGTCGCGGGCGACGTGCTCGCGAGCGGAGGCCGGATCGTCGCGGCGGGCGTCGTCCCGGCCGCGGCCGACACCCGCGGTGCGACCCGTATCGACGGCGGCGGCCGCCTGCTCACGCCGGGGCTGATAGATCTCCACACCCACGGCGTGATGCACAGCCTCTACGAGTCAGGCCCGGATGGCTTGCGTGCCGCCGCGCGCGAGCTCGGTCGCTTTGGCGTCACGACCGTGCTGCCCACCATCGTCCCGCAAATTCGCGAGGGCTGGATCGAACGCCTCGCCGAAATCGCCGCCGCCCTCCCGTCCGTCCGTGGAGTTCACATTCCCGGGCTGCACCTCGAAGGCCCGTTCATGGCCGTGGGTGGGGCCGCGTGTCCCACCCTGCCCGGCGACCTGGAACTCCTCGACCGCATCCTCGCGGCCTGCGGCGGCCAACTTGCCGCCATGTCGCTCAGCCCGGACGCGCCCGGCATCATCCAAGTGATCCACCGGCTCCGGAAAAAAAACATCGCCGTCTTCCTCACCCACACCCGCGCCAACGTCGAGCAAACGGAAGCGGCGCTGGCCGCCGGTGCCACGCATGCCACGCATTTCTACGACGTGTTTTATCCGCCGGCCGAAACCGATCCGGGCGTGCGGCCGGTCGGTGCGGTGGAGGCGATTCTGGCGGACCCGCACGCGACGGTCGATTTCATCGCCGACGGTGTTCACGTCCATCCGACCGCCATTCGTGCGGCGATCGCCGCGAAAACCTGGGCCGGTGTCGTGTTGATCACCGATTCCAACATCGGCGCCGGCCTGCCCGCCGGCATCTACGACACGCCGTGGGGCTACCAGGTGCGCGTCTCGCCCGAGACCGCCGCGCGGCATATCACGAAAAATTTCCTCGCCGGTAGCGCACTCACCATGGATCGCGGCATGGCGAACCTTCAGCGCTGGCTAAACCTCCCACCCGAACGGATCTGGGCGATGGGCACCCTCAATCCCGCCCGCGTGCTCGGTCTCACGCGCAAAGGCCGGCTCGAGCCCGGTGCGGATGCCGACCTTGTTCTGTGGGAAGACGACTGTCGTCCAAGGCAAACGTGGGTGGCAGGAACCAGCTCCTTTGAGCTCGCGTAAGAAAACTGGCGCCCGGAACAAACACCGCACCACACGCCGCAAGCGCCGCGGTCGCTCTAAGCCCATTCGGGTAACCGTCCCACAACCCCTCCTAACAAACGCTGACTTTCTTGACGCGCACTATGAAAACAAAAATTCCTAACTTCCGCTACGCCCCCGCGGAGTTCATCCCCTTCCGCGATCTGGCCGTGATCGAACGAGTCCGCCGAATCAAGAGAGAGAATATAACGCGGCACCGAAATCCAGATTTTCGCATCAGTGTCCTGCCGGACGCCGACATCGAGCATCTGTGGATCTCAGACATGTTTTTCCGCATCCAGTCAGCGATGGAGGCCGGACGTCGTTACGTGATGATCATGCCCAACCCGTGGCCCGGCTATGCCGAGCTGGCACGAATGTTAAACCGCGCGCGCATCGATTGTCGTAAGCTGCACACGTTTAACATGGACGAATATGCCAGCGATGACGGCCGCATCGCACCCGAAACGTGGAAGTTTGGGTTTATGCACGCGTTCAAGAAATATTTTTGGTCCGAGCTCGATGCGAAGCTTCGCCCGCCGGAGAAAAACATCCTGGGCCCGAACGACAAAAACATCCACACTTACGGCCGAATGCTCACAGATCTGGGCGGCGCCGACATCTGCTACAGCGGCCCGGGCTGGACCGGTCACCTTGCCTTCATCGACCCCGGCGCGCCGGAGTTCGCCGCCGCCTCACTGGAAGAATGGAAAAAACTCGGGCCGCGCGTTTGCACGCTGCACCCGCTCACGATCGCACAGAATTCGCTCCATGGCAGCTTCGGCATGAGCGGCGATCTCGCTGCCGTGCCTCCGAAGGCCGCCACCATCGGTCCCGCCGAAGTCATCGCCGCGAAGCATCGCATCGACATGCACGCGATCACGGTGGACGGCTCGTTTGCCTCATGGCAGCGCTTCACGACCCGTCTTGTATTGCACGGTCCGGTGACCCCGCTCGTCCCGGAGTCGATCCTGCAGACATTGCGCACCGACGTGTGGGTCTCCGAATCGCTCGCCGCCAACATCGAGCCCCGGTGGGACAAAGGCTACTGAGCAACGATCATGCCCACGACCGAAACACTCGCCGTCACCGACCCGGCGCCGCAATCCCCACTGCTTGTCCTGCCCCGGGTTGGGGAGATCGATCTCGATCGCAGCTTCGACGAGGACCTGTGGCCTCCGGTATCGTGCGCCGGACTCGTGCTGCATCAAAGCTGGCTGGCTATGCCGGAGCCGGGCTTTCAAACCGCCACCGCGTGGTTCGCGGCCACTCCTGACTCACTCGTTTTTTTTGCCGAAATCTCGGATCGCTCCATCGGCACCGCCGTGACCCAAGACCACGAACATGTATGGGAATTGGGCGACGCGTTTGAAATATTCCTCCAACCCTACGGAGGCGACGGCTACCACGAATTTCAGATCGCCCCGAATGGCCGCCTCCTGCAACTCCGCTACCCCGCGGTCGGCGCGCCACGCGACGACGGCATCGTGCACTACATCTACCGCGCTCCCCTCTTGGAAGTGCGCGTGCGCGTCGAACCCGACCACGAACGCTGGCGCGTCGCCGCACGACTGCCGGTGGTGCCCTTGTTGCAAGGTCAGGCACGGCTCAATGGAGAACAATGGCGCGTCGCGTTCTGCCGCTACGACTACTACGCGGGCGATCGATTTCGCCTCTCCTCCAGCGCATTTTTAACACGCCCCAATTTCCACCGGGTGGGTGAGTGGGACCGCATGATCGTGCCCGGTGGGTTCGCCACACCCATTGCGGCGCCTTCTCTCTCATGAATTCTCGCTGCCCGCCACCGAGGTGGTCGCTCGCGATTCTGGCGGTCGCGTTGACCGCGCTGCCCACTCGTGCGACGGCCCAAACGAGCAGCGACCGAATGGACGACTATGAAACGCTGCTGGGCGTTCCGTCACACCTCGCCGCTGCGGGCGTGCGGCTAGAGGGCACCGACGAAGCCCGGCGCACACAGGCGCTGCCGTTGGCTCGTCAGCCAAAAACCGGCGATCACCTCCGCTTTATTTTTCGAGCCCGATTGCTGCGCGGCAGCGAGCTAACGTTTGGCTTCGGCCGAGCGATGGCGGAGGCGACACACGAGAAAAGCAGCCCGTCCTTCCAGCTCTCGCTACTCGCCGACGGCACCCTCGCCTATCGCGTCAACGACAAGCCGAGCACCATTCTTGACTTAACTCACACCACGGGTGAATGGCAGCACTACGGCCTCGACTACGTGGTCGGAGCCGACCTCGTCCTTGTCACGGTCGGACGGCACCAGTTGACGGTGCCAACGCAGCCGGGAGCGATCAATCGCGTCATCCTCACCGCGGACAAAGGAAACTCCGCAGGCGAATTCGACGGCCTCCGCGGCGCAGTCGTGATTGAGCCGGGCATGCGAGTGCTTCCCGTGTTCGGCTCGATCCGCTGGACACGCAGCGACCTGCCCTTCATCGCGCCCGGACCAAAGGCTGGCGTGAGCGGCGCGGGCTTTTCCGCGGTCGCCGCCCACCTCTATCACGTCGGCGGCTTCATTCCCATTGGCGACGAAACAACTGACGCCGGGCGCCGCACCTCAAGATTCGCCTACCAGTATGAACCGGCCCGGAAAGCGTGGACCCGGCTCCCCGATCTGCCCGCCCGCCGCGAATACGGCGTCAGCGCGAGCTCAGCCACCACGCTTTACTTCGCTGGCGGTGCGAGGCAGCAGCCCAAGCCCTACACGCCAGCGGCGGACCTTTGGGCGCTCGATTTGACGCGCGACGACCCGGCGTGGCGCGCATTGCCATCGCTGACTGTGCCCCGAACGCACCTCGCATTCGAACTGCTCGGCGATCATCTGATTGCTGCGGGCGGCAACGAATACGACTTCGCCGCCAAGGGCTACGGTCCAACCACGATTCGCGACACCGTCGAAGTGCTGGATCTAAATGCACTTTCCGCCGGCTGGAAAAGAGTTGCGCCGATGCCACCGCCCTCCCGCGGTTGGACCGCCGCCGTCGCGGCCCGCGGGAAACTTTTTCTGTTCGGTGGACTAACCTTCCAGTCGACCGGACCTGAACGAAGCGGAACGAAAAAAACGCGGCTACGTGAGACGCTCGTCCTCGATCTTGAGTCGAACCGCTGGACTTCGCGCACGCCACCGCCTTGCGCAGTCTCGGGCTGGCGCGCTGCGCTCTATCGGGATCGCTACGCCATCCTGATCGGCGGCACGCTCGATACCGGGACTCCGCCCGCTTATCGGTGGAATGCACAGCCGCTCGTCTACGACACCATCACGGACACGTGGTATCGCCTCGATGCGAGCGCGACCCCGCCGGGCGGCGTCTACAACGACCCCGGCGTGGCGGTCGTGGGTTCCACTCTCTTCGTCGCCGGCGGCGAGGCCATTGCCGCGCACTACAACACGCTGCTCACCGGCGAAATCGTTCCGCACTGGGGCGATCCACCGCCGCCAGGTTCGACCGCGCGTTAGACGGCACTCCCCGAGCAGGCATCCGTATTTTCGCCCGACCCCATCCCCACCATGACCATCGATTCCATTGAAAAAACTCCACCGCGGGCCTGGTTCATCGTAGGCCTGCTCTGCGTGGTAGGCTGCCTGAACTATCTCGATCGCGTCATGCTCATCACGATGCGTTTGTCGGTAAAGGAGGCGATCCCGATGAGCGATGCGCAGTTTGGCCTGCTGACCACCGTTTTCCTCGTCGTGTATGCGCTGCTCAGCCCGATCGGCGGCTTCATCGCCGATCGGTTGAGCTGCAGCCGCACGATCATTTTTTCGCTCTTCGCCTGGTCCGCAATCACGTGGTTCACGGCCCATGCCACGACTTTCACGGAGTTGCTGGCGTGGCGCGCACTGATGGGCATCAGCGAGGCGTTCTACCTGCCGGCCGCCGGCGCACTGATCGCCCAATATCACGGCAACGCCACCCGTTCGCTCGCGAATGGAATTCATCTTAGCGGCGTCATGGTCGGCTCCGGCCTCGGCGGCCTCGGCGGCTGGATCGCCGAACGGCACAGTTGGACACTGGCTTTCGAGGTGTTCGGTTCGATCGGCGTCGTCTACGCAGGTGTGCTCTTGCTTTTCCTGCGCGACCGGCCGGCGACGACATCGGCGAATCTGGCCGCGGGCACGCACTCGGCTCCGCCGGCCCCGCGCGTGCGCCTCGGCGAGGCGTTGCGCAGTCTTTTCAGCCGGAGAGATTTTATCATCGCACTGGTATTTTGGGGGCTTCTCGGCGTCACGAGTTGGGCCTTCTCCGGCTGGATGCCAACTTATCTCCAGGAAAATTTCCACCTCCCGCAAGGCAAGGCGGGCCTGATCGCGATGGGGTTCATCTACAGCGGCTGCCTCGTCGGCATGATCGTATCGGGCGCGTGGGCCGATCGCTGGAGCCGCAAAAATCCCGAGGGCCGAGCGTGGGTCGGCATCATCGGACTTTGCATCTGCGCACCGTGCGTGGTGCTCGTGGCCAACACTGGTCTCCTGTGGGTGGCAATGGCGGGGCTGGTGCTCTTCGGCCTCACGCGGGCATTCCCTGACGCCAACATGATGCCAATCCTGTTTCAAATTGCGGACCCGCGCTACCGCGCGACCGGCCTAGGCCTGCTGAACGCCTTCGGCACGATGGCCGGCGGCCTGACCATCTACGTCGGCGGCGTCCTGCGCGACGCGCATGTAAATATCACCACTGTTTTCTACGGTGGTGCGCTCGGCATGGTCGTGTGCGCGGTCCTTCTGTGGATGATCCGGCCCCGAGCCAACGCCACCAACTGACGGATGCATGCGATCCGCGCCGCGTCCTTCGTCGCGTCCGACCGCGCTGCGTGGCGCATCGTCCCCGATTGGCCGCGGCTCCCGGCTTCGATCACGCTCGATCGGGTGGTCGGGGTCGCGGTCGACTCAGCGGGTTTGGTCTACCTCGCCCATCGCGGCGATCACCCGCTCCTTTGCCTCAATCCCGACGGCACGCTGCACCATGAAGTCGGCACCGCCCACCTCAAGAAAACGACCGCCTACGATCTGCGCGGTCCCCTGCCAGTGTCAATCGCAACTCGCCATTGGCTACACGGGCTGCACGTCGATCCGTGGGACAATCTCTGGGTGACCGATGTGGGCCGCCACCTCGTGATGAAATTCGATCCGGCCGGCGCGCTCGCGCTGACACTCGGGGTGGACGGTGAACCCGGGATTGACGCGCGCCATTTCAACCAACCGACGCACGTGTGCGTAGTGCCGTCGGGGAATTCTTCGTTTCAGATGGCTACGGCAATTCCCGGATCGTGAAGTTCAGCGCGAGCGGCGCGCGGCGATGTGAGTGGGGCCGCCGCGGGACGGGTCCGGGAGAGTTCCACA
>SXGR01547988.1_pt1 | contig 15937 bp, 11 predicted proteins | sample 3174711 | NCBI WGS metagenome assembly SXGR01 (sample SAMN11356860, study PRJNA531348) | freshwater metagenome | isolation source: freshwater sample F1-60 | place: China: Fuxian Lake, Yuxi | collected 2017-12-25
CAGTGACCTCCTCGGGGCGCTCGTCGATGAGCAAAACGACCACACAGACCTCGGGGTGGTTGGTGGTGATGGCGTTGCAGATCTGCTTGAGAATCGTCGTCTTGCCCGTGCGGGGAGGGGCCACGATTAGTCCGCGGGTTCCCTTACCAATAGGCGTGACGAGATCGATGATTCGCTGTTCCAACAAGTCGGGTGCGGTCTCGAGACGGAATTTCTCGATCGGGTCGATCGTTGTGAGGTTCTCGAAACGGATGGCGTGGATGAATTCCTGGTAGGTCCGACCATTGACCTTGAGCACCTCCCGCAGCTGGGGGCTGTTGCCCTTGTGCGGGGGGTTGACGGTGCACTCGATGTGGCAGCCCTCACGGAGTCCCAGCCTCTTGATGGAATCGGGCGTCAGGAAGACATCCGAAGGTTTCGGAGCGTAGTGCCCTTTGGCTGAACGCAGGAATCCAAAGCCCTTCTCGGAGATCTCCAGATAGCCCTCATGGATGATGGGTTGTCCGTCGGGTCCGAGCTGCGGACCGGCAGGCCGCTGGGGTCCTGGTCCGCCTCCAGGCCTGTGGCCGTGTTGTGGCGACTGAGGGCGTTGGGGGGGCGGGGTATTTCCCTGGGACGAGTTCGGGGCAGCCGCTGCTGGTGCCGGGGCTGGCCGGGGGGCAGGCGCGGGGCGCGGCGCAGGGGCACCCTGCGGGGGTTTGCTCTGGAACCCCGGGACCGCAGTGATCGGACGCGGTGCGGGTGCTGCTGCGGCTGGACGTGCAGGACTGCCGGCTGGCGCTGAACTGATGGCCCCAGGGGACCAGTCCGTATTCTTGGGCTCGGGTGCCGGGGAAGGCACACTGTAATTGCTCATGCTGACGATTCGATTGTTGATCCAGGAAATGTCTGAACCCAGGAAATGCGGCAGACACTACTGGCCGCAGGAATTTCGAACTTGGGGAAGCAACCCTGAATCCACTCAAACCGCAGGGTTGTCAGACCTTGGACAAATGAGAGATACGGATATCTGGTCAAAAGCGCAACAATTTGTGCGGGTTTTGTGGGAAAAGCTTCGTCCCCGGCATGGGGGTGGGGACACCTGAACTTTCCATCTTGGATTCCTTCCGGCAGGGTCCGCTTCCGATCGATGTTCTCCCTGTTGAACGCCTCCGAGGTGCTTCGCGACCAGACCGCTTCCGGGGTCTTCGGGCACCCTGTCGCCTGGGTCTATCGGCCGCTGGACTACGCCTGGCTGGTCCATCAGGCCTATGTGGAGCGGTTCGGAAAGAGTCCCAAACAGGTGGTCTTTGTCGGAATGAATCCCGGGCCGTTTGGGATGGTCCAGACTGGGATTCCCTTTGGAGAAGTTGCTGCAGTCCGCGACTGGATGGGGCTTCCGGACGTGGTCCGGATTCCCCAGGCCCAGCACCCCAGACGTCCTGTCGAGGGATTCGGGTGTCGTCGATCCGAGGTGAGTGGGCGGCGGCTCTGGGGTTTGTTCGCCGCCCGGTTTGGCGGGGCGGAGGCCTTTTTCAGGAACCACTACGTCCTGAACTACTGCCCGCTGGCGTTTCTGTCCGACTCCGGCGCCAACATCACGCCGGACCACCTTTCCGCGGTGGAGCGTGAACCTCTCGAGGCAGCCTGTGATCTCCACCTGAGGGCGGTCCTCGGGGCGCTGCGTCCCGAGTGGGTGATCGGAATCGGTGGGTTTGCCGCCGAGAGGGCCCGCAGGGTGGTCGGCAATGCCGAGGCGCCCCGAATCGGCCAGGTCCTGCACCCCAGCCCCGCGAGTCCTGCCGCGAACCGGGGTTGGGCTGAGGCGGCAACCCGTCAGTTGGAAGCGTTGGGCGTCTGGTGACCGTTGGTCCTGCCATGGGTTCCACCACCAAAGATACCCTGGCTATCGGGAACACAGGACGTCGTGTCTTAAGGGAGTTCTACCTTGGGCTGGCGATCCTCTTGTGCTGGGTGTGGCCGTCGGTGTTGGCCGGAGGCCCAGTGCGCCCGAACTTCCTCGTGATCCTGACGGATGATCACGGCATTGGGGATGTCTCCGCCTATCGCAAGTCGGATGTGCATACGCCCAACATCGACCGGTTGGCGGTGCAGGGCATGAGGTTCACCCGGATGAGGTCGAACGCCACCGTGTGTTCCCCATCGAGGGCCGCCTTGCTGACCGGAAAGTATCCCGATCGGGTCGGGGTCCCGGGGGTCATCCGGACCCGTCCCGAGGATTCCTGGGGTTGGTTCGATCCCCGAGCGGTCACGTTGCCGGATCTGTTGCGTCGATCCGGCTACCACACGGCGTTGGTGGGTAAATGGCATCTGGGTCTGGAATCCCCCAACACGCCAAACGAGCGGGGATTCCAGTTCTTCCATGGATTCCTGGGCGACATGATGGACAGCTACACGACCCACGGGCGTGAGGGGCACAATTACCTGCGACGCAATGACCGGGTGATCACGGCGCCGGGGCATGCCACCGACCTCTTCACGGAATGGGCGATCGGATACCTCGAGCAACGCGCCCAGCGGCGACAGCAACCCTTCTTCCTCATGCTCGCCTACACGGCACCGCATTTCCCGATCGACCCCCCCGAGGAGTGGCTGGCCCGTGTCCGGAAGCGCGATCCCTCCCTCGGCGAGGCCCGGGCTCGCAATGTGGCGCTGGTTGAACATCTCGACCACGGGATCGGGCGGGTCCTCGATCGCTTGGAACTGTTGGGACTGGGGCGGGATACGGTCGTGGTCTTCACCTCCGACAACGGGGGTTCCCTCCCGCATGGACAGAGCAATGCGCCGTGGCGGGACGGCAAGCAGAGCCACTACGACGGTGGGCTCCGGGTGCCGTTTCTGGTCCGTTGGCCTGGGGTGGTTTCATCCTCCTGCACGAACGACTATCCGGGGCTGACCTTCGATGTTTTCCCGACCTTCCTTGAGCTGGCGGGAGTGAAACCTCCACAGGGCCTGGATGCGGTCAGCCTCGTTCCAATTCTTAGAGGCGGGACCCTTGCAGCGGCTGGGCGCGATCTCTATTTCGTGCGCCGCGAGGGAGGACCCCATGGCGGCAACAGCTATGAAGCCCTGATCCGAGGGGATTGGAAGCTGTTGAGAAACGATCCCTACAATCCCTTCGAGTTGTATGATCTCCGTTCCGACCCGGGCGAGACGCGAAACATAGCCAGCCAGCATGCGGATCGGGTCCGTGAACTCTCTGAAGCGCTCCGGGAACAGGTGCGGCGTTGGGGGCGGGTGCCGTGGCAACCTCCGAGGGATTCCGGCCCGCGGTGAAGTGCCCGGGGATGTCTGATCCTGGCACGGTGACTCAGTGTCGTGGGGTGGATCCTGTGTCCCGATGCCAGCGGATCGCGCGGTCCAGAGCCTGTGTGAGCCGTTGAACAAATGCATCCGGATGGAAGAACACATGGCGTCGCCGGGCGGCCTGGCCCATGGCAACGCATCGCTGTGGATCGAGGATGAGCTCCCGGAGGGCCGAGGCGAAGGCTTCTGGTGTTCGTTCCTGGACCTTGATGCCGGTCTCTCCGGGCCAGAGCCATTCGTCAACCGCTCCACCATCGAAGGCGACGATGGGTTTTCCGTAGGCGAGAGCCTCTACGCCGATCAGACCGAACGGTTCGGGGCGCAGGACTGGGAACAGGATGACCGAAGCCCGCGCATACCAGGAGGCCAGCTCGGTCGGCAGGATCTCCCCGGTGAAGGTCACCCTTGGGGTCACGCCGAGATCCCGGGTCAGCTGCTCAAGGGCGGCCCTCTGGGGCCCGTCACCGGCCACCACCAGTCGACAGGGCAGATCCTGCAGCTGGGCGACGGCGCGGATCGCCAGATCGATGCCCTTCGACTTCACCATCCGGCCCGGCACCAGCAGTAGGCCGGGTTCGGTCGCGATCGAGGCGTCGGCAGGCGGAGGTTCCGCACAGAGTGGAACGAGATCCAGCCGATCCACCGGGAACCCGTTCTCCTCCAGACCCCGTTGCATGAACCGGGAAGCGACCTGGACCCGGGACCTGGGGAGTTTCCAGGCCAACATCCGGGCGTCGATGGCCTTCCATCGGCGCCAGTTGTTGATGGGATGTTTGCCGCCACAGCCGATCACGGCGTGCCACAGCAGGCAGGACCAGCCGTGGGGTCGATGACAGGGTTCCCAGTCACGGGAACACCGGTCCCCTCCCGAGCAGAAGATGCTCTGGTCATGATAGAAGCTCGCTAGGGGGAACCGCTCCGACAGGCCCGGGAGAGAGGGCATGACCTTGATGGAATGGCAGTAGAGGACGTCGGGCTGGAATGTTGCCACGGCCTTCTCGAGGGCAGCCTGCCGGTCCGGCATGGGCAGGGCCTCGCGAACCCGGAACACGGGACACTTCACCAGGGATGGATGCTCGTCATGATAGGCCAGGGCCACGTCGTGCCCGGCCTTTCCCAGCCAGGAGCAGGTCTCGACGACCATCCGATTCAGTCCTCCGGTGTGGGGACTGGCGCTGTCGCTGATGAACAGGATCCGCAACGCCTTGAGGGTTTCGACCGTGGAAGAGGGTGTCAATCGAGGCTTTGACATGGGGGTATCGTGCTGCACGGACCGCCGTTGTCCGACCCACCTTGGCAGGCTGTCGACCGGATGGGTGCTCCCCCGAGTTTTCGGTTCCCTCTGGGTCGATGGGGCATAGACTGACTCTCCCGTTGGAATCCTGTCATGCCCGAGGCCAGCAACATCGTGGATCTCCGGAAGCTTCTGGCCGAGCGCTTTGGGGCAGCGGTCCGGCTTCGGAGGGCGACCACGCCGGAGGCCATCCCCACGGGCATTCCGGCTCTGGATTCCCTCCTGGAGGGCGGTTGGCCGAAGGGCGGGGTCTCCGAACTGGTCGGGCACGGCGTCGGCTCGGGTGTCGTCCAGGTCCTGCATGCCTGGATCCGTCAGACCGCCCAGGAAGGACAGTTCCTCGCCGTGGTTGATGCCGGGGACAGCCTCGATGTGGACGCCCTGGAATCCCAGATGCTCGCACGCATCCTCTGGGTGCGGGCACGGAGTGCGGATGAGGCCCTGCGTGCCGCGGATCTCCTGCTGCGGGATCGGAACTTCTCCCGGGTCGTAATCGATCTGAAGCCCTGTCCGACCAAGGCCCTGGCGCGGATCTCCGGCAGCCTCTGGCATCGGTTCCGTCGGCTGACGGAACACCACGGCACCACGGCGGTTGTGCTGACCCCTTCACCCCTGGTCTCTGGTGCCACGTGTCGGGTCCAGGTCTCGGTGGACCCGCGGCTGGATCAGCTCCACTCGGATCCGGAGGCCGTTCTGGAGTCCCTGCGGTTCAACCTGGTTCGATCGGGCGTCCTGCAGGCGGGGCAGGATCGGCAGATGGCGGGATGAAGGAAACAATGGCCGTGACGCCCCTTTTTGCCGTCCTGCATCTCCCGGAGTTCCCGCTCCAGTCGGCCCTGCGGCATCAGCCCGAGCTGTGGGACCAGCCCATCGCCCTGCTGGACCCGGCCCAACGGGTCGCCCGAGTGATCGCGGCCACGCCTGGCGCGCGTGCGGCCGGGGTGCTCGAGGGCCTGATGACACCCCAGGCGCTGGCGCGCTGCCGGGAGCTGCTGATCCGCCCCCGATCCGCCGAGGGGGAAGCGGCCACGATGGATGCGATCGTGCAGGTGGCCTTTGGGTTCTCGCCGGCCATCGAGGACACGACTCCGGGATTGCTGACCCTGGATCTGCGGGGCCTTCCCAGCCTTCTGGAGCCGTCCCAGCGCCAAGCCTGGGCGGAGCGGTTGAAGGGGGCCATCGACGCGCTGGGACTCCGATCCCGTGTCGGTGTCGGGCCCACGCCGAACGTGGCCCGGCTGGCGGCGCTTTGGTCGGAAGAGGTCTTCGTGGTGGCGGACGCCACCGGATTCGTCTCGACGCTGCCCATCGCGGCATTGGAACCCACCGCCCATGTGGCCGAGATCCTGGGGCAGTGGGGCGTCCGGACCGTGGGCGAGTTCCTGGCCTTGGGCCGTGCGGAACTGGCCGATCGCCTGGGGCTTGAGGCCCTGGCGCTGTTCGCGTCGGCCTCGACCACATCGGTCCGTCCTGTCCGACAGATCCGTCCCCCGGAACGGTTCGAGGAATTCTGGGAGTTCGACCCGGCCGTGGAAACGCTGGAGCCGCTGTTGTTCCTGTGCCGTCGCTTCACCGATTCCTTCGCTCAGCGGCTGGAGGCGTTGGGGCTGGCAGCAGAACATCTGATTCTGCGCCTGCGACTGGAGTCGGGTCAGGACCACCGGAAACGCCTCCGTCTCCCGGAGCCTGCCCGACGCTCCGAGGCCCTTTTCCAGTGCCTGCAGACGTATCTCGAGACTCTCAGGACGGAGGCGCCGGTGGTGGGAATGGAGCTCTCCCTGGAACCCACCCGGCCACGTCAGCGTCAGTTCAGCCTGTTCGAGGCGGCGGTTCGGGATCCCCACCAGTTCCAGGAAACCCTCGCACGGTTGAGCGCCCTGGTGGGGGGCGACCGGGTAGGCAGTCCCGTGAGGGAGGATTCCCACCGGACGGATGCCTTCCGGCTGGTCAGTCCGGACTTCGACAATGCCCCGACCGTGGAGTCCCGTCCCGGACGATGGCTGCAGGCATCCACTCCGATGAGACGTCTCCGTCCGCCGTCCCCGGCGCGAGTGGAGATCCATGTCCTCGGTGGCGCCTCGACGACCTCCATCGCCCCCCCCGACCTTGCGTCTAGGCTCAGCCCAGATCGTGTGTCGGCCCTCTTGTCGCCCACATTCTGCAAAGACGGGGGCGACCCGATGCCGGCTCCGGGTCCCTCGGTTTCCAAGACACCCAAACCTCGTCGGACCTCCGGATCCAAGACTCCCCAGCCTGTCTTCGTTTCAAGTACGGTGGCCTCGGGACGGATCCGTCGCGTGCAGGGTCCGGTGCGGCGCTCGGGACACTGGTGGGAGGCCCATGCGTGGGCGGAGGAGGCGTGGCAGGTCGAGACCGACCGGGGGCAGGTCCTCAGTCTGGTCTGTCGTGAGGGGCACTGGACGGTGGATGCCGTGGCCGACTGAGATTGGGAAGGATCTGGATGTGCCCTTGCCCCATGTTTCGCAAACGGACCTGTTCCTGTCCGTGGCACCGGCTCCTTTGTGTGCCGTTCCCATGAGCTACGTCGAACTCCATGCACGCAGCGCGTTCAGCTTCCTCCGGGGCGGCTCACTGCCGGATGTGCTGGTGATGGAGGCGGCCCGTCTTGGAATCCCTGCGGTGGCGATGACGGACCGTATGGGTGTCCCGGGCGTGCCCCGATTCCACAGGGCCGGCCGAGAGGCTGGGGTCCGGGGCATCGTCGGCGCGGAACTCGCGATGGAGGACGGCAGCGTCCTCCCGGTGTTGGTCGAGAACCGGACGGGGTATCAGAACCTGTGTCGATGCCTCACCCAGGCGCATCTGCGGTCGGTCAAGGGGGCGGGCACGGTCCGTTGGGACGAGCTTCCGGAATTTGCCACCGGCTTGGTCGCCCTGACCGGTGACGGGGAAGGGCCGCTTCGTCGGGCGCTGCTGGGAGCCCGCGACGCGGCTTCCGGTAGGGAACAGGCTGGGCAGATCCTCCACAGACTGACCGCGGCCTTTGGTTCCTCCGGCGTCTTCGTCGAGCTCCAGCGACACCATCTCCCGGGCGAGTCCCGGTGGAACCGTGTCCTCATCGAGCTGGCCCGCAGCTGTCGCCTGCCATTGCTCGCCACCCAGGCCGTGACCCATGCCACCCCAGAGGAGCGGCCGGTGGTCGATGTCTTCACCTGCCTCCGCCATCACGTCACGCTGGATGCGGCAGGTGTCCGGTTGACCCCCAATGCCGAGCGTCACCTCAAGGGAGCGGAGGCCATGGGAGCCCTCTTCGCCGATCTTCCCGAGGCGGTGGCCCACACGGTGGACCTGGCGGCACGCCTGCGGTTCGAGCTCACGGACCTTGGCTACGAATTCCCGCGGTTCCCGGTCGGCCCGGGTGAGACCATGGAGGGGGTGCTCGAGGATTGGGCGTATCGGGGTGCCCGACAACGCTATGGCGGCCGGATCCCGGACAAGGTGGAACGACTTCTCGTCAAGGAACTGGATCTCATCCACCGGCTGGGATTCGACGGCTACTTCCTCATCGTCGCGGATCTGGTCCGGTACTGTCGGGACCATGGCATCCTGGCCCAGGGGCGGGGCAGTGCCGCGAACAGCGCGGTCTGCTTCTGCCTCGGCGTCACCGCTGTGGACCCGGTGCGGTTCGATGTGCTGTTCGAGCGGTTCCTGAGCGAATCCCGAAAGGGCTGGCCCGACATCGACATCGACCTCCCCAGCGGGGACCAGCGGGAACAGGTCATCCAGGAGGTCTATCGGCGTTATGGACCCCATGGCGCGGCCATGACCGGGACGATCATCGCCTACCGTGGACGCAACACCGCCCGCGAACTCGGGAAGGTCCTGGGGCTGCCGATGGATGTGGTGGATCGGTTCAACGCCCTGTTCTCGGGAGGGGATTTTCCGCACACCCTCGAGTTCGAGGCCCAGCTGGAGAAGGCGGGCCTGCCGGCCTCCCATCCACGGGTTCCCGCCTTCGCGGCGTTGTACCGCCGGATCAGCGGACTGCCCCGGCATCTCGGCCAGCACTCGGGGGGCATGATCATTGCCCGCGATCCGCTGAACCAGCTGGTGCCCCTCGAGAACGCCTCGATGCCGGGGCGGGTCGTGGCCCAGTGGGACAAGGACGACTGTGAGGACCTCGGTATCATCAAGATCGATCTCCTGGGCCTCGGGATGATGGCGGCGCTGCAGGACACGGTCGCACTGTGTGCCCAGAGGGGTCACCCCATCGATCTGGCCCATCTTCCGGAGAACGATCCGGCGACGTTCGAGCTGATGCGGCGGGCGGATACCATCGGCGTCTTCCAGATCGAGAGCCGTGCCCAGATGGCGACGCTGCCCCGGATGCGGCCGGAGCGGTTCTACGATCTCGTCATTGAGATCGCGATCATCCGGCCCGGTCCGATCGAGGGAGGGCTGGCCCATCCATATCTGGCCCGACGCAACGGGGAGGAGCCGGTCACCTATTTCGGCGGGGATGAACGGCTGAAGCCGATCCTGGGGCGGACCCTGGGGGTACCCCTGTTCCAGGAGCAGATGCTCGCCATGGCGATGGTGATGGCGGATTTCAGCGGATCCGAGGCCGAGGAACTGCGTCGTGCCCTCAGCTTTCATCGGTCGAACGAGAAGATGTCCCGGGCCACCGCCAAGCTCCGGGCGGCCATGGACCGTTCCGGGGTGGATCCTGGGGTGGCCGAGCAGATCGTCGACGCCGTCGGATCCTTTGCCCTCTACGGGTTCCCGGAATCCCATGCGATCAGCTTCGCCCATCTCGCCTACGCCAGTGCCTACCTCAAGACCCACCGGGCGCCCGAGTTCTACTGCGCGCTCCTGAATAACCAGCCGATGGGCTTCTATTCGCCGGCCACGCTGGTCCGGGACGCCCGGAAGCATGGTGTCCCGGTCCGGCCGGTCAGCATCCGTGACTCTGACTGGGCCTGTGGGGTCGAGGCGGACGGGGGGCTTCGGCTGGGATTTCTGCAGGTGCAGGGGCTCCGTCACGAGGGGGTGCTCCGTCTGGTGGCGGAACGGACTCGCGAACCGTTCCGTTCGTTGGACGATCTGCGTCGTCGGGTCCCGCTCCGGGCCGAGGAACTCCGTCAGCTGGCGGCCCTCGGGGCTTTGAATGACCTGGCCCCACATCGGCGCGCGGCGTTGTGGGAGGTGGAACGACGGCGCGGGGACGACCTGCTGGAGTCCACTGGTGCGTCCTCCGCGGGGGGGCGTCCGATACCGCTGGTCCCGATGACCCCTATGGAACGCATGGGGGCCGACTATTCCGGGATGCGGCTCACGACCGGGCCCCATCCGATGGCCTTGATCCGGGATCGGTTCCCGGATCTCTGGCGGGCCGAGGACCTGTCGGCAGCGCGGGATCGGGAACGGGTCTGGGTTGGGGGTCAGGTCATCTGTCGACAGCGTCCTGGAACGGCGAAGGGGGTCTGTTTTGTCAGCCTGGAGGACGAGACCGGCATCACCAACGTCATCGTCTCTTCCACCCAGTTCGAGGCGGAGCGTCTGACGGTCACCCAGGAGCCATTCCTCGCGGTGATGGGGGAGGTCCAGCGACGCGGGGCCACGGTCCACGTGAAGGCCCTGAAGATCGAGCGTCTGGAGGCCGCTCCGATGGCGTCCCCAGCCTCGCATGACTTCGGTTGAGGATCTGTCGAATGCCAGGTGAATCCCGACTTTGAATTCCTTGGCCCGGCTGCTACATCCTTAAGACCGATGAACGGTTCCTCCCAAAGCCTCCTCATGGCTGCAAGCCTCGCGGCCGGCCTATTCCTAGTCGGATGTGGCGGCGATTCTTCGTCCCATGCTGACGGTCATTCTGAGGGCAGCCACGGGCATTCCGCCAAGTATGGCGGCAAGCTGGTGGAATTGGGCCGGCATGAGGCCAATCTTGAGTTCGTCTTCGTTCCAGCCGAAGGGCGTCTGACCGCCTACGCCCTGGATGCCCACGCGGAGAACTTTGTGCGCCTGCCGATCGAAGGGATCACGGCACAGGTCACGGTGAACGGGGCGGAGCAGACCTTGGTCCTGCGCCCCATGGGGAATTCTGCGACCGGTGAGAAGCCGGGAGACACCTCCCAGTTCCAAGGCACGTCGGATGGATTGAAGTCCGCCACCCGCATTGAAGTCCTTGTGAAGGAGCTTCCGTTCAGGTCCAAGCAGTTCCGGGACATCCGGACGACACTTCCCTGATGAAACCGTTCTCTGTCGCCGCACTTCTCGCCGTCGCGGGTCTCTCATCCACCCTGGCCCAGCAGCCCCCGCGTGGGGAACCAATCAAGCCGCTGGCACCGAAAGGCCAGCCGATCAAGCCGGTCGAAGCAGGTCCCTCTGTGAAGAGTCCTTCGACCAACACCCCGGCCCCGGGTGCCGAGGCGAAGGCAGACGGCCAGCTCGTCGTCGGCTTCGACAAGCTCAGCAGCTTCAAATACGACGTGCCGGACGAAAATCCCGACAGTCCATTCGCCAAGGGCAAGGATCCGGACACCCAGATTCCCGAGACCATCAAGGCCTTCAGCGGCAAGCGGGTGTCCCTCAAGGGCTTCATGCTGCCCCTCAAGGTGGAGCAGGGGCTCGTCACGGAGCTGCTGATCATGCGCGACCAGTCGATGTGCTGCTTCGGCACCGTGCCCAAGATCAACGAGTGGGTCTCGGTCCGGATGACCGGCAAGGGCATCAAGCCGGTCATGGATCAGGCCGTCTCCCTCGTCGGCACCCTCAAGGTGGGAGCGATCCGCGAGAATGGCTATCTGGTGGGCATCTACCAGATGGACGGCGAGCGGATGGATGGACCTGTGGGGCTCTGAGCAGCGCTCCGTTCCAACCCCGGCGACGCGCGCGCGGGTGGCCCCACGATCGCTGCGGGTTCTGTTGGGGTCAGACCAGTCCCGTCGTTTCCGGGAATCCGCAGACCACGTTCATGGACTGCACGGCCTGGCCGCTGGCACCCTTGATCAGGTTGTCCTCCGCGCTCACGACGATCAGCCGTCCCGTCCTCGGATCGAGGCGCCAGGCGAGTTCGAGCACGTTGGTGCCCACGACGTTTTTGGTGTCGGGCAGGGACTTGCCCTCGAGCACCCGGACGAACGGTTCGTTGGCGTAGGCCGTGCGATAGCACTCGGTGATCGCCTCGCCCAGACGCGTGGTCTCCTCCGGAGTGGCGAAATGCTGGGCCGGGGCGAGATAGAGCGTCGTCAGGATGCCTCGGTTGACCGGGATCAGGTGGGGGGTGAACTGGATCGTGACCGGCTCCCCGGCGGCGACGGCGAGTTCCTGCTCGATCTCGGAAAGGTGCCGGTGCTTGGGAATGCCGTACGGGCGGACGCTCTCGTTGCATTCCACGAACAGGTAGTCGATCTCAGCCTTCCGACCCGCACCACTGACCCCGCTCATGGAGTCGGCGATGATGCCGGTGGGCTTAATAAGTTTGGACCGGAGCAGGGGCAGGGTGGGCAGCAGGATGCTCGTGGGGTAGCAGCCCGGAGAGGCAATCAGTCGGCTGTCAGGCAGTCGGCTGCGATAGACCTCAGGAAGCCCGTAGATCGCCTTGGATAGGAGATCCGGCGCCGGATGGTCATGGGCGTAGAACTCCTTGTAGACTGCTGCGCTGCGCAGTCGGAAATCAGCACTGAGGTCGATCACCGTGGCCCCACCCTCAAAGAGCGGACGGGCGTACTCGGCGGCGACCCCGTGTGGCAGGGCGAGAAAGACGATGTCGGCCTCCTTGGCAAGGTCCGCCGGCTTTGGATCACGAAACTTGAGCTGACGCGACCGTGGATGGCTGGCGAAGCGGGGAAAGATCTGGGCGAGGCTCTGTCCGGCATTGGACCGGGACGTGACCGCCACGAGGTCGACTCCGGGGTGGTTGAGGAGCAGGCGGACGAGTTCCTCGCCGGAGTAGCCGGAGGCGCCGACGATGGCGACACGGGGACGGGTGTTCTGGAATCGCATGGGACGTTGGGAGATCGACTGTGGAAGGGAGGATGACAATCAGTGCGGGAACGGCAACGGCGCGGGTTCGGCCCACAAAAAAACCCTGCTGGAGGGCCAGCAGGGTTGATGTGGGCGGAGCCGGCTCAGCGCTTGCTGAACTGGAACCGACGACGGGCGCCGGGCTGACCGTACTTCTTGCGCTCGCGCATCCGGGAGTCGCGGGTCAGGAGCTTGTCGGTCTTCAGGAGCGGGCGGAGTGCCGCATCGCTGGCGAGCAGTGCTCGGGCGATGCCATGGCTGCAGGCACCGGCCTGGCCATTCGGACCGCCGCCGGCAACGCTGATGTGGACATCGAACTTGCCAGTGGTGGACGTCGCCGCGAACGGCTGGGTCACCTGCAGGCGGAGGGACTCGACGGGGAAGTAGACCTCGAAGGAGCGGCCATTCACCGTGATGGTGCCCGACCCGGGAGCGATCCGAACGCGGGCCACAGCGGTCTTGCGGCGGCCTGTTCCAAGGAATTGAGTGGAGGACATGGGAGATCAGGATTCCAAATTTCAGCCGGCGTAGGTCATCTGGGCCGGTTGCTGGGCGGCATGCGGATGGACGCTGCCCGCGTAGACCTTGAGCTTGGTGTAGAGCAGGTCACCCAGTCGGTTCTTCGGGAGCATGCCGCGGACGGCGTGCTCGACGAGGCGCTCAGGATGCTTCTGGCGAACCTGGTTCACGGTGCGGCGCTTCTCGCCACCCTTCCATCCGGAGTACGTCATGTACTGCTTGTCGGATTCCTTCTTGCCGGTCAGCACCACCTTCTCGGCGTTGATGACCACCACGAAGTCGCCCGCATCGAGATGGGGGGTGAAGGTGGGCTTGTCTTTGCCACGCAGCGCATCGGCCACCTGGCACGCCAGACGACCGAGGACGGCTCCGTTGGCATCAATGATCCGCCACTGACGGCGCTGGATATCTACTTTGGGAAGGAAAGTCTTCATGCAACCCGCAAAAGGAACGGGATTCGTACCAAAAGAGGGGGGAGGGTCAACGGTTTTTCCGGAAAAATCTCAGACGCGGGGCTCATGACACCCCTCCTGGAGACGTCGTTTCAGGGTCCGGAGCCACCAAAAACCGTTTCACAGCCTCACAATCCCGCGTCGGCTCCTGACAGGCGGATCCGGAGCAGCACCACGCCAGAGTGAACTCTTCGTTCACCGGCAGTGCCCGGGCCGACGCCTCCACCAGACCGAGGTTCCCGAGGATCACCCGGTGGGGTTCGAACACGCCATGCGCCGCCCGGAGCAGGGCCGCTGTGCTGCCGCAGGAGGGATCCCCGACCAGCACCACCCGCTTGGGTTCCTGCATCGCGAAGTCCAGCGCCAGCAACAGATGGGGCACCGCCTGGGGATATTGGTGCAGGCGCTGTGCGAACAGTCGAATGGCCCGTTCGGCGGTCTGACGCCAGTCCGCCCGACCGCAGATCGCCGACAGCCGCAGCAGCGCCAGCGCCGCGACACTGTTGCCGGACGGTTCCGCCCCGTCGTAGTCCTCCTTGGTTCTCAGGATCAGGTCCGGGGCCTCCGCCGCCGTCTGCCAGAATCCTCCTGCCACCGTGTCCTGGAACCGTTCGATCATGGCCTCCGCCAGTTCCGTGGCGAACTCGAGGTGACTCGGGATCAACGTGGCCTCGTACAGGTCGATCACCCCCTGGAGCAGGTTCGCATAGGCATCCAGCCACTGTGTCGATTCCCGACGTCCATCACACCAGGAGTTCGAGAGCGTCCGGGTCTCCGCATCCCAGGAATGCATCCGGAGGAACTGTAGCGCCCGCTCGGCGGCCTCCCGGAACTCGGGTTCGTCGAGAAGGACCGACGCCCGTGCCAGCGTCCCGATCATCATCCCGTTCCACGACGTCAGGATCTTATCATCCCGATGGGGCCGCGGTCGCTGGTTCCGGATCCCGACCAGCTTCTCGCGAGCCGAAGCGAGGAGCACGGCCTCGGCCTCGCTGAGGGCGGGGTCGACGAGTCTCAGCACATTCTGTCCGGGAAGGGGGTCCGGGTCGGAGTGGTCGAGGAAGTTGCCCTGCTCGGTGATTCCGAAATACCGCAGCACCACGGCCGCCTCCTCGACAGACAGGGCGGCGCGGATCTCCGCCTCGGTCCAGCAGTAGAAGCGTCCCTCCTTGCCCTCCGAATCCGCATCCTCCGCCGAGAAGAATCCCCCCTCCGGATGGGTCATGTCCCTCAACACATACCGGAGTGTCGCACGGGCGACCTCGCCATGACGCGATGGGCCGCTGGCCAGTTGGGTGTCGAGGTAGAGCTGAACCAGCTGGGCCTGGTCATAGAGCATCTTCTCGAAATGCGGGATCCCCCAGTGCTCGTCCACCGAGTACCGGGCAAACCCGCCGCCCAATTGGTCCTGGATCCCGCCGGCCGCCATGGCCGTGCAGGTGTGTTCCACGGCCTGGATCGCATAGGGATCGGCGAAACGTCGGCCGAATCGCAGCAGGAACAGCGGCTGGCTGGGACGCGGGAACTTGGGTGCCGTCCCGAACCCGCCGTTCACCGGATCGTATTCCTGGAGGAACGTCTGGCCAGCCCCGTGCAGTTCGCGTTCGCCTGCTGGGTAGGCGTTGTCGGCACTGTGGGTGAGGAGGGACCGGAGCTGGTCGGTCAGCTGCCGGGCGGACTCCAGGAGATCGGAACGCCGGGTCGTCCAAAGCTCATGGATCCGGTCGAGCACCTCGGGGAACCCGGGGCGACCCTGACGGCTCTCCGGCGGCCAGTAGGTCCCGCCGAAGAACGGCTGCTGGTCCGGCGTGAGGAACACATTGAGCGGCCAGCCCCCGCCGCCGGAGGTCGACTGGACGAACAGCATGTGGATCTTGTCGAGGTCCGGTCGTTCCTCACGATCCACCTTGATGCTCACGAACCGCTCGTTGAGCAGCTGGGCGACGGCGTCATTGGCGAACGTCTCCCGCTCCATGACGTGACACCAGTGGCACGTGGAGTATCCGATGCTCAGGAAGATGGGCCGGTCGAGGGTCCGTGCCCGTTCGAAGGCCTCCTCGCCCCAGGGAAGCCAGTCGACCGGGTTGTGCGCATGCTGCCGGAGGTAGGGCGAGGCCTCGGCTCCCAGCCGGTTGGCGGGTCGGGGTGTCGATTCGGAAGCGGAGGGTGCATTCACCGCCGGGGATCATGATCCCGATCCGGTCGGGTGGAAACCCCGAGCTCGGGACATCGGCACGCTCGAATTGCGCCAAAAGTTTTGTTACCGGCGGGGGTACTGGACTGGTTGGCTTAGAGGATCGATGTGCCAGAAGTCCAGTTACCCTGATCTGGATGGACACAACGATGAGCAAGGGAACGCGCAACGAGGTGCTTGTGAAGC
>SXGR01586752.1_pt1 | contig 15934 bp, 12 predicted proteins | sample 3174711 | NCBI WGS metagenome assembly SXGR01 (sample SAMN11356860, study PRJNA531348) | freshwater metagenome | isolation source: freshwater sample F1-60 | place: China: Fuxian Lake, Yuxi | collected 2017-12-25
AATTAATGGCCGACCAATGGCTACGAAATTTAGGCGTGCAAACACGTTTAACTATTTTGCCGCAAACTGAATTACGTAGTCGTGAAAAGGCTATCGACTATGATTTATCTTTTGCCATATGGTTGGGAGATTTTTTAGATCCGACCACATTCTTAGATTGTTTCCGCATAGATGGCGGCGCAAATCGCACAGGATATGCTGATCCAGGCTATGATGCACTATTAGATCAAGCTTCAGCCTCGATCGGGAAAACTCGGTGGGAAGCGCTAGAAGCAGCGGAACTGCGCTTAGTGACAGCCGTGCCACTCATTCCATTACTACACAATGCTTGTTCTTTTTTAGTCCGTCCCAATTTAAATGGGATCCATGCCAATCCGTTGGAAATCGTACATTTCGACAGCATTTCATGGGCGTCGCCAACTAGCCAACAGCCTTAATTTTCTGTCCCTCATAATTCGACCAAACACTTGCAGCGTTGCGTGTCTCTGAAATTAAATTCAGCGACACGCAACACCGACCGGTTTTACACCGGTGCGTGTTCGACCAACAACGTAACCGTGACGCGGTTAGCAGATTGCTCAACCGAGGCGATCACATCGAGGTTCGATCCCAATTGCGAGCGAAAGCGTTCAGCCGTCGCACGCGCGGCGACCGGATCCGGTTCGCCATGGTTGTCGAACAATTCAAAGCGGTCCATCCCACCACAAGCAGTGAGATAGCTAACCAGGCCTTCGAGTTCCTGGGAGACGGATACTGACATCGGCGTTCTCCTATGTTGTATTTTACTTTCCATTTACGGGATCGGTGGCGCAAGAGTCACAACTTTCTACATCCCGCAGCGTGTCCTGCACACCAACACTTGCATTTTTGCTATTCATCGGCACGAGCCAATAATACAAAATCGTCGAAATGATGGCCCAACCAGCTTGCAACACTGGCCACCAACGTCCGCTAATTTTACTTTCACCTGCCGTACGCACTTTCGCGGTAACGGGAATTTCGCACACGCGCAGAGATAAACGAAATGCTTTGACCTGCATTTCTGCCGTCCAACCAAATGCCGGATCATTCATCTGCAAACGCGCCAACGCCGCCATTGAAATACAACGAAATGGACCGAGATCCGTCACTGTTTTACCGTAAAGCAAACGCATTAATGCCGCAGCCACCAAATTACCCATGCGTTGCGGTGGCGTAAGCGCACCGACTTCGGCGTGTCCTAATACCCGGCTACCAATAACGAGATCAAATTGATTGGTTATCACCGGGGTGACGATTGATGATAATAGCGACAAATCATCCGCACCGTCCGCGTCGCAGAAGACCACGGCGGCTGCATCTGCTGGAACCGTCGCCAACGCAGCAAGGCAAGCCGACCCATAACCGCGACGAGGAGCTGGTACTACGGTTGCACCGGCTGCGGTGGCCACGGCCACGGTCGCATCGCGACTGCCATTATCAGCGACGATTATGCGAGTAATGCCTTGCGAGCGTAAACTAAGAATGACCGCCGCGATGGATAATTCTTCATCTAAGGCGGGAATAACGGCAACAACTTTGGCATTACCCGCAAAACTGGTCGTATTCATTTTTAACCGTCATTCCCTCAACGATGCGGAGAAACTTACGTGGTAGATGCGACAATGTTTGCTGTCATGACTTAGCAAGGGGTACATGCTGTCGCTCAGTGACGTTTAATGACCTGCCGACCTGGGTTTCCATCAGCCTTTCTACGACGACAAACCTCCCCCCTCCTTCCGTACGTCGACCAATGAATTCGACATCTACAGCTCACCACTTCAGCCCACCGAGTGCATCATGTCAGAATTAATTTCATTACCGCTCTTCATGAGCCAGAGCACGCGATGATCACAAGAACATTACCATGGTCACATCCTGTCACGCGCACCAGCATGAGCACCCTACAACTTAATTTAGGGCGTTATTGCAATTTAGCCTGTCTTCATTGTCACGTCGAAGCAGGGCCTAAACAATTTGAAATGATCAGTGCAGAGACGCGGGATCGCCTGATTGCTTGGATTGAAACCCATCGCCCAACAACCGTTGACTTAACTGGCGGTGCTCCTGAATTAATTCCCGGATTTCGCGACCTCGTTATTGCCGCCCACCGTGTTGGGGCAAAAGTTATTGACCGTTGTAATTTAGCCGTGCTGGATGAACCAGGACAAGAAGACCTAGCGCAATTTTTGGCTCATCATCAGGTCATGGTCGTCGCCAGCATGCCGTGTTATTTAAAAGACAATGTCGATGCGCAACGTGGCAAAGGTACTTACGACCGATCGATTGCGGGTCTACAACGCTTAAATGCCGTAGGCTATGGGCGTGATCCGCGCCTACCACTTAATTTAGTCTACAATCCTGGGGGAATTGGTTTGCCGCCGCGCGAAAGCGATTTAGAGCCGTCTTACCGCGAACGACTAAAACAAGATTGGGACATTGATTTTACTCGTTTGTGGTGCTTGGCCAACGTCGCCATTACACGCTGGCGACGCCACCTAGAACGACTTGGTACATTAGACGCCTACGAAGAGCGTTTAGAAAAAGCTTTTAATCCAACTACATTAGAAGGCTTAATGTGTCGTTCAACGCTTAGCGTCGATTATCAAGGACGCTTATTTGACTGTGATTTTAATCAGGCCTTAGGACTACCTTTAAATGGTGGTGCGCCCCGCTATTTATGGAAGGTTGTCCCCGCCGACGTTGATGGCACCACTATCGCCATGGACCGCCACTGCTTAGCCTGTACGGCGGGATGCGGTTCTAGCTGTACTGGCGCAGTAACCAAATAACTAGGAATTCGCACATGCGCTTTTTATTCTTCTTTTTATTCCTAATACCACTGCCTGCGGTCGATGTGATAACTCCTACGATAACCGTTCCTGCTTTGGCAGCTGATCATCTTGAATTAGCAACCGTATTGAAATCGGTGGTCAAAGCGGACGGTGTCGATTACTCAGAGTTACGACGCGATACTTCAGCATTAGATCGTTACCGAGTGCAATTAGCACGAGCCGCGACGCCCACAAACACACAAGAAAAAATCGCCTTTTACATTAACGCTTACAACGCATTCACGTTAGCGCTCGTCGCGGAACAATTACCGGCAGACGCCTCTACATGGAACCGCTGGAGCATCAAAGACGCTGGCGGTTGGTTCACTTCCGTATGGAAATATTACACCTTTGAATTAGCTGGAACGCGCGTGACCTTGGACCACTTGGAGCACGGCCTCCTTCGTCCACTCGGCGAGCCACGCATTCATTTTGCCATTAATTGTGCTTCGCGCAGTTGCCCATCTTTAGCTGCCACGCCCTATTTAGCGATCACCTTAGAACAACAATTGGAGGCAGCCACCAAGGCGTTTGCGAATAACCCGTATCATTTGCGTTTAGTTGATGGCAATATTATCACCAACCCCATTTTATCCTGGTTCGCCGTGGATTTTGCTGCGAGCGGTGGTGTGACTAAATTTCTCGCCAGTCGCGTTACGCCAAGTCCCATCGCACATCAATTAGCCACGAATGCTAAACTGACGTATTTCACCTACGACTGGTCGTTAAATATCGCCGCCACCCCATGACCAGCATATATCCTTTCTTTGCCATCCTGATCGCCGTGCTGTATAGCGCGGCGTTATTGGCATTGGCAATTTATGGGATGCATAGTTTATGGTTGTTATGGTTGTATCTCCGCCGCCGGTCAGCGATGGATGCACAAGAAGCCTTTGAAAAAACGGTGGTTATTCCACCTGCTGATCTGCCACATGTGCTGGTGCAAATTCCGCTCTACAATGAACGCGATGTCGCTGACGGTGTTATTGCCGCTGGTGCCGCACTCGATTATCCTGCGGATAAATTACACCTCCAAATATTAGACGACAGTGACGATGATACGCGCGACCGCGTTGCCAATGCGGTCGCCACGGCACGAGCACGCGGCATTGATGTCGTCCAGCTGACGCGACCGGATCGCATTGGTTATAAAGCTGGTGCCCTGGCTCATGGCTTGCACCACAACGATTCTCCGTTTATTGCCATTTTTGACGCCGATTTCCAACCACGTCCGGATTTCCTTAAACGAGCCATTATTCCGTTTCTCAGCGATGAGCGCTTAGCCTTAGTGCAAGGCCGTTGGGATCATGCGAATCGTCACGCGAATGCCCTCACTGCCGCGCAAGCCTTAGGCATTGATAGCCATTTCGGAATTGAGCAAGGCGCACGGGCATGGAATGATTTAACCCTGAATTTTAATGGCACGTGCGGCATCTGGCGTCGCAGCGCCATCATGGATGCTGGTGGTTGGCAATACGATACGCTAACCGAAGATATGGATTTAAGTTACCGTGCACAATTGCGCGGTTGGCGCTGTACGTATCGCCGTGGCTTAGCAGTCCCTGGAGAATTGCCATCAACCTTAGGCGCGTGGCGGTCGCAGCAATTTCGTTGGGCCAAAGGTTCCCTGCAAACTATGGTAAAATTGGCTGGACCCATATTACAGTCCTCGTGGTCTTGGCCACGTCGTATCGCTGCGCTATTGCATGTCAGCCATTATATAATTCATCCGTTAATTTTCTTATCGGTTTTATGTGCGCCGCTCGCCATGCTGGCGGTACCGTTGCTGCCATCGGCTATGGTCGCGGTGATGATATCGTGTTTCGTCATCGGTGCGGGCGCTCCTTTTATATTATACACGGCTTCGCAATTAACTTTGCGCGGTTGGACTGGATTGCGACATTTACGCGATTTACCGATGCTAACCGCGATGGGCACCGGCATTGCCGTGTCGAATAGTATTGCCGCGTGGCAGGTACTGCGCGGAGTGGCTACGCCTTTTGTCCGCACGCCCAAAAAGGGTTCATCTCTTGGCAGCTATCGCTCATCAGATGCCAATAGTTGGCCAGAATTATTACTTGCTGGTTGGTCTGCTAGTGGATTGATCATTGGTTTTTCCTGGTCACATGTGTGGATGACGCCGTTATTGTGGTTATATACTGGCGGTTTCGCCTGGATTGGCTGGCGAACATTACGTGAAAACGGTTTAGGTTACAAAGACTTTCGGCTACCGCTTATCGGTTTATTGAGCATCGTTTTATATGCTTACCTGGCGCAATTATCCGAATCGTGGCGGGAATTGCCCGTCACCTTTGCCAGTATTGGAGTGCTATTAGGCGGTTTATACTTGATTGCCGTAGCCCTCATTCGTTTACCGTTAGCGCCTGGAAAAAAAGCACCGTCGCTCCTATTTATTTTAACCGTTGCCATCATCATGCGCTTATGGTGTTTAGGGCTAACACCATCCGATGATGTCGCGCGTTATGCGATTGAAGGTCAGCAAATCATGGCGGGGGAAAATCCTTATGCCGTTGCACCAGCTGCATCGACCATCACCGCAACGTTACCGACCGCGATTACGGCACCGCTAAACCATGGTGATTGGACCGCAATATATCCGCCATTGGCACTGACTTATCACGCACTGATTAGTTCCATTTCACCTGATCCACTCGCCTTTCAAGTTGCCGCCTTAATCTTAGAAGGCATCGCTCTGTGGTTAATTTTTCTCCTGCTACGACAATACACATTACCAACGTCTTATGTGTTAATGGCTGCGTGGAATCCGATTGGTCCATTATTTATCTCCGGTGAAGGTCACCACGATATCTTAATGGCGATTTTGATTTTAGCCGCGTTATTTTGCGCGGGACGCGGCAATCTCGTCTTGGTTAGTTGCGCCGCCTTAGTGAAACCTTTTGCTGCGATTGCGTTATTACCCACCCTAATCCGTCAACGTTGGTGGTGGTGGTTATTGCCACCACTATTCGCCATCATGGCATATATGCCATTTGCTGGTGCGGGGCTTGGCATGGTCGATAGCCTCGGTCGCTTTGGTAGTCAGTTACATTTTCATGGCGCAATTGATCCATTAATTGGCGAAGTGTGGTCCTGGTTCGTTCCAACAACTATCGTGCGCGCGTGCACGGTGATCACCCTTGTTGTGCTCTTGCTAGGTGGCTGCCTGATGGTGCTACGGTCGCATCGTGGTGCGCCAACGCCCGCCCTTTATGCGCAATTATTTGCACTTTTATTGCTTTGCCTGCCAACCGTACACCCGTGGTACTTCGTGCTCATCGTGGTGATACTCCCGTTTACGACGTCATGGGGACTGTTAGTGTGGACCGCGATAGCGCCGTTGTATTGGTTGCATGGAATCGCCATGTTACCGACCGGCACCTGGTATGAATCTGGTTGGGTTACGAGTTTAGCACATATGCCTGCCATTGCCTTATTGGCATGGGAAGCAGCCGGTCGCCCCACACTGGGGCAACGTGCTAAAACGAAATCCACATGGGAGATGAGCGCATGACGAATCAAACGCTGTGTGTTTTCGCACGCGCCCCAATAAAGGGACAGGTAAAAACTCGCTTGGCGAAAGCGTTGGGTGATGATGTTGCGATGCAGGTCTATCGCGCGTTATTAGCGCACACCGGCATGGTGGCGGCAAAATGGGCCGGACCAGTTCGCGTTTTTGTCACGGGTGATATGAACCAATTACACGACAGTAAATTGGGCGCATTTACCTTAACCAATCAAAGTGACGGTACCTTAGGCGCGCGCTTATTAGCTGGTGTAAGCCAAACATTAAAAACGTCACCCAGTGGCGTGATCGCCATTGGCACTGATTGTCCAAGATTACAAATCGATCATTTGACCACGTTAGCTTCTGGATTACAGCACGCCGCAGTTGCCATCGGTCCCGCGCGCGATGGTGGTTATTGGGGCATTGCCGTTAACACCTTAGCGGCAGCAAAAGTTTGTTTTGCGAATGATCTGCCTTGGTCCGAGCCAACATTAATGGTCGCCACGCGCAAGCGCTTAGCTGCGGCCAATATACCGTGCGGACACGGTGAGTTGCTCAACGATCTGGATACGGTTGCTGATTTAAACCGTGCCGAAGCTGCAGGATTCCGTTGGAGTGATCAAGGGACCACATGATTTCTATGCTCACGCGCTACTACCACTGGTTACACGGACGTTGGCCAGCGGGTGTGCCGGAGCAGCTACCCCAGGTTAAAGATGACGGCAGTACGGTTGTGCCTGGGGTTTTTATTGTTGGTGATTTGACTGGAATTCCGTTACTGAAATTTGCCCTCGATTCGGGCGCGCGAGCGGCGAAGCGCTGTGTGGCTGAAATTTCAGCAATTAAAACGGCATCCCCTTATGATATTATTATTATAGGTGGTGGGGTCGCTGGCATGGCGGCTGCCTGTGAGTGTGCGAAAGCGGGCGTGCGTTTTACCGTCATCGAAGGCACCCGTCATCTCAGTACGATTCGTAATTTCCCGGTTGGTAAACTCATATTTACTTATCCGATGGCCATGACACCAACGGGCGATCTACAAGTTGGCGCTACGGTTAAAGAAGCGCTATTGACTGAATTAGAGCAGCAACTCACCAAGCATAATATTCCTGTCCACCATGGCACCGCGAGTCACATCACCCGTCAGGGTGAGATAATCAGCGTCAATGTAAAAGAAGGTCCATCCCTTCAGGCCAAGCGCGTAATCATTGCTATTGGCCGCAGCGGAAATTATCGCCGTTTAGATATTCCTGGCGAAGAACTCCCCATCGTTACGAATCGCCTTCACGATCCGAAATATTATTCCAACAAGAATATCGTCATTGTTGGTGGTGGAGACAGCGCCTTAGAAGCCGCTATCGCTTGCGCTGAAGCCGGTGCCCAGGTGACGTTATCGCATCGCGGAACTGATTTCGCGCGCGCCAAATCAGACAATACCGCTGCGGTAAAGGCCTTAGCTTCGAAAAATCAATTACGATTGCGCATGGCTACCACTGTCAGCGCCATCACGAATAATTCACTGACCCTGCAGGGGCAGGATCGCACCGAACAAGTGCCAATCGACGCGGTTTTGGTGTTAAGTGTCCGCGAACCACCGCTTGATTTCTTTCGTCGTAGTGGCCTGCCGATTCGTGGTGAACGAAGTAAAGGAAAATTCGCCGCACTAATCGCGTTCCTTTTGGCGATGACCCTGATTTACGCGTGGAAGGGCTGGATTATTCCGCCACTGACCGGAGCGTTATTACCTGGGAAATTACTGTCGGGTTTCGTAGACAAAGCCGGTGATCCTCATTCGCTGCTGGGGGTTATTCTTAATTCCGCCGGACAACCAGGTTTCTGGGTCACGCTTGCTTATAGTTCCGTGGTCGTGGCTTTCGGTATCGACCGCATGCGACGACGTCCTACGCCCTATGTGCGATTACAAACACTTTGCTTAATGGCGATTCAATGTTTGCCGTTATTTATTCTGCCTGAAATGATTTTGCCCTGGTTAGGCGCCAATGATTTACTGCCGCTTACGCTCAGAGAAAATTTATTCCCCGATGATCAATGGTGGAAAGCGTACGGATTTATTTTGGCTTGGCCGTTGATGGCCTGGAACGTCTTCACCAAAGAACCAAATGCCTGGTGGCTCACCATTAGTGCAGTGCAGACCTTCGTTATCATCCCTCTGTTGGTGTGGCGCTGGGGCAAAGGCGCTTATTGCGGTTGGATATGTTCCTGTGGCGCATTAGCCGAAACCCTGGGTGATCGCCACCGTGATAAAATGCCACATAGCAAAGGTTGGAATCAAGTTAATATGGTTGGCCAAGTCATTCTTGCGACGGCATTTATTATTTTAATTCTGCACATCGTCAGTTGGATGGCCCCAACGATGGTGTCGCCAACCTTGGTCGAAACGGTTTTGATGAAAGGATATTGGAAACACGCCGTGGATTTCTTATTAGCTGGCGCGCTGGGAGTCGGCTTTTATTTCTGGTTATCGGGGCGAGTGTGGTGCCGCTTCGCCTGTCCGTTAGCCGCACTTATGCATATTTACTCGCGTTTTTCCCGCTTCCGTATCGTCGTCGAACAAAAAAAATGTATTTCCTGTAACGCCTGCAGCACCGTCTGCCATCAAGGCATCGACATCATGAATTTCGCCAACAAGGGCAAGCACATGGAAGACCCACAATGTGTGCGTTGTTCTGCCTGCGTACAAACTTGTCCAACCGGTGTCCTGCAATTCGGAGAAGTGAATGGCCAAGGTCAAGTCGTGCGCGTGGATTCGCTAGCAGCTAGTCCGGTGTTGATGCGAGAACGCCAAGCGCAGAATTAAAAAATCTGTCCGCTACCCTAATTACAAATTAATTAGTCTCGTCTGATAAAATACGCCGTTAATCAGGGATAATTAACGGCATGCTCTATTTGGAAAAGCTGAATTCATATCACCCGTTCGGACTTATCCGCCAACGCGTGCAATTTGTTCCACGCGGCGGCGTTCTTCCCATACCCAATTAATTTTCACCTGATCGCCGACTTTGAATTTACTGAGCGTCTCTAGCATCGCTTTATCCAAGCCGCCGCCGTCTTTGGGCATGCCGCCGCGCCAATGCGCCATAAATATAATATTTCCCTCTTTCGTTTTGAGGATTAATTTTCCTTTTTCATTGCTAACAATATTGCCTTCCGTCACACCCTTGGTGCCAGCGGGCATCGCATCGACCCCCTCTTTGTTGACTTCAACGCCTTCTTTGCCTTCTTTTTCCGCTGCGTAACAAGGAGCTGGTGCTATCAGCACCGCAGCCACTAACAAACTCACACCGAGTTGTAAAAGACGTTGGGACATAGATAAGTTTCCTTAAAGTGTGGCGTTTATGCGGTAATATCCCAAATGGGATATTACCACCATATCGGCCACACGATGTTCGTCCATATTGCTTTAACGAAGCTTGCGTGACCAGCAACGATGGGCTTCGTTGATACGGCAATGATGATTTTCGCAAATAAATCACCCCCACGTTTTAGACGTGGGGGCGAGTAATGAAAACGGAACTAAATGGTCGCGAGTTATTTTTCCACCAGTTGTTTTACCACGAGGTAATTCGCTCCCTGGCCGGCAAAGATTCGCAAGAGAATATCACCTGCGGTATTGGCTATCGCTTGTACCGCTTCTTTCGTTTTGCTGACTGGTTTACGAGCGATTTCCATAATCACCGTTCCAGGACGCAGGCCGACATTATCTGCGCGCGATCCGGGTACCACTTCATGAATGACAACCCCGGAAATGTGTTCTGGAATTTCGTAACGATCACGCGATTCCTGATCTAACTCACCGAGACGCACGCCGAGTTTCGCTTTTTCTGCTTCTTTTGCTGTTTCATCAACTTTATTTGTCACTGGTTCACCGGGCATTACTCCAATCGTAATCGTAAGATCCTGTTTTTTACCATCACGCAAAATGCCAACCGTAACATTCGTGCCTGGAACGGCTTGAGCGGCACGTAGACGTAACTGACTTAAATCGTCGACGGCTCGACCATTAAAAGTCATTAAGATATCTCCAGGTTTGACACCCGCCTGCGCGGCAGGGCCATCCTTGGGAACATCACCAATTAAAACACCTTGCTCTGCCTTGAGATCGAAAGCTTGGGCCAACTCTGGAGTTAGCGGCTGCAATAAGACGCCCATATACCCACGCACGACTTTACCATTCGCAATCAAACTATCTTTAATACCTTTGGCTAAATTAATCGGGATGGCAAATCCAATACCAAGATTACCTCCACTTGGGCTAAGAATTGCCGTATTTATACCAATTAACCGTCCGTGGGCATCAACTAATGCTCCACCGCTGTTGCCTGGGTTAATTGAAGCATCGGTCTGAATAAAGTCTTCGTAATCCGTTAATCCAACACCACGGCCGCGAGCGCTCACTAGTCCACTGGTCACGGTTTGGCCGACACCAAATGGATTACCAACAGCTAGCACCACATCGCCAACTTCCACCGCGTCGCTATCGCCCATTTTAATGGCTGGCACTGTTTCTTTGACCTCAATTTTTAACACCGCGAGATCGGTTTTTGCGTCTGCACCAACCAAGGTCGCAGTAAATCGCTCACGACCATTTACCATAGTCACAGTGATCGTATCCGCGCCTTCAATCACGTGATTATTTGTTAAGATATAACCATCTGCTGAAACGATAACGCCTGAACCAATCCCTTGGTTTTGCCGTGGTTGGCCACGATTACCTTGATCAAAGAAACGCTTCATTTCGTCCGGCACGCGCATGCCTTCTGGCACACGCATGCCCTCTGGTGCGCGCATCCGTTTTACTGATTTGCTAGTCGAAATCGTCACCACGCTGGGCGCGACTTGTTTCACGACGGGAGCAAAGCTGGTAGTCGATACGACAGACTGCGCCATTTGTTTATCCGCTGCGGCAAGTGGCAGCATGGCGGGGCCACCTACTAGGGCGATGGCAGCCAATACTGGTAGCAATAAACGAGGACGGTGAGATTGATGATAATGACGAAAACTCATAAGGGGCTCCTGAATAAAAATGAACTGATTATAATAAACGGTTAGGAGGAAAGAAAGCTTCCCTTTAATGTTTAATTAACCATTTGACGACAAATTTCCCTCAGGCTTACCATCTGCGTGAAATGATTGTGGGAACTTTTGCACCAATACCTGGTGCCTCTTTTGGCTGAGGGAGTGCTACACTGCGGCCATGCAGCACACAGTAGCCAACGCCAGCGGGAAAGAGAATCAGCCATTTGTTAGACATCAGTAGTCTGCGCTGCATGGCTACTCCCCCACGCCCAAGCGCTCGCACCCGTCCAATCGCTCCACGCTCGGACTATGCTGAGCCGACCGCACCTGCGACTCGCGCATCCGCGCGCAACGCAGCAGCTCCGCGAACGGCTAACGCTCACGTTGAAACACCCGTATCTCGCGCATCGGCACGCAACTCGCCGGTCAAAAGCGGACCGAGCAAAGGCTTTTACGCTCTGGTTGCGATCGGCATCTTACTACTTGGAAGCGTATTTACGATTAACCCAATTCGTCGCAGTATGGCGCTTAGCACGCTTGATGGTTTTAAAAATGATGGTGACAATCCTGCCGCCATTGCTGCTGCAGATTCTTATTTAGCACTAGCCGGTGATCAACCCAACGTCATCGCATCAACTATCCGCCAAGACGTTGGCCCAGTAAAGGCGCAAATACATTTAGCCAAAAAACTAAAGTTATTTACTGTGCTGATGATTATTGCCGAACGCCCACTCAAAACCGAAAATAGTGTTGGCATTAGCGAAGCTGATCGCATCTCAGCACTTAATACGGGTGCTGCAATTTACGACAGCGAGAAAAACGCCGATGATTTATTGCCTGATGACATTAAGAAATGGGCACAAAATAGCGGGCAATCACGAGAGATTGCCCAAGCTGCCATACAAGTACTAGTTACCACAAAACCAAAATACGTCTCGCAACTACTCACAGACATTGCCAATAATCCCGCAACCGATCCCGTATTGGCAAACCTCGCTATCGACGGACTTGCCGCACTAGCCAAATCGAGCAATTTAGGACTACTCATCAGCTTGTTGGGAGGACCAACCAGTGATTTAGCCGTCAGTAATAAACAATTAACTCACCAAATTATTAATTTATGCAACGGCGAACATTTGGGACCATTAACCGCTCTCTTAGATCACAAAAACGAAATCGTACGTGCGCTTGCTCTAGAAGCACTTGGCGGCCCCTTGATGCGACTGGGCGATAGCCCAGAACATGTCCAATTACGCAGCGATCTTGCAAAACGAATTAATCCAAAAATCGTCACAACGACGCCCCCCTTAGAACTTGCTGCCTCGTTAAAAACGGTTCGTGGATTACGCTTACTAGACTGCGCTGATGCTGTCCTAGGACTCGTGCCAACGTACAGCGAATTAAAATTACCCCAGATAGATAATGAGGTGATGTCTGACATATTAGGGCGAGCCTTAATTCCAACGATTCCACTCCCCGAGATGCCCAAGGATGGTGCTAAACCAACCGCGCAGGACGAATTTACTTTACGCATTCGTGCCCAGGGTGACGCATTAATTGTGAAGTTGTCGAATGGTCTAAGTAATGCAGACACACGCACCGTGTGCGCTAAATCACTGGGACTTATCCGCGATAAAACTTACCTCTCGCTCCGCGCGTCGATTGATCGATTAGCTGAGCATGGCGATGATGCGATATGTATGGATGCCCTGCATATTATTGTCGATAAAAGCTATGGTCGCGATGACGTCGTTAAACGCTGCGAGCGTTCGGTAACGAAATGGAAAAAATACCTTGATGAAGATCGCCCGCATTTTGAACGGGTAAAAAGCATTATTGAATGGATGCGCGAGAATGGAAAATACCAAATTGTCTCTGATGGCCGCGCGCGCTTAGGGATAAGCAAAGATTATTTGCAGGCTGCCCAAGCCGAACTCGACGCCTGGTTAGGTGACCCTAAATTCCTGCCGCCACTGGGCCTGACGCGCAACCGTATTGATGGACTCAATCAGGACGTGAAAATGCTTGGCATGAACGTGCGCAAAGCTTGGTCTGGGGCACTGTAACAAATTATCCGAAGACTTTTTCCGATTTTAAAGTTATCGTTTGAGCTTGACTGGTAACGTCGATTCGCGCACAGGTGCGGCTTGGCCATCAATGGAACGCGGGTCAACCACCGTAATATTTTCGCCATCAATCACGACATAAACTGAATGACCGTCGTCCGTCATAACGGGAATCACTTGTGCACGAACTTGGCTATCGCGCGCACGCTCGGTTTGCAGGTTTTGCAACCATGTCCATAAACCAATGGCTGCGGCAAGGCTTGCTGCCATGGCTACCGGCCAGGGAATGCGCCGATAATGTACTTGTTGGAATGACCACGATTTGCGTCGATTTCCCGTGGTTGGGATCGGCGTGCTCGTTTGTTCTATCGCAATATGAATGAGGTCATGAGCCGTTAAGGCTTCTTGGCAATCAACACAGCGGGATAAATGGGCAAATAAAGCTGGGTCACTGGCATCATCTATCACACCATCAGCAACCAACGGTAATAACGCTACGACATCATCACATGCGAGCACGACCGATGCGGGTGAAGACGAAGATGAAACTGACATTTGCGCTGGGTTCATAAATCACCACGCATAATATTTTCAAGTTGATCTTTGAGTGCCGCGCGACCGCGACATAAGCGCACTTCCACCGCTTGGCGGCTAATGTGAAGACGCTCAGCAATGGCTTCGTGATCTAAGCCTTCATCAATGCGTAATTGCAATGCTTCACGTTGAGTTTCTGGCAATTCATTCAGCGCTCGACGCACGGCTGTTAATCGTTCGCGCGATAAAAATAAATCGGTGGGATTACGTCCCATATCGCCCGTCGCGGAATGATCGCCCAAAACATCATGCGAAACGCCGCGGCGACGATCTTCACGCCGTAAAAAATCCAGACTGGCATTGCGGGCCAATTGGAACAGCCAACCGCGCAACGCTGCCGGATCTCGAACGGTATCGATACGACGCACCACTTTAAGACTTACTTCCTGATACACATCATCCACGGACGATGCGTCGCGCACATAACGTTGAATCGTGCGACGGAGCGCTCCCTCTTCACGGGCCAAAAGCGCCAAGGGTTCGGCTTGGTCGTTAACCTCGGTCATGGCTACAGCAGCAATGGTGTTGGTAAGCGGTGACATCGTAGGTGGGGACGACGACGACGGGGATAACCTTACTTGGTCCTTCCCAGATGCTTGCACATGATCAGATACATTGCTCACAGGCAGTTGTCCAAATGGCGGTTGGCTTACTGTTCAAACAAGACCGTCAAGGAAATGATATCACGAATGGACGCCTTTTGGCGTAACATGGCGACAGCGGCGAATCGCGCCGCGCTCACTTGGTCGCGCCGCAAGCTACTCTCGATTTCAGCAACCACTACGGCAAATGCTCTACTATGAGCTCCCACACGTTCGCTAACGAATAGTAGGTAGGCGTTGTTATCGATATTCAAAACGGGAGAAGCCTCACCAACCTTAGCGGTTTCAAAAACCAGATTGTCAAATGCGGCCTGATAGGTTCCCGTTTCAACCCACCCCATATCCCCGCCATCAACCGCATTAGGGCCCTGACTAAATTGTTTGGCGATTGTCTTAAAGGCTTCCACGTCTTTGCCCACTAACTTTGCACGTAATTCTTCTAGCGCCGCAGCCGTCATCGCCGCATCCCGTAATAACTTCGCTCGTTCTTCAATTTTTACTGCCTGCAGAGCAAGATCCAAAGATACCGCGTCTAATTCCGTACGTGATGCTTGCTGTGCGATTTCTTGAACCGCTTGAGCTAATAAGCGTTCTTGTTCATCTGCTGAAGCAATGGTGTAAGCCTCAATTCGACTTTCACTCGCATTCCGAATTGCTGGATCAAGCACATCCTGTGCGCGTCTAAACATCGCCGTGCGCATTTGTTTAATTTCCTGACGCTCAGCTATGCTACTCGGGCGCAAAATAATTTGATAGACTTTCGCACGTGCCGGACGGCTAAAATCAGCCTGTCGGGCTTTATAACTACGTTCCATATATTCGGGTGCGATATGCGGCACGCGACTTTCAAAATAACCCATCACCAATTCAATAATTTGTTGCCGTATAATAAATTTACGCTCTTCCGCCTGTTCACGTAGCGAATTTCCTCGACCTGACGCGCGCGACCGTTCCATTACCATTTGTGAAATGCGCTCGTAATCGACTAAACGAAAACCACGCTGTTCCGACAAAGCATAGCCATATTGAATTAATAATTCTTCTTCGGTTAATTCGACCAATGATTCTTCAGCGAAAGCAATAATCTCGGAACGCGTGGTCGGACGTGGACGGCCACGACGCTCATAATCAGACATGCGCATAGCATTGCGGCGCATAATATCGCCGAGTGAAATCACCGAATCATTAACATAACGCAACGTCAAATCAGCCGTGCTGGCATCTCTTTCGCCAGCGAAAATCGCCCCCCCACTTAAA
>SXGR01091640.1_pt1 | contig 15924 bp, 13 predicted proteins | sample 3174711 | NCBI WGS metagenome assembly SXGR01 (sample SAMN11356860, study PRJNA531348) | freshwater metagenome | isolation source: freshwater sample F1-60 | place: China: Fuxian Lake, Yuxi | collected 2017-12-25
ACCCCTCTGCTTCCGCGGACGCTGACAATGCGCAGGACAGTGTGCATTATCACGGTCATGATGCAGTGGTGGTCTGGTTTGATGCTGACACGCGCCCGAATGTGCATTTTGTTTCACGGGGCTCTAGCCATGCTGCTGACATACCGACCGCTGCCTCGAGGGTGTTTGTCTTTGAGATTCTCTAGGCTGGAAAACCCGGGGCATCCCCAGCTCCGTTCACCTTTGATTCTGTCAGCTGACTTCACCTAGAATAACCCCATCCCCAAAACTCACCCAGATGAGGTATACCGCCATGGCCATAATCCGTTTGCTCATTGTGCTGTGTCTGGCTACTCCTGCCTTTGCACAGCAGAACGTGCCCGAAATCGCCTTCGAAACTGTACCGAATTTTCTAAAATATTCACCCGACATGAATCTGGGTGAGGTGCTGGGGGTTGCGGTGAATTCCCAGGGGAACATCGTGGTACTGAACCACCCTGGTAGCGCCAACGCTGGACCAATCTGGTCCAACTCCACCACCCAACTGCTGGAATTCGATGCCGAAGGTCGTTATCTGCGGGAAATCGGCAAGGGTGTTTACGGTATTGCCTATGCTCACCAGATCCGGTTCGACAAGGATGACAATCTGTGGGTGGTGGATAAAGCGGCCAATACAGTGATCCAATTCGATCCTCAAGGTTATGTGATGATGAATCTCGGGCGCCGGGAAGAAGGCTATCACGGTGATGTGGTGCTGCCGACGCAGGCCGAGGCACGCGCTGCCGGCGGCTATCTTGGCGGTCCAACTGATGTCGCCTGGGACAGTAACGCGAATATTTACATCAGCGATGGCTATGTGAATTCCCGCATGACGAAATTTGATGCTGACGGTAATTTCCTGATGGATTGGGGCTCTTACGGCACCGACATTGGCCAATTCAATTTGCCTCATGCCATGCAGATCGATCGCAATGACAACATCTACGTAGCCGATCGCAACAATCGCCGCATACAGGTATTCAACACCGACGGTAAATTTCTGCGCCAGATCGTGTTGGATGTTGCCTACCCCGCTGATTACCAACCACCCTTCGCAGCACGCGATCCCAATCGCACCGTCAGGGAAAGCCAACCGTGGGCTATGTGCATAAGCAATACCACACCGCAATATTTGTATGTGGCGGACAACGAACCTGGCCGTATCTACAAGATCAGTACCGACGGCACGATTCTCGGATGGCTGGGAAAATCCGGCCGCCGCGCGGGGCAGTTCAACTGGATTCACGGGCTGGATTGTTCCCAGGAAGATGTGCTCTATGTTGCAGACATGAACAACTGGCGCGTGCAGAAACTGCTTCTGAACCCCTGAGAGGAGTTTAAAAAAAGTAATTTGAATTTGTGCGGCAGTGTCGCCGGGAGTTTCACTTCCCGACGCTGCCGCGGCTCAGGTTTGAGGTTTGGGATTTGAGCGTTGAGAGCTGAGAGCTGAGAGCTGAAGTTTGAGAATTAATCGCTGACGCTGTAATCCAGCACTTCTTCCCGGGAATAGAAGACAATGCCGCAGTCCTTTAACAACTCCAGCTGTCCGTCGACTTCCCGCAGCTCGATCCAGTTGTCTTCACTTTGAGTTTTCTCGGTATCGACGACTGCGTCCAGATTGTCCAGAAAGGAATCATCAAGAAAATCGAGCTCGGCCTTGATCGACTCGCGATCCGCCAGACTTGAGCTTACAGATTCCTTCGTTGAGCTGAGCTTGGATATATCGACATAAGCGCGTTGCCAGTTCGGCACATCGGTTTGCCAGATCTTCATACCAATGATATCGGTTTCCTGCATCTGGATGCGTGCGAAGCTCGCGCTCATGCCTCTGGCATCGATAGCGGTCATCTTCGCAAGTTCAAATTGCCCTTCATTGGCATTCGCACCATATAAAACCATGCCGATTGCCCGTGTGCGCGAAAAATTGATTTCACTCAGATTCGAATAAGGCGCAATCACGAAATCCATCTGTGCTCCGCTGAAGTTCGCGCGCCCTGACAAATCACTGCCAAACAGGTGCGCACCCCTGAGATCTGTGCGCTTATCCTTGTGGAGATTTATTTCTCTGGTCAGATCATTTTCGTTGCGCTCATCGGAGCCAGAATTTACATTCAAGCCACGGAGATCCAGACGTGACAAATTCAGGGAATGATAAATACCGTAATCATCCATGTACGAAAAACTGCGATTGAGATTGTTATCCGCAAGCGCAATCCTGAATTTAGGAGGGATAGCAAGCACTTCATCGAGTCGCAGTCGCAGCCGCGCCTTGAGAGGGTCCAGTTTGGCGATCTGCTCATTGAAGCTGTCGATGATTCGTTTCTTCTGATTCTTGCTTGGCAAGTAAGTCGACCCGACATTAGGCTCGTGCAAGGTTTCGAGAATTCGTGCTGCACCGTTTAAAATCTCTTCTGCCTGCACGCCAAGCGCTTTGGCATTTTCAGTGGGTTTGTATGTGACACGTTAGTTGGCAAACGCGCCTGCATTTTCCACAGCGCGCACCCATTTGTCGGCAGTGTTGGAGCTGGCAAAATCGTGCAGCACATCGATAAACAGGCTCTTTGCCAACTGGAAGCGGGTCCTGTGATCGGGGTAATAAATCAGTTCCCTCGTATAGTCGGGCATTTCCGCGACAAATTCGATCAATGCCAGCAGGCCCTCAATGGTACCCAAATTGCTTTCGCCGATACTGTCAAACAGCTCGAGTTCGCGACTGAATATTTTGCCGACACGATGATTGGTTTCATCGAGCATTTTGTATAACTGATGCAAAGATCGTTTCCGCTCTGGCGGAAGGTTAAAGTAGGCCTTGGCTTCCTCGATTTCAGCCCGGACTTCCGCCTTGACTGCAGGAGTCAATGTCTCGGCTTTTTTCCTTTGATGAATTTCGCTCGCTTCATGCACCAGCGGGAGGTAGACAAAATCTTTAACCGACTCGGCTGCCCGGCCGCCCTTTTCATAGAGCCCTTCCAGAATCTGGCGCATCCAGCGATTGTTGTCATGGCGCTCGTCTTCGCCATCCCTGAAATGCAGAAACAGTTCGCTTTTTCCATCCTTGGGCTGTAACCGCGACACACCCGCGGCAGTGATCATGTTTTTGGACCAAATTATTCGATAACGATTTTTTGCAGAATCAAAAAACTGACTTTGCATTATCGCGCGCAGATTGAGTCGAGAATGCGCTGTTTGAGTCGTCTTGAGTCGGTCCATGGCCGTTTGCACAAGTACCGGGTTTAACCAGGCCGTCGGTAGTGGTGGCTTGTTGTTAGATCGTCAATAGTGCCGGACGCGCCCTTGCGGGCTCCCAAAAATTGAGATCGGAATTAATCAGCATCACGGCAAGTTTTAACTGGTCAAAGGTGGAAACAGGAAGTTGTCTGCGCTGCGTTCACTGCGGTACTACTCCGCGCTGCAAGGCCTGGACGTGGCGCGTTCGGCTGAAGTTGGCGGCGCAGGAGTCACTTTGTTCTCGCTCGCCAATTGATCGAATGCGATCTGTTGCAGCGCCTCAACCTCGGACTGGGACATGCCCAATTCATAGGCTGAGCATTCAGTGACGCCGAGAGAGCGAGGATCGCGTCCGGTCAAGTTGCCGTATACCACGAGTGCTTCGAGATAATACCCGTAGGTACTCGCGTGATAGTGATCCCATGTCCACAGATTGAATTTGCCTGAATCGATGCCATCGTAGGGATTGGCATCAGCTGCGCCGGATTCCATGGCCCGAGTCCATGCCTCACCTGCGGCATTTATCGCTTTCACGCCAGGCGAACCCGCAGCGGCCTTGTCATAGGCAATGCGGATGTCCGTTGCCATCTTCGCAATCGGTTGACCTGTCCAGGGGCGGTCTGGAATATAGGTTTGGTCTGCGCGCGCCCAGGTCGCGGTCAGGAAAACTTCGACATCCTGGTTCAGGCCCTGGAGGAATTCGGTCATTTGCGCAGTAGTACTGACCAGTTTCGCCGGATCGCCGGGTTTGTCTGCGTCAAGCGTACTGAATCCATGCATCACCACCTGATCCCAGGGGCGACTACCAATTTCCGTCAGCTTGTTCTCGAGATGAAAATCCAGGCCACTGCCGCCTCGGGTTTCGAGGTAGACAGCGTAATCAAGACCTGATTGGTCAGCGAACGCTTTGAAAAGGGCGGGGACTCCACCGATACCCTCATTATTGAGGTCGGTTACGGTATCCGCCCGGTAGTGTCTGGCAGGTGACCCGTAGCCGAAAGTAAAACTATTGCCAATAAACAGGACACTGGTTTGAGCAAGCACACTGGTGGTGCCGAGCAGGGACAGGACACTTGCGAACACAGCAGGCGCTAATTTCATGGGATACATTCTCTTCTGGATTTACAAGACCGCTGACCGGACCTGCTTTTTTTTAATTGGGTACGCGGTTGTACTATACCAAAAATCCGCAGGTTCGGAGAGATTTGATTTCGCGCTGCCTGCTGCACCATAAAACAGAGCTCTGCAAGCATCTGCGGGATTTATAGCGGAATCTTCAAGCTTCGAGCAGCCTGAACAGATCGACTTGATTCTGTTGCCAATGACTACTACTCGTTCGATACGGTGCTGACAATCTCGGTATTAATACTCGCGCCATCTCTCAATTCACTGAAAAGGTTGGCAACAGTTTCACCATTTGCCAGTCCCAGGAGAGTGCCAAGCACAGCGCCGCGATGCACATTGTCTCCGCCAAGATTGGTATTGGCCATGAGGCCGGGACACTGTGAATTGCAATACTTATAAGCAAGATAGAGTACGCTCGGCCAGGAGTCAGTGATATAACACGCCGAGGAAAACAACTTTCCTACCACATCATTGTCGTTATGAAATTTGTCCATGATTTCTGACATCTGCAAAGAGATACTGCGTTTGCTCCAGGCACTGATGAGTTGCTGCACCGGATCCTCTGGATCACGCCACAGCAAAGCTTCCAGCAACCCGACATAATCCTTGCACACCTTTGCCAGAAACTGGTCTGGATGAGTGAGCAGCAAATGCTTCTGGCAAATTGTCTCTACTGCTTTCAACTCCGTTCCACGCAACCGTTCTGCAAATACAATTGGCGCTATCGTCACTAGCCCGCCTATTGAAGCAGTATCGTGAGTTACCGCCCCACATTTGTTACGTGGCTTGCCGGAGACAAGATTGGCGAAGAAACCGCGGTGGTATGACTCGGCATAAGTGTCCGGGTGCTGCGGCGGATCCGCGGTCAACAGCTCGATATAAAAATCGAGGAAACAATCCTCATCATAGTGACCGCCGCCTGCGGTCAATGCACGCATCACCGCTCGCGCACAATGGGCGTTGAGGGTATTTTCGCCTGCCTTCATACCCTGATGATAATGCTGGTTGGGTTTGTCCCAATAGGGGCGCTTGCCCTTGAGTATGACTTCGCCGACGATTTCGGGTGATTTGCCTGCTCTACTGTGACTACCGCGACCACCTTTGCTGGTGGAATGCAGAGACATGATGGAACCAGGATGGTAAGCAGGCGCGTCTTCGAACTTGGCGATGCCACCGCGGAATTGCCTGAATATATCCATCGGGCTGTAGTACCAGTGCACCGGCATTGCAAGTGCATCAGCGACAAAGAGTGACTGCAAAGCTGCTGTCGCCCGGCGTTGTGGCAGGGTCAACGTGTTCATCAGATCTTGCCTCATGTGTGTATGTCAGGAATTGCCAGGTCTCCACGAGATTACGCCGGAGTGTCTGGTATAGATCTCTCCGAACTGCAGCGCCACCTCCTCCAGACGACTCTTGAACCTCATTTCGCTATTTCTTCCAGAACAGTTATTCACAGCAAACTCCCGGTCGAAAGTGTTATCCGAATCGCATTGATGCATTACCTCACAGGTGGTTGCCAAACAGAACCCTAATCCAGATCAGCAACTTGCACTCTTCTGATTACTCTGTTGGGTGAATCCGTATTAGTATCTCCCGACCGACCTCCTCGCGCGCCATTCAAGGACAAACTTGGCTCTATTCAACAAACAATACCACTCGCCCGGTACAGCACCCGGGACTCTGGTGCCCTCCTCAGAGACTCCGCGCGCGCCTCTGCAGCTGCACCTGGTGGACTACAGCCCGACTCACGTGACTATTGAAGAATCCACGACCGTAGATCAGTGTGTCAAATGCCTTGCCCAGGACTCCGTGACCTGGATCAATGTGCAGGGAAGGCCATCAGCTGCATTGCTACAGGAACTTGGCAAAGCATTTCGCCTGCATTCCCTTGCTCTAGAAGATGTACTGAACTCAGGTCAGCGCCCAAAGGTTGAAATTTTCAATGACCAATTGTTCGTGATCCTGACATTACCCCAGATGAATCATGCATCGGTGAACCTGCATCAGGTCAGCCTGTTTGCTGGCAGCAATTTTCTCGTGAGCTTTTATGACGGCGAATTCACTGAGTTTGACTCCATTCTGAAAAGGCTGCGCGATGGCAATACCCGCCTGAGCAATGCAGGCGCGGATTTCCTCCTCTATAGCATCATCGATTTTGTAATCGATCACGGTTTTCCGGTACTCGAAGAATTCGGCATGCAACTGGAATTGCTCGAAGAACAGGTATTGTCCACCGCGGATCAGGACACGCTCGGACGCGTGCACATGTTGAAACGGCAACTGATACTGCTGCGACGCATGTTGTGGCCACAGCGCGAAGTGATTAATCAACTGATAAGAAATGAAAGCAAACTCGTCGCGAATGAGACCCTTATCTATTTCAGGGATTGCTATGACCACACAATACAGGTTATGGAATTGACTGAAACTTATAGAGATATGTCCAGCAACTTGCTGGAAATCCACCTTGCCAGTGTCAGCAACCGCATGAACGAAGTGATGCGTGTATTGACAGTGATCACCACTATTTTTATTCCGCTCACTTTTATCGTAGGAATCTATGGCATGAATTTCGACCGTAGTGTCAGCTTCTGGAATATGCCGGAACTCGGTTCGCCCTTCGGTTATGTCATGATCTGGCTGGTGATAGTTGGTATTGCAGCAGGAATGCTGGTTTATTTTCGGCGCAAGGGTTGGATCTGAGAAATTACAATTACTGCATGGAGCTACTGTTGCACGAGGTTATCTGCCGGGATGTAACTTAAAGATTGTTGTATTAAACACCCTTGAGAGGCTTGAGCAGATGTGGACTTTGGCGAATTCGTGCGAGCGTATATTGCAGTAATACGTCCGCCGCTTGCTGGCGGCGGACGTATGATGCTTTGCGGTTCAAGGTAAGGCGTATACAACCAGTTCCGCCGGGATACCCCCGGCCCCACCTACGAACAAGGCCAGATACTGCTTGCCACCGTGCTCATAAGTAAACGGCAACCCGGTTTGATTGTTAGGCAGGTCCATCGCATGGATAATATCTCCTGTTGCCTTGTCCACTGCTCGCATAATTGGTTTCGCGTCAGCTGAACCATTTCCCTCGGCAACGAACAGCAGCGACTTGGTTAGCAGCACACCTGAACGTGTCGGGATACCAGTGCGTGGCAAATCCACCCCTTGCAACAACTCGTGATTGGCGATTCGATCTGGAGTGTCGGCATTGGCGATCATCCACAGATGCTCGCCACTGTTCATGTCGATGGCGGTAACACGACCGTAAGGCGGCTTCACTATTTCCAGTCCCTGTACACGCGGTACGCGCACACCAAATCCCTGGCTCAAATCCAGGTCTGACTCCGGATTCTTGTCCAGTGCCAAAACCTGCAGCTGCGTGCGGGACGGAATGTAGAGAATGCCTGTCTCGGGGTCGATTGCGGAGCCTTCCCAGTTCGCACCACCAGTAGAAGACGGTAATGACAACAAACCAGTGGTTCCGTCAGGCGCTGCCGCCAGCGATGGCGGGGTAAAGATAGAGGGGCTTAAACGGAATCCCTGAATCGATTCCAAAGCCAACGCCCGAATCTCTGGCGTCCAGTCAATCAGGTCAGCTTCACTGAATCCCTGGCGATCGAAAGCAGCTGGGCGGGTCGGGAATGGCTGGGTTGGCGAATACCATTCACGGGGTACGTCACCTGCCGGTACGGGTTGCTCGACAATCGGCCAGACTGGCTCGCCGGTTTCCCGGTCAAAAGCATAGACCCAGGCTTGCTTGGTGACCGACATCACCACTTTGCGGCCATTGGGCAAATCGGCAATGATCGGCGCCGCCGGTACATCCCAGTCCCAGATATCATGATGAATGAACTGATAGTGCCACTTGCGTTCGCCGGTTTTGACATCTACCGCAACGAGGCCGCTGGAGAACAGGTTCGCACCTGGACGATCACCGCCGTAGTAGTCGCCAGTGGGGTCTTCCACAGGCAGGTAGACAATACCGAGTTGCGGATCACCGGAGATGGGAGCCCACACGCCGGAGTTGCCGGTGAATTCGACCCCAGAATCCAGCCAGGTTTCAAATCCGACTTCGCCACGCTCAGGAATAGTGTGGAACGTCCACAGCAATTTGCCGGTGTGGACATCAAAACCGCGGATGTCCCCTTTCACATTGGACTTGGAGCGAGGTCGTCCGCCGGTCCTGTGTGCCGCTCCTACCACGATGACATCATTCATCACGAATGGTGGAGCGGAGATGCCGATATCGGGGTACTTGTAGCGGGGATCATCAGCATTGCGCAGGCCGATGAACAGATCCACTTTGCCATTGGTGCCGAATTCAGGGTCCGGAATGCCGGTTTTGGCATCCAGCGACACCAGCTGATAACCGGGGGTAACGTCGATCACGCGAGTCTTGTCACCATTGCGATAGAAGGCGACGCCACGACCAGCGCCCTTGCGCGGAGCCTCATCGAAGCGATCTCCTTCCTGTGGTCGCCACAGCCAGAGTACTTCTCCCGTCACGGCATCCAGTGACACTACGTTGCGGGTACTGGCGATATTGGCATAAAGAATGCCGTCGATTTCGAGCGGAGTTGAAGGATTGTTGAAGTCGGTAGGAGGACCAAAATTCGCAGTGGAAAAGCGCCAGGCTATCTCGAGTTCGTCGACGTTGTCGGCGTTGATCTGATCCAAGGGCGAGTAGCGCTGCGCAAAGTCACTGCCATGGTATACCGGCCAGTCGCCCTGACTGACGCTGGTGCCGGACTGACTTACCACTGCCGGGGGGGTGGCAAGGGTTCCCAACGCCAGCATGATTGATGCCATCAATTTTCTTCTTATTATCATTTAATGCTCTCCTCATAACGGGTAATGGTGCGAACGAGTCAAGTATCGCCTGTTTATCCAAAAAATAAAAACAGAAACGGTGATTGCGGCTGCATTGTTGCAGGCAGATACAGAACTCACTCACCCGAAAACCTCTACAATCGGCAATATCAATAGTTCCCAGGCAATTCTCTTGTCAAATGCCGGCGTCGTGGCTTCGGCACTGGAGCTCGACTGCTGCCCATCGCGTGTGACAGCACTGGGGCTCCGTTGCTACAATTCACACAATCAGGATCAACCCTGTCAGCAGACAACACTCGTTGCCTTAATAGGTACCTGACTGGTTTGCCTTTGCAAAACTCAACGACGCGAAGGAAACCAGGACACCACGAGAATAAAGACGCGCCGCACCACTGCATTGCGGGGCGCTCACCACGCGCACTGCCTGCCTGCATTCGCTACACTAACCTTCAGCTGCGTTCACGGACTACAATAGGTCTGCCGTGCACCCGACCACTCTCTGGCGGAGACTTGTTGTTTACCCCCTTGGGCTTGCTGCAGGCGATTTACCAAGGGCGATTTTCTCCCTGCAATTTACTACCTGCAATTTACTAGCTGCGATCTATTGGAGGAATGCACATGCACAGGACTTACCGCTTTGTTTTGGTCTTCTTGCTCGGACTCAGTCTCTGGCTGGATGTGGCAGCGCAGACAATTGATCGGGATTCCTTGGGGCGGCCCGGTCCCTATCAGGTTGCCTATTATTCCGATTTGCCCGATGTGCCTGAATACAGCGATGCCACTATCTACTTCCCGGCTAACAAAGCCCAAAGCTTTGGTGGCGTTGCTATTGCGCCCGGATTTACCGAAACACAGGAACATATTGACTGGTGGGGTGATTATCTCGCTTCGCATGGTTTCGCGGTGCTGGTTCTGGATACCAACCAACCACGGGACGATCCTGCTATGCGCGCTGACGCGCTGATGGCGGCAGTGCAGATCATTCGTGGCGAGAACAGCCGCATGGGCAGCGCACTGCGTGGCAAGATCGAAATTGATCGCATGGCCGTCATGGGTCATTCCATGGGTGGCGGGGGCACATTGCTTGCAGCCAATGCCCATAGCGATCAGTTAAAAGCTGCGATTCCTATTACTCCCTGGTTACCGGATGCGGATTTCAGCAATGTCGCAGTGCCTACCCTGCTCATCGCGGGCGAGACCGATAGCATCGCCAAGGTTTCCGAACATTCATGGCCACACTTCCAGACTTTGCCGGAAAACATCCCGCGCATCTATCTGGAAATCAGGGACGGCAACCATTTTATTGCCAACTCCACAGTGGACAATGAGCGCATGAATCCGAATATCGACGTCCATGACCTGGTGGGCGGCATGAGCGTAGCCTGGCTAAAATTGTTCGTGGATGAAGACGAGCGCTATCGGGAAATCGTGTTTGGCGAAATGCCGGATGCAGACGCAGCGCGCGTGTCAAAACTGGACGTACACCAATAATGCAGATGACAGCGGAGGGATGAGCAATGCGTCTCCCCGCTCTGTTTTATGCTTTCCTTCCCTACTTTGATTCAAGTACCAGACCATGTTCAAACCGAGATCGATTCAACTAGCTGGAATACTGGTCTTTGCCGCTGGACTTAGCGCGCACGCGGCCGAATTTTCCCAGGTAAGACCTGATGCAGAGACACTATCCGCATTACCCACTATCGATTGGCTGACTAATGGTGGCGACTTGTTCAATCGCAATTTCTCGGCGCTTGATGAGATTACAACGGACAATGTCAATCGACTCGGTCCGGTCTGGCGCACTTATCTCAATGGTTCTGGAGTTGCCCAAAAATATTCCGGCGAGGCGCAGCCCATCGTTCACGACGGCGTTATGTACATCATCACCGGTGCCGATGATGTGTTCGCACTCAGCATCGAGACCGGAGAAATTCTGTGGAGCGAAGAGGCGAACCTGACCGATGCGATTGCCACGATCTGCTGCGGCTGGACCAGTCGCGGTGTCGGCTTCGGTGAAGACAAGATTTTTATTGGTCAGCTGGATGGCGTGCTCAAGGCACTGGACAAGAACACCGGCAACGAATCTGTACTCAATTGTGAAGTTGCTATGATTGAACTCGCTTGTCTAATTGCGAAATTTTGCATCTTCATCTGAATAAAGCCGGAAAATCCGCCCATGCTTTTGTTTTCCCAAACTTGATTGCTGATTTCCCATTCATCGCGATAATCCAGAGCAAGAGGTATGTTGTGCTTCCTGGCCAGGTAAGCTCCCAGAACCAGGGACGAGAAAGGAGGTGCAGTTGCGATAATGGCATCGAATTTTTTGTTGGCGATGACCTGATTCGCTTTTCTGCGAGCCTGCGGAAACCACAGAATCTGGGAATCCGGTTGCAAAATTGAATTCGCTACCTTCCTCACCAACCACTTGATCCTGCGGGCGATGCTAAAACTTTGTGATTGTGACACAGTTGCTGAAGAGACAGCTTGTTTGGCTTTGTATCCCGGCTCATACGTCCTGGCTTTGATAATCTCTGTTGCAGCCGGAATTTCCTTGACCAGGGTATCATCGAACAAGGGAACCGACGGGTTCTCAACTGTGAGGACTGTGGGCTGCCAACCAAACTCAGACAAGTATTTCACGAATTTGGTGGCACGTTGCACACCGGCACCGCCAACTGGAGGAAATAGATAAGAAATAAAGAGTACGGATTTTTTCATGACAAATATGCCAAGTAATCGCCATTGCCTGGCAGTGTGTTGTTCAGACTTTGAGTAAATACCCCAAGATAAGCGTTAGATTTTAATGTCGGTTAACCAAATAAGTCCATTATTGGATTGGAAATCTGCCAATTCGTTCAGTACCACGAATACCCCCTACCCAGATCTCATTACTGACTTGAATCGCCACCGTCCCTACAGGGATGAGTTCATTCACGGGATAGTCCACCAATTGTTCTACGGCGAATGTCTCCGGATTTACTCTGGCCACACGCGTTGCGATCATCTCGCAGGCGCCATCGCTGCCGCAACGTCTGCCCTGTCCGGCCGCCAGCAGATTGCCGTCGCTCGACCAACGCATATTGTCCACATTGAAACCTACATTGATCACATCTACTTGTGCTGGGTTTTTTCCGCGCGACAGGCGCACCACTGCCTCGTCACTCCAGCCACCGATATACAGCCACTGGCCGTCGGCAGATGACACCAGTCCGTTGGGGCCGCCCATCTGGCTGCCCGGGATTTCCGACCAACCGGATGCCGGATGCCATTCCCACAACTCGCCGCCTGCCGGATCAAAATTGGTTGCGGCAATTCTGCCATCGGGCAGTGGCGTGACTGAATTCATCCGGGCGATGCCTGGTGGTGCCGGTATGCACCCGATCCACTCCAATACAGGCTGGCTGCCGCTTGCATCCAGATCGAAAATCTCTATCGCCTCCCGATCCCCATGCCCTACCACATACAAAGTGTGGTGACTGTCGCTGCTTTCCCTGAGTGCAATTCCATGTGGCTGGAAGCGGATATTGGGTCCGGGGCAGGCTGCATAGGCGCCGCGGTCGTGCCGTGGATCTTGTGCGTTTTGCGGAAAGATTTCGAGCACGCTGTGATCCGCATTATGCACTGCATAGAGCGAACCTTCCGAATCGGAAATCCGGCCGGAGGCGATCACCCAGGGAGTATCCGGAATCTGGTACAAATCTTCCGGATTCAGGGGGCCGCAGACAAATTGTACTGCGCCATCCGGGTCACAGTTTGCGGCAGCGAGTGCATGTGCACTGTGAAGACTTGCAAGCATGATCAGGCACTGCAGTATTTTCAACATGGTTCAGTCTCCGGTTGCAGTTGAAACATTACAAATTTGCATGGGATCGCTTGTCCGCGCTCACTCTCTGGCCACCCGTGCTCCCCGTAACATGGAAGTCATGGAATAATTGCCTTCGTGGCAGGCATATTCATACAGTTTCTGGTCTGCCGCCATACGTCGCAGCGGTATCTCTGCAGAAAATGACTGCTGGTAAATCTGCGGGTCAGTCACGGTATAGCGAAACAGAATCTCATTCTCGCCGGTTCGCAGATATGTCTCCGTTACTTCCAGCGCGGCAGAGTGACGCATAAACACTGTGGACTGTTCCGGCCTGAATTGATTGGTATGGATTATCAGAGAATCCCCTTCATAGTGTGCTATGGAATCGCCCATCCATTTGTTTCCCTGCCCAGTGCGATGCGCGTCGCCAAGAGGAATCAAACGTGCCTGGCTAAAGTATTCAGACATTATCATCACATGATCTTTGGTCTGGACAATCTGGACATTGCGAACCGGATTATCCCCGGCTGGATTGCCTCCTTCGGGGCCGGCAAAGGAACCCATCAGCAGTGGCAAGGGGCTGCCAGGAGATAAACAACGATCCAGTGGACCGCGCATCTCGGGTCCATCGAAGGGGCCAAAGCCTGCAATCGTCCATTGTCGATAGATGTCTGTGACAGTCTCCAGCAGGGGCAGGCGACCGTTCGGTGGATCCACAATCAGGGAGGTGCGGTACTCTCCGTTCACCCGGGCGACTTCCAGAGGCATGATCTCGAAATTGCCGTCCGCCTGCTGATTCAGGGTTTCGCCGACGGGAGGGGCCTTGCGATTGGGATCCAGTGGCGCCGACCGCAGAGCATCCTGATTAAGCGCCTCGTCTCTGAGCGCCGCAACTTCATCGGCAGAGTAGGCTTGTTGATTGCCAAGGTGCGCAGGACGTTGCAGGGAGGTCAACCAGGGATTTGTCCAGTAGCCCTGCAGGTCAGGATAACCGTGCTCCGTGCGCGGTGTTTGATAAGTCTGTGCCTCAAGGTTCGAGGTTAACACCAGAACGCCAACCAGAAGCAGTGCCCGCGTTTGCATGTATCTGTATCCTGTTATTGTTGTTATGACTGACTGTTTTGAAAGACTTTTGTGAAAGACTGTTATGACAAATTGCGATTGGTAATAGTTATTGCTGACAGCCAGGACACAAGGCAACCCTAATGCAGATCATAAACTTCACCGATCTGCGTAGGCTGGTCGCCGCGGTTACAGATCCGCACGTAACGCCAGGGGCTACTGTAATAAGGCACATCCCAATCGCCGGGAATGTTCTCGTCACGAATACATTCCTGCCAGGATTTCAGGTCATTACTGACTTCAACAGTGATCGCCTGTTCAGTATTGGCGCGCACAATGCGCAAGTCAGACCTGAAGCCATGATCCTCCAGTCGCCGACCGCCAAAATCAATGGTGAGACAACTCCGGGGATAGACAATGGCCCATTCTGACTCGGGTTTCGTGCCTGCAGCATCGTGAATGTCCGATAGCGCCCCGGCCGGATTGGTCACGTTGCCCACAGTGGAAACCGCCACTCCCCCTGCGGTGAGCCTTCCCTGCGCCCTCGCTTCCGCGGACCAGATCAGCACTACCGAACTCCACAGGGAGCGTGCCAGCAGGAACGTCAGGATGAGCAGTAGAATATGCGTCAGCAGTGCAAGCAAGACTCCCAGTTCTGCCGCATAAGTGGCAAGGTCCAGCCGCACTGACATCAGCGCCTGGATGACATCAAATAGTGCATACAGAATGGCGATGGCAATGAGGCTGGCTATAACCCAACAGATTTTCGCTGGCAATTCCTGGCGCGCGAGTTTGAATATGAGGTAGGTGTAAATGACAATCAGGTTACCAGCACCGATTGTGTACCAAAGACCTGGACCTTCCGCGACTGCAGCAGGATCAACCTGCCTGAAAATCAAAAACACCATAAACAGCGATGTGATAAACCAGAAGATCGGCTCTGAGTTCCACAATATTTTGCTGTTGGGTCGCTTTGTGTCTACGAGGCCATTGAAATAAGCGAGCATGACCACATAGAGGCCCGCGGTACTCAACAGAGTGAAAGTAAAGAGCTCTTCGGGATTTGTCATCAGGATGGTTGGTGGGAGATTATTGCTTCGCCCTTAACTCCTCCATACGCTCGCCCCGGAGAATATTCTGCATCCCGTAGTTGCCTTCGTGACAGGCATACTCGTAAAGCTGTCCGCCCACTTTGGTCATTGGCACGATCGCAGTGATCTTGTCAGAGAAGGTTGATGGATCTTCCAGCGTCCACTCGTAATCAATTGTTATGGCATTCACGCGAGTGAATCGCTCGGTGAGTGTTTTGTTTTTCGCGTTCCCGAAGCGACTGAAGCTGGGCACGAGATCGGTGAAGTTTTGGGTCTGCACGACCAACGTCTCACCTTCCCAATAGCCACGGGAATCGCCAGTCCACAACCGGATGTCCTCATCCAGCGCCGGCTTTTCGCCCAATGGCACTATGCGGGCGTCGTGTACCATTTCAGTCATGATCACCGCGTGGTCCTGGCTCTGGAAGATCTGCACATTGGCGTTGTAACCACCACCAGTGAAAGGCGGGCCGGCATTGAAGCCAATCAGGCAGCGCTCCGACAGTCCCCGATCTTCCGGCCCGTCTTTGCCGATACCACCGAACACGGCCAGCACAGGTCGCTCCCCTTCAACATCCGGACCGAGGTTGGCAGTGTGCACCGCGGCGCCTTCGACTCTGTCCGGCATCCGCCCATTGGGTGGATAGACGATCAATGAAGTGCGCACGTTTTCGCCGATGGCGGCGGATTCGTACCAGAAGTTGTTGTAGCCCCCTGTGCTCTCGCCTACAGGCGGCGCTTCCGGATCAACCACGAGCTCGG